>Ga0182027_10000879_pt1 | contig 50969 bp, 55 predicted proteins | sample 712E1DmetaG_FD_121300 | JGI IMG/M metagenome (GOLD analysis project Ga0182027, IMG submission 121300) | Permafrost microbial communities from Stordalen Mire, Sweden - 712E1D metaG (Illumina Assembly) | ecosystem: Environmental > Terrestrial > Soil > Wetlands > Permafrost | place: Sweden...
ACGGGACACCCTCAGCAGGCGAGTGTGGGGTCAAAGACCAGGTCAGCCGCGTGTGCCCGTCACATTGTCAGCAGGTCCGTGATGGTGAAGGAGCTGCCCCATGGTGATTACTGTGCAAACCCGCCACTTGGACGTCCCAGCCGGGCTTCGCGATGCCGCGGTTGAGAAGACACAGCACCTCGAACGGTTCCTCGAGGGATCACAGCGGGCTGAGGTCGTCTTCTCGCGCGACCATGCAGCTCGCGATGATGGCTATGTGTCCTGCGAGATCTCGGTCGTTGCCCACGGCCGTGTCGTTCGCGCTCGGGCCAAGGCGCATCTGCTGACAGCCGCGCTCGAGGCTGCCATCTCCAAAGAGTCGCTGCGGCTGGCGAGAATGCAGGACCGTCTCGTGCAACGTTCCAGGCCACGTCACGGCAAGGCGGTTTCTCGACCGACGGAGCTTGCGGACTGAACCAAGAGCAGCGCCCGGATCCGCCCCGCGTGGTTATCGTGGGGCCCACCGCCACCGGCAAGACAGCCCTCGCGTTGGAGCTGGCACGGTGCGTGGCGGGCCGCTACGAGCTGGTCTCAGTCGACGCGATGGCGGTCTATCGCTGCCTCGACCTCGGTACGGCAAAGCCGACACCGGCGGAGCAGGCGGCCGCGCCGTGGCACCTCATCGACATCGTCGATCCCTCAGAGGAGTTCTCGGTGGCGGCCTTTCAGCTCGAGGCACGCCGCGTGCTCGGCGAGATCGACGCTCGTGGCCGCCTCCCACTGCTCGTCGGTGGCACCGGCCTCTACCACCGCGCGGTCGTGGACGACCTCGAGATCCCTGGCCGCTTCCCGTCGGTCGCGGCCGATCTTGAGCTGTTGGCCGACAACCCCGGCGGTCTCGAGCAGCTGTTCGCACGACTTAGTGAGCTTGACCCACTGGCGGCGGGCAGGATCGAGCCGGGCAATCGCCGCAGGATCGTCCGCGCGCTCGAGGTCAGCCTTGGCAGCGGGCGACTGTTCTCGTCGTTCGGGCCTGGACTCGTCACCTATCGGCCTACCAGTTCGATCATCATCGGGCTCGAGCTCGATCGCGAGGAGCTTGATCGACGGCTCGCCGAGCGGTTCGAAGACCAGCTCGAGCGCGGGCTGCTCGAAGAGGTCAGGGCACTCGCCGTCAGGCCAGCCGGGCTGTCACGCACGGCCCGTCAGGCGATCGGATACCGGGAGCTTCTTCGCCACGTCGAACAGGGCATGGCGCTCGAGCAGGCCAAGGCCGAGTCAATCAGCCGATTACGAGCTTTCGCCCGCAGGCAGGTGGCCTGGTTCAAGCGCGACCCTCGCGTGACTTGGATCAGGGCCGACCGGAGCGACCTCGCACAAGCGGTGACGGATCTTCTCGCCGAAACTGCCACAGCCTCGGCCGTGCGACACTGATGAGCATGCTCGTGCTGGTCAAGTACCACGGCCTTTGTAACGACTTCCTCGTGGCCCTCGACGGCCAAGGATTCGACGCGGCCGCTGAGCTGCGAGCCGGACAGGTCTCGCCGCGGCGCGGCACCGGCGAGCCGAGCGCGCCAGACCACCTAGGGGCGCTCGCCCAGGCTCTGTGCGCGCGCCATACCGGCGTCGGTGCCGACGGGCTTCTTGTTCTGCGCACTGCGGTGTCGGGCGGCGAGGTTCGCATGGAGCTGCGCAACGCGGACGGAGGAAGGGCCGAGACAAGCGGGAACGGCCTTCGGTGCTTGGCTCTCGCCACCGTCGAGTCAGGTCTCGTGCCGGGCCCGCAGGTCGCGATCGAGACCGATGTCGGTGTACGCCGCGCCAATCTGCGCCGCTTCGAGGGACCCGGCGCCGCGGACGTATCGGTTGAGATGGGACGGCTGCAGGTCCTCCCGTTGGACCCGGTAGCCGACGAGTTGCTTCCAGGCTCGCTCGCACAGCCCTGGTCAAGCTGGTTCGTGGATGCCGGCAATCCGCACCTCGTCCTGCTTGCGCCATCGATGGAAGGTGTAGCGATCGCGTCGATCGGGCCATTTTTCGAGAGGCTGCGTCCCGGCGGGCAGAACGTCGAGGTCGTGACGTGTGAGCCCGGGGGCACCGAGCTGTCGCTCGTGGTCTGGGAGAGGGGTGCGGGAGTGACGCTCGCATGCGGGACCGGGAGCGTGGCCGTCGCCGCCGCACTTCATGCTGCGGAGATCTCGGCCGATCGGGTGATGGTTCACAACCCGGGTGGGGTCGCCGAGGTGACCCTGACCGGAGAGGATCCCTTCGCTGTATGCGCCGAGCTGGCCGGTCCTGTGCGTCGGGTCGCGAGGATCGAAGTCGACCCCGCCGAGCTCGGCGATTCTCGAGGAGTCGTGATCGCGTCGTGAAGCTGGTTGCTACCACTCTCATCGACCGGAGGTTCCGGGAGAAGATCGTGCTCGTCGGGATGGTGGCCTGGCCGCGGACCGTCGAGGAGGTCGAGGCGAGCCTCGACGAGCTCGCCTTGCTCGTTGACACCGCCGGGGCCGACGAGGCGGCCCGAGTCGTACAGAGACGTGAGGCGGCCGACCCCGCGACCTACATAGGTCGGGGCAAGGCAGAGGAGCTACGACGCATCTCTGAGGCGGTCGACGCTGACACGGTGGTCTTCGACGACGAGCTGACCCCCGCCCAGCAGAGGAATCTGGAGAAGATCCTCGGGAGGACCGCCATCGACAGGACAGCGGTGATCCTCGACATATTCGCCCAGAATGCCCACACCCAAGAAGGCCGGGCGCAAGTCGAGCTCGCGTTGAGCCGTTACCGGCTGCCGCGCCTTAGAGGCAAGGGTCTCGTGCTGTCCCAGCAGGCCGGCGGGATCGGCACGAGAGGCCCCGGTGAGACCCAGCTCGAGGTGGACCGGCGACGGATAATGCGCCGCATCCGCAAGCTCGAGGTGGAGCTTCGAGATCTCGAAGGGACACGCCGGACCCAGCGCAGAGCGCGAAAGCGCGGAGCGCTGCGCACCGTGTCGCTCGTCGGCTACACCAACGCCGGAAAGTCCACCCTCCTCAACGTCTTCACCGATGCGGGTGTGCTCGTAGAGGACAAGCTCTTCTCCACTCTCGACCCGAGGACACGGCGTCTCGACTTGCCTGGAGGCGAGTCTGTGCTTTGTTCGGACACCGTCGGATTCGTCCGGAAGCTTCCTCACCAGTTGGTGGACGCATTCCACGCCACGCTCGAGGTCGTCGGTTCCTCGGACCTGCTCGTACACGTCGTCGACGCGTTCGCGGCCGATCCTCAAGCACAGATTGACGCGGTTCGTGCCGTTCTTACCGAGATTCACGCGGACGACGTGCCGGAGCTTCTGGCGTTCAACAAGTCGGACCTCGACAGGCGCAAGGCCGGTCGGCTCATGGCCTCGCACCCGGGCTCGGTGGCGTGCTCCGCGCTCAACGGCCGCGGCGTGCCCGAGCTGCTCCGCGCCATCGCGGACCAGCTGAGGATCGCCGATCACACCGTGGAGCTCGCCGTCCCCGTCGCCCGGGGTGACGTAGTTGCCGCTATCCACAGGGAAGGCGAGGTGGTGGACGAGCGCTACGAGGGCGAGCACGTGCTCGTGACCGCCCGCCTCGACGAACGGGGCGCTCGCCGCTACGCGGAGTTCGTGCAGAAATGAAGCGCGTCCAGCTGCCCGAAGATGGTGACGAGAGGGCGGGACCTCGACGAACGGGCGACGCGCACGCCGGTTTTGTGCCTCCTGTGTACCCCTTCGACAAGCTGACCGTCTTCGCACAGCTTGCCGGGCGGCACGACGGCGGCGCAGTCGACCTGTCGGTCGGCTCGCCGTGCGACCCTCCGCCGGCTCGAGTCATCGAGGCGCTCGCGAGCTCCGGGTCAGAGCGCGGGTACCCGTCTTCGATCGGGAGCGCGGAGATCCGCGAGGCCGCACTTTCGTGGATGTCCCGCCGGTTCGGGGTTGACGCCACGGAGGTGGCCGTCGCACTGTGCATCGGCGCCAAGGAGCTCGTCGCGGGCGTGCCGCATTGGCTGCAGTTGAGGACTCCGGCGCGCGACACGGTGCTGTGTCCCCTTGTCGCCTATCCGACTTACGAGATGGGCGCGTTTCTCGCCCGTTGCCGGGCCGTCGCTGTGCCGACAAAGCCTGACGGAACCATGGATCTCTCGGCAGTCTCGCAAGAAGATGCTGCCCGGGCATTGTGCCTTTGGGTCAACAGCCCCGCCAACCCGGGAGGCCAGCTCGAAGACCTTGCCTATGTCGCGTCTTGGGGGCGGTCCCACGGTGTACCGGTCTTCTCCGACGAGTGCTACATAGAGTTCACGTGGGCCGGGCCTGGCCGCACGATCCTCGAGCACGGTCCCGAGGGTGTGGTCGCAGTGCACTCGCTGTCGAAGCGGTCGAACCTTGCCGGGCTGAGGGCTGGTTTCTTCGCCGGAGATCGCGATCTAGTCGGGTACCTGTCGCGCTTGCGCCAGCACGCCGGCTTCATGGTTCCGGGACCTGTCCAGCATGCCGGTGCCGTAGCGCTCGGCGATGACTCACATGTCGACCGGCAGAGGGCGATCTACCTCGAACGTCTGAACCGCTTTGCCGACGTGCTGAACGGCACCGGGATCCGAGCCGCCATCCCCGCAGGGTCGTTCTACCTCTGGGTGGCGGTTCCTCCGGGTTTCGCGCCATCGGGCTCCTCCGGTGACCCGAACCTGGGCTGGGCGCTGACCAGATGGCTCGCCGAACACGGTGGTGTCCTCGTAGCCCCCGGTGACACCTACGGCCCGGCGGGGGCCAGTCATGTCCGAATAGCCCTCGTGCAGCCGCTCGAGCGACTCGAGATAGTCGCTCGGAGGCTCGAGACCGCGACGATCAGCTCAGCAGCTGAGACCTGAGAAGCTCGAGAACACGATCCAGACCGGCGCGGGTCGCGCTGGCGTCGAGGTCACGGAGATCTTCTGTGAGAACGGAGTGGGCCCGCTTTCGGTAGCCCTCGGAGTTGCCCGGGCTCGAGTCGATTTCGACGGCGGCAAAGCCATCGCCCAGCTCTTCTCGGAGCCTCGCGAACCGCTCCGGTGGTGAGGCCCTGTCGTTCGAGAAGCGCAAACCCAGAACCGAAACCTCGCCTGAAGCGCACCGCCGGCGTACCCGCGCAAGGTCCTCCGGGCTGATGCCGAGATCGCGCCGGCGCGATCTGGTCAGCGGCAGAGGAAGAGAAGGCTGTGAGAGCACGGGGGCGAGCACTTCTTCCTCGACCATCATCGCCAGCGCGAAGCTTCCGCTGAGGCACATCCCGACGGCTCCCACGCCCGGGCCCCCGCAGGCTTGGTGCTCGGCTCGGGCCAGGACTCGCAGCCAGGCGGTGATGGGACTGGTTCGGCGAAGCGCGAATGTGGAGTACTCCCTCGAGATGCACGTACCGGCGATCGTCCTTGCCATGAGCCTCGGCGTGGGCTCGGCCCCTGGGACGCCGAAGAGATGGGGGAGAACCGCCGTGCAGCCGATGGCGGCGACGCGGCGCCCAAAGCCCGCAACCAAGGGCGTGATGCCAGGGATCTCGCTCATGACTATCACTGCTGGACCCGAGCCGATCTTGTAGAGGTCCCGCGCCCTGCCCAGTGCTGAGAAGCTCGACCGGCTGAACCCTTCGAGAGCGCCAGAGGGAGCAGTCGAGCCTGTCACGCGACGAAGGTTATGCGGTCTGTCGCCACAGCGTTGGTGTCCGGGCCACTGGCACGATCGACCCGATAACCTCGGCGCGATGGATGACTTGGCCTCCGCGGTCGGAGAGTTGTGGGAGCGTCGTGCCCAGCTTTCGCCAGGCGACACCCACGCAGTCGCTGTGGTCGACGAGGTGATCGAGCTCCTCGACCGAGGCGAGGTCCGAGTGGCCGAGATAGACCCCAAGACCGACGAGGTCGTCGTTCACGAGTGGCTGAAACTGGCGATTCTGCTGTTCTTTGTCATTTCGGAGATGAAGACCGTCGAGCACGGGCCCTTCGAGTACACAGACAAGCTTCCCTTGAAGCATGGTTTTCAAGCCGCCGGGGTACGGGCTGTTCCAGGCGCTTCGGTGCGGCGCGGCGCCTTTTTGGGTCGTGGAGTTGTCTTGATGCCGAGCTACGTGAACATCGGTGCGCGCGTTGGGGCCGGCACGATGGTCGACACGTGGGCGACGGTGGGGTCGTGCGCGCAGATCGGCGAGCGCGTCCACCTCTCGGGCGGCGTCGGGATCGGCGGTGTCCTCGAGCCCCCCAACGCCCGGCCAGTGGTGATCGAGGACGAGGTGCTCATCGGCAGCCGGTCGATGATCACCCAAGGAGCTCGTGTCGGCCGCGGAGCGGTGCTGGGCGAGGGGACGATTCTCAACCCGTCTATCCCGGTGTACGACTCGTGGTCGGGCGACGAGCTCGGACGCGGCTATGTGCCGCCTTGGAGCGTCGGTGTCGGCGCCATGCGGCGTAGGAAATACCCTGCGGGGGAGTTCTTTCTGCCGTGCGTGCTTGTCGTGCGCCACCTCACCACCGGTGAGCGCCACGACAAAGCCACCCTGAACGAGATCCTTCGTGAGCATGGGACCTCGGCGTGAGCTTGGGGGCTGTCGACCTGCTTGAGTTGACTGCGGAGCTCGTCGACATAGCCTCTGTCAGCCATGACGAAGCAAGAGTGGCCACATTCGTGGCCACCTTGCTCGGTGACGCCGATCACCTCGAGACCACTCGGATCGGCCACAACATCATCTCGCGCACGTCGTTGGGCCGTCCTCGCCGGCTGCTCGTGGCCGGTCACCTCGACACGGTGCCGCCGAACGGCAACGAACGTGCCGTCGTAGACGGCGACCGGTGCTCTGGACTTGGAGCCGCCGATATGAAAGGCGGCGTCGCCGTCATGGTCGATCTCGCAAGGCGCGTGGTGGAACCATCTGTCGACGTGACCTACATCTGGTACGCGTGCGAGGAGGTGGAGCAGCGCTACTCCGGCCTGATCGAGATCGAAGCCACGAGAGCCGATCTTCTCCTGGCGGACGCGGCGGTGCTGGTCGAGCCCACGTCGGCTGTCGTAGAGGCGGGCTGCCAAGGAATGCTTCGTGTGGCGGTGGAGCTTCGCGGCGAAAGGGCGCATACAGCCAGATCCTGGATGGGCGTGAACGCGATCCACCGGCTTGGTCGGCTTCTCGATTGCGTGGACGGCTTCGAGCAGCGCCGGCCCGTGATCGACGGCTGCGAGTACCGCGAGTCGCTCCAGGCGGTTCGGGTCGAAGGCGGAGTGGCCAACAACGTTGTCCCCGATCAGGTGAGGCTGCTCCTGAATCATCGCTATTCACCGGATCGCACAAGAGACCAGGCCTTCGCGGCACTTCGCGAGCTCATAGCGCCGGCGATCGATGCTGGGCTTGGTGACGAACTCGAGCTGGAGGACTACTCGCTGGCATCTCCGCCCAATCTCGACGACCAGTTGCTCACCGCGCTGGTCGAAGCCAGTGGGAGCACACCCAGAGCAAAGCTCGGCTGGACCGATGTGAGTTTCTTCAGCTCGCGGGGCGTGCCGGCGGCAAACTTTGGGCCGGGCGATCCGCAACTAGCCCACACGGCCGGAGAATGGGTCGGACGCGACCAGCTGGAGCTTGTGGCGGCGAGCCTGGACAAGCTGATTTCCACATGAGCCGACGAGCGCCCAGCCCGGGTCTGAGCGCTCACCTGCTGGGAGAGATCTAAAGGCGTCGAAGCACGGTGACGACCTTGCCGTAGATCACGACCTGATCCGAGGCGAACTCCATCTCCGGAAAGTCGGGGTTCGCCGGGACGAGAACGATCTTTGTGCGCCGTTTGCGGAGCGTCTTCACGGTCGCCTCGTCTTCGCCGATACCGGCCACGACGATGTCGCCTGTCTCCGCGTCAGGTTGGCGGCGGACGACGACGAAGTCGCCGTCGAGAATGCCGGCGTTGATCATTGAATCGCCTCGAACCTTCAGCATGAACAGCTCACCGGATCCGGTGAAGTCCTGAGGTATGGGGAGGAGCTCTTCGACCGACTCCTCTGCGAGCACCCCGGTACCAGCTGCAACGTGGCCCAGCAACGGGACGTGCGCCACAGGGCGAACCCGTATCGCGGCGCCGGAGGACGGCTCCCAGCGCACGATGATCGCCCTCGGCTTGGTCGGGTCCCTTTGCAGGTACCCCTCCTTTTGGAGGACCTGCAGATGAGTGTGGACGGTGGAGGGAGATGTGAGGCCTACCGCTTCGCCGATCTCACGTACCGAGGGGGGATACCCCCGCTCGCGGATCTGTTCCGCAATGAACTCGAGGATCCTGCGCCTTTTTCCTGCCAGGGTTGCCTCGGACATCGGTGCTCCTCCCGTTCAGACCGCCGTTCCGGTCTCCGCGGCACAACGCTAAGCCAATCGGACATCGAATGCAAACACCCGTTCGTGAAACAGGCGTTCGCTTGAAACCTTGACAACGAACAAGCGTTCGTGATCTGATGACAGGGTCGAACATATGTGCGCCGGCTTGGATCGCCGGAGGTGAAAGGGCCGACTGGATCTCGGTCGGCTCCTCGAGCGGCTCGAGGAGGAATGGTGGGAGCACTGGCAAGCACCGAACGGCAGGCTTGTGGACTGAACGGCCGTACCGAGCCCAGTCGCGCCAATACCGTGAAGGCGACCCATAGGGGCTCGAGCGGTCAACGCCAGACAAGCTGGAACGTGCTGGCGCAAGAACTGGTCCCGTACCCTCCTGGCGAAGCTGCGGCGAGTCATCGCGGACAGCGCCAGGCACCCAGTTCCGGCCGCGAGACCACCTCGCATACGATCGCAACGAACGCGCGGACCAGGCTCGTCTCGAACTTCAACCGCGGCGCTTACGGCGAGATGATCTCGGGGCAGGGTCCTTCGAGCGTCGGCGAAGCGACTCCATCAGCGGTCCGGGACCACGACCGTGCTGGTCGCGCGAGCTCCCGACGACCTGCCCCCGGTTCGCGGGGGTTGCGGCGCCTCCTCCCCGGCGCCGCCACCCTCGCCGTCTTGGTGAGCATCTGGTTCGGTGCGGGGGCGCTGTCGAGCCTCCACCGACCGGCGATGACCGTACCGGCGGCGGCGGTGCGGGCTCATGGGGGCTATCTGTATGTTGCTCGCCCGGGCGACACACTGTGGTCGATCGCATCCAAGCTCCAGCCGGGTGGAGATCCAAGGCCGCTCGTTGCCGAGCTCGAGCAGCAGCTGCACGGCGGTGAGCTGGTCGTGGGCGACCGTCTCACCCTGCCCTGAGCCCGAGCCCGGCTCGCGTTGGGTGCTGGAGGAGCGTTCCAGCCCGAGCGCGAACATCTTGGCCGGCGCGCGCGGCGTGTTCTGTGGGGGGCGCGCAGCTAAGCCCGATCAGCGCTACCGTCAGTTCGTGCGCTGCCCTTGGTGTGGGGCGACCGAGGACCGGGTCGTGGACTCACGTGAGACAGAACAAGGAGAGGCCGTTCGCCGGCGACGCGAGTGCGTCGTATGCACGCGTCGCTTCACGACCGTCGAGCGGGTGAGCCAGGCAGTGCTGTGGGTCGTGAAGCGGTCGGGCCGCCGCGAGCCCTTCGAAAGGCGCAAGGTGATCGCTGGCGCGCGCGCCGCTTGCAAGAACCGACCAGTGGAGCCCGGGCAGCTGGAGTCACTGGCTGCCACCGTGGAGCAGACTGCGTGGTCGCTCGGGCCAGAGGTTCAAAGCGAGCAGGTAGGACTTGCCGTGCTCGAAGGCCTAAGGCAGCTCGACGATGTCGCGGCGGTACGTTTTGCCAGCGTTTACAAGGGGTTTGAGCAAGTCGACGATTTCGCCCGGGAGCTTGGCCTCTTGAGCAATGACTCGAGGCCACGCACCGATCCGGCTTCGAGTGCGCCTGATGGCAAACGGGATGGAGCTGGGGACACTCTGAGCCATGGCTGAGACCTTGCTCAAAGAGGTGCCGGCCAGTGCCCTGGCCATATACGCCCACCCTGACGACCCGGTCATCTCTTGTGGAGGCACGCTCGCTAGTTGGGCAGCCGCTGGGAGCATGGTGCAGGTTGTCATCTGTACTGCAGGTGACAAGGGGACGATGGATCCGGGTGCAGACCCGGACGCTCTCGCAGCGTCACGGGTCATCGAGGCTGAGCGCTCCGCCGATGTTCTAGCGGTGAAGGGCCTCCATCTTCTAGGGCATCTGGACGGTGAGATCGAGAACGACTCGCAGCTTCGTCGCGAGTTGGTGCAGATCATTCGGGAAGTGCGACCCGAGGCGATCGTTTGTCCCGATCCGCTCGCGGTGTTCTTCGGCGAGCATCACTACAACCATCGTGACCATAGGGTCGTCGGCTGGACTGCGCTTGACGCAGCAGCGCCAGCGGCGGCGTCACCCCTGTACTTCAAGGGCGTAGGCGTATCTCACCAGGTTAAGGCAGCGTACCTGTCAGGATCGCTGCAACCCAACGTATGGGTCGACGTGAGCTCGACCATCGACAGGAAGATCGAAGCGGTGGCCTGCCAGGTCTCCCAACTCGGAGACGGCGGCGATTGGCTTGCAACGGCGCTGCGTGACGGAGCCGAGGTTGCTGGACGGGAGGCGGGCGTCGGCTACGCGGAGCCCTTCCGGCGAATCTGGTTGGCATCGTGAGCGTGCCGCTCGACATCTTGCACGTCGACATGGACGCATTCTTCGCAGCGGTCGAGGTGCTCGACGACCCGACACTACGAGGACTTCCGGTGATCGTCGGAGGCACTGGGTCGCGCGGCGTCGTCGCCTCGTGCTCCTATGAGGCGCGCGCGGCGGGCGTCCGGTCCGCGATGTCGATGGTCGAAGCACGACATCGGTGCCCGCAGGCGGTGGTGCTGGCGGGAAGGCACGGTCGCTACGGCGAGGTGAGCCGCCAATTGAACCAGGTTTTTGAGGTGTTCACTCCGCTCATCGAGCCGATATCTCTGGACGAGGCGTTCCTTGACGTCTCGGGAGGTCACCGGTTGTTCGGCTCGAGCCTGGAGATCGCCGAGGCGATTCGTGCACGCGTCACCGAAGACCTGAAGCTGTCCTGTTCGGTCGGTGTCGCCCGTTGCAAGCTGCTCGCCAAGCTTGCTTCGAAGGCCGCAAAGCCCATCGCGACTGCGAGCGGGCCCGTTGCCGGACCGGGCATCTTCGTGATTCTTCCCGAAGATGAGCTCACATTCCTTCATCCACGGCCGGTCTCGGAACTGTGGGGAGTGGGTCCCCGGACCGCCGAACGACTCGCCCGATACGGGATTGGCACGATCGGCGATCTGGCCAAGATCGAGCCGGCGCACCTGGCCCGGCTGGTTGGACCCGCGGCCGGCTCGCAGCTCCATGAGCTTGCCTGGGCTCGCGATGACCGGCCGGTTGTCACCGGCCGACCGGTGAAGTCCGTCGGCCATGAGGAGACATTCGCGGTCGATCTGCACGATCCTGAGCAGCTGCGTCTCGAGGCGGTGCGCATGGCGGACTCGGTGAGCAGTCGGCTTCGCGCGTCGAAGCTCGCGGGACGGACGGTGACGGTGAAGCTGAGGTATGGCGACTTCACCACGATCACACGGTCGCATTCGCTTCACCGGACCGTCGCCTCGTCGGCGGAGCTCGTGAAGATAGCCGCCGCACTGTTGTCGGGAATCGACGTGCATCCAGGCGTGCGCCTGTTGGGAGTCAGTGTCTCGTCGCTGGAAGCGCGACCCGACGGAGCCGGACAGCAGCTGGCTTTGTGGGACTCTGGAATACCGGCCGACGGCCAGGCGCATGCAGCATCGGCTTCCCGTTCGGATCTCGACGCAGTGGTCGACGCGATCCGTGAGCGCTACGGCACGGACTCGGTTGGCCCCGCGGCTTTGGTTGGAAGCTCCGGATTGCGGGTGAAGCGGCTCGGGGACTCCCAGTGGGGGCCGGCAAGTTGACGAGTTGGAGAGGCGCAAGGCGGTCTCTTCCAAGCGGGAGTGTTCTCGGCACTCACGCGGAGGTGATCACTACGAAGAGGGCGGGAAATGCCAGCAGGTTGGTGGCCGCGCCGTTGTCGGACCCTTGCCCGTGTGGGATGATTGACGGCGTGCAGCACGGGTCGCTGTCCGGGAGGGGGTGACGATGCCGCTTTCAGAAGAAGAGCAGAGAATCCTCCACGAGATGGAGCAGAAGCTGTACGAGCACGACCGAGCTTTTGCCGATCGTGTCAGCACAAAGTCACCCCATGAGCCGCGCGGGCGCGCGGGCCGCGGATCTGTCGTGGCATTCATCGCCGGCTTTGTGCTCCTGATCGCGGCGTTCCGGTCATCGGTGCTCCTGGGCAGCCTCGGGTTCCTGATCATGCTCGCCGCCGCAGTGGCCTTCGTCCACCAGGCGAGACAGTCGGACTCACCTGGTTTTCGTGGTCTCAGGGGCGCGTCGCGACGAACGGGTGTCGGCGACGAGTGGTCTGAGATGCGGCGCCGTTTGCGGTCCCGTTTCGGGAACCGCAGCTGAGAGCTTCCTCCGGCTCTTGAGCAAAGCCACGCAGCCTCGCCGCGCCCGCGGTCGCCGCGGTCGGGGCGGAAGACATCACAGTGGTCGCTCTTGGTGGCTCGAGGCTGCCTCCGCTGTGGGCCGGCGCCCCTCGTTGTGGTCGATCGCTTTGGTGGAGTCGATCGCCATGGCGCCGCGAGGATGGTGGCATCGGTGGCCGCCGGCTCCTGTTCCATCTGCAAGGTGGCTGGCGTTCAGGATGGAAACTGCCTATGGAGACAAAGGCGCACGCCCTGGGCCCGATGACGTCGTGGCATGGCTCGAATGGTGTCGCAGGGCACGGCGCCGCACTGAGTTGCGGTAGCCTCCGGCCATGTCTCGCCCGGGACTGCAAGAAGGCTGAGATGATCGGCCGTGCGCTCGTGCTGAACGCGTCTTTCGAGCCGCTTTCAGTTGTTGCCTCGCGGAGGGCCCTCGTACTGGTGTTGTCGGACAAGGCGGTCCTGGTTCACGGAACCGGCCACGATCTGCACTCGGCCAGAGCGCTGTTCCCCGAGCCTTCGATCGTCCGACTTGTCAACTATGTCCGCGTTCCTCACCAGGCCCGGGTCGCTGTCACCCGGCGCTCGGTGTTCGTTCGTGATGGTCATCGCTGCCAGTACTGCGGCGCGCAGGCGGAGAACATCGATCATGTCGTGCCTCGCAGCCGGGGCGGGACCCACAGCTGGGACAACGTTGTCGCTTGTTGCCGGCGATGCAACAGCCGCAAAGAGGACCGGTTGCTCGACGAAGCAGGCTTTCGACTCGCCAGGGTGCCGCGAGCGCCCCGATCTCGGCTGTGGTTGCTCGCCGCAAGTGGCGAGGTACGTGACGAATGGGCTCCCTATGTCGAGCCTGTGCTCGGCCGCGCCGTCGGCCTCTGATCACGGCAAACTCCTCCGGCGCCCATCGACCCTGGCGCGTCGTCGAACGCCGTGCAACAGCGGCTGTCCTCCATGGAGCCGTGCCGGACCCACTCGGTGAGCGTCTAGCCTGCATCTGTTTTCCGCTGGATCAAGCAGTCGTGATAGGCAGCGGCCAAGCTGCGTCCGACTTCGACAGAGACAGGCTTTCCTCGGCCGGGATCGACCTTGTTCGTCGCCGCAGCGGAGGTGGCGCTGTTCTCGTCGCTCCCGGGCTGCAGGTCTGGCTGGACGTATTCGTGCCCAGTGGCGACTTGCTTTGGGGCCCGGACATCAGAACATCGTTCTACTGGCTTGGCGAGGTCTACGCTGCGGCGCTCGCAAGCGTGGTTGTGAAAGCCGCGCCCTCGGTGATCGAGGTGAACCGTGGGCCGTCAAGGAGAACAGCTTGGTCCAAGGTCTTGTGCTACGCGGGACTTGGCGCAGGTGAGGTGACCGTCGCTGGTCGCAAGGTCGTAGGGATGTCCCAACGGCGGGACCACGCGGGTGCCTGGATCCACTCGATGGCCCTGCTCAGCGACCGACCGGGCTCATTGGCCGATGCGCTCTCCGGAACCGCCGAACACCGTTCGGCCGGCCGCGCGGCGCTCGCGGACACCGGCCTCGACGACGCCGAGCGGCTCGTGGGTCCTCTCACCTCCGAGGTCCTGGGCCGCCTGCCCTAGTCGAATCTGAGGCGTCTTAGCGGCCTCGAGCGCTGGTGCGACCCTGTGGCGCGGTCGTAGTGGCCACATCGCGCTCATGCAAAGCCCATTTGATCCGCCCTGACTTTGGGGCGCGCAGGTTCGCGTCCGAGAAGCGATCGGTCACCACTAGGTGGATGAGGGTCAACAAGGATTGTTGACGGGTGGGGGCTTTGACACATAGAGTGGCACGAAGTGGGGGCCCGGGGAGGGCGTGCCCCGTGATAGTGGGAACGAAGGCTGCTGTGACGCCAAGCTTCAAGTTCGTCGGGAACTTCCCCCGCTCGCTCGATGCCAAGGGTCGGGTGATCCTGCCGTCGCGCATGCGCGCCCAGTTCCAAGAGCACGGATACCTGACGCCGGGCGCGGACGGATGCCTGGCGCTATGGCCCGAGGAGGAGTTCGAGCTCGAGGCCGAGCGACAGCATGAAAAAAATGCTCGAGGTGCCGAGGCGCGCAACGACTTGCGCGACTGGGCGGCTCTGGTGACCAGGGTCGAGTTCGACCGGCAGAACAGGATGCCGGTACCGCCCGAGCTCCGTGCTCTGGCCAAGCTCGAGCAGGAAGTCCTATTCGTCGGCGTGCTCGACCGTGTCGAGCTCTGGTCACCCACAAGCTGGGCGACACGCCGTTCACCCCTTGGCGCGCCCTTGGCCGGGAAGGTCGGGACGTGAACCATGGCCGGCCTGTTGCATTGTCACGGCACCGGCGTCGTCGATCATCATTTGGTTGCTCCTGGGTTGCCCGCAGCCCCTCGGCCGAAGTGCCGGATGGCATCACAACCCTCTCCGCCCTGTCTCATCCTCACTTCGAGGGATGCCCTTTCCTCGATCTGGTCGGGGGGTTGCGGATGACCCAGGAGTTCGACCACACGCCCGTCATGGTCTCCGAGGTCGTGTCTATGTTCGAGCCAGTTCCCGCGGGCGTGCTCGTTGACGCGACAGTTGGAGGAGGCGGCCACGCGGCGGCACTGCTGTCCGCGCTGCCCGAGCACGACCTGATCGGCCTCGACACCGACCAAGCCGCAGTCGCAGCGGCGAGGGGGCGCTTGAGCGGGTTCGGGAACCGGGCACGAGTGGTGAAGGCACGCTTTGACGACTTGGCAGTGGTCGTAAAGGACTCGGCGATCGAGCGGCCCGTGACCGGCGTCCTGTTCGACCTCGGAGTGAGCTCACCGCAACTCGACGTGCCCGAACGCGGCTTCTCGTACCGCTTCGACGGTCCTTTGGACATGCGGATGGACCGCTCCCGTGCAACGACCGCCGCGACAGTGGTCAACAATCTCGGAGCAGTCGAGCTGGCCGAGTTGTTCGCCGCCAACGGTGAGGGTCGCTTCGCGCGCCGCCTCGCGGAGGCCATTGTCGCCAACCGGCCGATCGAGACGACCTCGCGTCTGGTCGAGGTGATCGAGCGCTCCCTTCCCGGTGTGGCTCGCAAGCGGCCCGGCCATCCTGCCAAGAGGGTCTTCCAGGCCCTGAGGATCGAGGTCAACGAGGAGCTCGAGGTTCTGGCCGCCGGGCTTGAGAGTGCGCTCAGGCTGTTGGCCCCCGGAGGTCGCTGCGTGGTGCTTTCGTACCACTCGGGAGAGGACCGGCTCGTCAAGCAAGCCTTCCTACGGGCAGCTACCGGCGGATGCGTTTGTCCCCCGGGCCTTCCTTGCGTCTGCGGCGCAGTGGGCACCGTGCGAGTCCTCACACGGGGTGCTCGTCTTGCGAGTGCCGCCGAGACGGCTCGAAACCCGCGTGCGGCAAGTGCGAGGCTCCGCGCAGCAGAGCGTCTGGCGACAAAGGCCCGCTGATGGCCGACCTCGCACACGCGATCCCGACAACTGCCCAGGAGCTGGCGGCTCGAGAGCCGGCCCCGTCGCGTCGCGATTCCACGACTGCTGGCCGCCCACGGCTGGGCGTCGTCGATCGCCGACGCCACGCCACGCGAGCCCATCGCCGGCAAGCACGCGTGCTTCGCGCTCTCGGCGCCTTGTTCGTTGTCGGCGCCCTTGGCGTCACTGCTGTCGCTCACACCTTCGTGGCTTCCTATCAGCAGCGAATCGACATCTTGCAAGGCCAGCTCACACAGACCCTTGCTGAGCAACAGGACCTGCAGTTGTCCCGCGCCGAGCTGGAGTCCCCGGTTCGAGTGCTCTCCATTGCAGAGAAGCAGTTGGGCATGGTCTCGCCGGGGTCGGCCTCGTATCTCTCGCCCGTGGACCCCGGGCCTTCTGTGTTGCAGGCGCAAGCACAGGCGGCAAGGTCGGCGTCGATCTCATCAACGGCTCGTAAAGTCGGATCAGCCAGTTCCGCCAGGTCCGCGAAGGCGGGTGTGGCGGAAGCCAAGTCGACCACAGGGGCTCCGAACATCGGGACCCGGCCACCCGCGATCGCAACGTCGAGCGGGTGAGAGAGGTGGGCCCGTCCGACCGGGGGGCACCGGGCCGTTCCGGCTCGCGTCCGGTTTCAGCCCGTCGAGCAGGTCAGGGCCAACGCCGTAGACCCCGGAGTAGCTCTGCACGCGCGACTACTCGCGAGGGGTCCCGACTAGACCGCTTCGATGGGCCATCTCGCCGCCAAGGTGATAGCGGCGCCGCCCGGACAAGACCTGTGGATACGACCAGGCGGGTGGCGCGGGGCTCAGGTCCGAACAGGCCCGTGCGGCTGCGCCGACGGCTTCTCGCCATGATCGCTATTGCCGCGTTGGCGTTGTCCGGCCTCGCGGCGCGGCTCGTGCAGATCCAGGGTGTCGATGCAGTTCACTACGCCTCCTACGGAGCCCAGGAGGTCTACCAACGTGTCGCGCTGCCCGCATTAAGGGGAGCGGTCTACGACCGCAACGGGAACCTGATCGCGGCCTCGTCCCCGCGTGTCGACGTCATCGCGGACGACTACCTGATGACCGGCCCGAAGACAGGTCTCGGGCGCCTGGCTTCGATCCTCAAGATGTCGGTGCCGGCGCTCCAGGCCAAGCTCAGCGAGCACAGCGGGTATGTTCCACTTGCATACCAAGTGAGCGAATCGGTCGAACGGAAAGTTCAAAGCCTCAACCTCCCCTATCTGACATTTGCTCCTGACCTCGCACGGACCGATCCGGACGGCAACTTGTTTTCTCCCGTCCTCGGTATCGTCGGCTTCAGCGGTCAGGGTCTAGCCGGGCTCGAGTATCTCGAGAACTCGGTCTTGGCGGGCACTCCAGGCTCAGAAGTGGTGCCTACAGGCCCCAACGGTCAGGGCCTGCCGGGCTCACCCACCGACGTGCTCGCGGCGCGCCAGGGCACGAGCCTCGTGCTCAGCTTGGACGAGCCGTTGCAGTTCGAGGTCACAAAGGACCTCTCCCAGCAGATCAAAGCCACCCATGCCACCGGCGGCGTGGCAATTGTCGAGGACAGGCGAACCGGCGGCATCCTCGCGATGGTCGATCTCGTGGCCGGGCCCCACAGCAGCGTGGTCCCTTCGAATCAGAACCTCGCCGTGACCTCGGTCTACCAACCGGGCTCTGTCATGAAGCTCGTGACGATCTCGGGCGCCCTCCAGGAAGGGTTGATCACCCCGAGCTCGGTCTTCACGGTGCCCTACCAGATCTCGTTGGGGGGATGGCCCTTCAGCGACGCCGATTACCACCCGACCGAGCAGCTGAGCGCGACGCAGATCCTCGCTCAGTCCTCGAACATCGGCACGATCGAGATCGCCCATCTTCTTGGCCCCGACCGCCTTTCGTACTTCCTCAGGGACCTGGGCTTCGGCCAGCCGACCGGGCTCGGGTGGCCAGGCGAGACCTACGGCCTCGTGCCGAGCCCCACCAACGCGGCCACGTGGTCGGCTTCTTCGATGGGAACGGTCCCGATCGGCACAGGGGAGGCTGTCACTCCGCTTCAGATACTGGACGCGTACAACACCGTCGCCAACGGGGGCGAGTTCATCTCACCCCGGATGGTCGAGGCGACGGTTTCGGCGAACGGAGTCGAGCACGTGCTCCCAGAAGCGAAGCAAAGGCGGGTGCTCTCCCCGCACACCGTAAGTGAGCTTCTCCCGATGCTCGAGCAGGTGACAGAGGACGGCACGGCGGCCGCGGCCCGTATTCCGGGCTACCTCGTCGCCGGCAAGACCGGGACCGCCCAGATCCCGAGCACGACTGGACCCGGCTACCAGGCGGGAGCCTGGAACGCGACCTTCGTGGGATTCGCACCGGCGCAGAATCCCGCTCTCACGACCTTTGTAATGCTCAGCCACCCGGACCTCATATACGGGGGCCTGGCGTCTGCGCCTGTCTTCTCTGCGATAATGCGATACGCCCTTCGACATTTCGACGTCGCGCCCACCGGTGGCGAAGGGCTGTCGACGGGCCCGTCTGTCCTCGGTCACCCGTGAGCTGCGCGACCGCCGTGCTCCCTGAACCGCGGATCGTGCTCGACGAGGTCGTCGCGAGGCTGCGCCCGACCAGGGTCATCGGCGAGGTGTCCGGCGTCGTCGTCACCTCGGTCACCTTCGACCACCGCACAGTCAGCCCGGGCGCGTTGCACTGCTGCTTGCCCGGAGACCACGTTGATGGTCATGACTTCGCTTCGGCGGCGAGGCGGGCAGGCGCAGTGGCGTTCGTTTGCGAGCGTCCGCTCGAAGCTGACGCGGCGAGAGCCGTGCAGCTGATCGTTGGCCCAGGCCGAGCGCGCCCCGCCATGGCTCTGGCCGCGTGCGTCCTGTGGAACGACCCCGCGTCGTCGCTGAGAACCGTGGGGGTGACCGGCACCAACGGCAAGACGACGACGACCTACATGCTCCGGTCGGTGTTCGAGCAGCACGGCTGGCCGACGGCGGTGGTCGGCACGCTCGGGGGAGCGCGCACCACGCCGGAGGCGCCTGAGCTGCAACGTGCGCTCGCGTACGCGAGAGACTCGAACAGGTCCGCTGTCGCGCTCGAAGCAAGCTCCCACGCGCTCGCCCAGCACCGCCTTGACGGCTATCGCCATGACGTCGCCGTCTTCACGAACCTGAGCCAGGACCACCTCGACTACCACGGGACCATGGAGGCCTACTTTGCCGCCAAGGCCCGTCTCTTCACACCCGAGCACGCCAAGACCGCGGTGGTGAACGCGGACGACTCCTTCGGTCGAAGGCTTCTCGAGACCGTCGCGATCCCGGTGAGCGCCTTCTCGCTCGCACAAGCCGAAGATCTCCTTGTCGGTCTTGAGGAGAGTCGTTTCAGTCTCGACGGTGTGAGCGTCCGTGTTCGACCGGGCGGCGAGATAAACGTCCGGAACGCGCTCGCAGCCGCGGCCGCGGCGCGAGCTCTCGGCGTGCCCTCCTCGACGATAGGAGCAGGTCTGTCGCGTTCCGAGGGGCCATCCGGCCGTCTGGAGGTCGTGCCGAATAGCCTGGGTGTCACGATCATCGTGGACTTCGCCCATACCCCTGCAGGGCTCACCGAGATCCTCGGCGCGGCGCGTGTCGAGGCCGGAAAGCGTGACGGAAAGGTCGTCGTGGTCTTTGGGTGTGGCGGCGACCGCGATCGGGCAAAGCGGCCGCTCATGGGTTCGATCGCCAGCCACTTAGCAGACGTCGCTGTGATCACCTCGGACAATCCCCGCAGTGAGGACCCGGTCGCCATCATCGAACAGGTTCGGGCAGGTTGTGACGGGACGGCCGGGCTCGTCATCGAGGCGGACCGGCGACGCGCTATCGCTGCTGGGCTCGAGTCCGTCGAGTCAGGCGACGTCGTGATCGTCGCGGGGAAGGGCCACGAGTCGCACCAGCAGATAGGGGACCACCTCGTCGAGTTCAACGACCGTGTCGTGATCGCCGAGGAGCTCGCACGTCGCAGCGCCAGCGGAGCCCTCTCGTGATCCCCCTGCTTTCTGCCGGCGCCGTGTCGATCCTGGTGGCCGGCTTCGGCACGCCGATACTGCTCCGCTGGCTGATCCGATGGCGTATCGGCCAGCAGATTCGCGTCGACGGTCCGGCCCACCACACCGTCAAGGCCGGTACCCCGACGATGGGCGGCATCGCCATTCTCGTCGCGGTGGTGGCCGGTTACTTTCTCGGCCATGTCGGCACGTCCGCGCCGTTCACGCGCTCGGCGTGGTTCGTGCTTGCGGCGATCGTGCTCGCGGGAGCGGTCGGCGCCGCGGACGATTGGATCAAGGTCAGCAGGCGCCGCTCGCTCGGGCTCAACAAGCGCTGGAAGACCATCGGGCTGGTTGCGGTCGCGGTCGCTTTCTGCGTGGCCGAGGTCCATTGGGGTGGGGTCCGCACCACGCTCTCGTTCACCCGTTACGACGTACCGGGACTCAGTCTCGGCCCGGTTCTCTGGGTGATCTGGGGAACGGTGATCATCTTCGGGACGGCGAACTCTGTGAACCTCACCGACGGCCTCGACGGCCTCGCGGCTGGTTCAGCCGCCTTCGTCTGCGCCTTCCTGGCTCTTGTCGGCTTCGCGCAGTACCGCCACCCGAGGATCTACGGCGTCCACGCGGCCCTCGACCTCGCGCTGGTGGCGATATCGATGGGCGGCGCGTGCGTGGGCTTTTTGTGGTGGAACGCCGCCCCGGCCCGGATCATCATGGGAGACACAGGTTCCCTGGCTATCGGGACGGGCCTTGCCTGCCTCGCGTTGTCCATGAACGTGCAGCTTCTCCTGCCGATCATCGGTGGCTTGTTCGTCATAGTGACGATGTCGGTGGTCATTCAGGTCATCAGCTTCAGGGTGTTCCACAGACGCGTCTTCCTAATGGCACCGCTGCATCACCACTTCGAGCTGAAAGGCTGGCCGGAGACAACTGTCACTGTTCGCTTCTGGATCTTCTCGGGCCTGTGCGTGGCTCTTGCCCTCGGCCTGTTCTACGCCGATTTTCTTTCGACAGGGTCGCTTCGATGACCCGGACAGCAGAGGCACGCGCCGTGGCAGCACCCGAGCGTTCGGCCGGCTCCGGGCGGCGCTCGGCCCCCGCTGGCACGCGTGGGGCAATGAAGCTGGTCAAAGGGGGAGCCCGCCCGAACCGTGGACGAGCGACCGAGCATCTGAGCCTCGAGGCAAAGGTGCTGTTGGCTGCGGTGACCGGGCTTTGCCTGCTCGGGCTGCCAATCGTGTTGTCCGCCTCGGCGCCCGGGGCGATCCTGGCCGGGATCTCACCGTGGTCTTATGTGATCCACCAGTCGATCTACATGTCGCTGGGCGTGATCGCCGCAGTGGTCGTGAGCCGCATTCCCATCCACGCGATCAGGAAGCTGCGCTTCGCGCTTCCTCTTGTGGCGCTCGCACTTTTGGTAGTCGTGTTCGTGCCGGGCATCGGTCAGTTCTCCGGCGGCTCGAGCCGATGGATCGGGATCGGCCCGATCCAGCTTCAGCCCTCCGAGCTGATGAAGCTGGCCATGGTGGTCTTTGCAGCCGACCTCCTGGCACGTCGCATCAAGCGTCAAGACCAATGGCACGCAGTCGTGCGACCGTTGCTCGGCTTCATGGTCGTTGCGGCGGTGCTCATCGTCAAGCAGCCAGACCTCGGCACGGCCATCGTGCTCGGCTGCATCACCTTCTCGATGCTCTTTGCGGCAGGAGTTCGGCTTCCGCTTCTTACGACCTCGGCGATCTTTGTGACAGCTGTCGGAGCCGCGCTGGCGTTGTCGGCCACCTACCGCCGCGATCGCCTCTTCTCGTTCGTCAATCCGTTCGCGCATGCCTCGACCACCGGTTACCAGGTGGTGCAGTCGCTGGCCACCCTCGGCCTCGGCGGAGTAACCGGAAGCGGCGTTGGAGGCTCTGTCACACCTTGGGGTTTCCTCCCCAACGCCCACACCGACTTCGTGTTCGCGGTCATAGCCGGCAACCTGGGTCTCGTGGGCGCCCTCGTGGTCCTGGGGGGCTTCGCCGCATTCGGCTGGGCCGGCTTCCGGATCGCCGCGCGCGAGCGCGACCCGTTCGCTCGATTCGTCGCGATCGGGGTTACCTGTTGGGTGCTGGCGCAGGCCGTGATCAACATCGGAGGCGTCGTGGACGCTCTGCCGGTGACAGGCATCCCCCTCCCGTTCATCTCATACGGTGGCTCTTCCCTAGGTGTCGCCCTGATCGCAGTCGGGCTGTTGTTCGGGATTGCACGGCGCCAGCCCGCCACCTCGTCGCAGCGATCGGCGTCGGCTTCGAGACTCCAGCCGGTACCGGTCTCGACCCGCGAACCGAGGTCCGTGTCGCGGTCGCGGGACGGCTCGGGCGAAAAGCCCCGGTGAGGGTGCGTGTGTGACCATGCGGTCCCGCCATCGGCCGTCTCGCACCTTCGCGCTCGTCACCGGAGGGGGCACCGCTGGACACGTGCAGCCGGCGCTGGCCATCGGCGAAGCCTTGGTGGCGCGGGGCCACGACCCGACATCGATCCTCTATGTGGGCTCGCTGCGTGGAATGGAAGGCCGCCTCGTGCCAGAAGCCGGCTTCGAGGTCGCGCTCTTGCCCGGCAGAGGCATCCAACGGCGCTTCACGACAGACAACCTCGGCGCCGTGGGGGGCCTGTTGATTGCTTGCATGCTCGCGCTTGGCATAGTCGGGCGGCGCCGGCCCCGCGTCGTGGTCACCGTGGGAGGTTATGCGGGACTTCCCTGTTCGCTCGCGGCGATTGTGCTTCGGGTGCCACTGGTCGTGGTGAGCTGCGACGCAGTGGCCGGCGCTTCGAATCGGCTCGTGGCGCGCTTTGCCCGCAAGTGCGCGGTCGCGTTCGAGGGTACGCAGCTGCCGAATCAGGTCGTGACAGGGGCACCATTGCGCAGCGCCGTGCTCGCCACCGACAGAAGCCCACAGAGCCGCAACGCGGCTCGCCACGCCCTAGCTGTGACGGGCGGCCGCTTCCTCCTCGCAGTCGAAGGCGGGTCGCTCGGCGCCCGCCGGCTCAACCAAGCGACCCTCGGGCTGGCGAAATCGTGGGCGTCGCGCGGCGACGTCACGATCATTCACGTGGCCGGCGAGCGGAACTTCGCCCTCTTGGAGCACGAGGCCGCCGGGCTCGGTCTCGGCCCTCACTCGTCACCGGAGACCGGACTCGATTATCGGCTCGTTGGATATGAGCATCGGATGCCGAGGCTGCTGGCGGCATGCGACCTGGCTGTGTGCAGGGCCGGGGCCTTGACCGTCGCCGAGCTGGCCGCGATCGGGACCCCGAGCATCCTCGTCCCGTTGCCGCACGCGCCGAACGATCACCAGACGCGCAACGCCGAGGCGTTGACCAAGGTAGGCGCGGCCAGGTTGTGCCCCGACGACGACTGTTCGCCCGAGCGGCTCGAAGAGCTAGTCGGATCGCTCCTCGGTGACCCGCAGCGTCTCGCGTCGATGGGCGCGGTGGCCGCGGTGGCCGGTCATCGCGATGCCTCCGAACGCGTGGCCGAGCTCGTCGAGTCGGTGTCGCAGGTGCCGTCATGAGCATCTCGACGGCGGCGGAGATAGACCTCAGCGGGCGCCTCAACATTCACGTGATCGGGGTTGGCGGTGCCGGCATGAGCGCGATCGCAGCGGTTCTGGCAGGCATGGGCCATCACGTCACGGGCAGCGACATCAAGCCCTCGCGGTCGTTGGAGCGCCTGCGCGCTTCGGGCATCGAGATCGGGATAGGACACCGTGGCGACAACGTCGTCGGAGCCGACGCTCTGACGTACTCGACCGCGGTGTCCGACTCCAACGTCGAGCTCACCGAGGCGCGTCGGCTCGGCATCCCTGTTCTTTCGCGCGCGGCAATGCTGCAATCGATCGTTGCCCTTCGAAGGACGATCGCGATAGCCGGCACGCACGGCAAGACCACGACCTCCTCGATGCTCGCCCTCGTGCTGGCCGAGGCAGGCTTGCACCCGAGCTTCATCATCGGCGGGGAACTGAACGAGATAGGGACGAACGCTTCCTGGGATGTCGGCGAGCTGCTCGTCGTCGAAGCCGACGAGAGCGACGGGACCTTCCTCCACATGGCTCCGGAGCTCGGTATCGTGACCAGCGTCGAGCCTGACCACCTCGAGCACTACGGGTCGTTCGACGAGCTGAAGAGTGCTTTCAGGGTCTTCTTGGGCCAAGTCGCCTCGGCCATCGTCTGTGCCGACGACCCGCTCGCGCTTTCCCTCGCGCCTGGGTCGGCGGTGACCTACGGCTTGTCTCCGGGCGCCACGCTTCACATCGCGAACCTCGAGTCCGGGCGCAGCCAGCTGCGTTTCGAGCTGTCGCGCTCTGGCGAAAGCCTCGGCTCGTTCGAGCTGCCCGTGCCCGGCATCCACAACGCGCGCAACGCGGCCGGCGCGGTCGCGGCCGCGCTCGAGCTCGGCGTCGACCCGGCTCATGCCCGCCGGGCGCTCGCCCGCTTCGCCGGAGTCGCACGGCGCTTCGAATTCCGCGGCGAGGTCGGTGGTGTCACCTTCGTCGACGACTACGCCCACCTGCCCGGAGAGGTCCGCGCAGCGCTGGACGCGGGTTTGGGCGGCGGCTTCGAGCGCGTCGTGTGCGTCTTCCAGCCTCATCGCTATTCTCGCATCGCAGCTCTGGCACCTGAGTTCGCGGACTCGTTCGAGGGCGCCGAGCTTCTCGTCGTGACCGACATCTACGCGGCCGGCGAGCTGCCGCGTCCAGGTGTCTCGGGCAAGCTCGTGCTCGACGCGATCGCCCGCGCCCACCCTGATGCCCAGGCGGTGTACCTGCCCAACCGTGAGGAGGTCGTCGCCTACCTGCGTGCGAACCTCCGGCCAGGTGACCTCTGCCTCACGCTCGCTGCAGGTGACCTGACGAACCTCGCCGCCGAGTTCGCTGAAAGCGGCGAACGGTGAGCGCTGCCTGCGGTGACCGAGCCCGGGTGGTGATCGAGAACGCCGCAGAGCTCCTCGGCCCGCTCGCAGAGCGCGACCGTCCGATCGGCGAGCTGACCACCTACCGCGTCGGTGGCAAAGCCGCGCTCTTCTGCGAGCCGTCGACTGTCGAGGAGCTGAGGAGCCTCGCCTCTGTCGTGTCTGAGACCGGCATCGCGGTCCTGGTGCTCGGGAAGGGGTCGAACCTCCTCGTTGCCGACAGCGGCTTCGAGGGACTTTGCGTGCGGCTCGCCGAGGGATTCGCCACGATCCAGTTCGAGGGCGATCTCGTGCGCGCCGGGGGCGCCATCGCCTATCCGGTTCTGGCGCGACGAACCGCGGCCGCCGGTCTGACAGGCCTGGAATGGGCGGTCGGGATACCCGGGTCGGTCGGCGGCGCAGTGGCGATGAACGCCGGGGGCCACGGTTCACAGACATCCGACTGCCTGGTCTCGTGCCGGATCGTCAACCTCGATGGAGGTACCGAGCGCGTCGCGAAAGCGGGCGAGCTGGACCTGTATTACCGTCACTCCTCGATCGGGCCGTACGACGTCGTCACCGAGGCCCTGTACCAGCTCGAGCACGGCGATGCCGCCATGTCTACGACGCGGATCAACGAGATCGTGCGCTGGCGGCGCGAGCACCAACCCGGAGGCCAGAACGCCGGATCTGTGTTCACCAACCCGCCCGGCGACGCTGCCGGGCGCCTCGTGGAGCAAGCCGGCCTGAAGTGTTTGCGGATCGGCTCCGCCGCGGTGTCACAAAGGCACGCCAACTTCATTCAAGCCGACCCGGGCGGTTCGGCCGATGACGTCAAACGCCTCATCGACGAGGTACGCGCGCTTGTCGCCAAACGACTGGGGGTCGAGCTGCAAACCGAGCTGCATCTCGTCGGGTTCGAGGAGGGGCCATGACCGATCCGAGGATTCAAGCCAGGCGCGTGCGGGTCGAGCGCGAGCGCGGCCACCGTCGCCTGGGGCTGTTGCTCACCTTGTTGGTCGCGGCGGGGCTCGCAGCCGGTGTGGTCGCTCTCCTGCACTCGTCGCTGTTGGGCGCGCGGACAGTCGTCATCGCCGGGGCGGTGCAGACCCAGAGAAGCGAGATTCTTGCCGTTACCGGCCTTATTCGAGAACCGCCGCTCATCGACATCAACACCGCGACCATGCAGCGCCGCCTCGAAGCCCTGCCATGGGTGGCAACCGCGACGGTGCACCTCGACTGGCCGTCGACGGTCTCTGTCGGCCTGGTCGAGCGGGTACCGGTCGCCACCACAGCGCTGGTGGGAGGAGGCTATGCACTGCTGGACGAGAGTGGCAGGGTACTCAAGGACCAGACTTCGCGTCCCGCGGGCCTTCCCCTGGTTGCGGTGACGCAAAGCCCGCTTCGACCGGGCGGCCACCTCGGTGCTGGCGCCCGGTCGATGCTCACAGCCGCGGCCTCGTTCCCGGTATCGCTTTTGCCCCACTTGCAGGAGATTGTCGACTCGGCCGGCGACGGCATCGTATTGCACCTCAAGGGCGGATTGAGGGCTGTCGTAGGTGACGACGAGGCGCTTGCCCAGAAGTTCGTCTCGCTCGCCACGGTGCTCCACCAGGTCAATCTGACAGGCGTCGGCGGGATCGACCTGAGGGTCGCAGCCGCTCCGGTCTTGACCCCCCTGGTCAGCCCCTCTAACGTTCATGGGAAGGGTGGTGGCTGAGGTTGCCCGCGACGAGACCGGTACTGAAGGTGAGGTCGAGGTCGCCGGATTGGTTTGTGACGTTGATCTGCGGGTGACCGGGGGTCAACCGAGTTGCTGTCCGGCTGGAAAGGCGATGAGCAAGGGGTCATGGCTCGAAGCCACTCGCAAGCCAACCAGGATCGCTCCATTGCTGCTCGGGGATCACCCAACTAGTACTCAGGAGAGGATGGAGCGCGGATGAGCACGCCAGGCCAGAGCTTCATCGCGGTGATCAAGGTTGTTGGTGTCGGGGGTGCCGGGGTCAACGCCGTCAACCGCATGATCGACGCCGGGCTGCAAGGGGTCGAGTTCGTCGCCGTCAACACCGATGCGCAGGCGTTGCTGATGAGCGAAGCCGACATAAAGCTCGACATCGGGCGCACCTTGACACGCGGGCTCGGTGCCGGCAGCGACCCCGAAGTCGGGCGTCTGGCAGCCGAGGAGCACCTCGAGGAGATCGAGGAGGTGCTGAAGGGCGCCGACATGGTCTTCATCACCGCCGGCAAAGGCGGCGGCACCGGGACCGGTGCCGCTCCGGTCATAGCCGAGACCGCCAAAGGGCTCGGCGCCCTCACCATCGGCGTGGTCACACGGCCCTTCGCTTTCGAGGGCAGGCGCCGGTCGACCCAGGCCGAGGAAGGCATACAACGGCTGCGCGAGAAGGTCGACACCCTCATAGTCATCCCGAACGAGCGGCTGCTCTCGATCTCGAACGAGCGCACGTCGATGGTCGAGGCGTTCTCGATGGCCGACGAGGTGCTGCTGCACGGTGTCTCGGGGATAACCGACCTGATCAACGTGCCCGGCCTCATCAACACCGACTTCGCGGACGTGAAGATGGTGATGAGCAACGCAGGCTCCGCGATCATGGGAATCGGGACAGGCTCAGGTGAGGGCCGAGCGGTCAATGCTGCCCGTCACGCCATCACGAGCCCCCTCCTCGAGGCTTCCATCGAGGGTGCCCGAGGGATCCTGCTGAATATCGCCGGGGGCAGCGACCTCACCTTGTTCGAGGTGAACGAGGCCGCGGCGATCATCCACGACGTGGCTCACCCCGACGCCAACATCATCTTCGGCAACGTCATCGACGACGCCCTGGGCGACACGGTCAGAGTGACTGTCATCGCGGCCGGTTTTGACCATATCGAGGTGCAAGAGCCGCGCAAGAGCTTCTCGAGCCCTTCCCGGACGACCCCCGACTTGGCGTCTTCGCGGCCGGTTTCGCGTCCCCAAACCGCCGTTCCGGGTGAGAGCGATCCGGCCGCCCCCGGCCACGGCGCCCAGCGTGGACGTGATGTCTTCGACGTCGGCGGCGACGACGATCTCGACCTCGACGACGACTTCGACGTCCCGTCCTTCCTCCGCTGAGCCGATAGCGGTAGCGGGCACGCCTGCGACCGTCGTGGTCAGCAGCGTCGTCGACGGAGACGTCGGTCCGCGCTCGCTGTCTCCGGTGGTCGAGGTCGATGCCCGCCGCCAGGCGGTCCTGGCCGGCACCTGGCGCTGGTTGAATCAGTGCCACGGCAACGGCGTCGTGGTCTTGGGCCCTCTGGAGCCATGCGCTGGACGCGACGGCGATGCCCTTGTGACCACGCTGCCAGGAGCGCCCGTTGCCGTCTTCGCCGCTGACTGCGCGGTTGTCGCCATCGCGAGCCCGCAGGGTGTCGTCGGCGCCGCGCACGTGGGATGGAGAGGCTTGGCGGCGGGGGTGCTCGAAGCCACCGCCACTACGATGCGCGCGCATGGGGCGACCGATCTGGTGGCGGTCGTCGGGCCCTGCATCGGGCCAGAGTGTTACGAGTTCGACGAGGCCGACCTCGAACCGCTCGAGGCGCGCTACGGGCCCTCGGTCCGCGCCACGACCGCCGCCGGCCGTCCGGCGCTCGATTTGCGCGCTGGAGTGCACAGCGCGCTCGAAGCGCTCTGTGTTTCGGTCTCGGCTGACCTCGCGCAGTGCACGGCATGCGATCCGGGCTGGTTCTCCTGGCGCGCGCGCAAAGACCTCGGACGCCATTGCCTGGTCATCGGCGGCAGTCGTTGAGCCGAGGCCCAGAGCTGGCGAAGCTCGACGGCGAGGTCGTGGAGGCCCTCGTGGCACGTCTCTCGGTCGTGCGTGACCGGATAGCGCGTGCCGGGGGAGATCCCGAGCTCGTGAGGATCGTGGCTGTGACCAAAGGCTTCGGGCCCGAGCAGGTCGCGGCAGCGTTGGCTGCGGGCCTGGTCGACCTCGGCGAGAACTACGCGGACGAGCTGGTCTCCAAGTGGGAGGCGGTAGGCCACGCGGGGAGGTGGCACTTTCTCGGCGCTGTGCAGCGCAACAAAGTCGGACGCCTCGCTCGCTTGGTCGACTGCTGGCAGGCAGTGTCGAGAGTCGTCGAAGGCGAGGCGATAATGAGGCACCGCGCCGAGATGTCGCAGAACGCGACCGGCGTCGAGTCCCCGAGCATGCTCGTGGAGGTCGACACGACCGGCTTGGCCGGCCGGGGCGGCTGTGCCCCGGGAGATGTCGCCGGGCTTGTGGCCGGTTTGGCACAGCTGGGTTGTCGCGTCGACGGCCTGATGACCGTGGCGCCTCCAGGGGGTGAAGAACTGGCGAGGAGGGCGTTCGACAGCGTCGCCCGCTTACGCGAGGAGCTCGGCCTTGCCGAGCTGTCGATGGGCATGTCGGGCGACCTCGAGCAGGGGGTTGCAGCCGGCGCGACGATGGTTCGCCTCGGGACTTGCCTCTTCGGTCCTCGCCCGCAACCTCGCAGGCTGTAACAATAGGGTTCTCGGAGGAGGGCTGGCGATGGCTTCGTTTGTGCAAAGAGCGCTTATGTACCTCGGTTTGAAAGACATCGATGACGAGGATGACTACGACGGCGACGATGAGGAGGTGCCGGAGCCTGCCGCGAGCCGGGTGCGGCAGAGCTCGTATCCAGAACCTGCGCCTCCGCGGGCAACAGTCGCCACTGTGCGGCCGATCGCCAGAGACGACGGGCGCGAAGCGCCGACCCCGGTGGCTCGCGGTGCAGTCGTGCGACCCTTTGTGACCCAGCGTCACTCCAAGCCCCAGGTTGTCGCCCCTGCCCGCTTCTCGGATGCCCAGGAGATCGGCGACATGGTCAAGGCGAGCTCGCCGGTCATAGTAAACCTCCAGGCGAGCGAGAAAGACCTGGCCCGGCGCATGATCGACTTTTGTTCGGGCCTGACCTACGCCGTCGGGGGCTCGATGGAAAAGGTCGCCGAATCGGTGTTCCTGCTCACGCCCTCCAATGTCGAGGTGTCTCCAGAAGAGCGCCAACGCCTACAGGAGAACGGGCTGTTCCGGTCCTGAAACTCACCGCAATGCCTGAGACACCGGGCGCGACCGACTGGGGTAGCGACTCTTGACCTATGTCATCGATGTCCTCAACCTGTTCCTCTTCCTGCTCGTCGTTCGGGTAGTGCTCTCCTACATCCCGGTTCAGCCGGGATCGGCGCTGGTGCCGGTCACCCGATTCTTCGAGGCGATCACCGAGCCCGTCCTACGGCCGGTGCGCCGCGTGGTGCCGCCGCTTCGCGTCGGGGGCGCAGCTGTCGACCTGTCTCCGATAATCGTGTGGATCGTCATCCTGATCGTGAGAGGGCTGCTCTAGTTCGCACAATTTCGGGCTCCGACGCCTCCTCAGAGCTCTTCGGTCCACCCCGGGCCGGGTCACTCAGCAGCCTCGGACGTTGCTCTGACGCCAAAGATCCTGCATGAGGTCGCATTCGCGACCCGTCTTCGCGGCTGCACACTCGCCAAGGTCGAGGGCTTCCTCGAACAGCTCGTTGTTGGCCGCGAACAGATCCCCGAGCAGCATCCACCATCTTCTTTGGAGCGACCGATACCATCCGAACATGGATCTGTCAGCAAAACTCCTGCGAGAGGTTGAATTCAGTACCAGCCTTCGGGGGTACAACACCGATGAGGTCGATGAGTTCCTCGAGAAGGTCGCAGTCGCGGTAGATGACATTCAGGAAAAGATGCGCCAGTTCGCCTACCGGGCCGAGCGCGCCGAGCGAGCTGTCACCGACCGTGGGCCAGACGAGGACGCGGACAGCATCCGCCGCACTCTTGTGTTGGCCCAGCGGACCGCGGACCTCGCGGTTCGTGAGGCTCAAGAGCAGGCTGCGGCGCTCATGGACAGTGCGCGCACCGAGTCTGACAAGCTCCTGACAGACGCACGAGAGGAGGCCCAGAACCTCGCGACCGACGCTGAGCGCCGGCATGCAGACGAGCTTGCACGGCTCCAGAGCGATAGGGACCATGTCTCACGCGAGCTCAGGGAGCTTTCGGAGCTGCTCGAGACGGAGCGGAAGAGACTCTCCGAGTCGCTCCACGCTGCGCTGCGCTACATCGAGAGGACCCTTCCTGCGTCGAATGCCATCCCGGAGACCAGTCAGGTACCGGGCGCTGTGAGACAGGGTGCGATGGATGACATCGAGGCGCAGATCAACGAAGACGCCGCGACGGCGGCGCCGTCGACGCCTCCTGCCGACGACGAGGACGACGACGTCGTCGTGGGCGACGGCGGCGAGGACGCCGGGCGCGTCAATCTTGCCGCCGTGCCCCCGCTGGAGGACTCAGGGCCGAACACCGAGGCCTGGCAGTCCGAATCCCTGACCATATTCGGAGAGGGCGAAGCCAAAGCGGCCAGTGTCACGCCGGATCCGAGCTCGTTCGGCTTCAGAGGCTCCGACTGGATCGCTTGAGCGTCGGGTCACAAGTGCTGTGAGGTGAGCTTGGCGGGCCCGCAGGCTCGATGCGACTGGCCCGTGCGGCAGCGGAGGCTCCTGTCAGCCGATGCGCTCGATCGCCAGCACGACCTCACTGCCGTCCGAAAGCTCGCCGACAGCGGTGAAGACCGCGTCGGACTCCGCGGTTGGCGTGCCGCGGCCCGGATCCTCGACCTCGATCTCGAGCGCTAGCACCTGGCCGGCGATGTGGAACAGCCACTTGTCCAGGACGGGGACCAAAGCCTCTGGAACTTTGATGCATAGTCGGATCCGATCGGTGACGTTGAACCCCGCGTCACGTCGCGCACGCTGCACAAGGCGGATGACGTCTCGGGCGAGGCCTTCTGCCTCCAGCTCGGGAGTCGTCTCGAGCTCGAGCGCGACGATCCCCACCTCGCCGGGAAGCGTCCGGCTGGAGCTCGGGTCTCGGGGACGAAGGCGCAGATCGAATTCGCCGCGCAAAAGCGGTACGCCGCCGACCTCGAGGGTGCCGTCGGCGAGGCGAGCCCAGTCACCTTTGTGGGCCGCGGCGATGACGTGCTGGGTCGCGGCGCCGAGTCGCGGGCCGATCTCAGCCGGGATCACGTTGAGCACGGTCTCTGCGAGATCGCCGACGCTCTCGATGAGCTTGACCTGCTGGACGTTTACCTCGTCGGCGATGAGGTCCGCGTAGGCCAGGAGCCGACTGGCGCCCGGCGCTGCCACCGTCAGGGCCGACAGCGGAAGGCGGGCCCGGCGTCCGGCCGCCTTGCGGATCGAGTGGCCCGCCGAGCAGACCTCTCTGGCAAGGTCCATCGCCTCGACGAGGTCGGGGTCCGATGGCAGCTCGTCGGCGTCGGGCCAAGGAGCGAGATGGACGCTTCGTTGGCCTGTCAGGCCCCGGTAGACGGCCTCGCTCAGGAAGGGAAGGAACGGTGCCGAGACACGGCAGAGCGCCTCCAGGACGGTGTGCAGGGTGTCGTAGGCGTCCTGCTTGTCGTCGGGCCGCGATCCCAGAGCCTCGGCCGTCGCGTGAGCGGCCCCGGCGTCGACGGGGCGCCAGAAACGGTCGCGGCTGCGCCGTACGTACCAGTTGGTCAGCGCGTCTAGGAAGCCCGAGATGTGGACCGTCGCCCCCGCGAGGTCATAGTTCTCCATTGCGAGAGTGACGCCCTCGACGAGCCTGTGCGTCTTGGCGAGGATGTATCGGTCGAGCACGCCTGTCTGGTCGGTTCGCACCCGTCCTCCCAGGCCATCGGCGTTGGCGTACATCGAGAGGAAGTACCAGGTGTTCCAGATCGGGTTGCACACGAGCCGGAGAGGCTCGGCCATGGCCTTCGCTTCGATGACCACGTCTTGACCGCGCAGCACCGGTGAGCTGAGCAGGTACCACCGCATCGCGTCGGCCCCGTACTGGGCGAAGACTTCCTCGGGGTCGGGGAAGTTGCGCAGACGCTTGGAGAGCTTCCTGCCGTCGTGGCCGAGGACGATCCCGTGCGCGATGCACGCTTTGAACGGGGGTCGGTCGAAGAGGGCCGTTGCGAGCACGTGCAAGGTGTAGAACCAGCCTCTCGTCTGGCCCACGTACTCGACGATGAAGTCGGCCGGGAAATGCTCCTCGAACCGCTTGGCGTTCTCGAAGGGGTAATGGAGCTGAGCGAAGGGCATGGAGCCCGATTCGAACCAGCAGTCGAAGATGTCGGAGGTTCTCCGCATCGTCGAGGCACCCGTGGGATCGTCCGGGTTCGGTCTGGTCAGCTCGTCGATCCCCGGTCGATGCAAGTCATCGGGGCGAACGCCGAAATCGGCCGCGAGCTCGTCGAGGCTGCCGTAGACGTCGACGCGCGGATAAGAAGGATCGTCGCTCTTCCACACCGGGATCGGCGTTCCCCAAAAGCGGTTCCGGCTGATCGACCAGTCCCGTGCGCCTTCCAGCCATTTGCCGAAGGCGCCGTCGCGCACGTGCTCGGGCACCCAGGCGATCTGCTGGTTCAGCTCGACCATGCGGTCCTTGATCGCTGTGACCTTCACGAACCACGAGCTCATGGCCCGATAGATGAGCGGCGTGTCGGTCCGCCAGCAATGCGGGTAGCTGTGGGTGTAATCCTCGGCTCTGACGAGCACCCCCGCCGCGGCCAGTCTCTCTTTGATCAAGGCGTTGGCCTCGAACACCTGCATCCCCGCGAGGTCGCCGACCTCCGCGGTGAACCGCGCCCGGTCGTCGACCGGGCAGATGACCGGGATTCCCGCCGCCTCACAGGCACGTTGGTCGTCCTCGCCGAACCCGGGGGCCATCTGGACGATGCCGGTGCCTTCGTCGGTCGCCACGAAGTCCCCGCCCAGGATCACGAACGCGCCCGGTGTGCCGGCGAAGTAGGGGAACATGGGGCCGAAGCGCCGCCCTATGAGGTCCGCACCGCTCACCGTGCCGAGGGTCTCGGCATCGCCCAGCAGGTCCGCGTAGGCCTCCAGGCACTCCTCGCCGATGATGACGCGCCTGTCTCCCCAGGCGAGCACCAAATAGCGCAGGTCCGGTCCGACGGCCAGAGCCAGGTTCGAGGGCAGGGTCCACGGGGTCGTGGTCCACGCCAGCACGCCGAGCGGGCCTCGCAGCAGCTCAGGGCCGTCCCAGACGGGATCGAGGTCGAATCGCACCGTCACCGCCGGGTCGGTGCGGTCCCGGTACGAGTCGTCCTGGCGGGTCTCGAAGTTCGACAGTGGCGTCTCGCACTCCCAGCAGTAGGGCAGGACGCGGAACCCCTCGTACGCGAGTCCTTTGTCGTAGAGGCGCTTGAAGGCCCAAAGCACGCTCTCCATGAAGGAGAGGTCCATTGTCTTGTAGACGTTCTCGAAGTCCACCCAGCGTGCCTGGCGAGTCACGTATCGCTCCCAGGCGTCTGTGGTTCGCTGCACGATCTGGCCGCAATAGGCGTTGAAGCCGTCGAGCCCGTAGGCGATCACCGCTTGGCGCCCGGAAAGACCCAGCTCCTTTTCGGCTGCCATCTCTGCCGGCAGGCCGTGGCAGTCCCACCCGAAGCGACGCTCGACACGGCGGCCCCGCATGGTCTTGAAGCGGGGGACGGCATCTTTCACAAAGCCGGTGAGCAGGTGCCCGTAATGGGGCAGCCCATTCGCGAACGGGGGTCCGTCGTAGAAGACATACTCGGTCTCAGGACCGTGAAGCTCAACTGAGTCCTCGAAAGTACGGTCCTCCTGCCAAAAGGCAAGAATCTGCTCCTCGAGGGAGGGATAGCGCGGCTGCGCGGGGACCGTCGGATAACGGCTCGCGCCTGTTGGCTTCGCCATGGCCATACAGTAGGCGGCCATGGCAGATGACTTGTTCGACGTCGAGACGCCCGAAGGTGGACCGGTTGGGATCATTCTGCGCGTCCGGGTTCAACCCGGTGCCGGCCGCTCCTCGGTCAGCGGGCGACACGGTGATGCTCTCGCGGTGCGCGTGGCCGCTCCACCTATCGCCGGCCGTGCGAATTCGCAGTGCGTCGAGCTCGTCGCCGACGTGCTTGGCGTCCGCAAGTCCCAGGTCGAGATCGTTTCGGGAGACAAGAGCCGACTCAAGCGGATTCGCGTCGCCGACATCGACCCTGAACGGGCACGTGAGGTGATCGCGCGTGAGCTGCGCAGCGCGACCGGGCGGCCGGGATCCCATGACCAGGCCGAGCGGCCGGGTCGGTTGAGGCCGTGAGATCGCAGGGTGGTTCTTGGCGGGTGGTGGCCGGTCCGGCTAACGTCGGTCACCCTCGCCGCAACAGGAGGGAACGATGGCACCGACGACCATGGTGGCGGCTGATACCAAGAAGGGAGCTGTCGTGGTGAAAGCGAGCGCCTCGAAGGCGTCCGCGAAGGCTACGGCCTCCAAGACGACAAATGAGCTGGCCAAAAAGGCTCCAGTTGTCGCGCAGAGCTCCGCGCGCGCGGCGGCAAAGGTCGTGCCGTCCAAGAAGGCCGTGTCCGCGAGCCGGTCGGGACCGGTCGCAAAGCCAACGGCTGTCAAGGGCTCCAAAGCGGTCGCGGCCAAAAAGGCACCGGTGGTGCGCAAGGTCGTGTCCAAGCCCACACCCAAGGCGGTCGCCAAGAAAGCGGCAAAGGCCGTCGCCAAGACTCCGGTCAAATCCGCTGCCAAGACCCCGGTCAAGCTCGCACCGGCGCCGAGCGCGACCGGGTCGCATCCCAAAGACGTCACGACCCTGACCACAGCGGCAAAGCCGGCGGTCAGGCCCACCCCGCCCGCCACCAAGGCCGCGCCTGCAAAGGCTGCGTCAGCTCCTTCCAAGGCCTCCGCCTCGCTGGAGACAGGCGTCGCAAAAGCGGCCTCACCCGAGCGCAAGGCCCCGGCTGTTGCCGCGCGTCCCGGTGGAGGCCTAGGGGCAAGGCCCATAGCTGCCAAGCGCGTGAGCGAAGGTTACGTGAAGGACGAACGTTTCCTCGCGGGCCAGCGGACCGCTCTGACGCGCGAGCGCGCGACTTATATCGAGCAGGCGGCCAGCTTGAAAGCCGAGGCGGAGGCTCTCGTGGAGGAAATGGAACCGGGAGACATCCAGTTCGACGACGAATCGGGTGAGGGAGGGACCGTCACCGTCGATCGCGAGCGTGACCTCGCGCTATCGGCGCAGGCCCTGGTCGCGGTCGAGGAGATCGATCACGCGCTCGCGAAGATGGACAACGGCACGTACGGGATCTGCGAGAACTGCGGTCGACTTATCGTAAAGGCGCGCCTCGAGGCTCTTCCCTACGCCCGCTTGTGCATTGACTGCAAGAGCGGGGGACTGTCGAAACGTTGAACGGGGCCGGCCACGACCGGCCCGCCGCCGGTGCGGTGCGCTCTGGCGGAGCATCTGGACGCTCCCGGCGCGTTCGCGTGACGGTGGTGGTGGCGTTCGTGGTGGTAGTCGCCGACCAGGTGACGAAGTCCCTCGCGGTCTCTCGGCTCTCCTCCGGGAAGATCCACCTGATCGGGCCGTTCGCACTTGTTCTCGCCTATAACACCGGCGTCGCGTTCAGCATTGGCGCGGGTCTGACGTTGCCGATCGTTGTGATCGTCGCTGTGGTCGTGGCAGTGGTCGCATGGGCCGGCCGGGCTGTGCCCAACACGGCCGCGGCGATCGGGGTCGGCATGATCCTCGGGGGCGCAGTCGGCAATCTCGCAGACCGCCTCTTTAGGGGCCACCACGGCGCAGTGGTCGACTTCCTCTACTCCGGCTATTGGCCGACCTTCAACCTCGCCGACTCGTCGATCGTCTGCGGCACCGTCGTGCTCGGCATCGCGCTCTGGCGAACGGGTGCTACGAGCCAGCTGCCCAGCAGCGATCGGGGTCCCGCGCGATGAGCGACACGGGGTCGAGCCCTCCCGTGGCCATTCCGGCGGCGCTTTCGGGCGAACGAGTGGATCGGGTCGTCGCTCTGTTGTCCGGGTGCACGAGGGCGCAGGTCTCCAGGCTCATCGCGGCTGGAGGAGTCCGCCTTTCGAATGTCGTGGTCGCCGCCGGATCTAGGCGCGTCAAGGAGGGCGAGCTCTTGGAGACCGACCTCGAGCAACTGGTCGACGAAGCTAGCGACCTCGTGCGCGCAGCCGCGCCCGGGGAAGTCCCGTTCCGGGTCGTATACGACGATGAGGCCGTGATCGTGGTGGACAAGCCACCGGGAGTCGTCGTCCATCCAGATACCGCCCACGGTTCGGGAACGCTCGTGGCCGGCCTTCTCGCGTTGTATCCCGAGCTCGCACGGCTGCCCGAGCTCGGTTGCGGCGAGAGCGACCGGCCCGGCATCGTGCACCGGCTCGACAAGGACACCTCTGGGCTGTTGGTGGTGGCTCGCAGCCCGGACGCGTACCGCTCGTTGACCGACCAGCTTGCTCAGCGCACGGTGAAAAGGACGTACCTCTCGCTCGCCTGCGGGGCCCTCGAGGCAGACGGGGGTGTCGTGGACGCGCCGATAGGACGCTCGCTTCGCGATCCGACGCGGATGGCCGTGGCGGCGGGGGGCCGGGCGGCGCGCACGCACTACCGCGTGCTGAGCAGATTCTCCCAGCCACTCGTGGCGACCTATCTGGAGCTGCGCCTGGAGACAGGGCGCACTCACCAGATCAGGGTGCACCTGGCCGCGATCGGCCATCCCGTCGTAGGCGACGCGCGCTATCGAGGCGACAGGCGGCGATCTGGTTGTACGCGTCCGTTCCTGCACGCCGCCGGCCTGGCCTTTGTCAACCCGGCCACGGGTCGAGAAGTTGGCTTCAGTTCCGCCCTGCCCGACGACCTCGTGTCGGTTCTCGAGCAGTTCTCATAGGCCGCGTCTCGTGGCCAAGATGGCCAACGACCACTGCAGCTCAGCCAGGCAGAAGCCCTCTGGCTTCAGGCGGCGTCGTGAACTCCCTCTACCTCGGGCTGGACCGCAAGGAACGCCAAGGCCGACGACTCGATGCGCCTGACGCGGCGGACGCCGATACCCAAGGTTCGTGCCGTCGACTCCAATGACGCCGGAGCGCTGCCGTCGAGGCCGAAACGGAGTCGGACCACGTGACGCTCCAGCTCGGGCAGCCGCTCGATCGCAGCGTCGAGCTTGCCGAGCGTGAGCGTCCGCGCGATCTCGTCCTCGAATGGAGGATCGTCACCGCTGACCACGTCTCCAAGTGTCGCGGTGGCTTCGCTTGTCAGAGGCTGGTCGAGGCTCGCCACGACGCGTGGCAGGCGCACGCGATCCGGGTCGCCCTCGAGCTCGGAAGCGAGCGCGTCCTCAGGCAGACGGATCGCGCGTCCCTTGGACTGAACTGCTCGCTGCAGGGCCTGGCGTATCCACCATGTCGCGTACGTTGAGAAACGAAAGCCCTTGCGCCAGTCGAACTTCTCGACTGCCCGCATGAGGCCGAAAGTGCCCTCTTGCACGAGGTCGATGAGGTCGACTCCGCGTCCTTGATAACGGCGTGCCCAGTGCACGACAAGACGCAGGTTGGAGCCGATCATCTGTTTGCGGGCTTCCTCGTCGCCTTGCTCGATCCTCTTGGCGAGCTCAGTCTGCTCCGCGGCGCTGAGGAGCGGAAAACGCCCGAGATCGTCGAGGAACAGCCGCATCAGGTCCGGTCCGCTGGAGCTCGGCTCCCTCATGACGCGGCTGCGCTCGCCGGCTGTCAGCTCCGGCGTGTTGGCATCCTCGGTCTTGTTCTCGGTGGGAATGTCGCTCCTCTCCTTTCCAGCTCTAGGTGTCCACTTGATGACAACGCGAATTGAGGCCCTGCCATTCCGCATCGGTGCTGATGTCGGTCCCGGGCGGTCGTCTAACGCCCGGTGGCCACACCCGGCTTGGGTCAGTCCAGCGGTGAAAGCGGCGGGGCGTAGCCCCGTGCACGCAGAACCATGTCCTGCAATGTGAACGAGTCGAGGTGGTGGCGCATGTGCTCTCCGACGTCGGCCCACACCGCTAACAGCACGCACTGACCCTCGTGATCGCACGCGCCGTTCTGATGAGGTAGGCCGAAGTCTCCTGCCACTATCGGCCCGTCTACAGCGCTGACGATCTGGCCCAAGGTTATCTGCTCAGGCACCCGTGCGAGGACGTAACCGCCGCCCACGCCGCGCTTGGATCGGACCAGCCCGGCACCTTTCAACGCGAGCAGTATCTGCTCGAGATAGGGCTGCGGCAGGCCCGTGCGTTCTGCGATGTCGCGGACCGACGTCGGCGAAGCATCCTCGCGAAGAGCGAGAGAGAGCAGAGCCCGGCTTGCGTAGTCCCCACGAGTCGATACCTTCACGGTCCTCATCGTACGGCGGTAGGGACCCTCGCCTGTGAGAACCCTGTTCGGCCGCCGCATGTTCTCGTGTCCACGGGCCGATGCATCCGCCTGCGACACGTGCAGGCCGAGAAGAATGAGGCAATGTCCACCGAGCACGCCGACCCTATGAGCTGCTCTGATAGCCTCGCCGACCGCGGGTGATGGCGTTCGATGCCGAGAGCAAAGGTCACGTGCTTGCGTAGTCCTCGTAGATCGCTTGTTGTACTTGCCGCCGCTGCCATGGTGGCAGCGGCGTGCGGCAACGCCAAGCCAGTCGTGTCCAACGCTGGCAACGTGCAGGGCGTGACGAGCTCGCAGATCGTCGTCGGCGGAGTTGCCTCCCTGACCGGCCCGATCCCGGCCGATTTCGCGCCGATATTCGACGGGGTCAGGGCCTATCTCGACATGGTCAACTCCGAGGGAGGAGCCGACGGCCGCAAGATCGAGTTCCGCTATCCCCTCGACGACGGCTCGAACGCCTCACAGGACACCGATCAGGTTCGTACCTTGGTCGAGCAGGATCACGTCTTTGCTGTGGTCGGCGTCGGCACACCGAGCTTCGCGGGAGCGCGTTACCTCGCTTCGAACGACGTGCCTACCTTTGGCTACACGGTGAGCACCGACTGGACCGCGGGCCCAAGCCTGTTCGGCGCGGAGGGTTCCTACCTCGCGTTTACCCGCCCCGGTCCCGAGCCCGCCTTTCTGGCCGAGCAGCTGCACGCCAAAAAGGTCGGGATCCTCGCGTACAACGTGAGCGGGTCGGAGAAGGGTTGCCAGGGTCTCGCCTACGAGCTTCGGCGCTTCAACATCCCCGTGGCCTACGAGGATCTCGCCATCCAGGCCCCGCCGGTCGACCTGACCACCGACGTGAACCGGATGCACTCGCTCGGCGTCGACCTCGTCGCCAGCTGCATGGACCTGTCGGGCAATGTCTTGTTGTCGCGGACGATGCACCAGGACGGCATGGCTTCGGTGGCCCAGTACTGGCTGAACGGTTACGACGAGGCTGCGATCGCCCGCTTCTCGTCGCTCATGCAAGGCGTGTACTTCCTGATCGGCCACGTGCCCTTCGAATCGGCGAAGCTCTCGCCCGGCAAGTACACCGGCATGAGCTTGTACCTGAACAAGCTCGCAAAGTACTTCCCGGGCGAGCTTCCCGGAGAGGCGTCGCTGGCGGGCTGGGTCGATGCCGACATGTTCGTCACAGGACTGCGCCTCGTCGGCCGAGACGTGACTCGAACCAAGCTCGTGCACGCGCTGAACTCGTTGACCGCTTTCACCGCCGGAGGCATCGTCGCGCCGATCGACTGGCGATATGAGCACCGGACGGTCGGACCGGTCGACTGCAACGTCTATGTGCGGGCGCTCGGAGGCCACTTCGTGGCACTCTTCGGATCCGCGCGCACGGTTTTCACCTGTTTCGCGGTGCCCCAGCCGAGTGGTGCCGACAGAGTGGACGTGATCCCGCCTCCTCCTGGCGTTCCCGGAACGTGAAGGAGCTGAGCACGGCTTCGGCGAGCGCGTGACCCAGTTCCTCAGCTACGCCATCCCGGGCCTGCCCTACGGGTGCGTGTTCGCCCTCATGGCAGTCGGCCTCGTGTTGACCTATCAGACCTCGGGAGTGTTCAACCTCGCCTACGGAGCCCAGGCTTACGCGTCGGCGCTGATCTTCTATGTCTGCGTCAACGCCCGATGGCCGAGCTGGGCCGCCTTCTTGGCGGCCGTGGTCGTCGCCGCGCCGCTGCTCGGCCTCGCGATGGACCGGTTGTTGTACCGCTTCATACGTTCGGCGCCGGTGCTGGTCAAGCTCGTGAGCGCTCTAGGCATGCTGATCGCGATCCCGAGCGTTCTCCAGCTCATCTTCGGCGGACAGCAACGGCTGGCGCCACCGTCGCTTTGGCTCGCCCCCAGCTCGGTCTACTTCCACGTCGCGGGCGACGCCATAAACGGCACCGAGCTGTCAACGGTCATCGTGACGCTCGCTGTGGTGCTGCTGGCGTCTTTGATGTCGCATTTCACCCAGATCGGACTGCGGATGCGGGCGATGGCCGAGAGCCCACGGATGGTCGAGCTGGCCGGCATCAACTCCGAGATGGTCGGTGTCGGCATCTGGGTCCTCTCCAGCTTTCTGGCGGGTCTCGCCGGGGTGCTGCTCGCTCCTTTGTTCGCCGAGCTGCAGGCGCTGAGCTTCACCGACCTGCTTGTCGCGGCGATCGCCGCCGCGGCGCTCGGGAGCCTCACCAGCCTTCCTCTCGCGTTCTGGGGCGGAATCGGCCTCGGAGTCGTCCAGGAGCTCCTCGGGGGATACCTGCCGAGTGGGAGCGTGCTCTCCTCGGGGTTGCGACCGGCGTTGCCTTTTGCCGTGCTCATCGTGCTCCTGCTCGCTCTGCCCGGCCTTCGCGAGAGGTGGTTTCACGACGATCCGCTGGCCGGCTGCGATCCACCGCCGCCTCCGATGGCCACGACCATCGGGGGTCATGGACTCGAAGGAGTCCTCCGAGGCGGCGGTTGGGTGCTGATAGCCGCGTTCTTCGTCTCCTGTCTCACCTGGGTGCCGGGCAACTGGACCTTTACTCTCACCCAGGGAATCGCGTACTCGATCGTGTTCTTGTCCATCGTCCTGCTGAGCGGAATGAGCGGCCAGATCTCCCTTTGCCAGGCTTCATTCGCAGGTATCGGAGCGTTCACCTGCGCACAGCTCGCAGGTCATTTCGGGGTCTCGGTCCTTGTTGGGATCCTGGCGGGGGGCGCTGTGGCCGCCGTGGTCGGGGTCGTGGTAGCACTGCCGGCGCTGCGTCTCGGCGGACTGGCCCTGGCCTTGGCGACGCTCGCGTTCGGGCTGCTCGCAGACAACGTCGGTTTTCAGTTCTCCTGGTCGGGGAACGGAGACTCGGGAGTGAACATCCCGCGCCCTCAGCTCGGATCACTCAACTTCACGAGTGGGAAGGCCTTCTTCGTCCTTGCTTTCGTCGTGCTCGGCATCTGCACGGCGGTCGTGCTCGCGATCCGCCAGGGCACTACCGGGCGCGAGCTCGCCGCGATGAGAGGAAGCGAGCTCGCCGCGTCCTCGATCGGCACGAACCTGGCCAAGCTGAAGATCACGGTCTTCGCTGTGGCCTCCTGCCTGGCCGGAGTCGGCGGCGCACTGTACGGCTCGCTTCAGGGCACCGTCTCGCCGAACGACTTCAACTCGCTGTTGTCGTTGGTGTTCATGGTCGTGGTGGTGACCACGGGCGTCTACACGGTGCAGGGCGCGATTCAGGCGGGGATGGCCTACGTGATCTTGTACCAGGTGCTCGACTACCTGCCCTCGGAATGGAGAAACCTTTTCCCGATCCTTTTCGGCCTCGGCGCGGTCACCTATGCGCTGCACCCCGAAGGTGTCGTCGAGTGGCAAAAGCGGCGCGTGGTTGAGATCGTCGTCTCCTGGCGAACTCGCGCGGAGGCCTCGGGCTGACATGGCACTGCTCGAGGGCGTCAACATCTCCAAGCGTTTCGGCGGCATCGTCGCGCTCGACGATGTCTCGGTCATCATCGAGCATGGGGAGGCCGTCGGGCTTGTGGGCCCGAACGGTGCCGGGAAGACCACGCTGTTCGACTGCCTGAACGGCGTACGCCGTTTCGACTCGGGAGAGGTCCGCCTCGAGGGGCGGCGGATCGACAACCTGGCTGTCTACGAAAGAGCCCGTCTCGGCATCGGCCGTACTTTCCAGCGGCTCGAATTGTTCTCCGCGATGAGCCCACGCGAGCACTTGATGGTCGCCGAGCGCGTTCACCGGGGCGACGGCAGGCTCTGGAAGGACCTGATCGGCCGCGGACGGGCAAGGCTTCGGGTCGCGCGCGTCGAGGAGCTCCTTTGCGAGCTCGGGCTCGAGACTGTTGCCGACGACCCGATCGAGTCGCTCAGCCAGGGGCACGGTCGCCTGGTCGAGCTGGGACGAGCCCTCGTCCAGGACCCGCTCTTGTTGTTGCTCGACGAGCCGTCGTCGGGTCTCGACACACGCGAGACCTCCGACTTCGCGTCGGTGCTCCTCGCAGTGCGGGCCCGTCGCCACACGGCCATGCTGCTCGTCGAGCACGACCTCCATTTCGTCAGGCGCGTGGTGGAACGGACCTACGTGCTCGATTTCGGCAAGTTGATCGCGTCCGGTCACCTCGACGAGGTGCTTGCCGACCCGGTCGTGCGCGAGGCGTACCTGGGCGAGGTTCCATGAGCGCAGCCGATGAGGAGACTGGACCCGTCGGTGCGCCGGTGGCCGGCGTACGCGCCGGGGCGGCGGAACCACCAGCGTTGGACCTCGTCGAGGTCTCGGCTGCCTACGGCCGCTTCGGGGCGCTGTTCGGGGTGTCGTTGTCGGTCCCGGCAGGCTCGGTCACCGCGCTTGTAGGACCCAACGGAGCTGGGAAGTCCACCATCGCCCGCGTCGCGACAGGCCTCGTGCCCTCGACCAAGGGCCGCATCTTGTACTCCGGCCAGGACGTCACGGGACTTCCGACGTGGAAGCTCGTCCGGCTGGGGGTCGCTCACGCCCCCGAGGGGCGCTCGGTCTTCGCGACATTGGACGTCGAGGACAACCTCCGCCTCACGTTCATGCGCGCGCTCGGTCGCAAGGGCACCGCCGATGCGCTCGCACGCGCTTTCGAGCGCTTCCCGCGCCTCGCCGACCGGCGACGTCAGCTGGCCGGCACATTGTCGGGAGGCGAGCAGCGCATGCTCGCGCTCGCGCGCGTGCTTGCCGTGCCGCCCAAGCTGCTCGTGGTCGACGAGCTCTCGCTCGGGCTCGCCCCTCGGGTGGTCGACGACGTGTACCGCGCATTGCGGGAGATCCGCGATGCGGGTACGTCGCTTTTGGTCATCGAGCAGCAACTTCCTCGAGCACTAGAGCTGGCAGAGCAACTGGTGGTACTGCGCAAGGGCCACGTCGTCGAGGCCGGGCCCGTCGACAAACTGAGAGACCTCGCGCGCGAGATGCTCCCCGGTGACGACGAGAGCTCTTAGCCCTCAGCAACCGGGCGGCACCGTCCCGGAGTTCTCGAGCTCCAACAGCGCGCAGATCGTGATCTTTGCCACCAGCCACTTGCCGTGCTCGTAGAGGGCCAGGCCGCCAGCGTTGCGGAGAACGACCGTCTTGCTGGGGCTCAATATGTCATAGGTCACCTTCGCGCAGGGACTCGGCAGGAACTCGTTTTTGCAAGCCGATCCCTCTTCGACGGTCACCTTGCTCAGCGACGCACCTCCGGCTGACGCCGCCAGTTGGCTCTTGAGGGCGGTCTTCATCGCGCTCTTCAGCGCCGAGCCGTTCTGGATGACGGCGAGCTTGGGCCCGAGCGCGGGATTCGCGAGATCGAACAGGACGCCGTACGCCTGCCTTATCGCGGCCGTGGAGACGCTGAGCGGCTGAGTTGTCGTGGTCGTGGGCGCAGTTGACGAGCCGCATGCGGCGATCCCGAAAGCGACCACCGCCGAGGCGCACAACCCAAAGCCGTGACGGGCCAGGCCGCGTCTTGGCGCGCCGCGCCTAGAAGCGATCACGCCGTGCTCGGTTGAAAGCGTGGTGAGAGAGCCACGTGGTCGAAAGAGCCAATGGGCTCGGTTGGTCGGCACACGGGCAGTCTATGGATGCTGACCTAGTTCTGGTGTGTCTTGCGGCCCTGGTGCCGGACAGCTTGCCCGTGTCGTCGCGACCGTGATCGCCGGTAGCCTGCGGTCCGGTGAGCATCTCGACCAAGCGCGGCGACGACGGCACCACAGGCCTCCTCCACGGTGGCCGCGTGCCCAAGGATTCGGCGCGCATAGACACCAACGGCGTCATCGACGAGGCGCAGGCCGCTCTAGGCGTGGCCCGGGCCGAGGTGAGGGGCTCCGAGCTTGACGACGAGATCGCAGGTCTTGAGCGTGGCCTCTGGGTCGTCATGGCGGAGGTCGCGACGACGCCTGCCAACCGGTCCAAGCTCGTCGGCGGCGTGACATTGGTAACCGAGGAGATGGTCGACGACCTGGACCGGCGCGTTCACGAGATCGAGGTTGGTTTCGCGATGCCGTCCGAGTTCGTGGTGCCGGGCCAAAGCCGCGCGAGCGCGGCGCTCGACCTCGCCCGCACCGTCATTCGTCGCGCCGAGCGAAAGGCGGTCGCGCTCTCCCTTGGAGAAGGCACCCAGGTAGTGCCGTACCTCAACCGCCTCTCCGACCTTTGCTGGTTGTTGGCCCGCTTGTGCGAAAGCGAGCACATGACAACTCGCGCCCTTCGTGTGCAGACTCCCCGGACCGAGGCATGATGGCAGTCATGCACCCGCCCCTGACCCTTTCAACAGAAGTTGGCTCCTCCGCGCCCGAGCAGTCCGACGCTGTCGCCTGGGGCGCCTTCGAGGGCCTGCAGACAGCAAGGCCGGGACTCGAGTTGGACCCCGCCTGGTGCGAGCGAAGGCGTTTCAAGGCCAAGGCGGGAGAGACGCTCATCAGCGCTGGCGCGAACGGGCGGGTCAATGTGGTCGTGGGCCTGGGCGATCGCGGGCTCTTCGGCGCCAGCGCCTTGCGCCAAGGTGCGGCCGCCTTCGCCTGTTCGACCGGGGACGCCAAGTCTCTGGCTTTGGACCTCACCGGGATTTCCACCCTCGGCATCGGAGCTCAGCAAGCCGTTCAGGCGGCGATCGAAGGTTTCTGGGGTGCCCGTTACCGTTACACCCGCTATCACGCCGGCGAAGCCGATCCGCTGGAGTCGCTCACCATCGTCGTTGGGACCCAAGACGTCGCTGCAGCTGAACGAGGTCTCGAAAGGGGTCGCGCGATCGCCGACGCGACATGGCTCGCGCGAGACCTCTCCAACGAGCCAGCCGGTGCGCTCACCCCGAGCCAGCTTGCCAGCGTCGCCCTCGAAGTTGCCGAGAGCGGTGGCCTCGAGGCGACGATCCTCGACGAGGTCGCGATCGCGAAGGCTCGCCTCGGTGGCCTTCTTGGCGTCGCCGCGGGCTCGATACAGGCTCCGCGGCTCATCAAGCTCGTCTATGAGCCACCCCCGGCGCAGGCTCTCAAGCGACCCGACGGCAAGGTCGTGACGGTCGTCCTCGTGGGCAAGGGCATCACCTTCGACTCGGGGGGACTGACGCTGAAGTCTTTCGAGAACATGTTGACGATGAAGACTGACATGAGCGGCGCTGCCGACGTGATAGCGACGCTCGGCGCCTGCCGGGCGCTCGGCGTGGCAGTGCGCGTTGTCGCCATCGCCCCCACGACCGAGAACATGCCAGGCGGGCGGGCCACCAAGCCCGGTGACGTACTGACGATACGCAACGGCAAGACGATCGAGGTTGTGAACACCGACTGCGAGGGTCGTCTCGTGCTCGCCGACGGGTTGTCGCTGGCCGTCGAGGAGGACCCGGACGCGATCGTTGACGTCGCCACCCTCACCGGAGCATGCGTGGTAGCTCTCGGCAGCAAGATCGCAGGCCTGATGGGCAACGACGATCGGCTTCTCTCGGCTGTGCAGGCCGCGTCCGAACGAGCCGGCGAGGCTACCTGGCGGCTGCCCCTTCCAGACGCTTATCGGTCCGACATCGACTCTGATGTCGCCGAGATGAAGAACATGGGCAAGTCGCGGTCGGGAGGCGCTATCACCGCGGCCTTGTTGCTGAACGAATTCGTCGCCGATCGACCGTGGGCTCACCTTGACATCGCGGGCCCGTCATTCTCGAACGACAATTCCGGCGAGCTCAGAAAGGGCGCTACCGGATTCGGAGTACGCACCCTGCTCGAATTGCTATGCGCCTACGAGCCACTCGGCTCGGCGGCGGCCGGAGCTGCTGGACGAAAGGCGGTCTCATGACAGGAGAAGACGACACCGAGAAGCCCGGCGAGGAGGTGCCCCCAGCGCCGGACGCGCAGGTTGGAGAAAGTTACGTGTTCGAGGCCGTCGTCGAGCTCCCGGGATCGGAGATGCCCGAACCTGACGTGGCGGACCAAGGCCATGAGGCGCTTTCGTCAGTGGTGGGACTTGCCTGGACCGGTGACCTGCCCGAGCTCGCGGTGCCGGTGTCATCGGGTGATCTCCTGCCGCCCGTGTCCGCGGCGACGCCCGCTGACTTGCCCGATGTTCCGCCGGCTCCGAAACCAGTCGAGACCGACAAGGCTGCCGCCGCTTCCTCCAAGCCCGCAGCCCCGCGTATCGCTACCCGGTCCACGCCCCCCAGGGCACCCCGTAAGACATCGACAGGCGCCGCCGCGAAGAGAGCTGGAAGCACGGTCGCGCCAGCGGTCGTGCCGCCCGTGCGGCCGACGACGCTGGCGATCGACATAGGCGGCGCGGGCCTGAAGGCCTCGGTGCTGGACGCGGCCGGAAAGCTCGTCGCTGATCGTGTCCGAGTGCCGACGAAATACCCATGCCCGCCCGAAGCACTCGTCGGTGCTCTAGGCGCTCTGGCGGCCCCGTTGCCGGCATTCGACCGCGTATCGGTCGGCTTCAACGGCGTTGTCCGAAAAGGCGTCGTGCTTACAGCACCGCGCTTCGTGAGCAAGACCGGGGCCCCCGGGGCCTCTGTCGTGGCAAAGTTGTTGGCCGCCTGGACGGGTTTCGACCTCGCGGGGGCGCTGGCTGGCCAGTTCGGGCGCCCGGTTCGCGTTGCCAACGACGCGGACCTTCAAGGTCTTGAAGTGATATCAGGTTCGGGTCTCGAGCTCGTCGTCACCTTCGGCACCGGCGTCGGCACCGGATTGTTCCTCGACGGGAGGCTGGCGCCGCACCTCGAGCTTTCCCAGCACCCGTTCCGCAACGGTGAGACCTACGACCAGCAGCTCGGCGACTCAACATTGCGGCGGATCGGCCCGAAGAAATGGCGCAAGCGTGTAGAGGACGCCATCTCCAACTTCCACACTTTGCTCAATTACGACCGTCTCTATGTCGGAGGCGGCAACTCGAGGCTGCTAGCAGGCTATGTGGACCCGTCGGTGACAATTGTCGACAACGTCGCCGGCATCCTCGGAGGCATCAAGCTCTGGGAGCTGCCCGAGCACTGAGCGCGCCGGCGGGACCTCGAGTTCAGCCGCTTCGAGCCACGCCGGCACACTGGGCGGACAGCGCAGGGAGCAGATACTCAAGCGGCACACGGTTCGACTCGCTCAGCGTGGCGTCGAGCGCCTGCCAGGTCGTGTCCTCGGCGGCTGCCGTTGCTGCTAGAGGCAGCGCCGCACGCACCTGGTCGATGGCCTCGGAGCGGAGCTTGCTGGCCTGCGAGGGTTGAGAGGCGAGCTCGTGCTCGACAAACAGGGCGCGCTCGACATGGACACAGGCCTGGCGTGCCAGGGGAGCGGCGTTCTGATCCGCACAACCACTAAGGACGCCACCGCAAGACAAGGCGAGAATGATGAGTCCGGCGGCCGCCCGTGGCCACCGGACTCTATTGCTCGAGCCAAGTTGGGGCATTGTCGAGAAAAAAGCGGGTGACGGCGAGGGCCCGGTCGAATGTGTCGCAGAGGAGTTCTTCGCCCGCGAGCACCCGCGCGAGCGATACCTGTTGGCGGGCGACGATCGTGAGCCGCCGGACCGGAGCATCGGTCACCGAGCCGAACGAGTCGGTCGCCGAGATCTCCAGCGGCAACTCGACGCCACCGACGCCCGCCAGGTCGATCGCGAGACGAAGAAGGTCGGGGCCCTTCGGCAGTGGAGGGACGCCCCAGTTGAATGTCAGAGGGAAGAACCACTTGTCAGGAGGGTCCTCGTCTTCGGGCAGGGCGACAACTGCGTCCTCGAAGTCGAGAAGAACACGCGGTTCGACTTCGAGGGCCAGGTGCAAGTCGATCGGTCCGCCGCATCCCTCTTCGGGATGCAGGTCGACCTCCCAGAACTGGCGCAGAGAGTACGTCTCGACGAAATGACGTTCGTCGTGGACGTGGAACTTGTGATCGACCGCGTGGTCCTTGAGCTCGGCAACATAGCCGGCGACGTCTATGACGGCCATTTGGCTAGCCATTGTAGGCGAGCACCCGCACGCTGGCGGCACGCTACGGTTCGGTGGTGTGGACGGAGCCGAGATACTCGAGGTCCTTGGCGCGGCCGCCGATGCAGTCTCCGGCTCGTTGAAGGCTCTGGCGGACTGGGGACTTGCGGGCACCAGACCCGGCCAGTACAGGTCCGATCTCGTGGCGGACGAGGCTGCCGTGCGTGTCCTCACCGATGCGGGGCTCGATGTGATGAGCGAGGAGTCGGACCTCAGTCCCGGCGCGTTCGACCAGGGCCTGCTCGCTGTGCTCGACCCTGTGGACGGCTCTACCAACGCATCTCGCCGCATTCCCTGGTTCGCGACCAGCATCTGCGTCCTCGATGAACAAGGCCCGCTCGCCGCGTTGGTCGTGAACCAGGCGACCGGGACGCGTTACGAGGCGGTGCGAGGCGCGGGAGCGCGCCGTGACGGTGCCCTGATCGAACCCTCGCGCCAGACCCTGCTACGTCGCTCGCTGATCGGACTGTCCGGGTACCCTCCCGGCTACTTCGGGTGGCGGTGGTACCGGGCTCTCGGAGCTGCGGCCTTGGACCTCTGCGCTGTCGCTGACGGGACCTTGGACGGCTACGTCGACTGCATGCACGACGCGCACGGGAGCTGGGACTACCTCGGAGGTTTCTTGATCTGCACCGAAGCTGGCGCGCTCGTCGCTGACGCTCTCGGACGCGAGCTCGTGATGCGGGACCATTCGGACCGGCGCACACCCGTGGCCGCCGGTAGTTCAGAGCTGCTGACCGAGCTGCTCGCGGCCAGGGCGACCTGGGACAGGTAGCCTCGACCAGCGATGCCAACGAGCGACAGCGATCTGTCCCGGACCGAGGCCTCCGAGCCCGATCAACCCACGATTTCGCAGCTTTCACTCCTGCTCGAGCTCCAAGAGGAAGACCTGGCGCTCGACCGGCTCGACTACAGACGGCGTGAGCTCGCCGAGCGCGGGGCCGTCGCCGAGCTCGGAGCGAGGCTCACCGAGCTTCGTGCCCGTGTGGCCGAAGCTCAAGACCAGCGTGACAAGCTCGCCACTCAGCAACTGACCCTCGATCAGCGTTCGGAGGCGGTCGGGGCCCGGATTGCCGCCATCGAGCAGCGGTTGCGCTCGGGAAGGGCCGGCTCGTATCGCGATGAGCAGGCGATGGGCGAGGAGGCGGAGTCGCTTTCGCATCAACGCCGTGAGGTCGAGGACCAGGAGCTCGAGGTCATGGAGGCACTGGAGCCTCTGGACGCGGAGCTGGCCTCTCTCCAAGATGCCGCTTCCTCAGCGGCCGAGGAGCTGGCCCTTGCACGAGAGCAGCTGCAGCTTGCCACAGCCGCGATCGACCTCGAGGCCGAGACGGTCCGCGCGGCTCGCGATCAGTTGGCCGAGCGTGTCGCACCGGAGCTCTCTGCATCCTACGAACGACTGAGGGCCAAGCTGGGCGGAATCGGCGCCGCACACCTCGTAGGCGGCGCGTGCAGCGGTTGCCACCTGCAGATACCAGCGGGGGAGTTGCACAGGCTGCGCCATGCCACACCCGATTCGGTTGTCTACTGCGACCAGTGCGGACGGATACTCATAATGGCAGGCGATCACACCGATCGTCAGTAGAGATGCTTCTCCTAGTCCGCCACGGCCAGAGCGAGGCCAATGCCGCCGGACTGATCGTCGGCAGGGCGGATTCGCCGTTGACCGAGCTCGGCCACCGGCAGGCAGTTGCTCTCGGCGAGGCGCTGGCTTCGCGCGGTAAGGCGGCCTTTCGTATTCTCACGAGCCCGCTGCAGCGTGCCGGGCACACGGCCGAGGCGATCGCGTCGGCGTATGCGAGAGCTGGTGGGTCGCCTGCACTCGTTGAGGTTCAAGTCGACAAGCGTTTCGTCGAGCTTGACTACGGCGGGCTCGACGAAACGATGGTTTCAGAGCTCCCGGCCGGGCTCTGGGATCGCTGGCGCTCGGACGTCACGTG
>Ga0182027_10000880_pt1 | contig 50926 bp, 53 predicted proteins | sample 712E1DmetaG_FD_121300 | JGI IMG/M metagenome (GOLD analysis project Ga0182027, IMG submission 121300) | Permafrost microbial communities from Stordalen Mire, Sweden - 712E1D metaG (Illumina Assembly) | ecosystem: Environmental > Terrestrial > Soil > Wetlands > Permafrost | place: Sweden...
AATATCATCAAGGAATCCTATAATAACAAGAGGAATTCCGGAAAGTAACGCAAAAAATAAATCAGCCGATATCAAATTCTTCCAAAAAAAATAGGTAATGCCAATAAACCAGGATATAACCACGGCAACACCCCCTCCTCTCGGTATTGGCACTGCATGAGAACTGCGATCGTTTGGCTTATCCATAATAGAATATTTCAACGCGAACTTTCTCACCACGTAAGTCATTAAAAACGACAATCCAAACAGTCCTATCAAAATACCAAAGTTCATGTAAATATTCTCCAGTAGAATGCAATAATTAGTAGCAATAAATATACTATAAAAAATCACTACTGAACGGGTAAAAAAATAAATAAAAGAGGGGTTACTACCCGAAGGTTTCACCCCCATGTTGTAAGTTTGCTTTGCGAACTAAACGATACAACATGAGTAAAAATACAGAAATTAAATTTGTCGGACATCCGATTTTTAAACAAATAATTGGTTTACTGGATGCCATAAACCTTAAAAGCTTAATAATAAAGCACAATGCGGACTATTATTACAAAGCCTTCAAGGCAAAAGCACAATTGACAACCATGCTTTGTGGCATATTAAGCCGGTGCGATTCAATGACCTAAGTATGCGAAGGGCTGCGGGCATTAGGGGGAAAGCTCAACCATCTTGGTTTAGAGAAAGCCCCGGCCAAAAGCACCACATGTGACGGATTGTGCAATCGGGACAACAAGTTCTCATACATTACATCTAACGTTACGCATATGTTTTGTTGGGGAGCTACGAAGCGTTTACTATCATGGTATACCAAATTTAAATAGTAGCAAAACCCTTGAGATTAGTACTTCAACCCCAATAAAATATATGCGGTGTTAGCCACAGGTTATTTTTCTTTTATTTCAATCTTAGTATTCAATTCTTTCAATCTTTCAATGAATATTTCTTGTTGTATAGGTGAGATAAACAATGAACGATCTTTGTTATACCTAATCTCAATACCTTTCATTGACAGAGTTGCCTTATACATTCCTCCAAATGTTTTTTGGTTTAATCTTATAAAGTCAATGTCAATTATTTTGATATTCCAAACAAAAGGTCCAGATGCCGCAACTAATTTATCTTTAGACAACTGATAATAAGTTCCAAACCAAATCCAAAGCAACAAAAAAATCACTAATCCAGAAATTATCCCTGCAATAATTGTCTCAGCATTTAGCATTCTAACTATAAAGCAGAGATAACTTATCAAACCGAATAATATTAATATTGTCGATATTATCAAAAACTTAATCAATCCACTCTTTTCTGTCAAGAATCTAGTTCTCATAATTAGACGCTTTTCGTTTTTTAACTTGTGGCCAACGTTGTATAAACCCACCAAAGATGCATTTATTTCGCTTATATATTCGTTGAATTTTTTTATTCATAAATATGAATTGTGGTTATTCCATTCATTTCCAACTCAAATTTAGAATTATTCTGGTAAAAAGCAAGAAAAAATGTGAAGCTTGTTCTATATGGTTAACAAATGGCTTAATTCATCCCCGCTTGCTATTTCAAGTGGTTCCCGATCGTACTTAAAAATGAGGCCTCCTGTTTCGCCCTTTAGTTGCATACTTTGGCCCGATATAACAAGGTAAGGTCCTTCCCGTAAAGCAATAATCACTCTTCCCGGGTCCATTTCTATCACTTCTTTTAAGCGTGTTTCTCTTGGTTCGCCCTGATGGTCGAGCATTATTCCAAGATTGGCATTGATTTCTATTGCTCTTTTGCGATCTTCATCAGAAACCACGACTTTCTCAATATAGTGTGGGTTTACGCTGATATGTGCCGGTAATACGCCAAGTGCATCTAAGCGGGATACAAGAGACCCATCTGCTAATTCCTGTACTGCGATGTGCATATCATTTGTAGTTCTAATATCATTGGCCATTACGTTTAATCCGGCGCTTGCACCTAATAAAGGCATGCCCTCGGCAACTCTTTTTCTGAAAGTCAATGATTTTTTAAAGGACTTGATAGTTTGTTCAATGATCCATACCCTCAGGGTTTTTAAATCCTGAGGGTGTGGATCAAGTGGGAAGTTACATTTTTTATTCCGTCAACACGCTCTGTGCATTTTTTTCAACAAGAACTGCTTCATATAAGCTTGCGAAAGAGCTCTTCACCCATATCATTGCCGGGAATATTCCTACAAAACACATAATTAACCCCAAAAGACATATAAAAAATGAAACAATGGCCATGAAAAAAATTGTCCACGCATGACCTTTGGTTAGTTTCCAGCTTTCTTCCACTGCCTGGATAGGATCCATTTTCTTATCCATAACAAGGTAGGATACAAATGCCAGACGACAGGCAATAATTATCCCGGGAATGATTAAAAATATAAAGCCCATCATAACAAGTGCAATTGTAAGCAAATTTGCGAGTACAATATGAAGATAATTTTCTTTGAATCCTTTAATAAAGGTTTCAAATTGGGGTTTGATGTCTCTTACCGCATGCACAAATATCAAGTTAGCGCCAAATTCGAAAATGGGCACAACCAGCAAGCTATATGCAACAGCAAATATGCCGATAACCAAGGCAAACATACCCAAAGCTGCCAAGCCGGCATTAAAAAAATCAAAATGGCCATTATTCCAATGCATACAGCCCGGATTAATATTAATTTTCCCCGCCTGGAACGGCGCTACAAGCACACCTAAAGCTATAACTACCAGCAAAAGTGCAAGAAAATACTTGTTCAAAACTTTCCATCCATTACTAAAGCTACCACTGAAGGTGGGTAGAATTTTGTTTTGTTCGTTTGTTTCCATAAAAGATATTTTTAAATTAAATTTTCGTTTAAAACCGGAACAAATTTATAAACAGGCTTTCTTATGCACTTCATACTTAAGTAGTGATTTTTCAAATTCCTACTTAAGTATGCATGCCACAACTTTGGTTGTATTTATTTTTACCCATATTTTTATAATTTGTAATTTTATAACATGATTAACTATTTAATTGCAACTATATTTGTCCTTTCCATTGCCATTACTTCAGGAAGTATTCTGATTTCGTCTCATTTAAGAACTACGTATAAGACCGATTTTTTCTCGACCCTCCTTTTTTTCCAGGTGTTCTATTTTACGTTCGGAGTCTATGCGATTTGGGGGCAGGTCATTGTAATTTCCTTCCTATCTCCATTTGTCACTCAGGAACTTCTTGTTAAAATTACAGATATTACCGTGTTTCTGGGATTGCCTTTCCTGGTATTTTCGTTGTTAATGTTTGTAAGGCTATGCAGGGAATTGTCCGGAAGAAAAATCAGTAACTCGTTTATATGCTTGTATTTACTAATAAATGTGGCATTGATTTTGGGAATCGGTTATGTTTTAAGGAAATATCCTGATGTTAAAGCCCTTACGGTTGTTAAATATTACTTCATTTTATTAAATTTTTTATTTACCCTGCTCGGTTCTTTTTATTTTCTTTTAGGAAGGAAGAGGCAAGGCGGGCTGCGATATCCTGATCTGAAAAGCCTTTCTGTCGGATTGTTGTCAATGATGGTACTTCAAAATATAGTACTGCTGTTTTATGACCGTAGTATCTATTTAGCCTTGATTTTTACTTTTATTTATTTCGTAAATGGCGGATTCATGCCAATATACATTAGATATAAATCCGATCTGTCAAAACTTTTGCCAGAAAATGAGATGAGCGAATCATTTGAACAATTTTGCAAAACGTTTGAAATATCTCCAAGGGAAACAGAGATCGTAAACGAGATATGCAAAGGCCTTTCTAACCAACAGATTGCCGACAGGCTGTTTATTAGTTTGCAGACCGTAAAAGACCATACGCACAGGATTTATAGTAAAACCAATTGCACCAGCCGTTCCCAGCTAATACGCATGGTAAATGAAACGTTGTTGGGTAAGCAATAAGTGTTATACCCAATATGTAAAATATTTCTACTTTTATTAGATAGACAGGGGTAACGATTTTGGTATTGAAGGCAATGTCCTGTATAGCCACATCAGGTACTTTGACTCAACACTTCGCAGGGCAGGCCACATGTTGCGCCAAACTTTTAACTGATTATCAACCCACAGAAATTCCAAACTGTCTTAATGACAGTGAAGGAGTGTTTAACAAAATGAACCTTTCCATTTAAGCGTGTACTGAAGAAAAAAGTATACTCATGAAACATGCTATCAGTTATAAATTTTGGAATAATATTGTAGGTGCCATGGTATTCCTGCTTTCTGCGTTTATATACCTTTCCACAATAGAACCCACGGTTAGTTTTTGGGATTGCGGAGAGTTTTTGTCGTGCGATTCAAAGCTTGAAATAGCCCATCCTTCAGGTGCGCCATTGGTTATGTTAATACGTCGTGTGGCATCATTACTGGCAGGGTCGGATAAAAGTCATATTGCTTTAATTATCAATGGCACATCTGCCATAGCGAGTGCACTAACCATTATGTTCCTTTTTTGGACGATCACATGGTTTGGTCGCAAATTATTATCAAACACATGGCAGGAATCGAACCGTGAGAAAGTACTTATACTGGCTGCCGGGTTTATTGGGGCCATGGCTTATGCTGTGTCTGATTCGTTTTGGTTTTCAGCAGTCGAAGCCGAGGTTTATGCCTTGTCGTCGTTGTTTACAGCCATGGTTTTCTGGGCCGCAATTAAGTGGGAGGAGACCTCCGGATCGCCAGGTTCTGACCGTTGGCTCATGCTTATTGCTTATTTGTTTGGGCTGTCTATAGGGGTGCACCTGCTAAACCTATTGGCTATTCCTGCGATAGTGATATTATACTATCTTAAAACCTACAAGGCTACCCGAAAAAATACAATCAAAGCCATTATAATAACAGGTCTTATCCTTGGGGTTTTAGTTTACCTGGTCATCCCGGGATTACCAAAATATTTTTCATGGATCGAGCTTATTTCAGTGAATAGTCTTGGACTACCATATAATTCAGGTTTTGTGGTGGGGGGAATAATCCTCGTTGCAGCCGTGTGGCTTGGATTATATTTTTCGAGAAAGAAAAAGAAAGTATGGGCTTATAATTCAATCATCTATTTATCGCTTATCATATTGGGCTTTTCAAGTTATGGGGCTCTTGTTATTCGTTCGCACGACAATCCGCCAGTGGATATGGGAAATCCGGAAGATCCGTTTGCTCTGGAGAATTACCTGAACCGCGAGCAATATGGGCAGAGGCCTTTGATGTATGGTCAATCGTTTGCCTCGCCTATAATCGGTTCCAAAGAACGTGATAGTTATCAGAGGTTTCAGGGGCAATACATTGCCTATCCATTGATTCCGAAATACAGTTACGATCCGAATACACTCATGCTGTTTCCGAGAATGTCGAGCGAAAAACCGGAACATGCCGAAGCATACAAGCAATGGGTTAATTTTAAAGGGAAGCCATATTTCCGGACAACAGGTGACGGTAAGCAGGAGCAAATTATGCTTCCCACCTTAGGCGAAAATATTAAGTTTTTTGTTCAATACCAACTTGGATTTATGTATTTCAGGTATTTTATGTGGAATTTTGCGGGTCGACAAAATGACATACAGGGACACGGTAATATATTGTATGGTAACTGGATATCTGGTATTCCTTTTATTGACAAGGCATTGCTTGGCCCACAGGAGAAATTGCCAGGATCATTAAAGCAGAATCCCGGTCGAAATACCTACTATTTTTTGCCATTGCTTCTGGGTTTACTAGGGTTGTTTTATCATTATAAAAAGGATGTCAGGAATTTTTCTGTTCTTGCCTTGTTATTCTTTTTTACAGGAATAGCTATCGTGATTTTTCTTAACGAAGAGCCGGTTACTCCTCGTGAGCGGGACTATGTGTATGTAGGTTCGTTCTATGCGTTTTGTGTGTGGATAGGGGTAGGGGTTATTGCGTTTTACCAGTGGATTAGGAAATTGCCAAAACTTAATTCTAAAGTGGCAGTGGTTGCAGCAATAGCATTATCGATGAGTGTACCTATGGTAATGGCTATCCGGAATTGGGATGACCACGACCGTTCGGGACGATATGTTGTTTTGGAATATGCACGTAATTACCTTGAATCGTGTGAGCTTAATGCGATTCTCTTTACCAATGCTGACAACGATACATATCCGCTTTGGTATGCCCAGGAAGTAGAGGGAATCCGTCGTGACGTTCAAATTGTGTTGTTACCCTATTTATCGGCTTACTGGTATGTTGATCAACTGCGAAAACCTTCATACCACAAGCCTGGCCTGAAGATAAGTTTATCTGAAGGTAAATTTGTGGGAGGACAACGGTCGTACCTTCCTATCGTTGACCGAATTGATTCAACAGTCGAATTACGTTCTTTGCTTGAGTTTATTGGAAGTGAAGACCAAAGAGTTAAGGTTCAGTTAAGCGACGGGCAAACAGTTAATTATATACCATCGCATAAAGTGAGCCTTTTAGCCGATAAAAATAAAGCATCAGTAAAACCCCGAAATCAATGGTCAATGGAAAATACTATTGAAATATCATTGAAAGGGCAATATCTGAGAATGGATCAAATGCTTTTGCTTGATATTTTGGCCTCGAACAAATGGGAAAGGCCTGTATATTTTGCTTCTGTGGAAGAACCCAGGTTATATGGGTTGGATAAATACCTGCAATTGGATGGTTATGCATATAAACTTACTTCATATAAAAGCAATCCCCAGGATATATCGGAAATTGGCATTATAGATGGCGATTCTCTTTACGATAAATACATGAACCGGTTTTCCTTTGCATCACTTGCTGATCCTAAAGTTTACCTAGACTGGACACATGTCAGCACCGTATCGATCCTGTCGTTGCGTAACAAATTTGCACGATTAGCCGAAACACTTCTAACCGAAGGTAAAACGGACAAGGCTATAAAGGTGTTGGATAGGATCACTGCAATGCTACCTCACGAAAGGATAGCTTATGACTACCAGGTTTTGAGGATTGCCAATGACTATTTACAATCCGGGCAAAGGACAAAAGGTGAGGGGGTATTGAAAAAACTACAGACTGTTACCGAAGAGAATCTGGATTATTTTAAATCAATTCCAAAGACACAGCTTAGCGGCATAGATTACGAATTGCGTTTGGACCTGTTTATCATGCAGGAGATTATGAGAATTGCCCAGAACTATCACCTGGAAAATATATCAAAAGAAGTTGCTCAATAATTGGAAAGGGTTGGAAGGTAAGTTGGTACCGTATTCGCAAATGCAGAATTGATAAGCTAAAGAGACTCACTTTAATTTCTATTTACAAGTATCCTTTACAATCAAATTAGTATCTGCGACCAGCGTATGTATCTGGCAACTATCAGAATATCCGGGATTAGAAGGATTGTTTTTAATATTTCCAAAAAACAGGAAGTAAGCCAGGCAAGCGGATACCAAACTAGCCTTAAATCCAAGACTTTTCATCGAGAACAACCAAACCAACATCCCTCCAAATGAATTCATATGAATTTTACGGGATGGCTGCTTAATCATGAAATAATGATTTAACCGTTCCTCAATAGCCTTGTTAGGCTCGATACCTGGATTATCGCTCGATACCATGTTTCTGAATAAGTTGTCAGTATGACCGAATTTGTTTTTCATACTTATTAAGTTTTAATCAATTAATATTTTTTGCCTCTCAACTTCATCACTTTAAAGTGACTTAGAAAGGGGCTTGCTTATATTTTACCAGTCGCTCTGCAAGACGTTTCCTGGTATAAAAGAGCCTGGATTTTACGGTTCCTTCTGATATTTCAAGGATTTGGCCAATATCTTTCACTGAAAACCCTTCGCGATAGCGCAATAAAAATGCTGTTTTGTGCATTTCGTCGAAGCTTTCAAGTTCTTCGAACACATTTTTAGTGAATTGCTCCATGTCAACTGCCTGTTCTTCGATACATGGCTCTTCATCATCTAATAATTGGTCTGTATATGATTCAATTGCAACGTCCTTTCTTATATCCATTCTACGGTATTCATTTTTACACATATTATGGGCAATACAAAAAATCCAGGTAGTAAATTTTTGTGATGGGTCAAATGTCATGGCCTTATCAATCAGTTTTATAAAAATATCCTGAAGGAAATCCTGTGCTTTTTCATTGGAATTGCCTAGCATCCGATAGAAGTAGTAGAGAAGACGCTGGCTGTAACGTTGATAAAGCTGGTTAAAAGCTGCAGAATTGCCGCTAACCATCAATTGCACCAATTGCTCGTCCGTGTAATCCTGATATTTACTCTTTAAACTGAACATTTAATTTTTTTCCCGAAGCATAATTGATAAGCCAATCATTGCATAACCTATCAAAAGTATAATGGGTGCCAGAGTCAGTTTATGCCAGGCAAACACCGTTTCTTCATAAGATTTATTGCCTGACGCACCCCATCCTAATATTATATAACCCAAAATTAAGAGGAAAATGCCTAATCCCAACCATCTGATATTCAATTTAAGAAAATTTAACGTTTGTCCTTTCATGAAGTACTGTTTATACTACTATACACTCAGGAAGAAAAAGGTTCATAAAAAAGTAAAAAAATTTATGTTATTTTGTGTGTGTACTTAATTAACCTGTCATGAAAGATTTAAACTTTACTTTTTTATTAAGCTTGATGCTGTTTTTGAATACAGTCACTTACGCACAGCCGCAAGTCATCAAAGTATGGCCGGATAAAATACCTGGCGCAATTGATAACCCTTTGTATAAAGAGACAACTATATATGAAGACAACAATGCTCCGAGGGTTAGTAAAGTAACTGATCCAACTATTTCGGTTTACTTGGCCCCAAAAAACAAAGCTAACGGAACGGCAGTTATAATATGTCCTGGCGGAGGATATGCCCGTCTTTCCATTGATCACGAAGGGTATCAGGTTGCAGCGTGGTTAAACGAAATTGGTATTACAGCGATATTGTTAAAATATCGTTTGCCAAGTGACAGTATAATGCAGGATAAGAGTATCGGTCCTTTGCAGGATGCGCAAGAGGCTATCCGTATTGCCCGCCGCAATGCTAAGGAATGGGGCTTGAACCCCAATAAAATAGGTATTATGGGCTTTTCTGCAGGTGGCCATTTGGCATCCACTGCATCCACTCATTTTAATGATAAGGTTTATGAACCCAAAGATACCACTAGTGCCCGTCCTGATTTCTCCATTCTTATTTATCCTGTTATAACTATGGCTGATAATACCCACAAAGGGTCGAGGGAGAACCTGCTTGGAAAAACCCCATCTCAGGATTTGGTCAATAGCTTTTCGAACGAGTTGCAGGTAACTAAGGAAACGCCACCTGCTTTCCTTATCCATGCAACAGATGATAATACAGTTCCTGCTCAGAACAGTATTAATTACTTCCTTGCATTAAAAAAGAACGGTGTGCCTGCTGAACTTCATATTTACGAAAAGGGTGGACACGGTTTTGGACTTGGAAGGTCTAATGGTACTGAATCGACATGGCCGGAGGCTTGTAAAAACTGGCTGAAAGCAAGGGGATTACTTTAATTGCTTTGAAAAAGGAATAACAGCAAAGCCGCAAAGGATATAAAAACTTTGCGGCTTTGTTACTTTAAATATTATTATTTATAGCTTGGTATCGTATTATTCATTACTTGATTAATGATGAGTTTTTTAGACTCGTTTGACATAGCAGCATACCCATCAATGGCAACAACCTTAAAGGTGTATGTTATATTTGGAAAGGCTGGTAATATGTTTGTCCCATTATTAATTTCTAAGGTTACCCAACCGGATTCATACCAATAACCAAAATATTCCGATGAACCATCTGACGGCCATGTATAAGGAAGCATTTGCCATCTGTTCATTTGAGTTAAGTCTTCCATAAATACCAGAACGCTGCCATTATCTACTACGGAATTAGATATCCAATTTGTTTGTATATCTGCAATAAGCGAATTACCAGACACACTCCATGCTGAAGGTTTTACACTATAAATCATGCTATAAACATTAGCGTTCCCGTCATATCCCGCAGGGCCTTGGGGGCCTTCTTTAACACAACTGAAAAATAAACCTGAGAATAAAATTAAGATGCTGATTTTGATGCAAGTAATTGTTTTCATTTTCTATGAATTTTAAGTTTGATTTTTATTGCTTTGAATGTAAGATATAAGCAACGTTTTCTGCTCCACAGTCTCTTACTCAACTATTGTGCCACAATTATTAAAGATAACAAAAACCTTGCGGATTTGAAAATTTGATCTTATTGCAGGTAGATAGGCTTTAGGCTATTAGACTATAGAAGACAATCATACAAGTTCGCTAAAGCTAGCAGCCTTCAGCCAATAGTCTAAATAACCTGAATAATTCGCAGCAAGTCTGTTTTATTTTGCTCCGATAAGCCTCCGTTGCGGGATTTTAATTCAGGAAGATGATCACTCGTTTTAATATGTTTTTTCATGGCTTTAAACATCACTCCAGTAGCAATTTTGTAAGTGGTAAATAAAGCCATCTTTTTATTATCTAAGGCTGGCAATTTTTCTGCGAATTTAGCCCATGCTTTATCAGGATGTTGAAACATTAGGAACATTCCATTTGTCCAGCAACCCAGAAAAACATAATCGGCAGTTGCCATATCATCCGGGTTAAAATCCTGAACTGACTTTACTTTTGATCCAACATTATTTTGGCTTAAAAAAGCACCTATTTCCTCGCCAAATTTTTTGGTAGTGCCTTTTTTGCTTTGATAGATAATGATTGCTTTTTTCATCTTTAAGTGATTGTTTAGTTGTGAAATATCCAGGTTCAATGAAGTCTGTTTTTATGCTGATATTTCTATCCCGTTTTTAAGAATTTCCTGTAAAAAAAGTTATTCAATTCTATCTAATATCTCAACGATTTTCAACTTTAAATTTGGAATATCATTTTTTATTATCTCCCAAACCAGGTGTGCATCAATCCCAAAATATTCATGAACAAATATGTTTCTCATGCCAATTATTTGCCCCCACTCTATGTCTAAAAACTTATTTTTGGTTTCTTCTGTTATATGATTAGATGCCTCGCCTATTATTTCCATTTGTTTGATACATGCAAATCTTATCATTGAATTTTGCATGAATTCATTAAATTTTTGATTAATAAGATAACTTTCTATTTCATTGATTGCATCTAAAATATGCTGAAGTCTCACCTTATCGCCTAATTTATTTCGCATATATTAGTTGCTTTTCATTATCTATTAACGGCTTAATATATTTTGAAATTCCGTTTGATGAAACCAAATCTACTTTGGAATGCAATAAATTTTCCAAATCAATTTTCATCTGAATAAATTGTAAGCCAATTCTTTGTGAATAATCGAGTTCCACTAACAAGTCAATATCACTTGAATTATCAGCTTCGTTCCTAACATAAGAGCCAAATAAATATGCTTTTAAAACCGGTTTGGTTTCGAAATATTTTTTAATCTGTTCTATTTTATTTGATTCTAATCTCATAGCTCAAAATTAATACTTTTTTTGGAAGGCTCAAAAGTCATTACTTTCAAAAGAAGACTATCTTTTAACTTTAGTGCTCAGATGCTATAGGGAAGATTATCTGCCTAATATTGTCATGTACGTAGACACATTACTTCTTGCAATTTCAATAATCGAAAAAATTATAACAGGAATTTATGGAAGGTAATACTTATAATTTAAAATTCCAATAATCCAAGGTCGGTGTGGCAGTCAATTGTCGCCAGTAGGCTGGGGATACTTTTTCGCCTTGCGGTGTGTGCAAGCTTTGATTATAAATGGCAATTACAATATTAAATATCAGATCGGTAACTCCAACGGTGTAAGTCTGGTCCTCTGCCTGGGCTACCATTACTTCCAACCCATTGAGTTCGAGTAAACTTTTAATAAAAGTTATCCGTTCCTGGGTTGCTCCTTTTTCGACAATGGAGCAACGAGTTCCGTTAATCTCTTCAACAATATGTTTGCCTTTGGTGAGTGTCATAGAAAGGGTTTTACTAGTTATGGATTCCAATGCTTAAGGTGTTCAGGTACTCGTAAACAAAACTGAAAAATCCCAGTAAGAAAATACCCACAGCACTGATGATTAATCCTGCCCGCATTGCCAAATCGCTTTTGAAAAACGGGATGGGCTGATCATTCTTGTTAATAAACATAGCCTTCACCGGAAGTAGGTAGTAATATAGCGATATAGTCGCGTTAGCAACGGCAATGAAAACCAGCCAGTAGTATCCTGCAGAGGCAGCAGACGTGAACAGGAAAAATTTTCCGAAAAAGCCTGCCACCGGGGGAATTCCGGCCAACGAAAACAACGACAGCATCATCAGCAAACAAAGTTTGGGATTGGTATGGTACATTCCATTGTAATCGTCAATGTTTTCTTTTCCTGTTGCCACCGAAATAGCTGTTACTACACCGAAAGCGCCCAAATTTGAAAAGATATAAACCAGGATAAAATAAATGGTGGAAGCCATGCCCAGCTTAGAGCCTCCAATAATACCCAAAAGAATGAAACCCGCTTGCGCTATGGATGAAAAAGCAAGGAACCGTTTCATGTTTTTCTGTCGAATAGCAAAGAGGTTACCAATTATCATGGTAAGCACGGCAATGATGTAAAGAACGTCTTTCCAAAGATGCATGATGGATGAAAATACGGTGTACAATATAATGATAAAGATGAAAACTGCCGCACCTTTTGAAATTACTGATAAAAAGGAAGTTACATTTACGGGTGCTCCCTCATAAACATCGGCTGTCCATAAATGGAAGGGAACTAGTGAAATTTTAAAAGCCATGCCCGCAAAGAAGAAGATGAATGCAAGCACCTGGAGCGGAGTATTACTAAAACTTACAGATACCTGATCGAATAATATAGACCCTGTAGTTCCATAAATCATGGAAAGTCCAAACAGTAATATGCCTGAGGAAAATGCAGATGAAAGAATATACTTGATACCAGCCTCGGCCGATTTGGTCTGGTGGTGGGTATATGCGGCAAGTGCGGCAAGAGGAATAGTTGCTGTTTCCAATCCCAGGTAAAACATCAGGAAATCACCAGAGGAAATCATAAAGTTCATTCCAATCAATACCGAAAGGATAAGTAGAAAAAATTCGCCTATTTTATCATTGTTTTCAGGCTTTTTTAGCCAACTGACCGATTGCAGGAAAATGATAAAAACGCCGATATTCAAAATGTTTTTCATCATCACTTTTAGCACAGATGTTTTATACATACCGCCAAACAATTCCCCTTCTGTAACAGGTAGAAACCCGGCAACCAACACGATAAAAAATAATCCGATGGAAATAGGGAAAAGTAATTGTTTTTTCCCTTTGCCCAGGCCGATTTCTGCTATAAGCACTATCACGAGAGCTAGGGCAAGCAAAAGCTCATGCCGCATTAGTAAAAAATCGCCTAAAGTCATATCTTTCTTTTTCTATAGTTTGTAATTCAATACAGTTCAGTTAAAAAATTTGAGTAATTACAATTGAACGACATTGTTTTGTAATTCATTTGATTTAGAATAGCATCGTAATTCTTTCCACAATAATTCGCATGCTGGCACCAATCATGTCCGACAACCATAAAGGCGCTAACCCTATGGCAGCAATAGGTATGATTAGTGCGGAGGTAGATAGTTTCTCATACCACTTTGCATCCGTTATATGCAGAAAATGATCGTTACGAATAGGCCCCAGAAGCAGCATACCAACCACCCTGAGGATATAAACTGCTGTAATAACAATGGAAGATGTTGCTAGAATGGTTACCACCCTGTGGAAAATGTCGTGGTGTTGGAAAGCGCCGAAAAAGATAGTCATTTCTGCTACAAAGCCGCTAAATCCAGGCAGACCAAGAGAAGCCAAACCTGCGATAACATAAGCAACAGCAAGAAATGGCATTACTTTCATCAAACCACCCATTTCGCTTACAATACGGGTATGGGTACGTCCATAAATCATACCGATTAAGGCAAAGAAGAGTGCAGTCATTAAACCGTGTGAGATCATTTGTATGATGGCGCCATTCATAGCCGTCTGGTTCATCATCAGAACCGCAAAAAGAACCAGCCCGCAATGACTAACTGACGAATATGCATTGATATATTTTAGGTCTTTCTGCATAATAGCGCCAAAAGCGCCATAAACAACACTGATGGAAGTGAGTATTATGAAAATCCATGCTTGTTCCTGGGCTGCTTGGGGCATTAGGTAAATGGCAACACGAAAAGCGCCATATCCACCAAGTTTCATTAATACACCAGCGTGCAACATTGAAACAGCAGTGGGTGCTGAAGCGTGTCCATCGGGTGACCATGTGTGAAATGGGAATAACGCTCCCAACACTCCAAAACCAATGAAAGTCATTGGGAAAAACATGCGTTGCCACTCAATAGGCATTTTTGTTTTGGCTATTTCTAAAAGATTGAAGGAATGAGCCCCTGAATGAAAGTAAATACCCAATAATCCTACCAGTATCAGTGCAGATCCTGCCATAAGCATTAAGGTAAGCTTCATGGCAGAATATTCTTTCGGACCAGAACCCCAAATACCTATTAAAAGATACATTGGAATTACCGCAAGCTCATAGAAAAGAAACAGGGTGAACAGGTCAATGGAAATAAAAAACCCAAATACACCGGTTGATAAAAGGATAAGTGATATAAAAAACTCACGGGAAAGAAATTCAACTTCCCAGGATGCAAAAATACCGGCAAAGATTACTGTAGCCGTAAGGGCAATCATGGCAACTGATATACCATCGACCCCTACCGCATAATGTATATTCAGGCTTGAAAACCATAATACATCCTTAGTAAATAGCATGGTAGCTGTATTGCCTGCACTGCGCTCGTGTAAATATAAAATGACCAGTGTAGCAGCAAGAATAAGCTGCACAGACATTCCAATAGCGCCCGCTACCCTTGCCTGCTTAAAATTTTTGGTTAACCCTATGGCAAGAATTGTTAATATAGGTATTATAACAAAAAAACTTAAAAAATCCATTGATTCCTCCTGCTTTTAATGAACCAGATAAACAAACAATAAGACCAAGACAATGGCCCCTGAAATAAACCAATATGCATAATCCTGAAGTTGGCCCGACTGAAAACCTTTACTTTTCTCAGACACAACATTTACACTCCAGGCAACCCCATTCATTGTAGCATCCACAACATGACGGTCGAACCAGGCAACTGGCTTTGATATACAATTAAAAATGATGCGTTTGGTAACAAAAAGATAAACTTCGTCCATATAAAATTTATGGTAAGCCGCAGTATACAATCCTTTGATACCAGAAGCAATCCGGTCGGACAGATTATTTTCTTTGCGATAAAGTAAGGTCGCAATGCCGATACCAACAATGCCAATTAACACAGATGGGATTGCAACTATCCATTCGGTATGGGTTTCAAATACTTTACTATCAGAAGTGACCAGTTCGCTGAAAGGAATAAACCCTGCAAAAATTGAGGCAGCTGCCAAAAACATAAGTGGGATGGTCATGGTAGCAGGGGATTCATGCGGAGTATGATGATATTGGGTCTCTTTTCCCCAGAACACATTGAAATAAAGCCTAAACATATAAAATGCAGTCAGTCCTGCTACAAAGTATTCAATAAAAAATAAGATTTTATTGTGCTCAAATGCTGCAACCAGGATTTCGTCCTTGCTGAAGAAACCGGAGAAAGGAGGAATACCTGCAATGGTTAAACAAGCTATGAGGAAAGTGATATGTGTTATAGGCAGATATTTTCGCAGACCTCCCATATCTGTCATATAGTTGCTATGAACAGCATGTATAATTGCTCCGGCACCAAGGAATAACAATGCTTTAAACATAGCATGAGTAAACAAATGAAACATAGATGCCATAAACCCAAGTCCTTCGTGACCGCCATAACCTGATACACCTAAAGCCAGCATCATGTATCCGATTTGCGACATAGTTGAATAAGCCAAAACACGTTTAATATCTGTTTGTGTGCAAGCAATAACAGCTGCAAAAAGAGAAGTAAATGCTCCTACCCAAGCCACAACCTCTAATCCAGGCACAGCAGCTAATGCGTAGATAGGGAATAACCTTGCAACAAGGTAAACTCCCGCAACCACCATAGTAGCAGCATGAATAAGTGCAGACACTGGCGTTGGGCCTTCCATAGCATCAGGTAGCCATATATGCAGCGGAAACATTGCTGATTTACCTGCTCCACCAATAAATACGAGGATTAACGACCATGTTATGACCGACAATCCCATAAACGTTATTCCTCCAACATGAGTAATAGCTGGTCCTGTAGGATTGGTCAGGGTCACAAAATCAAATGTACCTGTGATAAATGATAAAATCAATATCCCGATCAGGAATCCAAGATCAGCAAAACGTGTAACAATAAAAGCTTTTTTGCAGGCTGCAACGGCCGAGGGTTTTTCGTAATAGAACCCAATCAGAAGAAAAGACGAAACACCAACCAATTCCCAGCAAATATACATTTGAAAAATATTGCTGGCCAGCACCAGTCCTAACATGGAAAAACTGAATAATGAAAGAAAGGCATAAAATCTTTGAAACCCTTTTTCCCCTTTCATATATCCGAGGCTGTAAATATGAACCATCAAAGAAACTGTAGTAATAACCACTAACATCATCACTGAAATCGGATCCAGAAGAATACCCAGATTAATGACCAGTTTGTCAGTAAGGTGCAACCATACAACCTTAAATGCTTCAATGGCAGGCAAAGCGCCTCCAACCCTTGCTGTTGTGAAAAAGTACAGAAAGGCAGTATAATACGACAGAATAGCGCCAACTCCAAGCCCAAGTGTGCCAATAATTCCGGCCGCCATCGGTTTCAGCTTGTGACCTGCTAATCCCAGAAAAAAGAATATTATCAAAGGCAGCAGTGGGATAAGTAGTGTGTAAGAATAATTCATCATTGTTAATATTTCATTTCATTCACGTTATCTACTTCAATCGATTTAAAATTCCGATATATATTGATAATAATGGCAATAGCCACGGCAGCTTCAGCTGCTGCAACCGCTATCACAATCAGTGTAAAGAAAAGCCCTTGTAACCGGTCAGGATACAGATATTTATTAAATGCTACAAAATTTATATTCACCGAGTTCAAAATTAACTCAATAGACATCAAAATAGTAATCATATTCTTACGGGTAAGAAATCCGTAAATGCCTATGAAAAACATTAGGGTACTGATTACCAAAAAATATTGCAGCGGAATTCCTTGAATCATAGTGTTATATTATTTGATTTTTGACTCTTTCCTGGCAACAACAATGGCCCCGATCATGGCCGCCAGAAGCAAAATACTGACTACTTCAAACGGAAGTGCGTAACCGTCGCTTCCATAACTAACCAGGTGCCGTCCTATTGTTTTCACATCATACGCAATAGCCTGTTGTGACGATCGCACAAATGAATAACGGAAAATTACAATCAGGGTAAGCATTGCACCTGCCACTACTGCCAAAGCAGAGAGCAAACTTTGCTTAATGCCGGCCATCTTGGCACGTTCACTGATATGGCTGGTAAGAAGAATTGAGAAGATAATCAGCACTACAATACCTCCGGCATATACCGTCAATTGTACAGCAGCCAAAAAATTGTAATTCATCATAAAATAAATACCCGATGTAGCTACAAGTACAAACAACAGGTAAACTGCCGATCTGAGAATACGGCGGCTGGTCACAGTCATTACCGAAAATATCAGGATCATGCCTGACAATAGATAAAACATTACTTGGCTATTCATTATACATCATTCTTTAATATCTTGCATAATCTGAGAACCTGGTTGGTTCAAAACTTTAGTAAGCTTGCTCCTGTCCCATACCGCATGTTCAAATTTTTGGCCCATAGCAAGGGCATCGGAAGGACAAGATTTTACACATAAGTTACACATGGTACACATGGCCAGATGATAAATATGCTTATCAATCACTCTTTTCTTTTTTCCTTCAGCAATCTCGATTGTTTTTGAAATAATCTCGATAGATCCATTCGGGCAATTCAACTCACAAATGCCGCAACCAGTGCAGCGATGCTCGTTTTTTTCATTATGGGGCATCGTTACTTCGCCCCTATACCTGTCAAACATCTTTAAGGTATCCCTGTTTTCAGGATATTGTTGAGTGACAATAAGTTTTGGGTGAAAAAAGTAGTAGCCTGTTACCCGCATTCCGTCTACAAGGGTTTTTATCCCTTTGGCAATAGAAACTATATAATTAATTACACCGTTCACTCGAATATATTTTATTTAATATCTGTTCATTAAAAGTGCCATTTCTTAAGGACAATCAGGGTCATTAATAGGATGTTGATAAGGTTTATCGGAAGAAGGAATTTCCATTCCAGCACCAGAATTTGGTCGATCCTGAGTCTGGGGAAGGTCCATTTAAACCACATAATCAGGAATATAACAGCCATCACTTTTCCAAAGAACCAGAAAATAGGCGGAATAAAATCCATGACATGGTTAAAACCTGTAAAATGTCCAAAATGAAGCGGCATCCAACCTCCCAGGAAAAGCGTTGTAGCCATAGCTGAGACGATGAATAAGTTCACGTATTCGGCCAAAAAGAAAAAAGCAAACTTAATACCCGAATATTCGGTATGAAAACCTGCGGTAAGTTCCGATTCAGCTTCTGCCAGGTCAAATGGGCCACGATTGGTTTCGGCAGTACCTGCAATAACAAATACAAAAAAAGCAATCCATGCAGGAATATGACCTGTAAATATAAACCATCCGTTTCGTTGGGCTTCTACGATTTCTGAAATTTGCATGGAGCCAGCCAGAATAATCATGGTAATGAGCGCCATACCTACAGAAAGCTCATAGCTTATAATTTGAGCGCCACTTCGCATAGCCCCAATAAGGGAATATTTGTTGTTGCTCGACCAGCCTGCTAATAATATACCAATCACTCCCAGTGACGAAATGGCTGTTACATAAAATACGCCTATATCAAAGTCGAGCGCTTGTAATCCTTTGGCAAATGGGACTACGGCAATGGCCATGAATGTAACAATGATGACTATAAAAGGGGCCAGTGTATAAAGGAATTTATCAGCACGATTAGGTAGAATAAGCTCTTTCATCAAGAGTTTAATAAAATCTGCAACGGTTTGCAATGTTCCCCAATATCCCACTCGCATGGGGCCTAATCGTTGCTGAAAGAAGGCACAAATTTTTCTTTCAAGATATACCAGAAACAATCCAAAAAGGGCCACAAAAATCAGAAAGCTCAGCCCAATTAAGCCCCATTCTATAATTTGTACACTCAGAGGCGTAAATCTTGCATCTAAAGCTTGATGGATTGAACTTGTTAATGTATTAAAATCATAAATACTAAATGCCATATAGCGTATATTTTATCGGTCAATATCAGGAATTACCAAGTCAAGGGTTCCCATAATTGCTACAAGATCGGCGATTTTAAAGCCTTTCGATATATTATTTAAAACAAAAAGATTAGAAAAACCGGGAGAGCGGAACTTCACGCGATAGGGATTTTTCTTACCATCACTGATAATGAAAACACCAAATTCTCCACGGGCAGCCTCAACACGCTGGTAAAACTCTCCTTCAGGAAGTTTAACAACCCCTTTCATTTTTACCTGGTAATCGCCTTCAGGAATATTATCAATAAGTTGTTCAATAATTGACATTGATTCCCACATCTCGGCTATTCTTACCCGGTATCTTGCAAAAGTGTCGCCCTTAGTATCAAGTATTTCATTGAATTTCACATGAGGATAGGCGCTATAAGGATGATGTTTGCGGACATCGCACGAAAACCCGGAAGCCCTGCCAGAAGGGCCTGTGACCCCATACGCGATTGCATCTTTTAGCAACAGGTGTCCTACATCTTGGGTCCTTTCCTTGAAAATTACGTTACCTGTAAGCAATTGATCGAATTCCGGGAGTTTTTTCCTGAATTGTGTAATAAATTCTTTTACCCTTTTTTGAAAATTAGGATGAATATCGAACATTAAGCCACCTGGAGTGGAGTAATTCACGGTTAATCTGGCTCCACAGGTCTCTTCAAAAATATCAAGGATTGTTTCGCGGTCGCGCAGGCCATAAAAAAATGTTGTAAGCGCTCCCATATCCATACCAAATGCGCACCACCAAAGCTGATGTGAGGCTATACGGGTGAGTTCGGCCATGATGGTCCGGATATATTTAACCCTTTCAGGAACTTCTACCCCCAATGCGTTTTCAACGCAAAGGCAAACCGCTTCATTGTTTATGTGTGCCGAAAGGTAATCCATGCGGTCGGTCAAATGGACGATTTGCGGATAAGCCAACGATTCACACATTTTTTCAATGCCGCTATGAATATAACCGATATGAGGTTGCACATTGTGAACGATTTCACCTTCCAGTTTAAGCAATAACCTAAGCACTCCATGAGTTGAAGGATGCTGAGGCCCCATGTTCACAAAATATTCCTGACTTTCTATATTATCGAAATTTTCCATAAGCTACCGTTCAACTATCCTGACTTCGTCAACATGATCTTTTCTAAGCGGAAATCCATAGGAATCGTCCATAAAAAGCCTGCGAAGATCAGGGTGATTTTTGAATTTAATGCCAAAAAGATCGAATACCTCACGTTCGTGAAACTCAGCTGTTCGCCAAATGTCTGAAACAGTATCCAATTCAGGATTGGTACGATCTGATGTCTGAGTTTTTAGTACTAAAGCATGTTTGTGAAGGGTTGATTCGAGATGATAGACAACCATGATGGAACTGGGCATATCAACTCCTGTTAAACAAAACAGGTAATCAAATGAAGTCTGTTCCGAATCTCTAAGCTTTAATGCCAGTTGATGTAAGCTTTCGCGTGATACTTCAGCTGTCAGATATTGTTTGCCCTCGGTTACTGTTGCTGCAGGAACCTGAGTCTGGATAAAGTCTTTTAGTTCTTGGTTGGTCATAGTAATTAACTTGCTTAATTCAATATTAGCCCTCATCCCTACCTTCTTTATTCGGCGTAGTCTCCTGACTACGCTCGATTTCCTGACTTTTTAGACAGCCTCATACAGGGTGAGGCTGAATTATTCAAAGTACGTTTTTTTTTTGTCTATTTTTTATCCTTGCCCCGGTTAAAATACCGTTCACGTTTAATCTTTTTCTGGAGCTGCATAATGCCGTATAAAAGAGCTTCAGGTCGGGGAGGGCATCCGGGAATATAAACATCCACAGGGATCACATGATCCGCCCCTTTTACTATAGAATATGAATTATAAAAAAATGGGCCTCCGGACACTGCGCAAGCGCCCATAGCGATCACCCATTTGGGATCTGCCATTTGGTCATATAATCGTTTCAACACAGGAGCCATCTTATAATTAATAGACCCTGAAATAATTATCATGTCAGCTTGACGAGGGGTAGCGCGTGCTACTTCAACTCCAAACCTGGCAAAATCATGGCGCGAAGCGCCGGCAGCCATCATTTCTATTGCACAGCAGCGGGTTCCAAAGGTTAACGGCCACAACGAATTTGACCGTGCCCAGTTAACCAATGCATCAAATGAGGCCAACATAATATTACCGCCTTCAACCTGTTCAATGACAGGATAATCATTGACCTCAAAGCTTTTATCTTTTTTTTTACCTATTATTCCCATTTCAAAGCATGTTTTTTCCAGGCATACAACAAACCAAGCCCCAGAATACTAAAAAATATAAGTATTTCGACGAAGGATGATATACCGACTTCTTTCATTACCGTTGCCCATGGAAACACAAACACTACTTCCACATCAAATATCAGAAATAAAATGGCAAACAGGTAGTAACCTACGGTGTATTGAAGCCATGCCTCTCCAACTGTTTCAATGCCACATTCGTAAGGTTCGAATTTTACAGGATTGAATGATTTTGGCGGGACCAGGCTGGAAAAGATCAATGCTCCTCCCACCAGTACAACAGCTATAATAAAAAACAAAACTAATGATTCACTTTCCATAAATGTTGTTTATTAATTGCAAATCAATGAATTATTTAAATTAAAAGATCATTTAAAAATCAACAATGATTAAAAATGAATTTTTGAAGCCGCAAGATTACAAATTTTTTTTGACATTCATTTTGAACAAAAAGGTAAATTTTTAGAGGAAGCGTGATTCAACTTTGATAAATAAAAGGGTATCATTATTATACATAAATACAGGATATTCGGCATATGCTAAAAAATATCCTGTATATACTGTTGGCATTAACCTGGAAGAACTCAAAACAAATATGTTGGAAGCGCTTAACCTTTATTTAGAGCATAACGGTAAGCCGCTTATTGCTATGAATAATATTAAGGTTTCATTGGATTTACCTCAATTCTTTGATTTTTATAAAGTAATCAATGCTAAAGCCCTTTCGGAGCGTATAGGTATGAATCAAAGCCTTTTAGCCTAATATATCAAAGGCATCAAAAAACCTTCCACGGCTCAGATTCAACGTATTTTGCAAGGTGTTCAGCAGGTGGGTAAGGAACTGGCCGAAATTCGTTTTGTGCTCTAATATGTTTATGGTCTGCCTTGCATGTTAAATAAAATTGTACAAGGTTTTAAGGACTAAAATTTTGTATGAAAAGCCCAATGCTCGGCGTAGTCTCCTGACTACGCCGAATAAATGACATTTTTAGAAGACAACCCCGGTTTGATTAGCGCGAAATTCAAGATATATAATTGGATTGGTTACCCTTTTGGGCGCATAATCACCTGTATGATATTCCCCTGGGTGAGCACTTTTTGGGCATAATCCTGAACCGACTTTACTGTAAGGTTATTGACCATTTTTTCGTATCCGTCAAAGAAATTGGTATGGTGAAAATAATATTCCACCAATATGCCCAGCCAGTTATTATTATCTTTCAAGGCTTCCTGACGCTGTTTTAGAAAAAATTCCTTTGCTTTCTGCAAATCGGCTTCCTGTGGGCCATTTTCAACAATTTTTTTTATTTCACGAAAAACAATAGATTTTAGTTCATCGGCCTGCTTCGGATCTGTATCGAACCAAATACCAATGTTATACGCTGCAATAGGAAATTCGCGCATGTTTGCAGACACACCTACTTGATAGGAACCACCTTTCTCTTCACGAATTGTTTCCGTATATCTAAGCTCCAGTATGTGACGAATTATACTTTGGAATAATGAATTTTCAGCAGTATATTTTGTTACACCGCTATAACATATATAAACCGAAGTGCGCGGTGTCTTATTTTCCCTGACAAAATCATTTATTACCAAACCTTTTGGAGGAAGTAGCCCATCATTTTTCCAGGTTTCCTGGTTCTTAACCGAAGGCAACGAGGCCAGGTATTTTTCAACTAATGGTTTGGCAATTTCCGCATCAATCTTTCCGGTAAGAATAAAGGTAAAATTGCCGGGCGATTTGAAACGGTCTTTATAAATTCGTTTGATCTTGTCGAATGAAACTTCGTTGAACCATGCACTGGTGACCGGCCGGTATCGTTTGTTGTGGTTATTGAGCATTACCGAAATACTATCGCCATATGCCTTACTGGGATCATTTTCAAGATTGGTATAATAGGCTTTCATTTTATCCATCAACGTATTGTAATCTGTTTCGTTCCACCGGGGCTGGGTAAAGTATAAGTAAATAAGCTGCAACGTTGTTTCTAAATCTTTTGGCGACATACCTCCGCTAAAACCCTGGCTATCGTCGGCCAACCAGGGGCTTATGCTAACCCGCTTACCTGCCATTACCTTGGTTAATTCAGTGGGTGAAAACTTGCCTACCCCCATCGTGCTTACCGTGGACTTGACCATTTGGGCCGAAGGCATATCTTCGCTGGGCAGCAACGATTCGCCCCCAAAACTACAGGCATTTACGACTATTTGGTCATCCTTAAAATCGGTAGGTTTTAAAATTACACGCATACCATTCGACAATGTCCATTCGGTTGTCCCCAAATCTTTATTTATTTTGGCTTTTGTTACTTTACCTGGTATAGGTTCGGTTTCGATTAATTTTTGGCCTGCTATTTTATCAATATATGCATCAATAATTGTGTCTTTGGTCGAGGCCAGTATTGCCTTTATTTCCTGTTCGTTAGGCATGGTAATATCAGGCTTTTCCGGCCCGGTAAGGGTGACGATCATATTATCGTCGCCAACAAATTTTCGGGCAGTTTGGTTTATTTCTTCGAGTGATATACCCGGTATGGTTGTTTTGGCGAACGCACATTCATATTCAAGTTCACAGGCAGGATAATTTTGTAAAAAATGATAAACCGCCGGCCATACAAACTGGTTGTTTTTTCGTTTATCGCGTTCGGCATAGTATGCTTCATAGCTACGGAGCATATTAACTTTGGCACGTTCCAGTTCACTGGCAGTAAAACCAAAATTTTTCATCCGTTCCATCTCGGTAAGCAAGGATTTTAATGCTTTTACCGGTTCATTGTTCCGGGCCAGAGCGTAGCCACAAAAAGCATCTTTCGTGCTGGCGAAACCTCCATACCAAATAGATGCATTTATAAACGGCGGGTTTTCTTTCCTGCCAAGTTCGGCCATTCGTTCCTGAAGCATTTTGTTTATTAAAGCATGAACAAGATTTATGCGTAAGTAATCCAAATTTTTATCCTCATCTTTTATTTCTTCGTGTTTAAAGTAAACTTTAACCTCTGTGGTGGCAGCTTCTTTATCTGTAGCAATACCAATCAGCGGTTCTTTATTATCCGGGAGGGGGTAAATAATTCTTGGGGTTGGGTTTTCAACTTTAGGTATTTCGCTGAATAATTTTATCACTTTTTTTTCCATCATAGCGGTGTCAAAATCTCCAACAATGACTAAAGCCTGTAAATCGGGCCGGTACCATTCGTGATAAAATTTTTTTATAGCCTCATGTTTAAAATGGTTTATTACAGCGGTATCGCCAATTACATCCCGCTTTGCATACTTCGAACCTTTGTAATAAACAGGTCTTAGCTTTTTTTCCATGCGTTGACCGGCCGAACTGCGCCCCCGCCATTCTTCAAGGATTACCCCGCGTTCTGCATCCACTTCATCCGGATCAAACGAAATATAATTCGACCAGTCGTGCAAAATCAGAAGGGCTGTATCAATAATCCCTTCGCGGAGCAATGGCACGTCCGATATATTGTAAATAGTTTGTCCTAAATCTGTACTGGCATTTACATTTTGTCCAAACTTAACACCTATGGTTTCTAAATAATTAAGCAATTTCTTTTTAGGGAAATTTTGTGTGCCATTAAAAGCCATGTGTTCTGTAAAATGGGCCAACCCATTTTGGTCATCTTCCTCCTGCAAAGCGCCAACATGATGAACGATGTAAAATTCGGCGCGTTTTTCCGGCAGATTGTTTGAACGGATGAAGTACTTCATCCCGTTTGGCAACGTGCCGGTTTTAATTTTAGGATCGAGCGGCGCGAAGCTCTTCAGGTCGTAATTTTGGGCAATGGCGCCTGATGAGAGGAATACAAACGCAGTAATGGTACTAATTAAAAAGTTCTTGTTCATGATTTAGTTTTTTTATTTTCATTAATAAAGGCTTTTAGCGGGTTAAAAAATCGCAATAATAGGCTAATATCATCAGTTAAAATCTCGGCATTGCCCTTAAGTTGTTTTATTATTGGAAGCTTTTTCTTATAAGAAGTCACCAGGCCTTTTTCTAAAATAACATCGGCATTATAAAGCAAGTTATTGGGTACCCTTGAAATAGTGCCCACTTTTCCTACAAGCATTCCAAACTCCTGGTATGGATAATTTTGCAACTTAATGTTCACTCGCTGGCCTTTGCGTACTTTTCCTGAGTTTTGAATGGGAAACTGAATACGGACTTTAACCAGGGTAGAATCTTCCGGCACCACCGAAAGGACTACTTCCCCTGCTGTCACATTTTGATTTTCACTCCAGAAAGTCGTAAAACTAACAATTCCTTTTATGGGGGAAATAAGAAGATAATTCTGTTTCCAGGAATTTATTTGTGCCAGCAATAACTGGCTGCTTCGCTTTGTTTTATCAAGCAATTGTTGTCTGTCAATTTTGTCTTGTAATACCAGGTTACTAATGTCATAGTCTAATTGCTTTAATGTTGAATGACTGCTAATAATATTCATTTCAATATCAGTTAGCACACTCTCAAGCTGTAATAGTCTTTGGCGACTTTGTTCGATTTCACTTTTAGGAATTACCTCGGTAACAAATAATAATGAATCGCGCTTAAATGAGTTTTTTCCAAGGTTATACTGTTGTTTAATGAGAATGCTCTTTCTTATCAATTGGGTGGAATAGCTTTTTTGACCCTGAAGTTGTTGTTTTTTCGACTCTAATTGTTTTTGATAATATTTCAATTCGTTATAACGGAATAATTCCTTGTAATTTAATAACAGGTCGGAGTACCCACCCTGTAATTCACCGATATTAAGTTTTTCATCAAAACAGGATGGCGCTCTTAACTGAATTTCAGTACCATCACTTATCAAAGAATCAATTATTGAAAGATATGCCTGTAATTTTTTCACATCGTCCCATTTCGTTGGAGATTCCATAATAATTAATACATCATCTTTATTTACTTTTTGTTCTTCCTTAGTTAAAATATGCTCTATTTTGCCGTTTACACGCGCCACCAAATATGCAGGTGGATTCACTGTGGTAATATCCGCCAAAGCCGGCACTATATCCGGGTATTTTATAAAACCAGTAACAGCAATACAAATAGCCAAATAACTAAAAATAACTGTTAACCCCCAACGCAGAATCCATGGCGGACGATAGTTATATATTTTATCGCGATATGTTTGGCGTAATTGTATTTCTGACATAAAATTTAATGGGCAATATACACGACCTACTTTAATTTATTAATCTATGGCCAATTGATTAGAAACCAACTGGTAATATATTCCTTTGTTATTTATTAACTCCTGATGCGTTCCCTGTTCGGCAACTTCACCCTGGTTTAGAACGATAATGTTATGGGCATTTTTTACTGTACTAAGACGATGTGCTATTACTACTGCTGTTTTCCCTTTTAGTATTCCTTCTAAATTTTTGGAAATTTGTGTTTCGTTATTTGCATCGAGTGAGTTTGTAGCCTCATCTAAAAAAATAAAATCAGGATTTTTATAAATTGCCCGCGCTATAAGCACACGTTGTTTTTGGCCCTGGCTAAGCCCTGAACCATTTGTGCCAAGCGGAGTATATAGTTTTAAAGGGCGTTCGTTAACAAAATCTTCAATATTAGCAAGGCGCATAGCTTCGCTAAGGCGTTTAGTGTCCACTTCTGTCTCGTCTTCCACCAAGGTAATATTATAAAGAATGGTGCCATTAAAAAGTTTACCATCTTGTAAAACAGTGCCACAACTGCTTCGCCATTGCTGGAGATCTATACTTTTGACAGGAATACCTCCAACTTCTATATCGCCATCAGTTGGTTCGTAGAAACGTAACAGAAGTTTTATTAATGTGGTTTTTCCGCTTCCGCTTTCGCCCACTATGGCAGTAATTCTTCCTTCGGGTATTGTAATATTGATATTTTTTAATACTTTATTCAGGTTTGGGTTATAATGAAAACTCATCTTTTTTATTGTAATCGTTTTTTCTTCAGGAACAGCCATGTTTGATAGCGATTTTTCAGGTTCTTCGTCCAATATTACCTCGTTAACACGCCGCAGGCTGATTCGTGCAAATTGCAAAGAATGCACGTAACCTATCATGCTATAAATAGGCGCGCTAAGTTGTCCCAAAATGTATTGGGCAGCCATCATCATACCAAGTGTCATTTTGCCATCAATTACATTTTTAGCGGCAATATAGGTAAGAAAAATACCCTGTACACTCATAATAAAGGTAGCGCCCGTTGCTTCCATTTGATCCAGGTTCATGCTTTTTACCCGCAATCCATATATTTTGTACCTGCTCGACTCCCACTTCCAGCGGCGACGGTTAGCAATATTGTTTGCTTTTATCTCGTTCACACTTTCGAGTAGTTCCAGCAAGTCATTCTGGTTAGCGCTGCCCGTTTCGAAGGAGAGGTTATCGAGTTTCTTTCGCCGTTTAAGGAACATAAATAACCAGCCTGTATAAATAGCAGTGCCTGTCATAAAAACAATAAACATATTTTGCTCGTAATAAAGCATGAGCAAACTATAGACGATAAACAGCAATACATTAATTACAATGCCCAGGAAAGTGGACATAATAAATGACTGTATGCGGCCATGATCGCCAATTCGCATCAGGAGGTCGCTTATCATTTTACGCTCGAAAAACGGCACGGGCAAACGTAACATTTTACGCAAAAAATCACTAACCATGCTCATGTTCACCCTTTCGGAAACATATAACATAAGCCTGCCCTGGATAAAGGAGGAGATCATTGAACTAACCGTCAATATGAGCCCTGCTGCCAGTACGGTGTTAATAAATTGCATATTACCTGCCCCTATACCAAAATCGACCATGGATTGAGAAATGAAGGGTGACAGCAAGCCTACCAGTATCGAAGCCATCATGCCAACTATTACTTGCGCCAGATATTTATGATACGGTTTCAGGTACCTCAAAAAATGGAGCAATGATGCAGATGTTTCAGTTTCTTCCTGCTCATAAAATTCAGGCGTTGTTTCCAGAAGCAATATGGCCCCAAGGCCGTTTGTTAATTCCCATGCTTCGCGGAATTCCTGATGGGTATAACTTATAAGCCCCCTGGCAGGATCGGATACATATACTTTCCTTCGGGTGATTTTATATACTACGATAAAATGCTTTTGTTGCCAATGCACTATGGCAGGCAATGGCATGCGGTACCGGATATCGTCAAATTGAACTTTTAATGCAAGCGTGCGAAATCCAATCTCTTCAGCGGCACGTCCTATGTCGAATAAAGAAACACCTTCCCGCGTAATATAGCAACGGTCGCGAAGGAATTTCATCGAAAAAGTTTTACGGTGGTATTTGGCCGCAATTTTGAGGCATGCCGGGCCGCAGTCCATTTGATCGTGCTGGATATAGCTTGGAAACCTTAACCGTTTTTTAAACATAAGACGACCATACTTTAGTGTATTTTGCCTGAAACTTATTCATCATTTATATTACTAACTGCTTGTTTGTTTTGAACTTTATCGATATATTTTACAAAAAGATATATCATTAATATGCTTCCAGACACTATAAAAGCAAATCTTCCCAGGGAAGAATCGTCAATGGAGGTGACATAAGTTTTGGTAACCAGGTTTATCAGGTTACCAAATGAATGCAACAATATGGACGCTGCAATAGAATTCGTTTTATAAAAGACGTATCCAAACAGTAATCCATCCGCAAATAACGCACCAACGTCTGTAATTCTGAGATGGCCGAATGCAAATAAAAAGGCCGATAACACTATTGCTTTTTGTGGAGAAAATCTTTTTAAAAATTGATATAATAAAATGCCCCTGAAAAAAACTTCTTCTAAAACTGGAGCAAGAATAACTCTATGAATAAACGTTATTATAAAATTCGTATCAGGTTTAAAAGCCTTAAATCCCAAAAGTTCTATTTCACCACTAAAAAAAGAGTGAATAAACTTAATTGGATTTATTAGTGGAATAGTAAGAACTTGTAACGAGACTGCCAGCAAAACTAACATGCTGAAAATAATGAGATTTGGGAAGCGAATATTTTCGAGTATGTTGATTTTGCTTTTCTTTAAAGCATAAAAAATAATAGGTATAAACAATAAGGCAGAAAATGCATAAGCTAAGGGTACATAATATCCAGGAACATTAATATGCAGACGTATAGGAATACTTTCCAACGCGTAAGATGCGACCAATATTATGACTAAACTTATTGTTAGAAGTAGCCCTTGTAGGAAATTGGGATATGGTTTATCTTCCATAGGTTATTTGTGTTTTAATAGGGAATGACCCATAGAATTACTATGAGCTTCATTCCCTATTATTTAATATCAACTACTTACTTAGGTCTAAACAAATATTCTCCTAAAGGAGTAAAAACAGGAGAATTTCCTGGATCAGAGTTGTTCATTTGATCCCACAGGTATGGAAGAGTAGTTGTAGGGTCTGTCTGAAGTGTTGCTGTATTAGCACTAGGCATAATAGGACTACCATTAGTATTAACAGGTGCAACATAAGGTTTGGCAACCGCGGTTTTATCAGCAACCGCAGTGTTTTCTTTTTGTTTAGCTTCGGCAACCGCAGAGCATAGCGCCGCATAAATCTCATCAACAGTGTAACCACCTTTTAAACACATTTGATCTTTTTCATCAATGGGTGCAAAATTTTGCATTTCGTTGATTTTTAATTTTCCTAATTGTTTCATAATATTTAAAATTTAAAGTTAATAAAAAAGTTAATTATCTCGGATTAATACGAGCTTATAAAAAAATCTAAACATTTGTTACTTAGACTTCTACAGCCTCAATTTTTAGAGAAGGACCTTCAACACGGAATGGTTTCGAGTTTAAATTTTCATTTTCTGATAGGGCAAGCCCTTCATTTTTAATTACTTTTTGATAGATTTTAAAAGTTTCTTTCCCCATTACTTCGGTTGTAAATTCCCGACGTGCTTTCTTCTGTGCATTTTGTCCAAGTTGTTTGGCAAAATCAGGTTCACGGATTAGCCGCTTTATCTGGTCGGCTAATTCGGTTTCGTCCGGGTTAAGGACTATTTCTTCTCCATTGTTGTGCATTACCAATCTACATTTCAGGGCATTTTGCTCATGGTCAAATAATTCTGTCATTCCCGGAACATCCGTAACAACAATTGGCACTGCATAGTGCATCATTTCAATAGCCACGTAACTGCACTGTTCAAAACGCGATGGTATTACGCCCACATCGGCCATTAAATAAAATTTCCGAATATCTTCTAAATCCACTCTTCCCGTAAACTGTACCTTACCATATATTCCTTTGTTATATTTCATATAATCGTTAAAATTTCCATTACCTGCAATAACCAGCCTGGTTTTTGGGAATTCAATTAAAACTTCTTTAAAAGCTTTTAATAAAGTGTCTATTCCTTTTCTAAATTCGAGTTGTCCGGCATAAAGCACTATCTTTTCTGTGGTATCAAATCCAAATTGCTTTTTAAGTTTTTGTTTATTACTATTGTTAATAGACGCATTGTTAAACCCATTGAGTATGGTATGTGTTTTATGTGAAGTTATGTTGAAGTGTTTGTGAATAGTTTCCTCGGCAAACTTTGTTACACAAATTATTTGGTCGGCAAGTGTTAGAATATTGAGAAGCATTTTATCATCATCATTATCCAGATTACATTTATAAGAATCGTCGAATTTGACGCAAGTAAACTGGGGCAGAAGAAAATGAAGGGAATAAACAATTTTACAATCAAATTTACTTTTAACAGATTGAGCCAGATCAACTAAGAGGTGTGAGTTGAAATGAAAAACAATATTTTCTAAATGCGAATATTTTGATTGCAACAATGTTGCACATAAGCTAAGGAATTTTTCCTTCTTATAATGCTTAGCCCGAGGCATGGGTATCGTTATTTCGGTAATACTATTGTTAGTTGTTTCTTTAATTTCACTTAAATTTCCAACAATATTAACCACAAATACTTTAATATTAGGGCAAGTAGCTAAATATGCGACTACTTCCTTTCGGTAAGTACCAGCGCCAGAAAAATCCCACGGTACGAAAAACAGATTTATCATAATTTTAAGCTTTAAAAGTTTACCATTTTTCTACTGCATGTTTTTAAAAATTCCCTCTTGTTTCGTATTTCAGTTTCGCGGTTAGCAAACCAACTGTTTTGCCCCCTCTGATGCCATAAATGAAACAAAGGGCCTTGAGCGCGATAAATAGGTAACCCTAATACTTCCATCCGTTTTACCCTTTCGTTATCTTCGTCGCCCCAGCCGTAAAAAATTTCGTTTTCCATACCGGCGGTTATATATTTTTCGCGGTTAACCATAAAAGCGCCTCCAACCATATTGTAGCCATACCTCAATGGCATTAGGTTTAGGTTGTTTAATAATGCCTCAAATTTTAAAGTGATACAAAAAAGGTTGTACAGTGTTCCGCTAACTTCATAAAACCGGCCGTCAAAAGGAAAGGCCATTACTGCTACCTGGTTACGCAGGGCGGTAACAGCATCGGCTATTTGGCCGGGAGCAGCTATTGCATCGGTATCCCACACTGCTATGTATGGCGTGCTGCTCATAGCAATCATTTGATTGATATACCGGGTGCGGTAAAATATTTCATCCTCATCATGAATAAAAAAGTATTTCAGGTTTTTTATTTCTTTTGGCGGAACATACAATTGTTTTTTATCAGCTTCCAATACAATAACATTAGTTTCAAAATCGCGGTTAAGCAGGTTGAGCAAAATGGAGAGGTTATTGTTTCGCTGATCCGAATCAATCCTTACCGGTATTAAAAAAGTAATATCGGTTAAATCAATAATATGGTTGTTTGGTATTGTCATTTTATGTTGATATGGTTAATCTCCCATTTATACTTTGTATTATTTTGTCGGTTGTTTTCGCATTCTGCAAATTTTGAGTATTTCTTTCCTGTTTTGAATTTCAATTTCGCGGTTTGCAAACCAACTGTTTTGCCCCCTGGGATGCCATAAGTGAAATAACGGGCCATTAGCCCGCACAACAGGTAAGCCCAAAAATTCCAAACGTTTGAGACGTTCGTTGTCTTCCTGTCCCCAACCATAAAAGTTTTCGTTTTCACCACCTGCTTCTAAATACTCCTTTATCTTTACCAGGAAAGCCCCTCCGGGCGAATGATACCCATGCATCAGGCCCATTGTTCCAATATGGGTTATAAGCGTATTGTAGCTAAGGGTTTGTCGGAAAAGGTTACTGGTCATTTTATCTGCTGCGTAAAACCGGCCATCGTAAGGGTATGTCATTACCGTTTTGCTTTGTCTTAAATATTCAACGGCTTCTTCTACCTGTTTAGGGGGCGCTATAGCATCAGTATCCCAAACAGCAGCGTAAGGCGTTTGAGCCATCCGGAGTAATTGGTTTATATATTTAGTCCGGTGAAAAACCGTATCACAATCATACACATATTCAACCTTAACATTATCTGTATTTTTCTTCCAAAAAATCTTTTGTTTTTTATCTGCTTCAATTATTACAACCTTGGTAATGTAATCCCGATGAAACAGCGTTAACAACGTTTCCAGGTTTGCTTTCCTTTCTTCCGAATCAACCCGAACCGGTATTAAGAAGCTTACATCGTTTAAATCAATTCGTATTTTAGCATTAGTTCCCATGTAATCACATTAAACTGCTATTTTTTCATTCTTTAATTCTTTCATTTCTTCATTATTGCATTTTCTTATTTCATTTAACAGCGCCAATCCCAACCCCGCCAATCCATTATTCAATCCCAGATTATCTTTGTTGAGTTTGTCTAACCGTTGGTTCCAGTTTTCTTCATCATTGACTATGGCCATTGCTTTTTCAGAAAGCTTACCTAAATTTTTATTTGAGGTAAAATCTACAGTATATACAAGTTTATGCCAATTCAACCTGGTAATTTGGTTTATGAATGCCTCGTCATTTTCATTTTGCAAATCCATGTTTGAAATTAACCTGGCAATCTTTCGGAATTGGTTTTTCAGGCCGGCCTCAGAAACCAGTTTCATGAGCTTTGCTATGAACTGTAAAAGGGTTTGTTTATCAGCCCAATCATCATTTTTATCAACAAGCATTTCGATATGGGATGGGAGATAGTGAAACAATTTCCCCACTTTAACAGGGAAGAGTTCCAGCCTGTGTATTTCGAGAAGATAATATAAGATGGAATTAAGTTGCGCGGTATTTAAAAAGGGGATGTTTACATCGAGGAACTTTTTATGAACCAGCAACCGTTCGCAATCGTCAACAAGGTAAATCAATATTTGTTTCAGATGTAAAATGCTAATATCATCTTCAATTTGTTCACGGCCATAAAGGCGGGACAGATAATACAGGCCAAACCCAAGAATATCATTTTGGTTGCTTATCATAACAGGCATTCTTAACGATGCGCCAAATACTCCATTATCAATTTCTTTTAATGTTTCATCCCGGTCTGCTTCCACAAATCCATTCTTTACCAAATACTCTATTCCCCATCCAATACCAGTTAACCCATTGGCAAAATCTGCCGGCGTTCCGTAATTGATTTCTTCATAAATCTCATCAATAAGTTCCCCTGCAAAGTTTTCATAAGTTTTATTACCGGTATACCGGGCATAGTGGTAAAAGAATATGGCAATGCCCATTTTACCATTGAGCAAACCAAGGTTATCGGTAAAACTGGCATTCAATATCAACACATTGGCAATGCGCTGGAGGCGGGAGTTGATTTGTTGTATAATATCTTGGTCCATATAATGTTATATGACTTTACTGCATAGTAATTCAATAGAAATGAAAGAACCGCAGCAAAGCGGAGTTCGACGCAGTCAATTAATAATGAATAAATTAAAAAATAAAAAACATTAATTGTATTGGGATGGGAAATGACAGTAACTTTACTTTGTCCACTGAATCTAATACAGGGATTAATTGATAACATAACCTGGCTTGTTAGGGTCTATTGCAAAATTCTCTTTAAACGTTCGACAAATGTGAAAAAAAAAAAACGAATTCTCCTAATCTTTGCGATACTTTTTAATAACAATTGTATATTTTATTCTGTTTCAACATTCTGCCAGAGGGTTTTATTGTAGTTGTAAGCAATTTTTCGCACCGGTTTATGTCTTTGTGCTGGATTTAGTGAAACTCAGACGCATTTTCCGAAATTTTATATTTTTGTTGAAATAAAAAGATATTATGGGAAAGAACCTAATCATAGATAGAATAAGCAAGGGGATTTTAATATACAGAATCCACTTGCTTATGAAATCCAGAAGACAGGTATTGAATTATAACATAATATAACCACGCAAGGGTTTTCCGGTGCAACTCAGGTATTGGAATTTTTCGTCAATTGTCACTTTGAAAAATTCCTAAACTTTCACTAAAACTATTTGTTATTTTATGTATATTTGCATCCTAAACTCTTCATTTACCAAAAATCCCAAATTATTAACTGAATTTTTTTTAAGTAATTAAAAACATATTATCTAATTTTGCAAACTTATTAGAATTAGGTAATTTAGAAAAGAAAGCATGATGGATGCTGTGTATAAATATATTAAAGCATGAGCGCTGAAGCCAAGCATATTACAGTCTCAGGTCTCAGCGGAGAAGTGTTGGAAATAACAGGGGTCAATACCTTCGAATGTTATCAGTGTGGAAAATGCTCTGCCGGGTGTCCGTTATCTGCTGAAATGGATTATCCACCAAGTTATTTGATAAGGTTATTGCAGACTGGCGATCCTGAGCTGGAAGAAAAGGTATTGCGCTCATTCACAATATGGGTTTGTCTTACTTGCGAAGTGTGTTATTCACGTTGTCCTATGAGTATAGATATTCCTAAGATGATGGATTTTCTCAGGGAGAAGTCGCGTAAGGAAGGAAAGGCCAACCCGAAAGCAAAAGAAATTATTGCTTTTCATAAGGCTTTTCTAAAATCTATAGAAAAAACAGGTCGTTTATACGAACTTGGAGTGTTAGGCGCATATAAGTCCAGTACCTTCCATTTTACGCAGGATCTAGCTCTTGCCCCAAAAGCGATTGCCAGGGGCAAACTGCATTTTTTGCCTGAGTTTGTGAAAGATAGGGCAAACATAGTATCTATTTTTTCTAAAACAGTAAGAAAGAAAAAGGTAAAATTATGATTTTAGGATTTTATCCGGGATGCTCTCTAAAAGGGTCATCACGAGAATATACCGAATCTGTTTTGGCCATAACAAAGGCTTTTGATATTGAGCTACAAGAAATATCAGACTGGAATTGTTGTGGGGCAACAGCTGCACATAACTTTAACAAAGAGCTGTCCTTAGCTTTGCCTGCGCGGATAATGGCGCTGGCAGAAAAGCAAGGCTTACAGGAAGTCGTTGTGCCTTGTGCTGCCTGTTATAGCCGGTTAGCAGTCACTCAGCATGAACTGGGCAAAAATGACGAATTAAAGGAAAAAATATCACAAGTAGCTGGTATTGAATATAAGGGCACTGTCAAAATACTTAATATCATTCAACTGCTCGATAAATATGTAATTCCAAAAATTGAAGGACGGGTTGTCCAGCCTTTTAATCACAAGGTTGCTTGTTATTACGGTTGCCTGCTAGTGCGTCCGCATGCTGTTTTGCAATTCGATCGTGAAGAGGATCCACAATCTATGGATACTTTAATGACAAAGGTCGGTGCAACACCTATTGAATGGGCATTTAAAACCGAATGTTGCGGCGCTGGGTTATCAATATCTCGAACTGCCACCGTGGCAAGGCTTTCCGGAAGCATAATGAAGGATGCTGCCGATAGGGGCGCTGAAGCAATCATTGTAGCCTGTCCGATGTGTCATTCTAATCTGGATATGCGAAGGGCAGAAATCAATAATTTCCTGAAAGAAAAAATTGATATTCCAGTGCTTTATGTCACCCAGGCATTGGGAATGGCAATTGGGCTTGAAAAGAAAGAACTTGGGGTTCAAAGGCACTTTGTGAGAGTAGGTATTTGATTTAAGAACAAGGATTAACGATTTTAGAATTACGAAGACAATCAAGGAATAAAGTAAATTAAAATAAAGTAAGTGTAAAGATTTGATTTAAGAACAAGGATTAACGATTTTAGAATGACGAAGAAAAATATAAATGAATAAATTAGATTTAGAAGAACGGCTAATAAACTTTTCTGTTTTAATCATTGACATTACCGATTCAATGTCCAAGGGCAGGGCAGGAAATCATTTAGCAGGTCAACTAATCCGTTCGGGCACTTCCGTATCGTTAAACTATGGAGAAGCTCAAAGTGGTGAATCAAGGAAAGATTTTATACATAAGATCAAGATTGTACTTAAAGAATTAAGAGAAAGTTATATATGTTTAAAAATAATTCAACGGGCAAAACTTTATGAGAAGGAAGATACAATCCAAGAAGCCTTGAAAGAAAATAATGAACTTATCTCCATTTTTGTAAAAAGTGTTGAAACAGCTCAGAAAAACAATGAGAAATGGTTATCAAATTGAAATTCACAATTCTTCTAAAATCAAAAATCGTTAATCCTTGTTCTGAGATCGATTATAAAAAATTTTGGACAATAATAAGGTTTATCGAAGCAAGATAATATATTATGGCACGAATAGGAGTTTTTGTATGCCATTGTGGCGAGAATATTAACGGTACTGTCGATTGTGCAAAAGTTGCAGCAGTAGCATCCGGTTACGAAGGGGTGGCATATAGTGTTGACTATAAATATATGTGTTCTGATCCTGGACAAAACCTTATAAAGCAAGCCATTAAAGAAAAAGGCCTTACCGGGGTAGTAGTTGCTTCCTGTTCGCCGCGTATGCACGAACCTACATTTCGAAGGGCATGCAGCGAAGCGGGACTGAATCCTTACTTATGCGAAATGGCAAATTTAAGAGAACATTGCTCATGGGTTCACGATAAGGGTGATGCCACTACTGAAAAAGCCATTGACCTTGTAAGAATGCTTATTGAAAAAGTAAAACGTAACCAGGCACTTACATCCATTAAAGTTCCGGTAACTAAAACAGCACTAGTGATTGGTGGGGGTATTGCGGGCATTCAAGCAAGCCTCGATATTGCCAATGCTGGCCATAAAGTAATTTTGATTGAAAGGGACCCATCCATAGGTGGGCACATGTCGCAATTGTCGGAAACATTTCCTACGCTTGACTGTTCGCAATGTATCCTTACTCCCCGTATGGTAGAAGTGGCCCAACATCCAAACATTACTCTTTATACATATTCAGAACTTGAAAGCGTAGAGGGGTTTATTGGTAATTTTAAAGCCAAAATCCGCAGGAAGTCGAAAAGTCTTGATGAAAAACTTTGCACCGGATGCGGGTTATGTACCACCAAATGTCCAAACAAAAAGATTCCCAGTGAGTTTAATGTAGGGTTAGGTATGCGTACCGCTATTTATGTGCCTTTTCCACAGGCCGTTCCAAATAAACCAGTAATAGATAAGCAGAATTGTACTTATTATACCAAAGGGAAATGTAAAATTTGTGAAAAAGTCTGCCCAACAGGCGCAATTCGTTTTGACCAGGAAGATGAGATTTTGGAAGTTTCGATTGGAGCAATAGTATTGGCCACTGGGTTTAATGTCAAAAATACCGATTTTTTTCCCGAATATGGCTATGGTAAATACCCCGATGTAATTACGGGGTTGCAGTACGAGCGTCTGGCTTCGGCATCAGGACCTACTTTTGGTGAGATTCGCAGACCTTCGGATGGGAAAATTCCTGAAAAAATTGTTTTTGTTGCCTGTGCAGGCTCCCGCGACCCTGCAAAAGGGATTCCTTATTGTTCCAAGATATGCTGCATGTATACTGCAAAGCATGCAATGTTGTACCAACATAAGGTACATGGTGGGAAATCGTATGTCTTCTATATGGACATCAGAGCTGCCGGTAAGATGTATGAGGAATTTGTGCGACGGGCTATTGAAGAAGACGGTGTCAATTATATCCGTGGCCGTGTATCGAGAATATATGAAAAAAACGGCAAGCTAATTGTAAAAGGCGCCGATACCTTGTTAGGGGCTATGCCTGTTGAAATTGAAGCTGATATGGTGGTACTCGCAACTGCCGGCGTAGCCAACGAAGGGTCGGAAGAATTGGCTCAAAAGCTTCACGTTTCCTACGATTCTTATCATTTCTTTACTGAAGCACATCCTAAATTAAAACCGGTAGAAACAAACACAGCAGGTATATTCCTGGTAGGTGCATGTCAGGCTCCGAAAGATATTCCCGAAACTGTAGGTCAGGCTTCAGGTGCAGCAGGCAAAGTGGCTGGATTATTTTCTCAGGATGAACTAACGCGTGACCCACTTATTGCGGTGGTTAATCGCACAGCGCCGCCGGTTTATTCAACTTGTGTCGGTTGTTTCTTATGTGCAACCGCATGTCCTTATCAGGCCATAGAGAAGGAAGAAATAAAGGATAGAAAAGGACAAGTAATTAAAACGGTTGCAAAGGTTAATCCTGGTCTTTGCCAGGGATGCGGCACCTGTGTTGCCTTTTGTCGCTCTAAATCAATTGATATACAGGGTTATACCGATGAACAGGTGTATGCTGAAGTCATGGCATTATTAAATAGTTATTAAAAATAAGGTTGAATGTCAGAATTTGAACCTAAAATAGTTGCTTTTGTTTGCAATTGGTGTACTTATGCAGGGGCAGACCTCACAGGTACCAGTCGTATTAAATATGCTACCAATGTGCGGATAGTGCGTTTCCCGTGCACAGGCCGGATAGATTATATGTTAATATTAAAAGCCTTTGGCGAAGGCGCTGATGGCGTTATTGTTTCCGGGTGCCATCCGAACGATTGTCACTATACATCCGGGAATTTTCATGCTCGAAGACGATGGATAGTATTTCGTGGTTTACTTGATTTCATGGGCATTGATATTCGCCGGATTCAATTCTCCTGGGTTTCTGCTGCAGAAGGCGCCAAATGGGCCGATTTGGTGAATACTACGGTTTCCACTATTCGTGAGTTAGGCCCGTATAGTGACTATAAGAAAGTTGCAAATTACTTTGAAAATGTTGTAGCCCATGGATGAATTAAGGAATCGTGCAAAAGAGCTTCTCGAATCTAATACTGTCCAACTGATTATTGGTTACGAGCAAGGTAATGGAAATAAAACCAGGGCTGTATTTATTGAAAAACCGGATCATGTGTCGAAATTAATTTTTGATAGCCGATGCATTCAAAATTTAGCTGTATATCTTACCAAGGCTGAGGTTAAGAAAAAGGGTAAACCTGCCATTGTTGCACCTGTTCCGGTACTACGAAGTATTATACAACTTGCTGCTGAAAACCAACTTACTAACAGCAGCCTTGTTGTTTTAGGTATAACTCCAGATAGCAAACTCATAGAATTTAAGAAACTGGAAGAGATTGAGAATTTTTTGGAACAGTTTAAAATTGAAATCGAGGCCAGGGACAAAGAAATTCTTGAGAAACTGGATCAAATGACGCCTGAAGAACGCTGGAAATTCTGGATTGACGAATTATCTCCATGTTTCAAGTGTTACGCGTGCCGGGCGGCCTGTCCCTTATGTTATTGTACACGCTGTACTGTAGATGATAACCAGCCTCAATGGGTACCTGTTGCATCGCATCAATTAGGTAATCTTGAATGGCACATCATGCGTGCAATGCATTTGGCCGGTCGGTGCACAGATTGTGGGGCATGTGCTGATGCTTGTCCCATTGCCATACCTCTCAATCTATTGACAAAAAAAATGATGGAAGATATGAAAGGGTATTTTGGCGGTTATAAGCCATCTCTAAAATCCGGAAACCTTATGTCAACCTTCAAACCTGATGATAAAGAAACTTTTATACATTAAAAAATGAGCATGGATAAGCATTTGGTTAAGAAAGCTTCCTTGGAAAAACTTTTTGCTGCCTTGAAGCATCAGGGGAAAACAATGTTTGCACCATTGCTCAAAAATGGGAAGGTTTTATATGATATTACAGATAACTTTTCTGAAATAGCCAGTGATTATATTCAAACTACCCAATCGGCTAAGGCAGTTGTATTTCCACGCACTGAAAAGCTTTTTAATTATACCAAAGAGAAAGAAGGTGTCACAATTAAAGACTTTGACCCGCAAAGCGTGCCTGAAACTGTTTTATGGGGTGTTCGTCCCTGCGATGCAGCCGGATTTGCTCCTTTGAGCGCTATATTTAACTGGGATTATAAAGACAATTTATTTAATACACGCCTAAAAAATACTACGGTCATTGGCTTTAGCTGTAACAAAGCAGACGAATACTGTTTTTGTACATCGGTAGGAGGAAATCCGGGCAGTGCAGCAGGCAGTGACATTTTATTTACCAAACTGGGAGATACCGAAGATTATCTGGCGGAAATCATTACTGAGAAAGGGCAAGCTGTTGTTGCAATAGCTCCCGAATTATTTGAACCTGCAAATGACGTTGAAAAAGAGAAGTACCTTGCTAATGTACCTGTTAAATTTAATCGGGAAGAGATAAGCAAAAAGCTGGCAGCTTTTTTTGAAAGCGATCTTTGGGCTGAGCAGTCGATGCGTTGCCTGGGTTGTGGTGCGTGTGCGTATGTTTGTCCAACATGTGCCTGTTTTGATATACAGGATGAAAGTCATGGCAAAAACGGGACCAGGGTCAGATGTTGGGATTCGTGTGGTTTATCAATGTTTACCCTTCATACATCCGGACATAATCCTCGTGAAGTTCAGTCGCAACGTTGGAGACAGCGTTTATTACATAAATTTTCTTATATGCCCGACAGGCTTTCTGTTTATGGTTGTACCGGATGTGGATGTTGCTCCCGTGCCTGCCCGGTTGATATGAACATTCTCGAACATTTAATTTCAATTCAGGAGATTAAAAAATGAGTGAAAAAAATATATACCTGCCTTACCTCATGAAAGTTGAAAAGATTACCCAGGAGGCGCCTGGTGTAAAGACGTTTAAGTTGAAATTTGTAAACGACGAAGACAGCAGCAGTTTCAATTTTGCAGCCGGACAGTTTGGCGAATATTCTGTGTTTGGAGTGGGCGAATCTACCTTTTGTATAGCCTCTTCCCCAACACGAAAGGGCTTTATTGAATGTACTTTCAGGCAGGTAGGTAAAGTAACCTCAGCATTAGCTACTTGTGAAGAAGGTAGTATTATTGGCTTTCGTGGCCCTTATGGCAATACTTTCCCTATAGACCAATGGAAAGGGAAAAATCTTTTATATATAGCCGGTGGTATTGCATTGCCTCCCATGCGCTGTGTTATTTGGAATACACTCGACCTGAGAGAGAATTTTAAAGACATCACAATTATCTATGGTGCCCGCACGGTTGCCGATTTGGTTTACAAGCCTGAACTCGAGGAATGGAGCAATCGTCCTGATGTACGATTAGTTACTACGGTTGATCCTGGGGGAGAAACTCCTGACTGGAAAGGTGAAATAGGATTTGTACCCACGGTATTAGAGAAAATAGCGCCATCGAGTCAAAATACCGTTGCAATTGTTTGTGGCCCTCCAATTATGATTAAGCTCACTTTCCCGGTACTCGAAAAACTCGGATTTACCGATGAAAATATTTATACTACCCTTGAAAATCGTATGAAGTGTGGTTTTGGAAAATGCGGGCGTTGCAATGTGGGTAAATACTATGTATGTAAAGATGGCCCGGTGTTTACAGGTAAGCAGTTAAAGGAATTACCGGATGAGTATTAAAAATCGCATTACTGAGTAACGAATACCGAGTACTAAGACTATTTATCCACCCACCTCTTAAATTCCATTACTTTATCACGGCTTACAACGAAAGCTTCGCTTTTTTCTTCGTTTTTTAGTTTAAGCTGCAACCTGCTTGTTGAATAACTGAGCATTTCGCTTATAGCGTCAATGTTTACGATGCAATTACGGTTTATTCTGAAAAATTTATCAGGATCAACCATCTTTTGTAACTGCTCAAGCGAATACTCAATGCCATAATCCCTTCCATTATAACATTTTATTAAAACGCTTCTTTCGCTTATGTAAAAATAGCTAATCTCATTAACCGGAATTGATTTATAACGTTCGCCAATTTTTACAAGAAACCTGGTTTTGTAATGATTCGAAAATTCTTTAAAAAGAAGCTGCAAATTATTTTTCTCCAGAGACTGTCTGAAATGCAAAGAATTAAATTTTTCCATTGCTCCTAAAAGGGCGTTTTCTTCAATGGGTTTCAGTAAATAATCAACGCTGTTGACCTTAAATGCCTGAATTGCATATTTGTCGTAAGCAGTTGTGAAAATTACAGGTGTTTCGACTTTAATCATTTCAAAAATTTCAAAGCATAGGCCATCATCGAGTTGAATGTCCATCAGGATTAAATCAGGCGATGGATTGTTTTGAAACCAGTTAATCGTATCTTCTACGGTTTCAGTGATTGCTAAAATAATAATACCCTTATCAATTTTTTTTAAAAGCCTGCTGATCCTATCGGCAGCAGGCTTTTCATCTTCAATAATTAATACATTCATTTTATTAAAGGTACTTTTACTAAATATTCATTTGTTTTTTCTTCAACAATAAGCTCCTTGCCAATAGTTAACCGAACACGTTCGCCAAGGTTTTTAAGCCCGGTTTTTGAAGATACTGGCTGGCTGGCCATTTTTTGAAGGTTATTCTTTACAACAATATAAGAATCTTCGAGATATACTAAAATCTTCAATGGACTTTCGCGTGTTGCCATGTTATGTTTTATCGCATTTTCGATTAATAATTGCAACGATACCGGGAGGATTTCATAACCATCGGCATCGCTAATTTTGATGTCAAGTTCTATCTTTTCTTCGTCCCTTATTTTATTCAGGTAAAAGTAATCCTTTATAAATTCTATTTCTAAGGAGAGGGGAACTTTGTCTTTTGGGCTATTTTCCAAAATATACCTGTAAATCGACGATAACCTCTTTATAAAACTTTCGGCAATTTCGGTTTGTGTATTTACCAAGGATGAAAGGGTATTTAAACTATTGAAAAGAAAATGCGGGTTTACCTGGTTCTTTAAAGTCTCGTTTTGAAATTTTAGTTTCTCTTCATTCAATTTTTGTTCACGTAAAATAGATTTGCGCCAAATAATGTAGAAAAAAATAATCGTAAACAAAAGCAAAAAATTGGGTAATTCGGGATGGATAAAGACCCTCTCCACTTTAAATAAGTTTGGAATAAAATTACTTAAGTTATATCCTCTTATCAGGTACCAAAAAAACACGCCAATACTAATCACAGAATTCGAAACTATATACCAGGCAACATAAAATATTAGTACTGCCGGAATGATTTGCTTAACCAATTGTTGTTGAGATTTGTTGGAGAAATATTTCATCATTCTCCATCCTATATATAACATAACCAATCCGGTAAATAGAATTGTAAAAAACACCAGAATAGTTTCCGGAACAAATAGCTTACCTGTTTGCTTCCATTTAAACCATATAGAAATTAAAGCGCAAGGGATAACCATTCCAAAAATGGTAAACAATACTTGTAATCCTTTTTTCTTTTTTGTTTTCGGTGTAACACTATCATTTGGGAACATCATTATTGACAATGTTATAGAAATAATAACCATAGTACCCACCAATAATTCACTTGTTTGCTCCCATTTAAACCATATCGCAATAACAGTACAAAGAATAACGGTTCCAAGTAATACAAGCAATATTGGTAATACTTTCTTTTTTGTTTTCATAATTTTAAAATTAGTGATTTATACTGAATCATTTCAGGTCAAAATAAACTCTATGTAGCCCCTTTTAAAAAAATAAAATTCAGAGTTGTTAAATTTTTATGCGGAATGGTAAAATAGTTGTCTTTAATCGGAAGATAGGGAAATTATACAGAGAAGGATAATTAGTTATGCGAACTAGTGGTTGTTTTTTTGCCATAAAGACACGAAAATACGAAGCATCACAAAGAATATTTTAGTGTAACTTCGAGCCTTATAGCCTTTGTGGCAATGATTTAGTTTTCTCTACTCTTAATCCATATTATTTATAAGTAATGATTTAAGTACAAATCAAAACATTATCATTGTCAGCATTGTTATATATCTATCAAGCTTATATATTATTTATAATTTGCTATTTTTCACACTAATACATCAAATTCATGATAAAGAACGACTTATATGAAGAAAACAGGTTTGTTAAATTTAAAATATTAGGATTATTATATATATTTTTTCAAATATTTTTAGTTCTTCTTTCACAGCCTGTATTTGCTCAAAAAATTTATAGGCCAGCTCAAGATGGAAATTCAATAGTTATTAAAGGAACATCAAATTTGCATGATTGGGAACTCAAAGGACAACAGATAACTGGTGATTTTTCCGCAACTATTGTGCAAAACAGCTTCAGACAAATTAGCCAAATAAGGATAAGTATTCCTGTTATTTCTTTCAAAAATGTTGAAGGAATCATGGATGCTAACGCTTACGAAGCTTTAAAGAGTAAGGACTTTCCAACAATTTCATATCAATCCAACATTTTCACATTACCCGGTAATGATCAGATCAGTAGCGTTGGACTGCTTACAATAGCAGGAGTGACTAAGAAAAAAACGCTTATAACCGATTATGTGATTGGTAATGACGGAAGTATTACTTTTAAGGGAACAGTAAAATTAAAAATGAGTGAATTTGGTATTAGTCCGTCAACCGCTCTTCCCGGAACTTTAGATACAAAAGATGATATGGAAATTTATTATGAAATATGTTTTAAATAAATAAACCAACCAAAAGACTATAAAACGAGCAAGTTTTAAACTTTTAAAATTAAAGCGTTATAAATGAGTAAGTTTTGATTATTTTGTTTAATGTTATAAAAAAAATTCAATAAAAGTCTGAACATTTTAATAGTAGAAATCGTTATATAAATAGTTAGAGATTTGTATATCCTAAAATCTTTATATACCTTTCTTTAAGTTTAGCTTATTTAAAACATTGATATTTAATATATATAATAAAAAGGAGAAATGATATGATTAAATATAAGATATTAAGGTATTTAAATGTATTAATCCTATTAGTTGCAGTTTTTTCTGTAACGGCTCAAACAGTTTTTCAGTCTGTTCCAAATGGAAATCTCTTAGTTATTAAAGGGACATCCAATCTGCATAATTGGGAAACCAAGGGGCAACAGGTTACAGGAGAGCTTTATACTACTGTCGAGCAAAATATGATTAAACAGATTGTGCGGGTATCCATAAAGATTCCGGTTGTTTCTATCAAAAGTGGCAAGAGTCTCATGGATTCGAAGACTTATGAAGCGCTAAACAGCGAGAAATTTCCTAATATATCATATCAGTCCAATACTATAAATCTGCCGCGTAATAATGAAATTACCAGTATTGGACAACTAACCATTGATGGTGTAACAAAGAGTAAAATGCTTGTAGCTACTTATGTTGTAGGTTCTGATGGTCGTATTTCAATAAAAGGCAGTGTTAAATTAAAAATGACAGAATTCAATATAAAGCCTCCCACAGCCCTGTTGGGCTCCTTAAAAACGGGAGATGATGTGGAAATACAATTCGAAGTATCTTTTAAAAACAATGAAACCATAACATTAAAATGAAAAAGCTATGAACCGAGCATGTTTTACTCAAAACACAAACTTGTCCCGAGCACTCGGGGCGAGCTGTATCCGACCTATAAAAAATAATTTTGTACGGATGAAACCGTACCTATTATTATTTTTTATGGGATTAATTCTTTCTATAAAGGTTTATTCTCAACAATTTGAAGAATCAAAATTGACCGGAACGTCTGATTCACTTAAGGTTAAGGTAGGAGCTGATTTTGCTATTCAATTTCAGGCCATCAGGCATCATGCCGATTCGACACTTATTCCTCTCGGATCAGCGCTTAATTTACCCACTGCCAATCTTAATATTAACGGGTATTTGGCCAGAGGTGTTAAAGTAAATCTCGAAGTTTACCTTTCATCCCGGCATCATACCGATACTTGGGTTAAAGGTGGATACATTTTATTTGATCAATTACCATTTCTAAATTCAGCGTTAATTGATAAAGTAATGAACCATTTGACAATAAAGATTGGAGTAACAGATGTAAACTATGGTGATGAGCATTTTCGGAGATCTGATAATGGCAAAGTCATTACCAATCCATTTGTGGGAAACTATATAATGGATGCCTTTACCACTGCCCCTGTTTTGGAAATAATGTACCGAAACAACGGATGGTTAGTGATGGGAGGACTTACATCGGGAAATTTGGATCCGATAGTTGCCGGATATAATGCCACTTCAAAACAATATACAGCATTTAATATTACCGATGAACTTGCTTATTATGGGAAAGCTGGTATTGATAAGCAGATTACTGATGCACTAAGAATCAGGCTTACTTTATCAGGTTACTTTAACCCTCGTAATAACCATAACGGGTCTCTTTACTTTGGGGATAGGGCGGGATCCCGTTACTATCTGGTTATGAATAAGGAAACTAATAACGCCACTGATGTTGATCCTTCTGTAAATCACCTATCCGGTAATTGGGGGCCTGGTTTTACTAATAAGGACAATTCAATTATGACAAATCTGCTGGTAAAGCTGAAAGGTCTCGAAATTTTTGGTACTTATGAAAATGCAACCGGTACCCCATTTTTCGGAAATGCAGATTTCAATTATTCTCAATATGCTGCTGAAGGGCTATATCATTTCGGAAAAAGTCAGCAATTTTACGGAGGCGCTCGCTATGGCTATGTTAAAAACAATACCAGCAGTTCTGTAAATCGGACACAAATTGCTTTAGGCTGGTATATGACAAAAAATATTGTTGCTAAGGCTGAGTATGTCAATCAGAATTATAAAAATTTTGCATTATATGGTAATAATGCCGGATTCAAGGGTGTTGTTGTTGAGGCTGGAATATCTTTTTAGTTATAGCATAAAATGTCAAATATAAAAATTTGGGCACATGAGGCTGCCACTGGAAAAGGCAACCTTATGATGCACGGTTAAAAAAGGTATTTGTGATGCAACTGAAAAATAAAATATTGATAACTATAATATTAGTTTTGTTTCTTCCAAATGCAGAAGGGCTAAACAAGTATTATGTCGAATTGAAATCAGAAAGTGCCTTTAAAATTCATGGATTAACTAATATAAATTCTTTTGACTTTACTTATTTCATAAAAAATTCTCCGGTTGTTTTATGTCCACTTGTTAACCATACTGATAGTCTTTACAACATAACAATAGCTGATTTTCAAATGCCTTTACAAAGCTTTGAAACAGATAACCCACAGATGAAGCAGGATTTTCTTGATCTGGTAAAGGAAAAACAATATCCCACAATGACTATTTCAGTTAGGAATTTTTATATACTACCTACCAATAATTTAAATAATTGTGTTAAGAAAAAGGGGACTGCTATTGTGGCCATTACACTTGGTGGAATTACCAAATTGTACAGTATTCAATTTATTATTAATGGTAAGGATAAAGCTTTTTCAATTGAAGGACATCAGACACTTAATATCAGAGATTTTAACCTTGAACCTCCCACGAAATTTTTTGGGTTAGTTCAAGTAAAAGAAACGATTGAAATCGATTTTAATCTTAATGTTTTGTTAGTTCACTTAGCCTAATAGCCTACAGTCTACAAGTCTAAAGGCTATCTACCTGAATAGTAGTTATTGTTCAAAATAGTTTTTCATCCTTTCGAAAAAAGTACGGTCAGCTTTGTCAGGGTTAGGCTTAAAGCTGGGTGATTCACTGAATTTTTCAATTATCTTATGTTCTTCTTTACTCAGGTTTTTCGGAACCCAAACATTGATATTTACCAGCAGGTCGCCATGTCCATAACCATTTACTTCGGGCAAGCCTTTGCCGCGAAGCCTGAGAATTTTGCCGGGCTGTGTGCCAGGCTCTATTTTTATTTTTACTTTTCCTTCAACGGTAGGGACTTCTATAGTCGATCCTAAAGCAGCATCAGGGAAACTTAAATACAGATTATAAATTAAGTCATTGCCGTCGCGTATGAGATCCTGGTATTCTTCTTCCTCAATTACAACCAGCAAATCTCCATTAACTCCGCCACGGCGAGCGGCATTACCTTTACCGCTGACCGACATTTGCATTCCGTTGGCAACGCCAGCCGGGATTTTAACAGTAATGACTTCCTGTTCTTTTGTAATCCCTTCACCATAACAATGAGTACATTTACTTCGGATAATACGGCCTTCTCCTTCGCAAGTGGGGCAAACAGATGATGTTTGCATTTGTCCGATAAATGTATGAGTAACACGCGTAACCTGGCCTGTTCCGCGACAAGTTGAACAATCGTTATAAGCAGTTCCTTTCTCAGCACCAGTGCCATTACAATGCTGACAGGAAACATACTTTTGTACTTTTAATTTTTTTTCTACGCCTTGGGCTATTTCCTGGAGGTTAAGCTTGACTTTGACCCTAAGGTTGGCGCCTTTATTAACACGGCGTCCTCCACGACGGGAACTTCCTCCAAATCCCCCGAATCCAAAACCACCAAAGATATCACCGAAATGCTCGAAAATGTCTTCGACAGTCATTCCTTGTCCGAAACCACCGCCTGCCGAGTTTCCTACTCCTGCATGTCCAAACTGGTCGTAACGGGAACGTTTTTCCTCATCACCAAGCACTTCATATGCTGCTGCTGCTTCTTTAAATTTCTCTTCAGCCCCTTTATTTTCGGGATTTTTATCTGGATGAAATTTCAAAGCTTGTTTACGGTATGCCTTTTTAATTTCTTCTTTTGATGCACTCTTTGAAACTTCGAGTATTTCGTAATAATCTCTTTTGGTCATCTTTATTTTTTCTCAGTTATTAATTTGTCACCTGACTTGGCTCTTGGTTCTAATAATTATTCCCCTATCACTACTTTGGCATAGCGAATAACTTTATCGTTAAGGTAGTAGCCTTTTTGTACCACATCTACCACCTTGCCTTTAAGGTCTTCTTCAGGTGCCGGAATTTTAGTTATAGCTTCATGTATATCCACATTAAAATCTTGATTTTGTGCTTCGATTTCCTTTACGCCACGTTGGGTAAGAAAATCCTTAAACTTATTGTATATTAGTTGAATACCTTGTTTTACCGATTCGATGTCGGTCGATTTCTCGATGGCAATTAAACCTCTTTCAAAATCGTCCATTACTGGTAAAATATTGATGAGGACATCCTCGCCTGCCGATTTCACCAGTTCCATGCGTTCTTTCAATGATCTTTTGCGGAAGTTATCGAACTCAGCCATTAATCTGACGTATTTATCTTGCAGTTCATTAATTTGTTGCTGATATTCTTCTTCTTTATTTGGTGTACTCTGTGTTTCAGTTGTTTCTTGTTCTAGTTCTGTTTCTGTAGTATGGTTATTCTCAAAACCTGTCATTTTTTCAGCCTCGGTTATTGCAGGTTCTGTTTCTTGACCCGTTTGCTTATTGGTTGTTTCTTTATAATTATGTTGTTCATTCTTATTTGTAAATGCGCCATTCTTTTTTTTCATATCCCTGTCTTTTTTTATCAATGCATTATTACAAAATATTTGCCAATGGAAAATTCCGTCAAATTGACACAACTAAAAAATACAAACTGGAAGGAATAATATATCGTTATTCCAATCTTCGAATCTGTGCACCAAGCTTATTTAACCGGGTGTCTATTTGTTCGTAGCCCCGGTCAATCTGCTCAATATTGTGGATCGTACTGGTACCTTCTGCAGATAGTGCTGCAATGAGCAAAGCAACACCTGCACGGATATCGGGTGTAGTCATTGTGGTTGCACGAAGCCTGAATTTATTGCCCATACCAATAACGGTTGCCCTATGAGGGTCGCATAATATGATTTGAGCGCCCATATCTATAAGTTTATCAACGAAAAATAGGCGACTTTCAAACATTTTCTGATGGATAAGTACACTGCCTTGTGCCTGGGTAGCAACCACAAGGAATACACTGAGCAGATCGGGGGTTAACCCGGGCCAAGGTGCGTCGGCAATGGTCATGATTGATCCATCAATAAAAGTTTCTATTTGATACGAATCCTGGGCAGGGATGTAAATATCGTCGTTTATCTGTTCGAGTTTGATGCCTAAACGTTTAAATGAATTTGGAATGATACCGAGATTGTCGTACGATACATTTTTGATAGTAATTTCCGAATGAGTAATCGCAGCCATTCCAATAAAGCTCCCTACTTCGATCATGTCGGGAAGAATTGTGTG
>Ga0182027_10000881_pt1 | contig 50863 bp, 60 predicted proteins | sample 712E1DmetaG_FD_121300 | JGI IMG/M metagenome (GOLD analysis project Ga0182027, IMG submission 121300) | Permafrost microbial communities from Stordalen Mire, Sweden - 712E1D metaG (Illumina Assembly) | ecosystem: Environmental > Terrestrial > Soil > Wetlands > Permafrost | place: Sweden...
GTATTTGTAAGAGCATGGCCTGTGTTGCCGTCTTGTTTGGAAATATACCTAGGACCATTGTCCCCATCTAGTGCAGTTGCATAAAGGCCGTAAGTAGTTCCGCTACCCCAAGCACCCTCTCCGACAGAGGTCCATAGACTCCACCAGTCACCTTCCTCTGGAGTGTTGCCAGCATTACCATCTTGTTTAGAGATATAAAAACTATTGTCATACCAAACACCATCGGCTGCAGAATAGGTAGTGGCGTCGGTCCAGCCGCCCTTATCGGCAGTTGCCAGTTTTACCCACCAGACGCCTTCAGCAGGAATGTTATTGTTATTTCCGTCTTGTAGAGAAATGTAGGAGTCACCACCATAAGAAACCATGTCGTATTCCGAGTAAACCGTTGGTCCGGTCTGCCAAATGCCTTTCCAGGTAACCCCTGACGGCAAAGTACTCCATTGGCCCAAATACCCACCACCGGGATCAGCCATATGAGACGGGTCAAATTTTTCAACCCGGTTATTAATAGAGTCCGTAACATAGATGTTTCCACTGGAATCAAAAGCCATACCCCTGGAGCTATTAAAGTCCCCGGGGCCATAGTTGGCTCCATTGACACCATGATTGCCTAAGGTACCCAGAAGATGTCCGCTTGAATCAAAAACTGCCACCTTGCTTCCTTCGCTCACAAAAATATCCTGAGTTTTAGGAGAGATGGCAATGTTATAAATGTCAAACGCGTCAGAATCAATCATTTCACTGGGTATTACTGTTGATATAAAAACCCCATTGGAATCAAACTTTTGGATTCTGTGGGTAGAGTCAAGAACATACATATTACCTAAATTATCGAAATCAACCGACATAGGAAGAGCAAACTTGCCGTCTGTTGCACCATTATTACCAATTCTTCCCAGATAGGTACCGGTATCGGAAAAGTGAAGAAATTTATTTTGGACATTATCGGTTACCCAGATTGAGCCGTCACTGGCTTGAGTTAGATATTCCGGCCCTAAAAATTGCTGATCACCTGTGCCGTTTTCGCCCCACTGAGAGATGAAGTCTCCGGTGGAACTAAATTTCTTTATTTGTGAGGTGTTTTGGGAAGTCACTATAATATCACCATTACTTTCCACTTCTACATCTTTAGGAAAAGTAAATTCATCAGGATCGGTGCCCAAACTACCAAAAGTGCGAACAGGTACACCAGCATTTGTAAAGACCTGAACGCGGTGGTTATAAACGTCCACCACATAAATATTCCCGGAAGAGTCAGTGGTTAAACCGCCCGGTTGGTTAAATTCCCCTTCGGGTACAGAAGGGTACGACGAACAAAGAGAAGGTGGATCTCCGGGGGGATTTAGAGGACAAGGTGTACCAAAACTGCCAAGATAACTTCCATCCAAACTGTATTTAACAATCCTGTTATTACCCATATCACTCACCAGAAGTAAATTATCCGCGCTGCTGTAATGAATCGCATATGCTGCGGACATCTCAGAAGTCCCGGCCGTGCCTCCACAACTGCCCCATGATTTTATATAGCCACCGTTAAAATCTAATTTATAAACTTTACAATGATCAAGAACATATAAATATCCTTGGGGATCAACGGTGATCGATGTCAGAGTATTTGCAAACTCACCCTCGTCAGTTCCGGACCGACCAACGGTCCGCAGTATTGCCCCGGTTGGGTCAATTTTAACTATACGGGAATTTGTAGAATCCGCATACCACATGTTTCCGTCAGGAAGTGTCACCATGTCTCTGGGTGTACCATAATTTTCATAAGCACCGGGGATATTAAAAGATGTGTAGTATTTAGCCAAAGCCTGGCGTGTTGACACCAAAAAAAACAGCGGCACAAAAATAAATGTAAGTAACTTTCTCATTATTGACCTAGCTTCAGTTTAACACGAAAAGTTTTTGGATATTGCTTACCATTTTATTCAGTTTGTCGGTCTCGTTAATCGCGATATATTCGGCGTCGCTCAAATAGGGGATATCACCTGGCACTAACGCCAGTCTTTTATTCACTTCTTCCGGATTGCTTCCTGGCCTGCTCCATAATCTAACTTCTAAATCGTCAACTGATGGCGGCGCCACAAACACCGTCACTAGATTTACGTCACCAAAAAATCGTTCCCCTTTCTTCCACATTTCGGTATAAAAACGAGTTCCCTTAGGATCAACCCGCAGTATCGGAATTTCGAAACAAGCAAAAGCCCTTTCGAAAATCGATTGGAGTGAACAGGAATGTTGTTCGGAATATTTTATCCACTCAATTACATCTCCGTCCTTTAGCTTTTCCTGGAACTCTTCCTCTGATAATCTAATATAGGTATCGTTTCCGTCATTTTCTTCTGGTCTTCGCCTGCGCGTAGTACATGTTCTTACCCAACCAAAGCGTTTGTCTCTTTCTATCAAGGCGTTGACCGCCACGTCTTTACCGGCTCCGGAAAAACCGGTGACTATCAACAATGTTCGCGCCTTTGCTTGTGCATCATGTTTTTGCTCCATCATATGTGATTGAAGGCCATAGATAGATTCATTTACCTTAACCAAATCCTCATTATCGACAATAAACGGTTTTAAATATTCGGGGAAAGACACACACTCTTTTAAGTACTCAGCTGAACTCATACGCCTAGTATATAACCATCTCTGTCTCGTGCCTATTGTGTTCTAACGTCTGCCGTAATAGACTAAAATGTAACATCACTTACAAGATGAAGTTTATACTCGTTTTGTTTTTTACAATTTTGATTACTGTTTTTGCGGGCACAGTCATTAAAGAATTACCTCACCAAGATCATCTCGGACTTGTATCACCCGTTGCTTTCTCTACTGTGGGTTCACCGGGCGACTATCCCGATTGGCAAGTCTTTACCAACGATTATTTTCATTATCAAATCAGCTATCCGTCAGACATTTCCCTAAATAATGGTCTCACCGGCGATGTCTCTTTGCTTAAAAACAAAGTCCTGGATATCACTATCACCCAAGGTAATCTAGCCGAAAAGGATACCGTCAATACAGTTGTGGAAAAAGCTATCAACACCAAAAAATCTTTGGCAAAGACCAACTTTTCGTTGCTAAAATCGATCTCTCCTATTGCCCTTGGTTCCGTTACTGCCCTAACCTATACTTCTCTTGAAAATGGTCAACAAATTGTTTCCTATTATGTCCCTCAGACACAAAACAAATATCTCTTAATAACGAATACCAGTCCGGACACCAATAATGACGATTTTTATACCTCGGAAAAAATAATCTACTCCTTGGAACTGCTACCTTAAAAAATAGTTTAGGCTACAATAGATTCCGTGCCTCAGTTCAACTACCAAATAATAAGAAGTAAACGGCTTCTTTCGAACGCCACTATTAGTATCTCCCCGGAAAAGGGTGTTGTCGTTAGAGCCCCCTTTTGGATGCCTCAAACCATGATCGATAAATTTGTTCGAGAAAAGTCAGCTTGGATTGCCAAACACCTTCAACAGATTTCGTCTCAAAAAGTCTCCGCAAAGTACCAATCCGGCGAAAAACATCTTTTCTTCGGCAACGAGTACCCCCTTGAAATCCTTACTGTCGCCACTCCCGGAAGAAGCACCGTTCGGCTTGTCGATGGCAAAATCCAGGTCAGTCTATATAAAGAAATTCCCTTAAACCAACAACCGGCCAAAATTAAGGAAGCCCTTCTTCATTGGTACCTAGAGCAGGGGATAGCTACGATTACCGAGAAAGTCAATTTTTATTCTGAAAAAATCGGTGTTAGTTACTCGCGTATCAATCTTAAAGAAGTGACTTCCATTTGGGGTAGCTGTTCACCCACCAATTGCCTTAGTTTCAACCGCAAGTTGGTTATGGCACCTCACGAGGTCGTGGACTATGTCGTAATCCACGAGGTTTCTCACATGATCCAGCGTAACCATGGCACTCACTTTTGGCAGTTGGTTTCGCAGTTTGATCCGCTATTCAAATATCATCGCCGATGGCTTAAGCTTAATCATCACCTCCTTTCCATTTAGTATGCCCATCACACTAGACCAAGAGTCCCAAGCCATCATTTCCGAAATCGAAAACGGTTGGGAAAATGTCTTTCTCACCGGCAATGCCGGCACGGGCAAATCTACCCTACTTGATCATTTCCGTAACACCTCCAAAAAAAATATTGCCGTCGTCGCTCCTACCGGTGTCGCTGCCGTCAACGTTAAAGGTGAGACGATCCATTCTTTTTTTCTCTTTCCACCCAATGTTAATCCTGAGCACGCCAGAACGGAGGCTAAAAAAGCCAAAAACCCCAAAATCTACCAAGCCTTGGAAACCCTGGTGATTGATGAAATCTCGATGGTTAGGGCCGATCTTTTGGATAGTATTAATGTCTTTTTACAAACGGTCCGCAAAAGTAAAGCTCCTTTTGGCGGTGTTCAAGTTGTTATGGTGGGTGACCTTCATCAACTGCCTCCGGTCGTTACTCGCGATGAACAAGAAGCCCTTAATAGTCTTTATCGTTCACCCTATTTCTTTTCTTCCGACGTTTTTTGTAGTCTTACCGATGGGCTTTATAAACAAATCAAGTTTTATGAACTTTCCACTATTTATCGCCAGACGGATAAAGAATTCATTGACATTCTCAACCGTGTTCGAAATAAACAGACTACAGAGGAAGATCTAATCAGGCTTAATCAATGTCGTATTGAAGGCGAGGAATTCCTTGACGGCTTTATCTATCTCACGGCCATGAACGACCAGGCGGATAAGATTAATCAGTACAAATTGGATGAAGTTGAGGGGCAGTCGGTTTTTTTCAAGGGTACAACCACCGGTAGTTTTTCGGAAAAACAATTTCCGGCGGCCGACCAATTGGAATTGAAAACCGGCGCTCGCGTTATGCTCTTAAACAATGACCCCAAAGACCGTTGGATTAATGGTACTCTCGGGACTCTTTTTCAAATCCACGGTGATCATGTTCTGGTGAAGCTCGACTCCGGCGAGTTGGAAACCGTCGAACCGGTCACCTGGATGTCCTACAAAACCAGTTTAAATCCGGAAACCATGACCCTTGAAAGTAAGGAAGTCGGCAGTTTCCGTCAGATGCCTCTTCGACTGGCCTGGGCGATCACCATCCACAAGAGCCAAGGAAAAACTTTTGCTAAAGTGGCCATCGATCTGGGTCGGGGAGCTTTTGCTCATGGCCAAACATATGTGGCACTCAGCCGCTGTACTTCTCTCAAAGGGCTCCGACTTGTCCGTCCTCTTGATCAAAGCTCGATCATCATGGATGACCGGGTTATCACTTTCCTCAACAATATCAAGCAATAATTATGGTCTTAAGAGATATCACCCAAAAAACCCTCCTTACTTCAAAAGCCAAAATTGCTCAATCATTTTCGGACAGGCTTTTTGGTTTGCTCGATCCCCAAAATCCCCGTTTCTTGATCTTTTACACCCATTTTGGTATCCACACTCTTTTTATGAAGACGGCCATTGACGTCTTATTGCTGAACAGAAATGGCCAAATCGTTGGCCTAAGAAAAGTCCTCTCTCCTTATCGCTTATTTATTTACAACCCCATTTACTCCACCGTTATCGAAATGCCCCCAGGAACAATCCGGAAATGTCGGCTACATATAAATGATAAAATTTCTATTGCATGAAGAAAACTCTTCCCTTATTGATTTTTTTTATTCTTCTTTCGATTTTAGCCTTCCTTATTCCTTATTTTCAACTCGACGTCTCTATTTCTCACACTATCCAAAGCATTAACTCCCCACTATTTTCTCAGACAATGTCGTTTGTTTCCTATCTCGGCAATCTGCCGCTCATGGTTTTTACCGTCGCTACCGTCAGTCTCTTTCTATTTTTTACGGGACGGCGGAAAGAAGCCATCATCGGTTCACTCTCCACCGCCTTGGCCACCTTGTCCGGATCCTTAATAAAATTACTTATCGGGCGGCCCAGACCAACATCCGCTCTGGTTCGTGTCGCTACCGTACTTTCGGACAAAAGTTATCCCAGCGGTCACGTTCTGGCTTTTACGGTCTTTTTTGGTTTTTTATTCTATTTACTCATGCAAAAAACAAAATTGAAATTGCGGGATAAATTTTTCTTTCTTATTTTGTCTCTCCTCATCGCCTCTATCGGCATTTCTCGTATCTATTTGGGAGCTCATTGGGCCAGTGACGTTTTGGGTGGGTACCTCTTGGGACTGATTTGGCTATTTTGTACTATTAGGTTCTATAATCTTCAGCATGGCCCCAGATAAATACTCAGCTGTTTGGCTATCGCATACTTCCATCAATGATTACCTCCAGTGCCCACGTGCCTACTTTCTTAAAAATATTTACAAAGACCCCAAAACCAACCACAAAATCCAGATCATGACTCCGGCCTTGGCTCTCGGTCAGGCCGTCCATGAGGTTCTCGATTCCTTGACGGTTATTCCGACGGAATCTCGTTTCAATGAGTCCTTAATTTTGAAACTCGATGAAGGCTGGCAAAATTTCACCGGGAAACTGGGTGCCTTTTCCAGCATAGATGAAGAACATCATTACAAAGAAAGAGCCAAAGCGATGCTCAGACGGGTCATGAACCACCCTGGCCCCTTAAAGAACTTAGCCGTCAAGATTCAACAAGAACTGCCCTATTACTGGCTATCTGAGGAAGAAAATATTATCCTTTGCGGCAAAGTAGACTGGCTGGAATATCTTCAAGACACCGATACCGTTCATATCATCGATTTTAAAACCGGCAAGAAAAAAGAAGCCGCTGATTCCCTTCAACTACCCATCTATCATTTATTGGTTCATCACTGTCAAAAGAGATCGGTATCTAAGGCCAGTTACTGGTACTTGGAAACTGATAATGATCTTACCGAAAAAACTCTACCTGATTTGAAAGAAGCTCATCAAAAGGTCTCCGAAATCGGTCGTCGTATCAAACTTGCTCGAAAGCTGGATAAACTTGAGTGCCCCAATGGTAAAGAAGGCTGCCTTTATTGTCATTCTTTCGAAAAAATACTACGCGGTGAAGGTGAAATGGTCGGTGTTAACCAACAGCGTGACATTTATGTCATGCCCAAGGACGAAATCGTTGAAGAAGAACAGGACAGTATCATTCTTTAGTATGCGGCTATTGCTACCCCAAACGTGTTTTGGGCATAGACACAACCCCAAACATACTCTCCTCCCGCTAACAGTGCTTTGTGTCCCATGGTATTTTCCCAAGCATCCACTGCCGCTTCTGGAGTCTGATATCCTTGGATCAAAAACTCACTAATATTGTAATTTGCGGTTTGATCCTTCAAGTCAGACCTCTCCAATACGGGCACAAACCCTTCGTGTCCGTCAAGCTTCCCCAGTTGCAGTAGTTCGTTCAACCTTATCGAGGCAATCGTACACAAAAGATCCATTTGCTTTAGAGGATTCACCCCCATCTCGACCCTTCTTTTGTTGATGACTGCCCAAAGATCCGGCCCTCCCCAAGTCACTTGAGGCACGATCGCTTGTTTAATTATCTTCCGAGGAGTCACTAACAAAACATAAATGTCCACTCTATCGGTACTATTTTTTATTGCTATCCCTACTTCTTGAAAGTCTTTGTAGTTCAGTGTGCTCACAAAACTCGCGTTACTATCCCAAAAAGCAATCGGGTCATTGGTCTTGAAAAAACTCGTCAGGATTAACTCGCCTACCATGCTGGCATCATAATCAACAGATGTTAGAACTTTGCTACTCGTCAGTCCTGTTTTTGCACCGTCAACATCATTTTCCGTCAAAATTACGGAGAGTCTGGCCAAAGCGGCTTGATCCAATTTTGTATTGCTCTTCAAAGTAGAGGCACCACTGGCTTCCCTTGCGGCATTAATTTTTGCCAACAAATCTTCAGCTGTCCAGTCCGGAAAGAAATCGGCGTTGCTGTCTTTTTGAACATAAATTTTTGACTGACCAATCTCCGTTATCACTTTCGTGACATTGGTATTTTTTATGGCATAAAACGCCGTACCCACCGCCAACGCCACCAAAATAATAAGTAAATACTTCCTCACCCCTTCATTATAAGAGCTTCTCTGGAAGTTGTTATAATGATTTATGAACATAATCTTCAATCCCCAAAAGATGACCATCAACGATCGTCTCAAACAAAGAATTGAAACTAAGTTCGAGACAGGGTTGGGGAAATACCTTAAACACTACCAAGAAGATCTAAAACTGGCCTCCATTTCCATCGAAAAAAAGACCCGAGCCGGTTACGAAATCAAATTCGACATGAACCTTCCCGGTTGCCCCATCAATATCCGGGAAACCAGTAAAGTGCTTCTCGATGGCATTATTGACGTTCGCAACCAAGCCAAACGGCAGATCAAAAAGCATCTCGAACAATTAAGAAGTCACTGACTATTCCTCAATCTTAATGGCCTGCATTGGGCAGGTTTCTGCCGCCAATTTTACGTTGTCTCTCACTACTCGATCGGTAAAATCAGCCTTTGGATCACTAGCCGCCTTGCCGTCTTCTCCAAACTTAGTGCCCACGACACTTTCGGAGACATCCTCACACATGTTGCAACCGATGCATTTATCTTTATCGACAATTATTTTCATTAGTTAAATCATATCACCCCAATCCAGATATAATCAAAACATGGCCAATACCCTCAAATGTCCCAAATGCGGTGAAGAAATCGAGATTTCCGAAGCTCTCAGTCAAACGATTAAGGCCGATCTGGAAAAAGATCTCACGCAAAAAATTGAGCTCAAACTTCGTGAAGAATCGGGCAAAGAAGTTCGAGTTTTGGAAGAAGAGCTCAAACTCAAAAATGCGAAACTATTTGAAGCTAGAGAAGAAGAGCTCAAACTGCGTCAAGACAAGCTCAAACTTGAAGATGAGAAAAAATCTTTTGAATTGGATAAACAGCGTCAGCTGGATGAAGAAAGAAACAAAATTCGTCAACAAACCTTACTTGAAGCCAGTGATTCTCACCGCCTGAAAGACATGGAGAAAGACAAAATGATTAACGATCTCAAAAAGTCTCTCGAAGACGCTCAACTAAAAGCCAGCCAAAGCTCCCAGCAACTTCAAGGCGAGGTTCAAGAGCTCGATCTTGAAGACTACTTAAGAACTGCTTTCCCCCAAGACGAAATTAATCCTGTTGGTAAGGGAGTTCGTGGGGCCGATGTTAGCCAAACCGTCAGAACTTCTTTGGGCACCGTTTGCGGTGTCATCCTTTGGGAGTCAAAGCGTACCAAAGCCTGGGTCGACGACTGGGCCACCAAGCTCAAAGACGACCTGCGTGCCTCTAAAGCCAATATCCCGGTTATCGTTACCACCGTTCTTCCCAAAACTATCAAAACCGGTTTTGGTTTTTACGAAGGGGTTTGGGTCACTGAGCCGGCTTTTACCCAGCCACTTGCCGAGATTTTAAGAAAGAACTTAATTGATGTGGCCAGAGAAAAGCACAATGGTAATGATCGTGGCACCAAGGCGGACATGATCTATACCTATCTCACCAGCGACACCTTCGTCCAGCAAATTCAAAGCATTATCGAGGTTCACCAAAATATGCAAATTCAAATTCAAAAAGAACGTGCCTCGTTCGAGAAGATTTGGAAAGAACGTGAAGCTCAAGCCCAAAGAATCCTTATTAGCACCGCTGGTATTTATGGCAGTATCCAAGGAGTTGCCGGTCAATCGCTTCCTTCAGTCAAGGGTCTAGATCTTTTGGAACCTTAGTCTATTTTTTACGACTGCGCCAGATTGGGTAAAAGTACATCACCAGACCCGAAATCATCATCAATAGCAGGACAATTGTAAAAAACGGGCTAGCACCGTTATGTAGACTCCGGACAAATACCGGGTCAATATGTAACCAAAATGGAATTTCCGGGTACTTTAACAGTATTCCTGTTATGGTCATCAACAGCACTGAAAAAGTCATTACCAGTACCAAGACCCGATGAACTTTTCGAAAAAAAGGATAGTTGATCATTTTCTATTTTAGTGAACCAATTTTTAAAGTGGCCAGTTCGGTTGTCGCTCGACTGTCATGACGAGGGTTAGTGTTAAAAGCCACCGTGGCGTCTTGACCACAATAGGGGATGATTCTCTGGGCACCGCCGGGGTGAATTGACAGATAATTCGTGGCGCTATAGACATTATTACTGATAATCAACCAACAATCGTTTTGATTATTGTGTTTGGCCACGTCATTAATGCTATATGCTGTTTGTGGGGTGTTAGTTGAAGTGCCGGTCGTGGGTAGATTTCTTGGCATAAAAATAATCACTACTACAATAAAGATAATCGTTAAAATTAGGCCAATCTTAATTTCTTTACCGACATTCATAAAATAATTGTAGCAAACTTAATGTATCGCCCTAAAATCCATGATAGCATAGTGATGTCATGAACTATCGCAAAACCAGAAACCTCTTTGACCCCGGCTCTCCCGATCCGATCCAGCTGAGCCGTTCCAAGATTGAATTGTTTACTCAGTGCCCTCGTTGTTTTTATATGGATGTCCGTCTGGGTGTTGCTCGACCCTCCACTCCGCCTTACACCCTCAATAATGCCGTCGATAATCTCCTCAAAAACGAGTTTGACCTCCTCAGGAAAAGTGGCGAAGCGCATGAACTGATGAAAAAATATGAGATCGACGCGGTTCCTTATCAACACCAAGATCTGCCTCGTTGGCGTGGCGAAGTCAAAGCCTATGAAGGCGCTCTGGCTCTTGATGAAGCGTCCAATATCCTGGTCAATGGTCTGGTTGACGACCTCTGGGTCAACCCCAAAGGTGAACTGATTATTGTCGATTACAAAGCCACCAGTACTACTAAAGAAATCTCCCTTGAAGATGAATACAAACAAGCCTACAAACGGCAACTGGAAGTCTATCAATGGATCTTCCGTAAGCTTGGTTTCCCGGTTTCGAACACCGGCTATTTCATATTTGCCAATGCTATGAAAAATTTGCCTAAATTCGACGGCAAACTCGAGTTTGATATGACTATCGTTAGTCACCAAGGGGACACGACCTGGATCGAAAAAACCTTAATGAATATCCGCAAAACCCTCGTTAGTAACGAAATCCCCAAGGAGGCTTCCTCTTGTGAATACTGTGCTTATCGTCGTTCCTCTGTCGAAACAGTCGCTAAGTGGAAAACCGATCATAAAGGGTAAAATATACCCATGGATCTTGCTGATTTAAATTATTCTCTTCCGGAGGAGCTGATTGGCCAAAAGGCGATCGAACCTCGCGACTCGTGTCGTCTGTTGGTTGTCGATCGTCAAACCAAAAAACTCACCCATCACATTTTTTCGGATCTCGCCGATATTTTGGACAAAAATACTGTGTTGGTTCTCAACGACACCAAGGTTTTTCCGGCCCGTCTTTACGGTACCAAAGAAACAGGTGGAAAGGTCGAAATTTTACTGCTCAAACAGCTTTCCCTGGATTCATACTCCGCCATTGGCAAAGGCAAACTCCGGGTTGGTCTGAAGATCAATTTTTCTGCTGATTTCTCCGGTGTTATTACCCAGGTTCACGATGGCGAGATCGAAATTCAATTTAATCAGTCCGGCGTTAATCTTATCGAAAAGATTGATGAATTGGGCAAAACACCCCTACCTCCCTATATTCACTCCAAAGTGAAAGAATCGGAGCTTCGCCAAGAATACCAAACCGTTTACGCCCGCGAGAAGGGGAGTGCCGCCGCGCCGACAGCCGGTTTACACTTTACCGATAAATTACTTGCAAATCTTGCCCAAAAAGGTGTCGAGATCGAAAAAGTCACCCTTCATGTTGGTCTGGGCACTTTTAAACCGGTAACTGACCAACAAGTTGCCAGCAAAACTCTCCACTCCGAGTCCTTTTTCCTAACTGCAGACGTGGCCAATCGATTGAATGAAGCCAAAAAACAAGGCAAGAAAATCATTGCCGTTGGTACCACTTCCTGTCGTTTACTCGAAACGTTATCCGACGAAAAGGGGATTATCCACCCTGGTCAAGGCGAAACAAAAATCTTTATTCAGCCCGGCTATCAATTCAAATTTATCAACGGTCTGATCACCAATTTTCATCTGCCTTCAACCAGTCTCTTGATGCTTGTTTCCGCTCTCACTCTCGTCCCAAACACCCAAGAAGAGTATGTGAATTTTGAAACCAGTCTAATTGGTAAGGCTTATGCCGAAGCTATCGAGGAAAAATACAAATTCTTCAGTTTTGGCGACTCAATGATCATTCTTTAACTTCTCTCGCATTTGTTCCGCTAGTCTCACCATGAAACGCACGTTATGTATCGAAGCCAGTCGATAATAGCTTAGCTCCTGAGCCTTGTACAAGTGTCTTAAATAGCCACGGGTGTAGCCATTGCGACAGGTGTAGCAATCACATCTGTCCATAATCACATGAGGGTCATTAATAAATTTGCTATTATCGATATTTAATCGACCTTTAGGATATTCACTTTCAAATTTATTTCCTCTGATTTCACCGTAATACAAAGATCCATTTCGTGCCATTCTGGTTGGGGCCACACAATCAAACATATCCACACCGGCTTTGATGATGTCCACGATATTTTCCGGATCACGCCCAAGGCCCATGGTGTATACCGGTTTATCTTTGGGTAGATACGCTCGAATCCACTCCATTAACTCCAAAGTTTTTTCCATGTTGTAGCCTACCGTTTCTCCACCGATGGCTATGCCGTCAAAAGGAAGTGAAGCAATGTATTTTGTCGCTTCTTCACGTAGATCACGGAAAGTACTGCCTTGAACAATGCCAAATAATGCTTGATACGTTCCCTGTGCACTCCTCTTTTTATTTTCTTGCCAGCGTTTTACACAGCGATCCGCCCAACAATTGGTTCTCTCCATGGCTTCTTTGGCATATTTGTACTCGGATTGGTCCGGCGTACATTCATCAAAGGCCATAATGATATCGGCACCCAGGTCGCGTTGGATATCCATCGATCTTTCGGGTGTGAATTTATGTACGTTACCGTCCACAAAAGATTTAAAACTCACGCCATCTTCATCGATTTTCGATAAAGATTCTTGGTGTGCACCCAATCCTAGAGAAAATACCTGAAAGCCGCCGCTATCGGTCAGCATGGGTTTGTTCCAATTCATGAATTTTTGCACACCTCCCATTTCGCTCACCAATTTTTCACCGGGACGCAAAAAGAGATGGTAGGTATTGGCCAAAATTATTTCGGCTTTTGTGTCAGTGATATCTGCACTATCCAAAGCCTTAACCGCTGCAGCGGTCCCCACCGGCATAAAAACCGGTGTCTTAACTTCACCATGATCGGTCAAAAATAGACCCGTACCATCAGGATTTTTCGTAAATTTGAAAGCCATGGAGCCGAAGGTGGGACTCGGACCCACTACCTACGGTTTACGATACCGTCGCTCTACCAGCTGAGCTACTTCGGCAATAGCTCTATTTTACCCGAAAAAGGCGTCAATCTAATGTGAGTGCTAAAATACGCCATACTTTAACAAACAGGAGGAACAATGAGTTTTGAAACTTTGTATTACGACTGTACTATAGTCAAAGAAGATTTGCTAGATTTGTTTCTTGGTCAAGGAAATTTGCCCTTTCGGCGGCAGAAGCAGTACCCTATTTTTATCAAAGAGTTTTCTGATCGGCATGGAGTACGCGAAGTTGATGGAGTCACAATTCACGAAGCTAAGATACGCGGTATTTCGACTGATCCAAATCTTTCAAGCGTAGATGGCAAGGTAACACTTACTCCGACAAATCACGGTGAATGGTTTAATTGCGAATTCGAATTGCACCTTCACGATCACTGCGAATAAGTTTCACTACCGTGCTTGGATAATCTCCGGCACGGTTTTTTTGTATCTACTTTTGCAAAACGGGGATCGTGATCTTGACGTTGGCGTGAATCACATCCGGGTTACCGAAGATTTTATAGTTTGCCCAATAGATCTTGGTCCATTGGAAGCCATCGCCATAGGCACGGACAGCAATTGTCCAATAAGAATCACCCTTTTGAGTTGTATATTCACCAACGGCGATTGTTGAAGCTGTTTTTGTCGTCACCTTTGCGACGGCCGTATCTGTCTTTGTCTCTACCACGGTAATTTTTTTGGCGTCCACTTTGGGAATTCGCAGTTCTTGTCCAGCCACGATTACTCCCGCTCCGGTAATCTTGTTTTCCTTCATAATGTCGACATAGTTGTAGCCAGAACGGTAAAACTTCTCGGCGATGTGCCAAAGATCGTCCCCTTTAACTACGGTGTAAGTGGCCACTAATTTGTCATTCTGATTCTCGTTATTTTCGGTTGTCGTGGCTTCTTGTTCATTTAGTAAGGTCCCTTGAAAAGTTTTCAGGTTAGTGGTTCGGAAATAATTAAAAATCAAGCCGGCAATGACAATCACCACAATGCCACCCATTAGGGTACTTATCGTGTTCTCGTTCAGCTTGAAAAATTTTAGGATCTTTTTAATCCTTTTTGATGCATTCTGTCCTTTGCTCATGTCTTCATCTTATATTCTCTTGCCAGCATGTCAATAGGGAATTCACGCACAAAAAAAGACCGCCCTTTCGAGCGGTCGGTAAAGCTATTTCTCTTCCGGATCAGTCAAGAACATCTCAACTCCAATCATATAGCAGGAGTCTGCGCCGGTATAACCTTCACTTTCGAAACCTGGAATCGGAGTTTTTTTGATCAGATCCATCGCGGCTTTGACATCATCCGGCATCGTCGATCGATCAATTGGTTCATCGAAGTCCGATTCATCCCTCGCATTTTGGAACCAAGAGTCAAACTTGGTCCAAGCCGCCTTTAATTCATCGGAATACCGTTCGTGAATTTCTTCCGGAATCGGAATTCCATACGGTGGTCCACCACCACAACACATACTTGCCTCCTTGAATTTGAATGAACAGCAGACCCGTATTATATCAGACCCATAATGCTAAAGCAAATATTTACATGTACAAAAGTTTGCTACAATGACTAAAACAATATGGCGAAAAAGACTTCAAAACAACTTAGAATTAATGACAAGCAATATAAACAAATTAAGATAACCCTTGGCAAGATAGTCAATACTAAAAACTTTTCCTATCTATTCATTGTTTTCCTTATCCTTGGATTTTGGTTTTATTGGTCACAAATAAGAGTTATCAATATCAGAAAAAAGTGTTATACCGAAGTCTTCACTCCAACACCACAAAATGCCAAGTGGTCCAAGGGAAAGGTCTGGACCCTTATGTATCCAGCCTATGACCCTACGAAAGGAGATAGATTTAACTACACCTTTTGGGGATGGGGCTATCCGGAAACAGATAACGAAGTCAACGTCTACTACAGATGTCTAACCTGGAACGGCATCGTCACCCCTCCAGACTTCAAATAAAATCGTTGTGTAAGTCTCTCCATAATTTGTAGTACAGTACTACCTATATGGAGATGCAAATAATTTCCGGTAGTTGTCACAGAAAACTTGCCCAAAAAGTCTCAAGATACTTAAAAATCAAACTTACTCCTACCCAATTTTCTTCGTTTGCAGATGGCGAAAAATACGTCCGCATAAAAAGAAAAGTACGTGGCGACGATATTTTTATCATTCAGCCTATCTGTCCACCGGTAAACGATAGTTTGATGGAACTTTTAATTACCATCGACGCACTAAAAAGGGCCAGCGCCGGTAGAATAAACGTTATCGCCCCCTATCTGGCCTATAGCCGCCAAGACAGAAAGGTGATATCCAGAGAACCTATTTCTGCCAAACTAATCGCTAACTTAATCACTATCGCCGGTGCCGACAGATTGTTCACTATTGATCTACACAAAGATCAAATTCAAGGTTATTACGATATTCCCATTGATCACTTTGTTGGCTATCCGCTATTTGCCGCGCATATTAAAAAACAAAATTTAAAAAACATTGTGGTTGTTGCCCCCGACGTGGGTGCTGCCGATAGAGCTCGCAAAATGGCGACCTTACTCCAATGCCCCATTGCCATTATCGACAAGAGAAGAACCGGACATAACCAATCGGAGATATTAAACATTGTCGGTGAGGTAAAAGGCAAAACTGCCATCTTAATTGATGATCTCATAGACACCGGTGGAACAATAACTTCAGCTGCAAAGGCCTTAATAATTGAAGGTGCTGTTGACGTAAAAATCTGTGCCACTCACGCCTTGCTTTCCAAAGACGCCGTCGAAAAACTGGAGGCTTGTCCCGCTTCCGAGGTATTATTTCTGGATACTATACCGCCCACTACCAAAAAAACAAGCAAGAAGATCAAATATTTATCTATGGCTAAACTCTTATCTAAGGCGATGCTTTACATTCACCTAAATAAAAGTTTAGGCAAACTCTTCACTTGGGAGGACAAGGTCACTAAACTCTAGACTGGGTTAAGCCTTAAAATACGAAAAAACCGGCGGAAGGTCAGACATCATTCTTATAATATATTTAGGCTCAAGACATACCCCATAACTTGACATTTGTACCTCAGTGTGGTACCATCAGTCTTGATTCAATTTCCGTAAGCAACATATCCGAACATTCACATATAAGGAGATCCTATGAATACTGAAGACACTCTGTTCGATGGCGTTGGGAAAAACGCCACCGTCGACCATGTGGCAGTTCAAACCGCCTTTGGCATGATGATTGCTGCCACCAATTTGTTTCGTAAACTTGGCTATACTGTTCACCCCGACCGCAAAGCAGAAGGCACCTGGGGTAAGGCAATTTTCTTAGTTAAGGATGGATCAATTCCCATTCAACTGACTGATTCTTCCAATGATTCTCCAATTTCTAGCAGCGAAAACCACTTTGGAATCATGGTCGATAATCCAATGCTTCTTGCCTATAGTATTCAAAACTGGGCACACTTTGGTGGTGTTTCGGCTACGATTGAAGAAGTTCCGGGTGGTAAGTATTTTGTTTCCATTCCCGAAGTTATCACCATCCCCATCGAGTTAATTCCCAACCCCAATGTCTGTCCAGACTGTCATGGTAAGGGCACAATCCGTCGCGGCCGCGAGGGTCAAGGATTTGACTACGACTGTGACACATGTCACGGATCTGGAAAAACTTCAAACTAACGAACATTTGTTCACAAGAGCTAGATTAAACCCTAGCTCTTTTTTTGTGCAAAAACCTCTTCAGCCTCAATTTCTGGGACATTACTCCTACAAATTAGGCACGAACTATAACCTATAACTTGACAAACTAAAGGTTTTGTGATAATATATACGTGTTCAACTTGAAGCTAATTACTACAAGTGAAATAATTTTTCTCAAGCACATTCCCAATCCAATACTTATGCTCAGGAGGCATCTTAAATGGACAAGAGTTTCGATTTTTCTGTATCTGCAGGTCTTACCCTAAATCTTAAAAATCTGTGGGCAAGTGTTTCAGTTCGCACGGGAGGGGTTAACCAAGCCACTGTTAAATTAAGCGGCGACGAAAAACTCCTCAAGGATATTCAGGTTACACAGCCATCTTCCGACCAGCTTTCAATTGAAGGTCAAGGGGGAGCCGACAATGTTACCGTTATTCGTAGCCGTGGTGGCTCTTCAATTTCAATCGGTAACTTTCGCAGTAGTGGCAGTATCGTAGTCGGCAGCAATATCGTTATGGTTAATGGCAAAGTTATTTCTGGTGGTAATGTCATTGACGCAAACGATACAGAAATGCCAGTCATTATTATCACCGTCCCCGAAGGCACCGAAATTGACGCCGATGATGTTCAAGACCTCAATTCACAAGGATTGAACGCCAAAGTTTACCTTTCTCTCTCGGCTCAAGGAAAAGCCAAGATCCAAGGTGTGAATGGCGGCAAGGTCAATTGTAGCGGTCAAACTCGTGCCGATATCAGTGATGCTGTAGGTGACCTCAAAGTTTCCTGCAGTGGTCAATCTCGTGTTACAGCCAAAGGCTTTTTCCTCGACATTGATGCTAATTGCAGTGGTCAGTCGCAAGTGACCATTATTGGCAACTGCGAAGACATCAACGCTGAGGCTAGCGGTATGAGCACAGTAACCCTCACAGGCAACGCTTCGGGCAAGGTCCGCAAACACGAAAGTGGAATGAGCGAAGTAAGTATTGGCTAGTTTAACCCCCCAAGTTTGGAGAAAATCTCTCCTTACAAGGGGGGATTTTTTGCTAAAAAACTGTAAAAACTATGATATATCAATCTATATTACATATTTGGGCGGGGACTAGTGGAGAATGTCAGAACCTATTTATACAATGAACCGCATTTAACGCCCACGGTTGTTGTGGAACTGTGTTGAAAAGAACTTTTGGGTGATTAACCAATCTAAATCTTTAATTATCTTTTTCTATCAAAAGTATAGGAACAATAACTAAAATTGCTTCGAAATATACTATAATTCCTTAGATGCAACCACAAAACATACAAGACATTTCACAAAAGGCGGAGGAAATCTACACACGAATAAAAGGCGAGATGGAGCCTTCTTCAAATGGGAAACATATCGCAATTGAACCTGAGTCTGGCGAGTACTTTGTGGGAGAGACCATGGATGAAGCTGTCTCCAAGTTAAGAGAAAAATACCCAGACAAAATATTTTTTGTGCGAAGAATTGGTGAACTAGACAAGATTTCTCGGCATCTTCAGACACCCAGCATTCAAAATAGATATGCTTGCCTACTTTGACGCTAACGATGGAAATCCCAAAGTTGCCATTGAAATTAAAGGTACTAAAAGAAAATATAAATCAATTGTTGGCTTGCTAGACACGGGCCATAGTGGAAGCCTTTCATTATCTGTCCTAGACTTGATTGAAATCGGAGCGAAACTGAGCAGTATTGGGAAAGCAGTTTTGGCAGACGGCAGCACCGTATTGAACTATTATTTCTCTGTAAAGGTAAGGATTGATGGAGTCGAAAAAGAGGTTCTGGCGAATATGATACCTACTAGCAGCGAAGCCATTATTGGATTACAACTATTATCGCCATACGTTGCCTTGATTGACTTTAAAAACAAAAAAATTAAACTGATAACTGAAAAAGAGCTAAGCAAAAAATAGTAACTGATTTTCACACAGAGTTGGAACAAAGAATCCGATTGTATACAGGCTTAACTTTCCTAAATACCCCAATCGGTTCCACCAAATTTATCACTTGAAACATATGTTCCAATGGTTGTCGGGGTATTACAATTCGGACAAGAATAATGTTCCTGTCCATTAAACTCCTCACCTTTGTGAAGTCGAACTAACTTACTGTCGGAATCCCAACATTTTGTGCAAAAAGGACCATCCTTATCATCCCCACTCTTTACAAAATAATGATTATTTTCATGAATAAGCCTTGATTTTATATCAGCAATGTCTTCAAATTTGTCTATACGTTTTTTGAGATTATAGTTTTCCTCCTTTAGTTCAATATTTTCTCTATATAAATCATTTATTTTGATTTTCAAGTCAGGATCTTTAATTATGTCTAATATTTTTCCAACATCAATACTCATATGAGATAATTTTACATCTAAAAATGGTCTACAATGGCTGCCCAAATCAAGACTAAATGTTAAATAAAATATAAATGATTGTTGAATGAATACAGAAGAAAAAGTCAGGGAGTATTTCAAAAAGAAATATGGCGTCTACCCTACGGATGAGCAGTTCGAAGAAACAATGAACTCACTAAAACACATGGGCAAGGCTATTTTTAGATATTTACAGAGTTTCGCTTCTAACTGACCCAGTAATTGCAGTTTCACACCCGAACCAAGATATTGGTAAAATATACCCATGGTTAGTGATGATAGAAACATAGTAAAAAATCAAGATAGAGCAATAAATTTGATCAATTCATATCGTGCCTATGACGATCCTGAAACTATTTTGGAAAATGTTAGCGAACTTATAAATAAATCACCGTGTGAAAAATTGGAATTGATAACCGAGATAGACTTGGATTTCCAAAAGGCATCTACCCTAAACGAGTTTGAAAACAGTATTTTGATGGCTGAGACCGTACCTGATGAATACCGCACTTTTGCTATTAATTTCTATAGAAGCATAGTAAATGATTACAATTGTCAAACGGCTAGTGAGAAATCAACTGCAGAATTGGCGGCCATAAATTACACAAAGACTATTGACCTGAATAAACAGATAAGGAGGTCACTAGAAACCCACAATGCTCTTTTTTATGCGCACGATCCTCACCCAAAAGGTCATTTTTATGGAGAACTATCAGGCCGATGCCTTGCCTGCGAAAGATCAAAAATTGAAATGCAAAATAGAAAACTATTAAGTGACGAGCTTGATAGAGCGAATCGTTGCTATTTCACAGCGATTCAAACGCTTAGAGCAATGAAACAAGCGCCATTCCAGTTAAATATCAATACGAATTTCGGCCAAAACCAAGTAATCCAAAACAAGAATGGATAAATCAATAAGCCCATACGATTTGGGAGGAAATAATTTAGTCGACGTGTGTGGTTGTTTAAAAATTCAAGATTTAATCAGGCAGGCCAATAAAGGATTAAAACTTTCTCTTGTCCAAGCACAAACGGAAGCTTCAGGGATCAAGGTGGAGTTTTCCGCCACGAGAACCAGGTTCGGAGGTGAAAGGTTGTGGTTCAATTGTCCAGTATGCAAAAGAAGAGCTGGTGTGCTCTACAGGGGGATAAGCGGCCTTGTGGGATGTCGTTTATGCTCGGGGATGAAATACAGATACCAAAAATAAAGGGGTAATTACGATTTGAATTAAAACGGTAGCAACTCTCCTGCAGATACTTTCAAAGCCCTTGCGAACTTGTTGAGGTTAATTAGCGAAGGATTACGTAAACCTCTTTCAATTTGACCAACATAGGTGAAATGAACTCCTGTTTTATCCGCTAGCTCCTCTTGGGTCCAACCTCTTTCCTCACGAAGCTTCCTGAGGTGTTTCCCGAAAATAACTCTAATATCAGCCATTGAGTAAACTTACAGAGAGGATGACTATGTATCCAGAGACGATAAGTCTTATTAGTGGTAAGATTGGTCATAATTTGAAGTTGAAAAATTAAATTATGAAAAACGGGGGTTCGCTACAAAACACGTGGTGGGGAAGAACACTAATAATCCTATATGTTTTAACCTGGGTTTCTTCTACCAGTCTTGTAAGCGTTATCGCTTATTCAGGACGTACTCAAAAAATAGCAAGTGATTCGAAAATAAATATAAATTGTGTAAATAACAATAATAGTTTTTGGGAATATGCTTCAACAGATTTAGTAAATGGCATTTTGAACTCAGATCAAGAAAGTCAGTTCAAAAAAACTTGTCAATACGGTCTAAATATTAATGATTTAACTAAGTACCCTGAGGTAGTTTCAAAGAACTTTACGATTAGTCCTTACTACGACATAACAGGCGATACAAGTGCAGCTTGGGTAACATTTTACTGGGGGTTAATAATAAGTTTTCTTATTATCGAGGCTATTAAATCCATAATTTTATATATCTTAGGTTATACATTGTGTAGGGGAGTGACCAAACTAATGTGGAGTTGGAAGTGGTACTTGGTAGGCGCAGTCGTTGGTACAGCCATTTGGCCAATTTTAGGCCCTACACGTTACTTGATTGCATGGGGAGCTTATATGCTCTTGCTTGCGGCCTTTGAGCTTATACGAGGCTACATTAAAAAAAGAAAACACAAACAATTAAGTAGCTAAATTAATTAACACATGTTTATCATTCCTGGCTTCCTCATAGCACTATTGACTTTTCCAGGTGTAATTCTCCATGAGTGGGCACATAAAATCTTTTGTGATTGGTCAGGCATAACTGTTTATAAGGTGGTTTACTTTCGAATTGGTAATCCAGCAGGCTATGTAACTCACCAACTACCAAAACAATATAATCAAATATTTTGGATTTCTGTAGGACCATTAGTGATAAATTCTTTAGTGGCGATTCTTTTGGGTTATTTCGCCTCTCAGACTAACCTGGGAAGTCCCCTTTATTATCTATTGTATTGGCTTGCGATTTCAGCTGGAATGCATGCTTTCCCTAGCGATTTAGACGCCAGTTATATTTTTAACGAAAGCAAAAATTTATTAAAAAATGGTGGATCGATTCTTCATTATTTGGCCTATCCATTTTTTTGGCTCATTTTCATAGCTAACAAACTAAGATTTTTTTGGTTTGATTTATTGTACGCATTTGCACTAGTATCTCTACTTGGTCCTTCAATATTTAAATAGCTTATGACAACAACGCAAATATGGCTAAACTGATAATTTATATAAATTTTTTAGTTTTCGCTTTATTTGTTCCTTCTTGTGTTTTTGCTTATACGTATGAGGCTCCGCCCACTTGCCCTGCTATGGCCATTTACAACAGTGGTACGGGTCAATGCGAATGTATGAGTGGATATATATCTTCTGGTAATTCTTGTATATCTCAGGATCAGGCATGTAAAGATAAATATGGATACGAGGCACAGAGTAATTATTCTGGGGGGTGTAATTGTATGTCTGGATATGTTTGGAATAGTTCAGGTAATTCTTGTATACCTGAAGATCAAGCATGTAAGAATAAATATGGGTACATGGCACAGTCTGATTATTCTGGCGGATGCAGCTGTGTGTCTGGGTATGTATGGGATAGTTCAAGAACCTCGTGTATAAGTGGTAGTCAATCATGTTCAAGTACATATGGATATAATTCCGAATTTGATTATTCAACAAACAAATGTGGATGCCGTTATGGATACGTTTGGAACCCATCATCGACTGCGTGTATAAGTTCGGACGAATCCTGTCAAACTAAATATGGATATAACTCAAAGGCCAGTCTTATTCAGGGTCAATGTGAATGTAAATCTGATTACGGTTGGAATCAAACAAGAACAAGTTGTATAAGCCTAGATGAAGTCTGTCAAAACCAATTTGGATATAATTCTGTAGCTTCTTTGACTTCTTCTGATAAGTGTTCATGTCGATATGGATACACATTTAATAGCGCAAAAACCAAATGCATTTCATTAGATGAGGCGTGTCAAGAGATTAACGGTCCGATGAGTCAGAGTGATCAAAGTGGTGGTTGTACTTGTCTGAGTGGCTATTACTACGACGGATACCAATGTAGCTTGATTGCGAATAGAGGATCAAGCGTCATTACTCCCACAAAATATATTTATCCATCTCCAACATTTACAAGTTATAAGAATGATACCAATCTAGGAATAAATAAAATGACGCCAGAATCTTCATCTTCTTCCCTTAGAATATCAACCGTATCAGCTAAGATTGCAACCAACGGAGTTTTAGTTTCAGTCGTTGATTTATTACGGAAAGTTTTCTCTTGGTTTTTCGGAAAAAGTAAGTAGTTTTAAAAACTGATTTATTAGTTTATCGACTAAATAAACTTAAAAGAAAATGAACTGGTATTATCAGCCATGGTTCGAGTAAGGAGATGGGGGGCAGGTTTCTAAATCATTGAGCTGTAATAAAAATTCTATAGAAGTATAATTCTAGGCAATGCTAGGTATCATTTTACCCAAGGATATTTCTTCTTGGGATTCCTCACAAATTCGTTGCTATTTAATCTCTAAGACAGCAGGTTTCAGGCTGTTCATCAAACGATTCAAAAAAGAACATGGACTATCTAGCCTTTCAAATAAGGAAATCAACGACAAATTGGATGTGGCGTATGTTGCCAACGATGAGCTAAGGAAACATATTAATATGTTTAGTGATGACATGAATTTACCTGATTCCTTTTTTGAAAATATGCTTATTGGCGTTGATGGCGAACATTTAACAAGCGATATGACCTTGCCGATATATATTGCTACTGATGATGAACCTCTTAGAGATGGTTTCTACATTCGTGTGGATAGGTTTACCGACTTAAAAACGATAAGAAGATCGTTTCTAGAAATAAAAGATACTTGGAAGAAGCCTGATAGATCAAACGGCGAACCAGAGAACGACCTTGTTAAACGAACACGTGGCAGTTTGGTAAGTAGAGACACTAAAAAGAAGGACTTTCAAAGAGATATATCGGCCTTTATTTTGATTGAAAAATATATATACCTATTTATGACAAAAAAGAGAATGATCAACGATAATGACACAAAAGGAGATAAAAGAGTAGTAAGCGAAGCCATTGATGAGGTTTCGCTAAGTCTAGTTGAAAGAAACTTGGTAAACAAAAAGACGTACGTCGAACAGATTCCCAACACCAAAAATAATTACCGTCGCCTACTCAAAAAATATAGCATTCCACCACTTAGAGACTTTCAAAAATAGTTTTCCAGCGCCTTAAAAGAATCATCTAAAACATCCCTTACCTGATACTTGTTCCCAAGGACCTATTGAGAAAATAGACATACTCATTTCTGCTAGGGATAAGCATTAAAGACCCCTTGTCCTAGCAGCGAGGGGTTTTTAAATGTCTATCAAATCAATAAGTCCGATAAGCAAGCCAAAAAACTTTACTCTGATTCTGTACAAAGACGGATCAAAAAAGAGAGTTGTGATTAAGAGGACACAAACGAAGTCACAGAACAAATTTTCCAGAAGACTGAAGCTAATTCCAAACGAGTTTTACGCAATTCTAAGGATTACGTATTCTGATGGTGGTCACAACGACGGATATTACTCAAACACGGCAGACCTGATGCTTGCTTACGAGGCGTTTATTGAAAAATAAAATGAGAAACGGAGCAGAGAAACTACGGAAAAGATTGAGGGGATGGCAAAAGATTCCCAGGGAGAGACATTTAATCGCTGAGAAGCATAATCTCACGGATGGGGAATTTCGATTATTGGAGCTATACCGTGATCTCACAGATTGGGATGATAGGCACATAGATACTTATAAAACCTTTTTTGCGACTGATGCTGATATTGCAGAGTTACTTAATTGCAATCCATCAACTATAAGCAGAAGAAGAGGCTCGTTGCTTTCAAAATCTCTTATTAAAGTTACGAAAGATAAACGTTATGAGATTGTGGACGATTCGGAATCTAATACGTACTCCGAAGCAATAAAAGTATTTGGAGAAAATGCAAGGAAGAAAGAACAAGATGCGGAGAAGCATAATCCAATTGCACTAGAGCATGAAGAATGTGCACCAACGCAAGAAAATCGTGGCCAGAGCACCGAACTTCCTTTAGTTTCTTTTAAGGGTGATTTTGTTTCCTTAGTACCGTGTGATAGATATCTAGAGTTAGAGAAGAGTGGTCGTTTTGGAGCGATGACTGCAGATGATATGGAGTTCATAGAACCAAGTAATCCAGAATGGGAATTAGTTAGGAATCGGATATTAGGAACATGTTGATCTCCGACGCCGCACTTATCGAATTGCAAGGTATTATCTACACGGAGCGCAATATATTTTTGAGTTTAGATGAAGTTAGAAAACTCGCTGAACGATTAATCGGTTTATATGCAATTATTCTTAAAAACGAGCCACACCAAAAACATTTCGAGAAATAAAGGTAAAATGAACTTGAAGCCATGAAATACTTTATATATTGCCGAAAAAGTACCGAAGGTGAAGACCGACAGATTCTTTCCTTACCAGCTCAACAACGGGAACTTGATGAATATGCCAAGAAAGAAAGTCTACAGGTTGTGGAGCGGTTTGTAGAGTCTGCAAGCGCATATAAGGTTGGTAGGCCAGAGTTCAATAAGATGGTTGAGAAAATACAAGAAGGTAAGGCCGATGCGATTCTTGTTTGGCAATACAATCGCATTGCCAGAAATTCCAAAGACGGTGGTGAGATTATTTATATGCTGGACTCAGGCGATCTTAAAGGGATTAGAACACCAACAGGCTTTACCGACGGATCTGGAAATAGCAAATTTATGCTTGCTTTGGAGTTTGCTATGAGTAAAAAATCATCGGATGACAATAGCGAGTCGGTGAAAAGGGGATATAGAGAAAAAGTTTTGCGAGGTTGGTCAACCAGACGCTATCCAGGATATATGTTTGTAGAGGATTTGAATACTGGAGAAAAAATAATAGCCAATGATCCAGAAAGGTTTGATCTAATAAAAAAAGCTCTCCAGATGGTACTAGATTTCAAATCTCCACCAGCAGTTTTGGAAATTCTTAACGGTGAATGGGGTTATCGAACACCAAAGACAAGGCACAAAGGGGGTAAAACAATGAGCATGAGCAATTTCTACAAAGTCTTACATAATGAGTTTTATTGCGGTTGGAATTTTACCTCCGACAGCCAAAGAATAAGAGGTAAACACGAACCAATGATTACCGATCATGATTATGATGAGATTCAAAAAATACTTGGGTCCAAAGGAAAGACCAGACCCAAAACCATTCAATTACCCTATCGAGGACTCATGCAATGCGGGGAATGTGGAAGCGCTATTTGTTTAGAAGAAAAATATCAAGTCATTTGTACAGGTTGTAAATTCAAATTTTCTTCAAGAAATAGAACTTCATGCCCAGAATGTAATTTAGAGATCGAGAAAATGAATAATCCCACGAGGCTTCATTACATTTACGCTAGATGTACCAAGAAAAAGAATCGGTCATGCACTCAAAGAGCTATAAGAATTGAGGTTTTAGAAGATCAAATCAAAGATTATTTGATGTCATTGGAAATTTCTCCTAGAGTAAGTGAATGGGTTCTAAATCAACTGAGGACAAACACGGATACACAGATTGCCATAAACGCACAGTCATTAGCAAACCAACAAAAAACAATAGCGGCAACTCAAAACGATCTCGACAGCCTTTTGATCCAGTACACACAAGCTGAAAACAGGGATAGACAGATTATTAGCACCGAAGCCTATCAAAGAAGGAAGATAGCCTTAGAAAAGGAAAAAACAGAAGCAGAACAAAGGCTTTTAGACCTGTCTCAAAGAGTAAAGAACTTTATGGGGGATACGGAGGAAAAGTTTGACTTTGCTGTGACAGCTCCAGAACGGTTTAATAAGGGAGATTATGAAAAGAGAACAGAGGTCCTCCGCAATCTTGGCTCGAACCTAAAGTTACAAGATAAAAAAGTGTTGATGGATCAGGACATATTGCACTTGTTTATTAGGAAAACCAACGCTGACATAGCAATTCTTACTAATGATACGCTCGAACCTGAAAAAAGCATTGATATATACGAAAAAACTGGCTATGAAACGCCAGTTCTTTCTACTTTGCGGGACTGAAGGGGCTCGAACCCTCGACCTTCCGCGTGACAGGCGGACGCTCTAACCAACTGAGCTACAGTCCCAAACATCTTTCAACGAACAGAGCATATTTTATCAGAATACGCTATAATAGGCTAGTTAAATCATCTTAACGATTTTACAGAAGTTTTCAAAGTGATGATGGCTTTGAAAGAATCAGAAAGGAGCCAGAAATGGCTGTTCGTTTATACGTAGGGAATCTTCCCTATAGTGCTACTCAGCAAAAACTCCAGGAGATCTTTTCTCCCTTCGGAGCTCTAGGTGAGTGCACCGTTATTTCAGACAAATTCTCCGGCAGGAGTAAAGGATTCGGCTTTGTCGAGTTCGAAGACGCAGAAGCTGCAAAAACCGCCATCGAAAAGATGAACGGCACTGACCTAGACGGTCGCAACATCATCGTCAACGAAGCTCGCCCCAAAGAAGAGCGCCCTGCTCGTAGTTTTGGAGGCCGCTAAAATTGGCTTTTAAAGGTCAAACAAAAATGACCATTAACGAGGAAACCGTCCAACTTTTAAAAAAGGTTGCGGCGGTTTTCCGTGTTAAGGAGGGAGACACTTTTCGTTACAAAGCCTACATCAATGCCTCCGTAGCCATCGATAATCTTACGGAGTCTATTTCGGAAATTTGGAAAAGGGGAGAGCTAAATACTATTCCCGGACTGGGAGAGAATTTTATTTCTTATCTTGAAGAATACTTTTCTACCGGTCGTGTTAAACATTTTGAGTCCCAATTTAAGAAAGTGCCGTCAGGTATGTTCCCTCTTATGACTATCAGGGGGATTGGTCCCATGACCGCCTACAAGATTGCCCACAAGTTTCATTTAAATAGGGAAGAGTCAGCTATTGCTGATCTAAAGGAAATTTTAATTTCCGGCAAATTAACTAAAATTGCCGGATTTAAAGAAAAAACTATCGCCAAAATTCAGAAGGCTCTTGCCATTCAGTCCTTTGGTAAAGGTCGGCTTCCCTTATACGAAGCTTTACCGGTTGCTGAAGATTTACTCGATTTTCTCCTCAAATCTCCGGATGTTACCGCCGCCGAAACCTTAGGTAGCCTCCGCCGCCGCCTCCCCACTGTAGGCGATATCGATATTGCTTTTTGTTCTGCACAACCTCAAAAAGCAATGGCTTATGCTTTGTCTTACCCTCAAATTACTGCCGTCGTTTCTACCGGTGACAAGGTGAGTCACATCAAACTTAATAACGGACTCGAAGTTGATCTCAAGATTTCTGCTCCCAATTCCTGGGGCAGTCTGCTACAGCACTATACCGGCAGTAAACTCCACAACATTCACCTCCGTACTGTTGCCAAAGAAAATGGCCTCTCTCTTTCGGAATATGGCATCACCCAAAATAAGAAGCTTAATCGTTTCACGACCGAAACCGGCCTTTACAAATTTTTGAAGATGTCATATATTCCTCCGGAGATCCGCGAAAATAATGGTGAGATCGAACTGGCCCAAAAGCACCAACTGCCAAAACTGGTAGAGCTTTCGGATATCAAAGGCGATTTACACATTCACAGCGATTTTAATTATCCCAGCTCTCACGATCTCGGTGTCAGTCCGCTGGCTGGGCTTCTTCAATCGGCGGAAGCAAGAGGCTACGAATATCTCGGTCTCTCCGATCACAACCCCAAGTTCGCCGGTCTTACCGAGTCTCAAAAACTTTCCCTCATTATTGATCGAAAAAAATATCTTGAGACTCAATTTCGTGCTTATGAAAAGAGTGTGAAACATCGAACAATTAATTTACTCGTTGGTTTGGAAGTAGACATTAGACCGAATGGCGATCTGGCTCTTTCCGACAAAATTCTTGATCAACTAGACTATGCCATTGTCTCGATCCATTCCAGTTTTGAGCTTTCCGAGGAAGCCAATACCCAAAGAATTATCTGCGCTCTTTCCCATCCTAAAGCCATTATTCTTGGCCATCCGACCGGCCGCGTTATCAATGGTCGTCAGCCCATTGCCGCCAATTGGGACAAGATTTTTACCTTTTTTGCCCAAAACCATAAAATCATCGAAATTAATGCTTACCCCACCAGACTTGATTTACCTGACGATCTGATCAGAAAGGCCATTTCCATGGGGGTTAAACTTATCATCAATACCGATAGTCATGAAGTTAGCCAGATGGCCAATATGCAGTACGGTGTATGGAATGCTCGCCGCGGCTATGCCGAAAAAAAGGACATTGTGAATACTCTTTCCTTCAAAGATTTGCGCGTAGTGCTAGAATGATTCCAGTTAATATTTAACTAATAAAATGTTTGTTTATATCATTTTCGCCGTCCTCGTTATTCTCGCTTTTTACGTTGTTTCTCAATACAACTGGTTCCAAACCACCAAGACTCGCCTAACTGCTTCCATCCAAGATATCGGCAACCAACTTAAACGTCAAGCCAGTCTGATTCCCAATCTCGAAGAATCGGTTAAGGGTTATTTAAAGCATGAAAAAGGTATCTACGACGACATCACTTCCGCCAGAAAATTAGTGGATAAGGCTACCGATAGCCAAGACATGTCCAAAATTGAAGCTGCGTCCAACGCCATTAGTGATTTGGTCCCCAAACTGCAAGTTTTGGTTGAAAGTAATCCTGAACTCAAAGGTGCCGCCGTGGTTACCCAGCTTATGGACGAGCTCCGTGATACAGCGGATAAGCTCATGTATGCTCGTAGCGTCGTTATCGACTTAACCGCCGATTTCAACACCAGAGTCGTTACTTTCCCTTCCAATATTCTGGCCAATATGTTCGGTTTTAAAGCTCAGCAGGGTATTGCCACTCCCACCGAGGGTGCTCACCTGGAAGTTAGTCAAGAAGAACTTTCTGATCCCAAGGTTAAGCTATGACGAACTATTACGAGCTGGTCGATGCCAATAAGGCCAGGAGTGCCGTGGTTATCGCCTGTTTCATCGCCTTCATTACGGCCGCTACCTATTTACTTTGCTACGCCTTAGGTTTTGATTATTCGATCGTGGGAATCGTCTTAATTATTTCCGGTATTTTAAGTTTTGCCAGCTACTATTACTCCGACAAAATGATTCTCAGTATTCAAGGCGCCGTTCCGGCCAACAAAAAAGACAACTTTGATTTCTACACCGTGGCTGAAAATCTCTGCGGTCCGGCCGGCATTCCTATGCCCAAGTTATATGTCATCAACGATCCTTCCCCCAATGCTTTTGCGACAGGCCGAGATCCGCAACACGCGGTCGTCTGTGCTACCACCGGGTTGCTAGAAAAATTAAACCGTACTGAACTGGAAGGCGTGATCGCCCACGAAATGAGTCATATTAAAAACTACGACACTCGTCTCATGGGCATTGTGGCTATTTTGATCGGGATGATTACCCTTCTCGCCGATATTCTTTTGCGTACCCGGATTCGTGGGCGATCAAACCGTGACGAAGGCAGTTTTGGTGCCATTCTCTTTATCGCCGGTCTTGTCCTGGCCCTTCTTTCACCTTTAGTCGCCCAATTAATTCAACTGGCCATCTCTCGTCGTCGTGAATTTTTGGCCGATGCTTCCGGCGCCGCCATCACCAAGTATCCCGAAGGTCTGGCCAGTGCCTTGGAAAAATTATCTAAAGATGAAGAACCTCTCCAATCAGCCAATAAAGCTACCGCTCACTTATTTATTGTCAATCCGCTTAAAAATCACACCGGCTCTGTCAGTTGGTTCGCCAAACTTTTTGATACTCATCCGCCGATTGCCGAAAGAATCAAAGCCCTCCGTTCATGATCAAAGACAAACTCTTCACCTCCGAGCAACTCAAAGGTCAAAGTTTCAAAGACGAGAAATTCCAAAACTGTAAATTTTCCTTGCAACAGTTTAAATTCGCCACTTTTGAACAATGTCAGTTTGAGTTCTGTGATTTTTCCAATGCTCTAATAAATTCCACTTCCTTCGAGAATTGTTCTTTTATCGAATGTAAACTTAGTTGGATTAATTTTAAGGACACCAGCCTGATCAAATGTCATTTTCATAAATCCATTCTTGAAGGTTGCACTTTTGAGAAACAAAAGCTACGAGACACCATTTTTGAGTCATCCGATCTTTCGGCCAATTATTTTATCAATTGCGATCTTTCCGGCGGTAATATTACCGACTGTAATCTTTTTAAAACTGTGCTGGACCATAGCCGACTTACAGGTACCAACTTAATAGGCTCAAATCTCACTGGTGTTCTCTTCCAGGACTGCAAAATTGACAAAACTGAGATTGATCTAGATGGTTTTATTTCCTTCGGCCAATCCAAAGGCTTTGTTCTGGACGCACAAAAACAATAAGTCAATTTAAGGTAAACGATTTATAATAATTACAAGCATGCATACAGTCACTGTCACGCCAGATGAAGTCAAAAAAATTGGCAAACTCGCCAATCTGCCGCTTCAAGAAAATGAAGTGGCGCTTTTTGCCGGTCAGTTTACCCAAACTATTGCCGTGGTCAATGAACTCAATGAGATCGATACCTCCAATATCCCCGCCACCTATCAGGTCAATGGCCTCACCAATGTCACTCGTGAAGACAAAGTCGACATGTCTCGGATATTGTCTCAGGAAGTGGCTCTCCGAGAAGCCAAACACACTCACAACGGCTTCTTCGTGGTTAATCGCACTATCGACTCGGATGCCGAGGAACTCCTATGAAACAGCTTCACGAACTCTCCATTAAAGAAGTCCACGACGGTTATCTCAACCATCATTTCACCTGCACCGATCTGGTCAAACATTTCCTTGCCCGTATCGAGAAATACAACCCCAAAATCAATGTATATTTGGCCATGAACGATCAGATTCTTGCCGAAGCGGCCGCTATTGATCAAGAAATTGCCGAAAGGGGGATTACTCGCCCACTTTTAGGTATCCCCTTCGCCGTCAAAGACAACTTTCTCACTTCCGGCATTGTCACCACCGCCAGTTCCAATATTTTACGCGGCTACAAGCCTCAATACGAGTCTACCGTTATTACCAAAATTAAAGCCGCCGGCGCTCTTATTCTAGGCAAAACCAACATGGATTCCTTTGCCCACGGTTCCAGCACCGAAACCTCCGATTTTGGACCCACCCTAAACCCCTGGAATACCGGTCATCTCCCCGGTGGTTCTTCCGGCGGCTCGGCCGCTGCCATGGCCGCCCAACTGGCCACTGTCACTCTAGGCTCCGAAACTGCCGGTTCTATTCGCCAGCCCGCATCCTGGTGCGGTGTTACCGGCTTTAAACCTACTTATGGCCGCGTTAGCCGTTACGGTATCGTAGCCATGGGCAGTTCCTTAGACTCTCCCGGTCCCATCGCCCGATGTGTTGAAGACTGTGCTTTAGTCACCGAAGTCATTGCTGGTCAAGACGGGAAAGACGCCACTACTTCACCTTCTCCAGTTGAGAAATACTCGACCAATCTCGGCCACACGGACCTTCGTGGTATGCGCCTCGCCCTCGTCAAAGAATATCTTTTGCCAGATATGCGCGAAGATGTCAAAAACTTAATTTTGAATTCGGCTGACAAACTGCGTGAACTAGGGGCTACGGTCGATGAAATCTCCCTTATGGATCCTCACTACGCCATTGGCGTTTATACTGTCATTCAGCGTTCCGAAGTTAGCTCCAACCTAGCCCGTTACGACGGAGTTCGTTTTGGCCACGACCGCGACACTTTTTGCGAAGAAACCAAACGCCGCATTATGCTCGGCACTTACACTTTGTCGGCCGGCTATTACGATGCCTTCTACAAAAAAGCTCAGGCCGTCCGTACCAAGATTGTTGATGAATTTAATGAAGTTTTCAAAACCTATGACGCCGTTATCGGCGCTGTTTCTCCCGGTCCGGCTCTTCCTGTGGGTGCCAGTAAAAATCAGCCTATGTTCGGTGAAATGGAAGATATCTTGGTTGAACCTTCCTCCATTGCCGGCCTCACTAGTGTCGGTTTGCCCTGTGGTTTTGTCGAAGGTTTGCCCATTGGTTTGCAGATCACTTCCAACCAGCTAAAAGAAGGGACAGCCATCAAAATTGCCGATTGCTATCAAACCCATACCGATTTTCAGTTATTCCCGGATTTAGATAAAACTTTATGAAAACTACTCCCATCATCGGTCTTGAAGTCCATGTCGAGCTCGAAACTAAATCCAAGATGTTCTGTGGCTGCCCGGCCGATCACTTTGGCAAAGAGCCAAATACACAGACCTGTCCGGTATGTTTAGGTCTGCCCGGCGCTCTTCCGGTGCCCAATCAGAAAGCGATCGAGTCCTGTATGAAGATCGGCTTGGCCCTAAATTGCCGTATTAACGAGCTGAGCAAATTTGACCGTAAACAGTATTTCTATCCCGATCTGGCCAAAGGTTATCAGATCAGTCAGTACGACCAGCCATTCTGTTCCGACGGCTTTGTCCTGCTCGACTCCGGCAAACGCATCGGTATTGAACGCGTCCACATGGAAGAAGATACCGGCAAACTCCAACACACCATTCTGGAAGGCAAGAAAGTGACGTTAGTCGATTACAACCGTTCTGGCGTTCCCTTGGTGGAGATTGTTTCTCGTCCCGATATGGCGTCTAGTGCCGAAGCCAAAGAATATCTCAAGAAAATTCACGAAATTGTCAAAGCCATCGGTGTTTCCAGCGCTGACATGGAAAAGGGTCAGATGCGTCTCGAGCCCACCATCAACGTCAAAATTGAAGACGAAGACAACACCCATTTTACCCCTCTGGCCGAGGTTAAAAACATCAACTCTTTCAACTTTGCCCAGCAGGCCATCGATTTTGAAATCGTTCGTCAGATCGAGGAGTTCGAGAAAACCGGCATCGAAAAATCGGTTACCAACAAAACTACTCGTGGTTACGACGCCGTTAAAAAGATTACCTTTCTTCAGCGCACCAAGGAGGAAGCCAAAGATTACCGTTATTTCCCCGAGCCGGATATTCCTCCCTTCATTATCGAAAACGAGCTGGTTGAAAAACTCCGTGGTGAACTGCCGGAACTTCCGGAACGGGTAATTGCTAATTTGGTTGACCTGGATATCGAAGTCAAATACGCCAAAATTATTTACGGAAACCAAGAGGCCTTAAATGCCATCTTCGTCATTGCGAGGAGCAATAGCGACGCGGCAATCTCCGACAAAATCGACCTAAACAAACTTGCCAGTTTAATCGCCAACAAAAAAATCGATATTACGGGGGATATAAAAGGGGAGTATCTCAAAGCCACTCAAGTGGGTAACACCAACACCGATGAACTCAAAACTGTTATCGAAAAAATTATAGCTGCTAATCCCGATGTTGTGGCCGAGTACAAAAAGGGCAAAACTGGCGTGGCCGGTTTCTTTGTGGGTCAAGCTATGAAGGAAACGCACGGCCAAGCCGATCCTCGCACCCTCAATCAAATAGTCACCGACTTATTAAATCGGTAAACAGTGAAAATAATTGTCATCGGCCCATCACTTTCAGGTAAAACTACCATTATCCGAGAACTTCGAAAAAATACGACAATACCTGTTTCAGAAATGGACGAAATGCTCACAGAAGCAAATAATGGCAAGTTTCCAACAGATAATTACCTAAAAAATACCGTTCTTGCCCCAAAAGTTGTCGCTGAGATTCTTTCTAAAGAAGAAATTATCTTTTTTACGAATACAGACTACTTTAGTTTGAAAGACTTAGAGAGGGCCAAAGAAAAAGGTTTCAAAATAGCCATTCTCGATATTACGAAAGAGGAACTAATTAAAAGAAACATTACTCGAGTAAATAATGAAGGCTACCAAGACCAAAGCCAATGGCTTGACGGCATGCTCCGGTATCAGCAACAACTAAAAAACGACTGTCTAGTTGATAAAACCATTGATGCTACAATACCCCCTCAGCAGCTCGTCTCCGAACTTCTCAGTAAGTAAATACCCGGAGCGTTGCTTGTTTGATATTAATTTCGTATAATACGGGAGTTCGTACGCACATTCAAAAAGGAGGATGTATGGGAACTTTCGAGAACGAGAATGTCATCGAAATTGCCAATGTTCTGTATGTCAAAACGCCAAAATCACTCTTAAATCTGCTTTGGAAACTGAAACATTTAGGCTATAAAATCCAAAGCCAACGTCTTAGTAAGTACAGAATAACACCGGTCAAGAAATACAAAATGTCAGGTTATCCCTTATGGCATGCAATTCAACCCACGACTCTTAAAGGCAAATGCCTCGAATGCGGCGCCCTAATTGATGAAAGGGATATTTATGTCCATGGTCGTCGTTGCGAAGTTTGCGGCAAAGTCATTTATCAAGAAATTGTCGATGGCTCTCCGGTTAGCTTTCTTTTCCACAGTGGAAGTTCCAATGAGTATTTTAAATACGGTGGACTTTCCTTTACCGCGAAGCTCTGGGATGAAAAAAACGGCTGGCTCTATTTATATCCACAGCCTCAAGAATTCCGCAGACCTACTCTTGTCGGTGAAGAGGCACAAAGATATCTTCAAGAAAACTCCAAACTTTGGGAATCGGCAGAAATCGATAGCCAAAAAATGATCCGGGTCAAATACCGCAAACGCTATAAGAGAGAAGAAAATACGATCGACATGTATGAAACCGGTCATATCTATAGGAAAGCCACTATCGTAAAGCTTTGGCATGGCCGAGAATTCTTCGAATACGAAGCACTTCCAGTTCAAGAATCGATTTCCCTTGTCGAAGCCTGGCATTGGGCACCTCTACCTGTTTCATCTACGTTACACGAGAGGATACTTCACGCCGTTAACCGGTCTAGTGAAGATCGTCCGGGGCAAGGAATCGCCCCTTCATTTAGTAAGAAGGACTGGCGGGAAATTGCCAAATTTATTCGTCACTTCACCACTCTAAACGCCGATGCCTTTGATAACGCTTGGCCAAACTTCCGTCGGAGCAATCGAGGAGGGGCAGAAGATTTGTACCGTTTTTGTCAATCTCTTCCACCAATTGAATTACCTTCCCCAAGCATTCTTAGATTGTTTGAAGGCCTTGCCCCGTTTATACCAGAGATTTCTTTTGAAGAATTAACTAAAGAAATATGGAGAAACATAAATAAAAATAACTAACTTAAATAATACCTTTGGTAAGCCCGCAAACGCGGACACTGCCAAAGGTTGTTTTATGCTTTAAAACAGATAGCGCCTTCTTTGATCCAGCTGTAAGCTACCGTTCCGTCTTGAAAAACCACCAATTGCCGCACAAAATCTTTTTTAGGGCTGTGTTTGGTCACATAATCGGTGATCCGCACCAAACAACCTTTGTAATCGTAAACTCCGCCTCCCCAAACGTGACCGTGGCACAATAACGCATTTCGTTTTAGCCAGAGTCGAATTCGCAGCAAATTCCATCTCGAAGGTGTGCACTCATTTCTGGTACTGTCTGGATTACCAATCGGCCACGAAGATATATTTTCACAGCCGCATTTTCTTAGTTTCTCGATTATTGCTATATATTTTTCCGGAGTATCAATTCCATCTTTCCGCAAAAGCACTGTCGCTCGGCATTGCAAACCATGTTTCCGAATATTTTTGAAGATTTCTTCGTACTTGGGATATTTTTCTACCCGATAAACCTTCTTTTGATCACTCTCCTTGATCTCATGAATTGATACTGCAATCGCCGTCAAACCTAAACTTTTCCATAATGGTAAATACCTGTCACAAAAGGTCGCATTCCCCATTAAAATCCCATTCGTAAATAAATTAACGTTTGGGAAAAATGCCCCTTCTTTGGCACATTCTTGATAATCCATTAGTGCATTTGTTACGGCCAATGGAGAGCAGGTGGGTTCGCCACTGCTTGTCAGTGACAATGACCAACCCCCATACCGTGCTGATAGACGTAGGGCAGACTTGAAAGTGCTCGGCATCTTGTTATCTGTCGGAGCAACTTTCTTTAACTCTTTAGCGGCGCAGAAAGCGCAATTTCCATTACAGACGCTACTCCCCAAAAGTGCGCTCACACTATAAATTTTTTCTATACAAGCCATGTCATATTTCTATATTAACTACCCATATCCTAAGAACCACTTACTCAAATTGATATGACAGCATCGAGACATCTGTAAGTAAAATAGTGCCAAATTCATCACTATCTTGACATATATTTGTATAATCATCATTATGAAATGTCCATTTTGTGATAGTGATCAGCTCATTGTTACCAACTCTCGCCCCACCAATGATGAGATGGAAATTTGGCGCCGCCGTCGATGTCTTCATTGCGGCAATATTATCACCACACACGAAAAAATCGACCTGTCGTATCTCGTTGTTATCAAACGAAGTAGCAAACGTGTCAAATACAATCGTGCCAAACTATATTCTGGCATCTATCAGGCCATATCAGCTACTAAGAAGATGGATCGGGGTACCGCGGGGGATATTTCCGAAAAACTCACCAAAAAAATTGAAACGGAAATACTCAAGTTAAAAATCAAAGAGATTGCTTCAGAAACGATTTTTAATCTCACGGCTAAAATTCTCAAAGAAAACTATCCCGACAGCTGCCTCCGATATATTGCCTATTTTTCGAGAGACGGTGGAGCTGAAACACTAATCCTCGGTCGGTTCTAAGGAACTTAAAGTCGAGGGTGTCGCAATCTCTACTTGAAAATCCTGTCTCCAAACCCCAAGATAGGGTAGTAACATTAAACAGATGACCCAGTTTACTCATCTTCATGTCCACACCGAATTCTCCCTTTTGGATGGTCTTTCCAAGATCGGTAAACTCGTCGCCAAAACCAAAGAGTTTGGTCAAACTCACCTGGCCATCACCGACCATGGCAATATGTATGGGGCTATCGAGTTTTACAAAAAAACCACCAAAGAGGGGATTGTCCCCATCATTGGCTGTGAAGTTTATGTGGCCAAAAATTCTCGCTTTGATCGCGAAAAACAAGACTCCAACCACCTGATCCTTCTCTCCGAAAATTTCGATGGTTATCGCAATCTCATGAAATTGGTCACGCTTGGACACACCGAAGGTTTTTACTACAAGCCTCGTGTCGATAAAGAGCTTCTGGCACAATACTCCAAAGGTCTAATTGCCACCACCGCCTGTCCTGCCGGCCGCATTCAAAGACTTCTGGTTGACGAGTCCTATGAAGTTGCTAAAAAAGAGCTTCAAGAATACGAACAGATCTTTGGTTCCGCTAACCTTTTTCTGGAGCTTCAACGTCATCACTACGATAAATACGCCCTCGCTCCCAATATTCCTGCGGAGATCAAACCGAAACTGCTGGATATGCACGCCAAGATGATCAAGGGCGAAGAAGGTCTAATTAGACTGAGCCGTGAACTGGGTCTCCCACTTATCGCTACTAATGATAGTCATTATATTGAAAAAGACGATGCCGCCGCTCAAGATGCTCTAGTCTGTGTTTCCTCGGGGAAAATGCTTTCCGATACCAATCGCATGCGCTACATCGACACGCCCGACTTCTATTTAAAGTCCCCCGATGACATGGCCGCCGAGTTTGAAGATCTTCCGGAAGCCATTTCCAATACCCAAAAATTGGCTGACCGTTGTCAAATTCACATTACCCTTGGCGAGTGGTACTTCCCCAAAATTAAGCTGCCTGACGGGAAAACCGCCGGTGAAGTTCTCCGTGAAAAAGCCTTTTCCGGTTGTCAGACTCTCTTTGGTAACATCACTCAGGAACAAGAAGACCGCCTCAACTACGAACTGGAAATTATTGAGAAAAAAGGCTACTCGCCCTACTTTTTACTGGAATCGGGCATTGTCAACTTCGCCGATGAAGCCGGCATTTATACCAACACCAGAGGTTCCGCCGCCGGTTCCCTCGTTTCCTACTGCTGTGGTATTACCACCGTCGATCCGTTAAGATTCCGGCTCCCGTTTGAACGTTTCCTCAACCCTTTCCGTCCTTCGCCTCCGGATATTGATCTCGACGTGGCCGATATTCATCGTGATGATTTGATTCACTACCTGGCCGATACCTATGGCAAGGAAAAAGTTGGACAAATCTGTACTTTTGGTACCATGAAAGCCAGAGCCGCCGTTCGGGATATTGGTCGTGTCATGGGTATGCCTTACTCCAAAGTGGACATGATTAGCAAAACTATCCCCGAAGGTAGTCAGGGTTTCCCGATGACCTTGAAGAAAGCTCTTGAGACCACCCCGGAACTGCAAAAGATGAAGGATTCCGACCCGGATGTTAAAACTCTGCTGGATATGGCTCAAAAAGTCGAAGGTAATGCTCGTCACATTTCCGTCCATGCGGCCGCTGTTATCGTCGGTCCTGATGATTTGGTTAAATATACCCCTCTGCAACTCGAGTCTGGCGGAGGCAACCGTATTATTACCCAATACGAAATGCATGCCAGCGAAGAGGTTGGGCTGATCAAACTCGATATCTTGGGCATTTCTAACCTCACCATTTTGGCCAACGCCGTCAAGATTGTCCAAGCTCTTCACGACGTCAAGATCAATATTAAGAAACTTCCCCTCGACGATAAAGAAACCTTCGAGATGCTGGCTCGTGGAGAAACCTTCGGTGTTTTCCAAATGGCCGGCGGCGGTATGACCAAGTACTTGATGGACCTACATCCGGAGCGTATTGAAGACCTCATGGCCATGGTTGCCCTTTACCGCCCCGGTCCGATGGGTTTTATTCCGGAATATATTGAAAGAAAACGAGATCCCAGCAAGGTCAAGTACTTCGTTCCCGGTCTGGAAAAAATTCTCGATCAGTCTTACGGCATTATCACCTATCAGGATGATGTTCTTTTTATGGCTATTCAGCTGGCCGGCTACAACTGGGAAGAAGCCGACAAATTCCGCAAAGCCATTGGCAAAAAGATTGTTTCCGAAATGGAGGGTCAACATGCCAAATTTGTTGATGGTTGTGTGGAATACGGCCATATTCCGCGCGATAAGGCCGAAGAACTCTTTAAACAAATCGAGACCTTTGCCGCCTATGGCTTCAACAAAGCACATGCCGCCTCCTATGGCATCGTTTCTTACTGGACTGCTTATATTAAGGCCCACTACCCGGTTGAGTACATGACCGCCCTCATGTCAGTTGAGGCTGGGGATACCGATAAAGTGGTTGCCTCTATCGCCGAGTGTGAAGCTCTTGGCATTAAGGTCCTCGCACCGGATATCAACGAGTCCCGTACCGATTTTACCGTTGTCGACATTCCTGAAGATCAGCGTCTTCCTGACGGCCGGGCCAAAGACACCGGCAAAGCCATCCGTTTTGGCCTTTCTGCCATCAAAAATGTTGGCGACTCGGCCATTACCGCCATTCTTCTTGCCCGTGAAGCCGGGGACTTTAAATCTTTTACCGATTTTCTCTATCGCGTCGAACTTTCCAAAGTTAACAAAAAAGTGGTTGAATCGCTTATTAAAGTCGGTGCTTTGGATCGATATGGTAAACGTGCCCAATTATTGGCGGCCTTACCCATTATTCGCGATAACACCATCAAAATTCAAAAAGGCAAGGATAGTAACCAAGTGAGCCTTTTTGCCTCTACCACCCACACCGATGACGTCACCGACAATTTTCCGGACATTCCCGAAATTCCTTTGGATGAGAAATTAAAGATGGAAAAGGATCTTCTCGGCTTTTATCTGACCGATCATCCGGTAAAAAAGATTGTCCGCATCGTCGCCAACCAAATCTCCCATAAAATTAACCAACTGGACCCCACCCTCCATCTTAATCAGATTGTTACTCTCGCCGGTGTCGTTTCTCATGTTCGCCTCGTCAACACCAAAAAGAATAACTCCAAGATGGCCTTCATCACCCTTGAAGACGACACCAAAAGTATTGACTGTGTTGTTTTCCCCAAACTTTACGCCGAAAACCCTCTTTACTATCTTGAAGACTCCGCCCTAATCGTCAAAGGTAAAGTTGATAACCGTGATGACAAACTGCAAATCGTCGTCGACTCGATTGTTCCCATCGACACGAAACGCACCCCTCAGGATATGATCCACGAAATTTTTATTAAAAACGGCACCCCCAAAGATCGTATGGAGAAAGTGAGTGAACTTCTCAAGACTCATCCCGGTGACCACGAAATTACCATTACCATCGAATCCGGTAACAATCTCAAGAAAATTACTCTACCCTACAAGGTCGACTTCACCCCGGAACTTGAAACACAAGTGGAAAAAACGCTTCAAGGCTGATAAAATAAGTCGCTATGGCAAATCAAATCAAATGGCAAGACAAAATTGAGTTCTCCGTGGGAGATACTATAAAAGTTTCTCAGACCATCAAAGATGGCGACAAAACCCGTGTTCAGGCCTTTCAAGGCATTGTGATCGCTATTCGTGGCGATGGACAAGGTAAAAACTTTATTGTTCGCAAAATGGCTGTCGGTGGTGTCGGCGTCGAGAAAATCTACCCCATCAATACCCCTACGGTCACCGGCATCGAGATTGTTAAAAAAGGCAAAGTTCGTCGTGCCAAGCTATATTACCTTCGTAATCTCCTGGGCAAAAAGGCTACCAAGATCAAGGATGTTTACGTCCGCAAAGGTCAAGCCGCTTCCGTTGAGGCCGTCGCCGAATCTCCCAAAGTTGAGGGTCTCAAAGAAGAAAAAGGTCGCCCCGAACCTCTCAAAGTCAAAAACGCTCCTAAGGCCGAAGTTGTCAAAGAAAAGAAAATCAAAAAAGGCCCCCATAAAATCGTTCGCAAAGAACGTCAATTCGTTCGCTAAAATAACTTTTGGCGCACTCTTCAGCGAATTTTCAGCTAAAAAGTATAATGTACCCACATGAGAATACTTATTGTTGAAGATGAGCACCGCATCGGTACTTCTATAAAAAAAGGCTTGGAACTGGAAAAATACGCCGTCGACCTGGCTTTTGATGGTCGTGATGGCTATGATTTTGCCGCCACCGAAGAATATGACTGCATTATCCTGGACCTGATGCTTCCCGGTATGGATGGCTTGACTATCTGCAAAAAACTCCGCGAGAAGGGGATTCATACGCCCATACTTATCCTTACCGCCAGAAGCCAGGTTGAAAACAAAATCGAAGGACTCGACTCCGGCGCTGACGACTACCTCACCAAACCCTTTTCCTTTGAAGAACTCTTGGCGCGTGTCAGAGCCTTAATTAGAAGGCCAAATGGTATGCAAAGTACCCTTCTCAAAGCCGGTGACCTGGAACTCGATACCGTTAACTATGGCGTAAAAAGGGGTAATATAACAATTCAACTTTCCAGCAAAGAATATTCTCTTTTGGAATATTTGCTGCGTCATGTTGGTAACATTGTTTCCAAAGATCAAATTGTCGGCCATGTCTGGAACTACGATGATGACGTCCTTCCTAATACCGTCGAGGTTTACATCCGTAAACTCAGGCAAAAGATCGATATTCCTTTCACCGAGGAAGAACCCCTCATTAGCACCGTTAGAGGCTTCGGTTATAAAATCGAAAATTAATATGTTCGAAAGAGCCAGAATCAAACTCACCGCCTGGTACCTACTGATCATCATGTTGATCAGTCTCTCTTTTAGTGGTGTCATTTTCCGTGTTCAAATGGTTGAAGTCAATCGCTTTGCCAGAGCCCAAAGAACCAGAATCGAAAATCAATTTCCTCCGTCAAATTACGCTCCCTATGAAACACCGCAAGTTGATCCGGACTTAATTGCCGAAACAGAAAATAGAATTCTCTTAAACATTCTTTTAATTAACGGCGTTATTTTAGTTGTGTCCGGAGGTTTAGGTTATCTTTTGGCCGGCAAAACACTTCGTCCAATTAAAGAAATGGTTGAGGAGCAAGACCGTTTTATTTCTGATTCCTCACACGAATTAAGAACCCCCCTGACTTCTCTTAAAAGTTCCATGGAAGTTGCTTTAATGGACCCTAAACTCTCACTAAAAGACGCCAAGACTCTCATCTCGGAAAACATTGAGGATGTTAATCGCTTGCAAAAACTTTCGGATTCCCTTATTTTACTTACCCGCAAAGGTCTCAAACGTAGTTTGAATGTCGAAGATGTTTCCACCAAAGCGCTTATCGACACTGCTCTCAAACAGACCAAGCCGCTCGCTGATAAAAAAAATATCAAAATCATGTTAAAGGTTAAAAAAATTAGTTTCCGGGGAGATTTTGAAAAGCTGACGAATGTTCTCGTTATTCTTCTGGATAACGCCATCAAATACAGCCCCGAAAACAAAGTCATTATCGTCAAATCCTGGAAAACCAAGCATTTCGTTGATATTCAAGTAAAGGATCAAGGTGTTGGCATACCGGCCAAGGATCTTCCTCACATTTTTGACCGTTTTTATCGGGCGGACGCCTCCCGTACCAACACAAGCACTGTCGGTTATGGCCTTGGGCTCTCCATCGCCAAAATGATTGTCGATCAGCATCACGGGTCCCTTTCAGTGAAAAGTCTTCCCGAAAATGGTACTATTTTTATAGTAAGGCTTCCTGCAAACCCTTCAAAAATCTGAAATTATTCAGGTTTTATTAAGCAAACCAACCTAAAATCCAATTTATGAATCTAAAAAACACTTTTGGCGGTTTGAAAAATTGGCTTGTCAAACTTCCTTTGCTTTTCAAAATTCTGATCCCTTGTGCTCTTTTAGGGCTTGGCTATTTTGGCTATACCAAAATTCATTCCACCTCGTCCAAAGTTACCTATCAGACTTCAATTGCGGAGAAGGGGACACTTATCACCACTACTCAAGCCTCCGGTACCATTACTTCCGGCAACACTACTTATATTACGACCGGCGCTACAGGCACCGTTAGTAAGGTTTATGTCAAAAATGGTGACACCGTCACCAAAAATCAAAAATTGGCTGATCTAACGCTGGATGACTCCGGTCAGCAAACGCAGACTACTGCCTGGAACAACTATCAGCAAGCATTAGTAAATGAAAAAGTTGCCCAAACGCAAAAAAATCTTAACAATATTACTATGTTGCAAAAACAACAGGCGGTGACCGATGCCGAAACCGCTCAAAGAGATGCCCATTCCGGTGGCTGGAATCCCAAAACAGTTGCTCCCTATACTCCTAATGAACTATCTATCGTTGATGAACAATATCCTGAGGCGGTCAATGCCTATGCGGAGGCCCAGGAAGCCTATGCCATTTCGGACACCAACATCGCTCTGGCCTACTCCAAGGCATCCGCCGCCTATACCAGCTACCAACAAGTTTCTAGTTCCATTTATGCGCCGGCAGCAGGCGTTCTGAATAATTTAACCCTGGCTCCGGGAGTCGTTATCTCCAACTCCTCAAATAGCTCAATTACCGTTAGTTCGGGAACCGATACCACCAGTAACTCTGTTACGGTTTCTTCTCAAAAGATCGGTGCCATCAAAAATCCCAATGGTCAATATCAAGTCACCGTTAGTTTGACAGAGGTAGATGTTACCAATGTTAAGTCCGGCCAAAAAGTAACCTTAACCATGGATGCCTACCCCGACGCTTCTCTTACCGGCACGGTTTTGGCAGTCAACACTAGCGGTAGCGTCAGCTCCGGCGTTACTTCCTACTCGGCCACTATTCTTCTGGATAAAACCACCCTGGATCTCTATACCAATATGGCTGTTAATGCCACCATTATTATCTCCTCCAAAACAGATGTCTTACTGGTTCCTTCCACCGCTATTCAAACGGCCAGTGATGGCTCAACAACTTATGTTCAGGTTCAAAAGAATGGTCAAATCACCGATACCACGGTTGTTACCGGCGACACCAACGATACTCAGACCGAAATTACCTCCGGCTTGAACGAAGGTGATGTCGTCGTCACCGGCGTCGTGTCCAAAACGGCCATTACCACCTCCACCTCTACGAGTAGAACTACCGGTAGTAGTACCAGCACTCTCTTTAGAGGTACTACCGGTGGCTTTGGTGGCGGCGCCGCTCTGTTTGGCCAATAATCTTATGAATAACACGATTATTGAGGTCAAACACCTTTCCAAGATTTATAAAACGGATATGTTGGAAACTATCGCTGTCGATGATGTTTCCTTTAAAATCGACAAAGGTGAGTTCGTGGCCATTATGGGTCCTTCCGGTTCCGGCAAATCGACTTTGATGCACATTTTAGGTGCCTTGGATAAACCCACTAGTGGCGAATACATCCTGGATGGCGAAAATGTTGAAAAATTATCCGATGATGAGCTATCGGATATCAGAAATCGTAAAATCGGTTTTGTTTTTCAAGCTTTTAATTTACTCCCTCGTACTACTTGCTTGCAAAACGTCATGCTTCCCATGGCCTATGGTGGTATTCCCAAAGAAAAACGCGAACCAAAAGCCAAAAAACTTTTGGAACTGGTTGGTTTAAAGGATCGCATGTACCACACTAGTAATCAAATTTCCGGCGGCCAACAGCAACGTGTGGCGATTGCCCGAGCCTTAGTTATGGATCCATCCTTGCTTCTTGCCGATGAACCCACCGGTAATATTGCCTCGGCTCAAGCCGATGAAATCATGGCCATCTTCGAAAAATTAAATGACGATGGCAATACTATCGTTATGATCACTCACGAACCGGATATCGCCGAACACGCCAAAAGAATCATCTTAGTTAAAGACGGCAAAATTGTTAGCGACAGTACGAGTCACGAGCGTCGTCGCATAGTAGGCAAATAATATGGAATTATCAGAACAAATTATCGAAAGCTTCGGTACTCTAAGACTCAACAAAATGCGTACCGGTCTGGCAGTCCTCGGTATTGTTATCGGTATTGGTTCGGTCATCGCCCTTGTCTCTATTGGTCAAGCCAGTCAACAAGCCGTTACTTCTCGTATTCAGTCATTGGGAGCCAATTTGCTCACCATTTCTCCCAGTCGTTCTCGTACCGGTGCCGTTCGTGGTGCCGCTGGTGGTGGCACCACCTTAACTAACGCCGATGCTACTGCCATCGAAACCTCCTCCAGTATCACTACCGTCAAATCTGTTTCTCCGGAATACTCCGGCCGTTCTCAAGTCGTCACCGGCACTAACAATACCAACACCACGGTTATCGGTGCCACCCCCACCTATGCCTCCATCCATAGTATTACCATCGCCGGGGGTGTCTTTATTTCCGCTAGAGATGTTTCCTCCACCACTAGAGTCGCCGTTATTGGCCCCACTGTTGTCACTGATCTGTTCGGAGATACGGCCACTGCAGGGAACGCTCTCGGCCAATCGATCAGAATCGGTAGTCAAACTTTTTCCATCGTCGGTGTTACCGCCGCCAAGGGAGGCTCGGGCGCCACTAGTCAGGATGATCAGATCATTATTCCCTTGTCTACAGCTCAAAAACTCTTGTTCGGCGCCAAAAATCTTACTTCTATCGCCGTTGAAGCCAATAGTGCCGCCGTCATGGATCAAGCCAGAAACGAAATTGGTTATCTTCTTTTGGCCCAACACAAAATTACTGATCCGACCAAGGCCGATTTCAGCATCATGTCCCAAGAAGATATTTTAAGTACCGCCTCTCAAGTCACCGGCACCTTTACTTCACTGCTCACCGGTATCGCCGCCATCTCCCTCCTTGTTGGTGGTATTGGTATTATGAACATTATGCTCGTCACCGTTACCGAAAGAACCCGCGAGATTGGTTTACGCAAAGCCCTTGGAGCCAAGAAAAAGACCATTATTACTCAATTCTTAACCGAATCTGTCATCCTCACCTTTGTCGGCGGCATTTTAGGAATTGTTTTTGGTGTCGTAGCCGCCTATATCTATGCCAAGGTAAACTCATCTCTGTTTTACGTCTCTCCCGAGTCGATTCTTCTCGCCTTTGCCGTCTCCGCCGCCATCGGTATTCTCTTTGGTTGGTACCCGGCTCGACGTGCCGCCGGTCTTCAGCCCATTGAAGCTCTTCGCTATGAATAAACGTCATTCCCGACCTGGTCGGGAATCTATATAAATAAAATACATTATTCAGCCATTATTAAGGTTATTAATCTATATTCTAAGAATATGAAAAAAACAATTTGGGTCCCAGTTATCACCGGCCTTTTAGCCCTTGCTCTCGGCTTCTTTGGTGGTTATCTTTATCAGAAAAGTAAAACTCCAACGAGACAAGCCGGTGCCTTCCAAATGGGAGCCAACGGCACGCGTACTGCCGGCACAGGTGCCAACAGAGCCGCTGGCGCCAACGCCGCCAGAGGTGGCGCACCGATAAGTGGCAAAATTACCGCCATGGATGCAACCAGCATCACTGTTCAAAGTACTGACGGTAGCAGCAAAATCGTTTTGCTTTCCGATCAGACCAAAATCAACAAGACCTCCCAAGGTGCCGTTTCCGATCTTTCGGTTGGTACCCAGGTTATGGTAATCGGTAGCACAGCCAGTGGTGCTGTTACCGCCCAGACCATTACTCTCGGTGGAGCCATGCCTTCTCAAACCGCTCCTTCTCCCAGCGCTCCGGCTAAATAAGCGTTACTCGGTATTAAAACAAAAAGAGTGGCCTAACCACTCTTTTTTGTCATAAAATAAGCCGAGGTTTCCCTCGGCTAGAACTAAATATTCCGAATATTTTTGACTTCAGGCTTACCTTCAAGAACCAGATGCGGGCCTTTTAAAGATACTTTATCATCGTCTACCAACGGAAAATTCAAATACCCAGCGATCATGTCCCTGGTCAATTGTCCCCAAAGAACATCGGCAATGTTTGCCACTCTATCTGCGTTTACTACATTAGATGCCTCGATTGTCAATGGTATTTTTACATTTCTTTCAAGAATGTCTGTACCATCCTCACTGTTACCAACCTTGATTACAACAGTCAATTCCAAAAACCATTTGCCGTATAGATTCACCTTACCTCCTTTTTAATTTGCATTTACTTGTGATCCCGGCCGGAATCGAACCGGCGATATTCAGGATGAAAACCTGACGTCCTAGGCCGCTAGACGACGGGACCAAAATTTCAATTAGGCGGGACATCGCCATTCAGTAATTTTCTACTGAAAATTCTTCACGACCAGGCTAAGCGCCAGTCGCGCTTCCGCCTTTCTCGTCCCATTATTAATCTCATTTAAACAATTCCGCCGTAAAGGCGGGATTTTTTAAATGTGGGTCAGGCGGGACTCGAACCCGCGACACCCTGCTTAAAAGGCAGGTGCTCTAACCGACTGAGCTACTGACCCATTACCAACGCACTATATTTTATCATTGAACCTACTCAAAATAAAATACAATAAAATTTTCTGCACAAGCTACAATAAACGTATGAAGGTTTTAGGCATTGATCCGGGCACCGGTAGAGTCGGCTGGGCTCTGGTTTCTCATGAAAAAGGGATAGATACTTTGCTCGAATGTGGCTGTTTCGAAACCAAAGTCAACTCCGAACTCCCCGAAAGATTAGCAAAGATTCATGTATTTTTGACGAAATTAATTGCCGACAACCAACCAGACGTTATGGCCGTTGAATCGCTCTTTTTTGCGACCAACGTTAAAACAGCTTTCGACGTTGGAGCTGCTCGAGGGGTAATTCTTTTAGCCGGGGAAGAGGCTCATTTACCCATTTTCCAATACACCCCACTTCAAGTTAAATCTTCATTAGTCGGTTATGGCCAAGCCGATAAACACCAAATCCAGTTCATGGTCACCAAAATCCTTCATCTCAAAGAAGTTCCCAAACCCGATGATGCCGCCGACGCTGTCGCTATTGCCCTGACTCATCTTTTCCACCACCCAAACCCATTAAAAAACCGAAACTGAGCGTGCTATACTGACTTTATGATAGGTTACTTAGAAGGCACCGTTAAGTACGCAACCCAGGGGAAAATTATTCTTTTCACGAACGGCATCGGTTTTACCGTGCGTCTCCCCGCCAATCTAAACTATTTGGAAAACCAAAAGGTCGAACTCTACATCCATACCCACATTCGCGAAGATGATCTCGCCTTATATGGCTTCCAAACTCCTTCCGATCTGGACATCTTTGAACTGCTTTTAACGGTCTCTGGAGTTGGTCCCAAGATTGCCCTGGCCATGCTTTCGGCCTCTTCCGCTGAGAATATCAAAAACGCTATTTCCGAAAGTAACCTCGCTTTTTTTAGTTCCATTTCTGGGGTCGGCAAAAAGACCGCTCAAAAGATCATTCTTGATCTTAAATCCAAGATCAGCAAAGGCGACGTCAATATGAATAATCTTGAAGGCAATTCTGAGCTTGTCGATTCACTCATCGCTCTTGGTTTCCAAAAATCAGAAATTTCGTCAATTTACTCTCAAATTGATTCTTTATTACCCCTCGGTGCTCAGGTAAAATCAGCCTTGAAATTACTTCGCAAATGACCAATCAACCGGAAACTTCCACCATCCGTCCTGCACATTGGTCCGACTTCACCGGTCAGCCTCAAATCGTCAAATCTCTGCAAATTGCCATTCAGGCCGCCAAATCTCGTCAGGAACCCATGGAACACACCCTTCTTTACGGTCCACCGGGCCTGGGCAAAACTACTCTTGCCCACATCATCGCCAACGAGATGGGTGTCAACATCAAAATTACCTCCGGCCCGGCTCTCACTCATGCCGGGGATCTAGCTTCCATTCTCACAGCTCTCGAGCCTGGAGACGTGCTTTTTATTGACGAAATTCATCGTCTTAACAAACCGGTCGAAGAAGCTTTGTATCCGGCCATGGAGGATTTTGCCATCGATATTATTTTAGGCAAAGGTCCGGCTGCCAAAAATCTTCGTCTCGATCTCAACCCCTTTACCCTCATCGGTGCCACCACACAGGCAGGCAAAATTAGCTCGCCTTTAAGAGACCGTTTTGGCATTGTCCACCGTTTGCGTTTTTATGAGCCTACGGAGCTTCAGGGAATCATCCTCAAAGCCGCCAAAAAACTAAATCTTAAACTCGACGAAGACTCGGCCTTGGAAATTGCCAAGCGTTCCCGAGGCACCGCCCGTATCGCCCTCAAACTCCTGCGACGCGTGCGTGACTTTAATCTGGTCGAACACGACTCCAAATCCAGTCTGGATATCACCAAACAATCTCTGGAATTTTATGAAGTGGATGACGAAGGTCTTGATGCCACAGACAGAAGACTTCTCGAAGCTATCATAGATCAATATCGCGGTGGTCCGGTTGGTCTGGAAACCCTGGCCGCGCTTATCTCCGAATCGGTGGATACCATCACTGATCTCTATGAGCCATATTTACTCCAGTCCGGTTTTCTCTCCAAAACAGCTAAAGGGCGCGTGGCCACCGATAGAGCCTACGAACACCTTGGTAAAACTAAAGTTTCCTAGATCAATCAACTTGACTTCTGGCGCATTTTACCTATAATATCGGCATCGTTAAGTTAGTTCCTTCACATCTAAGGAGTATATATGAGAAAAAGGTTTTGGCAGTTCGTCTTTGCTTCGGCACTTCTCGTATTAGTTGAGATTTTTATTTTTAGCCACCTGTCGTTATTCTTTCCGCTTTTCGTCGTAATTGCCGTCTTGTTTGATGTTTTTAACGTTTTTTGGCTTCTCGCCTTACTTTTGAGCATCATTAAATGGATGGAATTCTACAAAATCCAACGAATTCTTCAAAAAGAAGTCACCGGCAAATACCAACATCATAGCCAATTGTCCAAAAGAGAAGCGTTGGATACACCCGGCTCAAACATGATCACTGTTCCTTTGTGGACCCCCATGAAAGTAAAGTTGGAAGTCTTTACCCTTTCGACAGAATCATATCCGAAACAGCTTGATCTCTACTATTCTTTTTACAAGTCAGAAAGCGGTTTCCTCATTGTCAGAAATA
>Ga0182027_10000882_pt1 | contig 50863 bp, 34 predicted proteins | sample 712E1DmetaG_FD_121300 | JGI IMG/M metagenome (GOLD analysis project Ga0182027, IMG submission 121300) | Permafrost microbial communities from Stordalen Mire, Sweden - 712E1D metaG (Illumina Assembly) | ecosystem: Environmental > Terrestrial > Soil > Wetlands > Permafrost | place: Sweden...
GGTGCGCCTCGCTGAGCGTAATCCGCGTGGACGATTGCATTCATGATCGCTTCGCGGACCGCAATCACCGGAAAGGTCCAATGATCTGTTCGCTTCACGGAGCCTATGACTGCCTCACGAGCCATGTGCTTCCGCAAGAATGCGATCACATCCTCGGCAGCTCCCGGAAGATAAGAGCGCACTTCCGTGGAGTCGAGAATCCGGCGCCGGTCGTTGCCAGCGAACCGCCCAGCTTGAATCCATGCATCCGGGTAGTGGTTTAGCCGATCGGCACCGAATAGGAGGATGCCCCCGATAGTGGGTACAATCCGGCCTTGGTAGTTCGTTACGATTTTGAGAGTTTGCAAATCAGGGCGTGTCAGTTTGCGAATTGGCTTGAAGAACTCGGAAGCAGCTCGGAAGTCGATTGCTTCCGAGTTCAGTTCCGGCCTGGGCTGTTCGTCAAACGAGGAGACCTGGTTGTAGCGCCGCATCTCCTCGACCAGAAATAGATCCGCCCGCCGATTTGTTGAACCCACACGAACAAAGACACCCTCCTCCGGACCGAGCCGATTCAAAAAGTGTGGCCTGCTGGCGCTCGGGTAAATTTCGACCGCCAAGACCTGAGACTTTCTCCAGGGCATCACTTCGATAGAAGGCACCAACCTTGGCGAGATGCTGTCTGCAATCAGATTGGCGAGACGCTCTTCCTCCACCAGTACGTTGGGGATTCCCTTGACCCTCTTCGTACCGTCCTCGACTCCCAGCACAAGAACGCCGCCAGAGGTGTTGGCGAACGCAACGATGGCCTTCAGCGCGCCGTCCGGGGACGAGAGATCGCGCTTGAACTCCAGTGTCTTGCCTTCCGGCCTACTGAGGAGGGTAATCAGGTCCACGACTCTGCATTCTACTCTGAAGCAAGGCTATAAATATACCTTCCGAGTTGGAGAATCCTGCGCGATGGCACGAGTCGAACCCGACCGGCTGAGCGAAAGAAGTTCGGGCTGGTCCCCCACGACCAGCCCCATTGGCCCACTGGTGAACGGTTAGAGAATTTGGTAGCAATTTGGTAGCAAATAGCGCCCGGAATGCCGGTTTTTGACCACTGTACCGGCTTATAACCCCTTTTGAATCAGCATCCAGCTACTTCCTCGCCACCTTCACACGGTGGAAGTCGCAGGTTCGAATCCTGCAGCGCCACCATAGAATCAATAACTTACGGCAGTCTCCCAAACAAATTTATAGTATTTGGCGGCCAATGCCTGGTAGCATCTATGCACCCTCTTCGCCAGGCCGGCCTTGCGCCGGCAACAGCGCATAAACCGAACCGGACATCCGATGTAGGGCGCGGTCAGGAAAGTGCTGTGCAGATACTGCGCCGTGAGCTGAAATGGCGCGGCAGAGCCTGCTTTGCCGCCCGGTGGAACATGATAAATATAGATCAATGCATTCACGGCTACCGGCAGTAGCAGCAGGCTTGGCAGCGCCGCCGCGCCGTAGACCACAAAGCAGCGAAGCCACTCGTGGAGATAATTACCATGCGTCTTGAAGACAAACCACTTGTATCCGAGAAACGCGACCGATATAGCAATGAAATTCGACAAGACCGCGGCATACAAATAACCAAACGCCACATGCCGCGAGAGCACCTACGTTAGCGCGGCATACAACAAGTAACCGAAGGCCGTGTTCCATAGACCCACCAGCAGATAGCGCGCAAATTGCCACGACGGCAACCAGCATCGTAACCCGCCTTCCTTGATATGAGGAGGATTCGGGGATCGAACATCTAAATTGTGCTGTTCCATGGGATCTTTATGCACTCCTGAACACACCTAAGTCTATTGCAGAACAGCAAGGCAAAAGTCCATTTCCCCATGAATCAGGTTATTCATATTCAACGTGGCTCACTGAAACAATGCTAACCTCTGAGCCTGTCATCCCCGCCACAGCGCGCTTCTTCCAGAGCTATTGTCGTTCGGTGCCAGTCTTTCCGTCTGTCTTAGGTGCCGATCCATGGACTATGTCGTTCGCTTGGCGATGAACAATCCATATTGCCAAAGGCCCATAAAAAGGACTATTAAAAGTACTAGTGTGCAAAGCTAAATAGCGCGGATTATTAAAAACCCATTTTTTCGCCCAGAAGTCACGTCTTTCGTCCACAATTAGCACAAAATCCTTTACTCCTCCGAGTAGCTCACCGGTCGAGAGAATATCCTGTGTATAAAAACCCGCGCTCTTCCAATTCTCCATCTCATGATAGCCGCCGAAATCATGCACGCCGTCTACGACGCTCTTGGGATCATGTGCAATGTCCCAGTCGATGGGATAATAGATTTGAGTCACCGAGGATTGGTGATAAAACTCAATATCTACAAAAGTAGTCAAGTCGCAGTCTACGATTGGAAGGCCCGAGGGTAATGAGGCAAGGAGTTTGGGCGTGTAGTCCGAGAAAGGCAGGAGGTCTTTTACTGCGATACTGTGTGCATACGCAAGTATTGCCAGGATAAACACGACAATTGGCAAAGCACGACGCAATTTCTCGGGGATTGAGGCATACTCCATAATCTGAGTTAGTGCTTCGCATAGGAGAAACACAGATGCAATCGAAAGCGGCAACAGGTAACGATTCGCGTAAATGGAAAGTCCAAAAAGCGACTTGATAAAGAAGACGGCATCTACAAGAAGGAGGGAGATGATAATAACGTAAGAACTTATGCGCGCCCTCCGGAAACGCAGCGAAACAATTCCTAATAGCCCAAAAAGAAGTAATATCATCACACTTACATTATGATCAAAAACGGTCTGACCGAGGAGGAAATCTCGCAGCGCGGGACGTACCGTCCAAAATCCGTCCTTGCTGACGGCAGCCGTGGCAATTATATTGTTCCAGCAGAAGAAAAGAACGCTCCAGCCAGCCATGACACTTAGATATAAGGCCGGGCGAAAGCGCCGGAAATACATATCCAAGACCACGAGAGCTCCAAGCAAGGCCGCACTGTATGCGATGCCAAAGGATTGGCTTCCCGTAAGCAGGAGATGTGTGCAAAACGTCAGGAAAAGAAGCCAAGCAGGCGCACCACGTTCGTCTCCCGCCCGGAAGAGAAGGTAGACTGTAGCTGCCGCCGCAAGCATGAAGATACCGTAAGAACGTCCATTCGACAGCTGCCATCTAAGGCACTCGTTTACCAAAAAAACATATGAAGTTGCTGCGGCAACTACCCATATGGGATAGAAGCGCCGGGCCGACAACCAAACAAATACAAAAGCCCCGGCGACTGCTACCGCTGAAAACATTCGTAGAGACAACTCGGAACTACCCAAGAGAGCGATCCAGGGCCGGCCCAACAGAAAGAAAAACAACCCGCTGCCATCGAGGCCATGATTCCATAGATACATCATGCGCGAGAAGGAGGGCGCCTTCAGGACAAACAGCCCAAAGAGTTCGTCTCCCCAGAAAATGCAATTACGAGATCGCCAGAATCCCAGGAATAGCAGCAGGAGAACTCCAGTAGCAATTCCAACTCGATCTGCACGCCTTAGTGATTCTCTGTGGGATATGAATTCGATCTCACTCGATTCAGAAATCATTAAGTTACGCTCCTATCTGGTCATGATACACTTCGGAACGGCTCTGTTACAGGATTCTGCTTCCATCGAGTGGCCTTTCCATATTCTGAAATAGTAGATAGTTAATAGAGCGCGTCGGATACTGGCTCCAGAGGCATTTCATCGAGAGAATGTAGCATTTGTCTCAACCCTATGGGCGCATCCGGTTCAATGGCGCCGATTACTCTGGCAGCGGCTTCACAATCATATTGGCCAGAAACTCATCGAGCGGCAGGAACGGGAAGAGGTCTTCAAGCGGTTTGGATACAAAAGAGCCATCGGCTTTCTGATGCGAGGAGAGCCGCGGCTCGCGCACCTCATCGGGGATGACGCGCACATCGCATTGCACCGGGCCTTCCATGGCGAGAACGCGGCGGACCTCTTCGCGCAGGTTGGTCTGGTCCTCGATGATGGCGGTCTTCAGTCCATACGCTGCGCCGATCCTGCTCAGGTCGGGCACGGTGAGGCCCGTGACTTCGTCGCATCCGATGCTGGCTTTGCCAAAATATGCCGCCTGTGAAGCTCGAATGGACGAGTATCCATTATTGTTCAGTACGAAGAATTTAATGGGCAACTGCAGGCGGTGGATCGTCTCTAACTCCTGAATATTAAACATGAACCCACCGTCACCGTCCACAGCGACGGCCCGGATATGTTCCAAACCGTTTTTCGCTGAATTGGTCTCTGCCATGCCGGACTACACCGCTGCGCCAACACGGCGCAGTTTCTTAATGATCGGCACCTCACGCTCGAAGACCCGTTTAATACCATCTCCCTTTGACTGCTCCCAGAGGCGGATATCGCGCACCAACCGGGAAATGCCGTTTGGCTCCAGCGATGCCGCCTGATCGGAGCCCCAACTGGCACGGTCCATGGTGATGTGGCGCTCAACACAGCATGCGCCCAGAGCAGCCGCACAGACACTGGTGGGGATGCCGGTCTCGTGGCCGGAGTAGCCGACCGGGACGCCGTAACGCTCAGCCATGGCCGGGATGGCGCGGAGATTCAACTCGTCGTAGTTCGCCGGGTAGGTGCTGGTGGCGTGAGTCAGGATGAGATCTTGCTTGCTTAAAACCTCAACGGCATGATCGATCTCGGCGTAGGTGCTCATGCCAGTGGAGAGAATGACAGGTTTTCCGGTCTTGCGAACGTGCCGCAGCAGGTTGTCGTCGGTGAGCGAGGCGGAGGCGATCTTGTAGACGGGTATGGCGAACTGTTCCAGGAAATCCACCGATGCTTCATCCCACGGCGAGGCGAACCAGGTCATCTTCACCGACTTGCAAAAGGCATCGATCTCCTTGTATTCCTCCTGCCCGAATTCCAGGCCATATTTGAGATCTCCATTGGTTAGGCCGAAGGGATTCTCGCGGGGTTTGGCCAGCTCTTCGGGGGTGTAGACCACTTCGATGGTGCGCTTCTGGAACTTCACGGCGTCGCATCCAGCCGCCACAGCCACGCTGATTAATCGCTTGGCGAGATCGATGTCGCCGTTGTGGTTGATGCCAATCTCCGCAATGACAAAGCACGGTTGATCGTCACCGATCAACTTGTCACCGACCTTGATCGAACTCATTGAAAAACTCCTCTTGGTACTGCCTTCGTGGAAGTGTCGAATTATGGGCGAAAAAGCCCACCTGCCATTGCTGCCGGCCCAATTCCAGAGCTATCATACCAGTTCCGCATCACGGTCTCTCTCGTATCCGGCTGATAGAGCCGGCTCAGCAAAATCGGACAGGAGTTTAAGTGGAGGTTCTGTTCTTCGGCAGCCTAAGATGGCTGAGAAGAGGAGAGCTGATGAGCAGACGTCCGCGCAGGAACCACACAGCGGCGTTCAAGGCGAAGGTGGCCCTGGCTGCAGTCAGGGTGAGAAAACGCTGGCCGAGTTGGCCGAGCAGTTCGACATTCATCCCAACCAGATCACGCAGTGGAAGAGCTCGTCGCAGGAGGGCGCCGCGGTCGTGGACTGGTTTAGCCGCCGTGTGCTGGCCTGGAAGCTGTCGATCACCATGGAGACTGCCTTCTGCATCGAGGCGCTCGAAGACGCCCTTGCCAGGAATGAAAAACCCGAGATATTCAACACCGATCAGGGCAGCCGGTATCGGGGCCCCCAGCGACAGGTCTTCGTCGCTGGGGTGGAGTTCACCAGCGAAGCCTTCACCGGGCGGCTAAAGAAAGAAGGGATCAGCATCAGCATGGACGGAAAGGGACGCTGGCGCAAGAACTTGCTCGGCGGGCTGCTTGCAACTCCACTGACGTTTCTTCTTCCGTTGTTGCGGTTCCCGGCACAGTTGGCCTTCCTTACTATTCCCGGCTCTCGCTCTCTTCTTCTATTTCATCTACCGTCGCCACAACCCAAGCCATGAACGCTACCTCGCACAAAAGAACACTCTTTTCGCGGTGTTTTCCGACGCGCCCCAGCCACGTGAACTGCATACGCCGCAACAACGCCTCTTATCGAAGGGAGACGCTCGACCCCGAGGCGTCCTTGTGACCCCCTGGACAAGCATGTCCCTGTGACAACAGACAGCGCTCGTTGTAATTAGAATCGTTGTTTGGCAATGGCGGCAACCGCGTCAGAAAACCAAAAACAGGAGAGTAGGGCGTATTCACACTAACCTCAATGCTTCAACGATCATGTTTCCTTATCGATGACGGCAATGTCATTCTCGTGAATAGATGCATCGATGTAGAAGACGAAGTCACGCTCCTTAGCGAGGGTTCTGAAGCTGCAACCCATATTCTGACTTCAAGGCCTTGCGCGTCCTGCGGAACATCTGCCATGTAAGCGATGGAACTCCTACTTTCCTGGCGATGGATTTTAGCTGGCGCGCAGCGATATTTGTTTGATTGATCGGGGTACCAACTCTAGAGGCAAGCACATAATCATCCGGTCTGATAAAACTCCAATGATCGTGATATCTTGACAATATCTGAAGCAGTTGCTTAGGTATTAGCAGATTCCTGATGCTGCTTTTCTTAACGTCCATCAATTTACCGCGATGCCACTGCTTCCTGACCGCAATGGTCATCGGTGGGATATGCTCGCCCTCGATATTAAAAGTCTCCTCAGTCAAGTTAATATGCTTCCATTGAAGACCGCATATCTCCGAGACGGTCATATCGGTATAGATCGCCAGGAGTATCATTTGCTTTTCCGGGTATTTTGTTATAGCCAGAATCTCTTTGACTTGTTCAATAGTTAGAGCGTATGATTCCTTGTGAGTTATCTCTGGCGGCTTCACCGTGGTGACTGGGTTGTTTCCCCAATAATATTGTTCTCGCCTAGCGTGTGAAAATATGGCGCTGACCACGTTGCGAATATGGGTTACAGTTTGCGATGAGTATCCCCGCTCTATTGCGGCAGTGGTGAGCCGATGAATATGGTCGGGCCGTGCATCGCAGAGTCGCACATTGTTAAGATATGGCCAGTCGGGATTGGCTTTCAGTTTCATTCTCGGTGGGTTTGGATTGGCGCGAAAGACACGTTCAACAGCTTCAGGAAACAACACATGTTTCAACATCGCGCGATAATGCTCTTTACCTGAAGACTCCTTTAGCGCGACATGTTCAGGAACGAATTTCCGCTCTACAAACTCAGCTATCGTCATTGCAGGATAAAACAGAGGAAGAAGCTTCCTTGAGGCTATCCTTTGTGCTTCATTCTCTGTCAGGCCATCCTGGCCTGTCGCGGGACCGATGTAAGTTGGCTCGCGCGTACCCATTTTCCAGAACCCGTCCTCGACGTATAGGGAGTTGTTTTGCGGCAAATATTGTTGTCCCATTTCACCTCCAATGGACTTAGCGTGCGATCTACCCGTACAGTAGGTGATATGCGACTACACGTGCTTAGTCGTCGATACTTGCAAGGCTTCCTAGGAACCATCGTGTGTTAAATATTAGTAAAGACTTTCTAAAATAATTTGCCTAATAATTGCAGCCTATACGAAGGCCTTACTATCTCTGCAATAATCCTGCGCCGGCCAAATCGCCGGCCCCTTCCACATTCATTTACAATCCATTACAGAAGGCGTTATGCACTAACTTCCAGGTGCCTTTCACCTAACATGGCTTTGCCGCTATGTCATATGAATAGTTACTAGAACTATTCATGATGGGCCGTCGCAGCCTCAACATCGGGCTTCATGAAGAGAGAAGCAGAAAACTTTGGATTCACCTGAACCTTCTCAATGGCGATTTTCTCTGCCGGAACTGGAGGATCTTTGACCCTCGCTGCCGGATCATCTAATGGAAGCACCTTTGTTTCAAGAAGAAACGGAATCTGAAGGCCGTTCACTGTACGATAATCCCGGTAGTAGACTTCCACAGGATGCTCTATGCCATCGAGTCTCCTTGGTTGGCCTTCAATCTTTGCCTCCAGAAAACTCTGTGCGTCAATCCACACATGAATAACCTGCCCGGTTTTCAGAGTCAGCTTCAGCTTATAGGTATCACGGCCCTCTACCTTCTCCGTGCCAACCAAGTCAACCTGGGTACCTTTGGTGGCATAGTCGATCAAGTATCCATCGAGTTCCGCCTGTGTGGACGCAACCTTCAACTCGTCCGATGAAAAAAGCTCGATTTCGCGCCGGTTGAGATAGGGTCTCAGCTTCCATCCGTTGACGCCGTCATACACCTGGAGAGCTGTTTGGCCATTAAAAAGCAACTCAAATCTCTGCTTGTGGGGACGTTGCAAATCCATAGTGAACGGCAATTGAATCTCTTCTTTAGGGCGCGGGTCACTCGGAAGTGCCGTCACTTTTTTACCACTTTGGGGAGGCACGGCCATAGTGGCCCGCTGATTCCCTCCTGCGCCCAGCTTCCCCTCCATCGATATGGATTGGACGGCTCGCCATGCCGACAGCCCGCCTCGGGCCGCCACGTTCCTGGCCAGTACATCAGCGGCGGAGAGGCTGGCTCGCGTTGTAGAGGTATCCGTTGCACCGGCAACTGAAATGGCAAGGGATAGGGGAAAGATGACTGCAAAAAGCTTTCTAAACATCTGGTCTTCCTTTCAGAGAAAAACTCAAGCTGGCCCATAAGAGACCAACCAGGCCGATCCGCCTTGCTTCATCTTCCTCTTCGAGAAGGCCATAATGAAGCAAAATGACTTCTGCTATTGCATCACAAGCCAAAAAGCATGATCTTGATCTACAGCAATACACACACGATTTCTCGGCTACAGGCCACTAATCGTTCGAAGATGCCATTTAGCAGACTTGTTGCCCCGTGTTCAACTCTTGCGCAATACCTACTTTTCAATGGAGCGGGGCTGTGGGGGTTGCTTCCTTTGAGCTACCTGCTGGTCCGCTGCACGGCGGGCAAGAATCCTTTTTCTGACCTTTCTCTGCTGCTCGGTAGATAGCGTCCTGAACATCCTGCCATATTCCATACGGGTGTACCCCAAGAGCATGGCATTCTTTTGGTCCGATGTTAATTTTTCGTCATTTACAACCGCAGACTTATTCGATTCGGTCTCCCGATGAATCTTATTGATTTCCGCTCTCTGTTCATCGGTGTAATTCAATCCGTCAAAATCGTCCTGAGGTGAAGAGTCCTTTTTCGGCTGAGCCCCAGGCACTAATGTCGCATTCCGAGCCTGGACCGCAGCTGGCTTATCGTTCAGTGCGCGTGCCAGCCCTGGCGCTGTAATTAGGAACAGCAATCCAGCCGCAATGGCCACCGATTTCGCAATCAGGTTCTTGTTCATATGCGCCTCTTTCTTCAATTGAGAGTATTCGTGCTGCAAAATCTCGAATTAACGGTTCAGTATCCAGTGCGGCAATACCGAGCCGGAGATTCTATAACATGCAATACCATGCAAACCCAGTCCTGACATTGATGGGCAGCAAATACTTAACGCTATTCGACCAGTAGTCCTCGCGCATGGAAATTACCAATCACGATGTCTACGCGATCCCCCGGCTTTATCAGCCGGCCGCTATTCGAGAACGCCATCCAGTAGGACTTTCCGGCCTCGATCTCGTGGGGGGCCTGGCGCAATTGACCGACCTTATCCATCGATGGGACCACCAGCCTGACTCCCTTCTCCGGGTTCTCCAAGACGGGGTTAAGCTTCTTATCGTTCAATGGCTTGGCCTTCTCCGGGTCTAAAACGCGATAACTAAACCGCAGGATGATCCCAGACTCAACCACTTTGACATTGAGGGCTTCAATTCCCCAGATGGCTTCGTAAACCGCCGCTTCTCGCTTCGCGATATGATCGGGCTGATTGCGATATGGAGTCGATACCACTAAGGGCTTCGCGACCGGAGCAGCCTGTTTGGCCGGTGCCGCAGTCTGTGCGGCCAAAGGTGAGACGAGAATGCAGCTGGCGAGAACCCCTGCCAGCAGCCTCTGCCGAGTAGCAGTAGCTAACCTTACGTACATCTCGAACATTACCCCCTTGCTTGGTTGGGCAGCCTACTTGCTGCTTTCCTAATAGAGAATGAATATTTAACTGCACTTTCCTTAGATGCAGTCTACGGGTCTGCCAGCGCAGTAAATTGATGCTGGCTTGTTGCTCAAAAAAGGCCGGACGTCCTGGTTGGGACGTCCGGCCCTTTGGGGGTTTGATCAGTTAGCCGTGAAGCTGGTGCCGGTCAGAGTTCCCGTCGTAACATTCCCGGTGATCGTTACGTGTGCCGTGGCCGTCGCTGTAGAAGTGCCTGGCGCATATTGCACGTTGATTGTGCAACTTCCGCCCGGTGCAACGACTGAGCCGTTGGCGCAGGTTCCGCCTGTAATTGTGAAGGTTCCCCCTGCGGGACCGACTTTAACGATCGCCGGGGTCGCAGTGAGAATCAGCTCGCCCGCTGCACTGTTGCTGACCGTGATGATGCCGGTCTTTGTGGATGTGTTGGCTGCGGCGGTCGTCAATGCTGGGCTGGGAGCACCGATGGTTACCCCTGCCAGCGCATCTGTACCGTTCAGCGTTGAGGTCTGGGTGCCAACCGAATCCGTAACCGAGATTGTTGCGGGCTTAGCGCCAGGAGCTTGAGTTGTGAGCGGCTTGAACTGCACAATGACTGTGCAGGTCGCACCCGAAGCAAGTGTTGTGTGGGTAGCGTTGCCGCAGGTGGACAGAATCGGAACGACGAGGTAATTGGCATCATTAGCTGCTGTCCCACCCAGCACTCCCGCACCGACGCCGGTTAACGGCACATTGCCGGTGTTAGTTAACGTGAACGTCTGAGACGGATCGGCAAGGCATGCGAGAATTCCAAAGCCGGTGCCCGGGCAATTGGCAGCCAGATAGGTGTTCCATACCGTCGGTGTCAGTGTCGCTGCGTTGACAGCAGCGATACCTGTTCCGCTAAGCGCCACTGGCGAACCCGTGACGGTTACGTTGGCGAAGATGGTCAGCGTGCCGTTTACCGTGCCGGTAACGGCCGGCTTGAAGACCACGTTGATGGTACAGGTAGCTCCTGCCGCCAGGGATGTGCCACAGGTGCCGCCCGACTGCGAGAAGACCGTCGACGAGAACGCCAGCGTGATACCAGTGCCTGCGGCCGCACCTGTGTTATGCAGCGTCAGGGTTTGCGCTGTGCTGGTGACGCCTACAGGGTCGCTGCTAAAGGTGAGCGGACCGCCCGTGACGCTGAGTGTTGCCGTTGCTGCGGCTGCCACATACTCAACTGCGCCGGCATCGACTTCGCTGTTCGTCTTCCGGTTCGTGCCGAAGAAATCCAATGTAGGCGCATCGGTGTAGTTGGCCCCGGCAGTGGACGGAACAAGGTTGATGGTAGATGACGTTGAAGTTGGCCCGTAAGTGCCGAGCGTGGTATTGGTGACCGGATTCAGCAGCGAGAGCGGGCCCCAACGCAGGTTGATCCAGTTGTTGCCTTCGTCGACTGTGGCAACCGGAGTCAGGTTGAAAACAGGGTTGGGCACAGTGGCGTCGGAGATGCCCGCCGGCACTGACCAGCCGGATGCGCCAAACTCGGGTGGTTGCCGCGAGCCGTCGCAGTACTGGTTAACGAATGTCGGGTTTCCCGCCGTGTTATGCTGGCTCGTGGCGGCATAGTCCGAGGTGCTGGTTAGTACCGAATAAGTCGGGTTGAGCGTTACACCGGAAGCATGGTTGGTCGGCCCGGTGTCGCCGCGCACGCCGATATCCCAATAGCTCAATCCAGGTACGCAAGCGCCGGTGCCTCCCGTGATGGTCACGCCTGTGCCGTTTGCCGTCGTGGCGTCGGTTTGGGGCTGGGTCGGGGCCAGCGTTGTGGTGAAGGCATTGTAGAGCGAGACTACATTCTGCTGGTATTGCGTGCTGAGAGCGCCCACGCCGATGTAGTATGCGCTGTTTTGCCAGAAGATATTGTTCTGCAGCAGCGGATACGAGTAGTTCCTGCATGTCCCGTTTCTTGCGCTTCCACCCGCATAGTGGTTGTCCGGGCAGGTGATGGTAGCCGGAAGATTCGCTCTCAAGATCGAGCTGTTCTGGATTGTCACGAGCCCTGAGACTTGAGGACACGATGTCTCCGTGCCAATCACGCAGTTAGCGCCCTCCGAACTGGCCAGCGGAGCTCCAATGGTGGTGAATAGAATTCCAGCCGAGGCTGTGGTCGAGTTAGAAACCACAGTGTTGTTGATGAAGTTCACGTTCAGGGCATCGACCATAGAAACGCCCGCGCCATCCCAACCGGCAACGTTGTCCGCGATGATGTTGTTGGTAATCGTTGGAGACCACCACTGAGCAGGATTTCTCGGGAAGGCCAACACATCCGAGCCGTTGACATTCTGGAGGCGCAAGCCGCCGCCGCTGCCGGATTCTGCAGCGTTGCCCATGATGAGGTTGGCATTGATGACCAGGCCCGGACCCACGCCGTCGCTGGGGAGAACCGAGCCCGGTCCACCCTGCGCAGGAGTAGGCACGCAATCCTGGTCGGTAGTTGTACCGCAGGGGGGTGCGACGTCGGGCGAGCCCATGACCAGCAAACCGCCGCCATTTGCTGGAATGGTCGGGTTGAGGCTCTGGTTGAAGAGGATGGAGTTGTGCTCGATGTCGCCGTTGTAGCTGAATCCCATGTGAGCGACACCGCCGCCATCTCCACTGCTCAGGTTGCCGCAGACCCAGTTGTAGTTGAACTTGTAGTAGTCGGCGCCGGTGCAAATACTGACACCGCCTGCTCCGGCCGGCGTTCCTGAGAACAATTCGTCGCCGGTGGATGAGTTCAACGAGATGCTGTTGTTGTGGATGTTGACGTTCATCTCTTCGCAATACGGCAGTTGCGCGTTGGTGAGAACTCCGGAGTTCACGCAGGAACCAGGGTCGAGATTTGTCGTCGAACCCGCAATATATTCAGGAGCGAATTCACCCTGGCCAACGTTGATACCGCCGGAGAGCGTCCCTGCATTGTTATAGATCTTATTGTTGGCGATTTGCAGGTTATGTCCCCAGGCGTGGACAAAGATGCCGCCGCCGCCCTGAGAGCTGTCGGTGATGCCCAACCCGTCGATGCTTGAGGGGTTGCACATGTAGTTGCTCGGGAACGGATTGGTTGTATTGGTGCGGCTTGTGTGGCAGAGCGAATTAGCGTCGCCCGTGCCATTGATATAGACACCGGCGGCAGACACAGGACCGGTGAGGAGGGTTGTGCCGGTTGGGAACGCCCCTTCAGTAGGAGCAACAGTCGACGGGGCGAAGTTAACTCCCTTCGACAGCACGGTAATTCCCGCACCTTCGAGCGCACCCATCAGGGATGGTTCTTGCAGCAACTGTGCCAGATTCCCATTGAGTGAAGCGTCCCACCCAATAACGGCTTCTGCCGGTAGCGGATCGACCTGAGCATTTGTTCCGTCGTATGGTTTGAAGTAGTTCCAGCCGGTCGCCGGGCAACTGATCTGTCCAGCCGGGTCATAGGAGCCGGCGCCGCTGGTGCTCTTAATGGGCGTTCCTTGAAGAGTTAAGCCAAACAGGCAATTGACATGCTCACGCCAAATATCGAGCTTGCCCGCGGGGTGAGTATTCGCGTTGATGATGCTCGAGGCCGCGCCGACGCCTTGCAGCCGGACAGGCTTCCACATCAGCAATAGCTCATTGTGAGCGGCTGTGGTCTTGGTGGTAACACTGGCGGTCGAACATGCCACGCCGGACGCGGACGCCGTGGAGCAAGTCGGGTCCACAATGATCAGGTCGCCCGGATGAGCGGCGTCAATCGCGCTCTGGATCGAATCAGATGCGAGAACGTGCGTCGGGGCAGAGCCGCCAATAGTGACAGTAACGGTGTCGATCGACTGTTTACCGTTTCCTGAAGTAATGACTAGTTGGCCGCACTGCGCGGTTGAGCCGCCGTATTGCGCCTGCTGTTGCACCGCGCAGTTGGGCACGCCCGGAGGCACCGTGACGGTGATCGATGAGTCGCTCCAGCTAGTAACCGGCGCATTGATTTTACCGATGGTCACGCTACCGGTTCCCTGAGTAGCTCCAAAGCCATAGTGGCGGAAGATGGTCTTCTGGTTGAACGGAGCAGTAGTAGCCGAGGGCCCTGAGTAGGCGTAGTTCGGCACCATCTGGTCGCCGAGCGCCGTGATCGTCAGGGTGTGTAAGGGAGCGCTCACATAAGGCCCTACTCCATCGCCGTCGACTTCCGCGATTGCTGGTGTTGCGGCAGGATAGGCGCAGTCGACATTGTTGTATCCGGCGCCGGCAAAGGCAGAGGTCGGCACGACAGGAGTGTCGAGATATTGCGTGGTCCCGGGCATGAACGGCAATTCATAGCAGAACTGGCTGTAGCCCTGGTCAAAGAGTGGATCGGTAACCAGCGTTCCGCCGGGGCCGGGGATCGGTCCGGGGTCATTCATGCAAAGAACCATCATCGTGGGCGAATACCCGGTCGGGTTCGGCGGGTTCACCTCCCATGTTGAGTAGGTCATGCCGTCATAGGTGCCCCAGTGGTCGGCGTAGACGCGCGAGATTTCGTTCCCCGCCCAATCCTTGATGGAGACGGGCATATCAGGCGGTGCAAACTTCTCGCCGAATTGGGGAGAGAAGGGATCGAATTCCGATGTGTAGTCGTCGGTGATGCCCCCGGTGAACTTGGCGGCGATGTGCGTGGAGGTGTAGATGTAGAACTTCGCAATCGCGCTCGACTGGTCGCCCAGGGTCACTTCCTTGCGGTCGCAGAGGTTGCGGGTAGCTCCGGCAAACGGCGCCACCTGATTCGATTGCGGGTAAAGGCTGATGTAGTCGGGCACAACGCGCGCCTCGCCGACGCACGGCCATGTGGGCTCAGGGATGAAGCCCGGTACGATATTCTCTGAGGGCGTTGTTCCCAAATTCGTGGTTTGATTCTGCCCGTTATTGGCGTTGTAACTGGGACCGGGGTATTGCTGAGAAGCAGCTACCGAGGCCTGGTCGGGGAGGATGAAGATGTTGCCAAACCCGCCAAACTCCTGAGTGACTGGTGCGATGTAGTTGTCGCCGATGAGGATGTTCTTATCCTCTTCTTTGACAAGTTCAAAGCCCGGAGGCAGTACTGCTTCAACCACATACTTGCCGGGGGGCAGCATGGGTAGGCCGTGCCTAAGAGGATCGGCATCGGTGCCAGTGCTGGGAACGGGATCGGCAATGCAGATCGAGCAATTTGTCCCGATAGGCCTGCCGTTGGCATCAAAGGCTGTTGCGCTCGGGAACTGATATGCACCGTCGTAGGGCGCCGGCTGGACCTGGTTCCAGTCGTGCATGCCGTCATAGCACTTGAACTGGGAGTTGTTAGGCAGCGGCGTCAATGTGGGCCCGCCATGTTCAGAGTTGTAGAAGTTGAGGTAATTCGGCTGGTTATACAGCGAGAAGTAGAAGAGATCAGGAATCACGCCTGTACTCGCGCCCTGACCTGGGCAGTTCATGTTGGGCGTGACGCCGTCGGCCCTGAAGCCCTGTGCGTAATCGTCCCAACTGCTGGTCTTGGCGGTATCCACCAAAGTTAAAGTCGGAGTTACGCCATCCGCCGCAAAACCCTCCTGATAGAGGTTGATGGTGACGTTCGGAACCAGAGGCTCCCATTGCGTCTGAACCAGTAGCTGAGGGTCGTCAAACGGCCGGGTCGATGCATATACGACATGGCCATGAATGCCGCCGTTTTCGCCCTCATAATAAGGGGCCTTGCCGAATTCGATGAAGCTGTTCTGGCCCGGGAAGCCCTGCCAGCCCTCAACGCCGCCAGTCCACGGTCCATCGATACGGCCCGAGGAGAGCTGGGTCGAACATGTGGTCAGCGGTGGAGTTGTACTGGTGGCTGGGGTCGTTGTGCAAACGCTGGGCGGATCGCTGGCATTGCTGGCGGCAATACCGTTGATTGCTTTGCCGGTGCAGTCGGCATTTGCGCAATAGACCGAGCCCGGTATGCGCAGATTGGTTGGCACAGAGACGATTTCCGCAGTGTTGGCAAGGAACTTGCCGATTGTAGAGCCGCCGCATGGCGGATAGCCGGTGATGCCGCAAGACGCGGAGCCATCTACTGGCCCGCCCACGTCATACACAACGTGCGTGCCGGTGTTTTTGTAACGGGTGACGTCGGTCTCCACTGTGTACCAGCTGAACAGCGGGAAGGTCTCGTTGAAGTTGGCGGTACCGGTGAAGTCCGTGACCAGCAGGTTCTCAAGGCTGCCATCGCGCAGCCGGACGGCGACGTTCGCGAATGGAATTCCCGCCTCGCCCGACTGCGAGATGCCATCTGTGTTGTCGTCGATAAAGGTCCGGGTGTAGAGGTTGGTTTGCCACTGCGTTGTCGCAATGTCACCCATCTGGACGGTTCCGCCACCGCCAGTCACTCGAACCGGCGTCGAAAGACCATCCACCAGCAGGTCGTTCCACTGGTCGAAGACGGTAACTCTCCAATCGCCAGCGGGAAGCCCCGAGAGCGTGAATGTGCCATCGGCATTGCACTTGGTGAATGCGAAGTCTTCGCCGTCAGGATCGCCAAAGCTCACGTAGCATTGGGACCAATAGTAGGTGTCGTGTGAACCGCTGCTGTAGAGCCGTTCGTCGGGCGTACGGCTCAGGTGCTCTCCGGTGACCTTGCCCGTAATTGTGTTGTTGCAGACATACGACACGCCGGGCTGAGGACTGTTGGGATCCGTGCCGTTGCAAACGTAGTCGTGGCGGCTCTTGATAATCGCCGGATTGGCGAAACCAATGCTGACGTGGTACGAAGCAGGTCCAAACTCCTGGAAGTAGCTGGGCTCGCCGATTCTGGTGAAGACGTCGTGAGCTTTCTGGCCGTCCAAGGTGTTGGTCTGCAGCCACTCTTCACCACGGGCGATGCGGTCAGCCCCTGGGGTGGCAATTACGCCCCAGCGTCCGGGCATCAGGTTGGCGATGACCGCCTGGCCGGCGAGCGGCGACAACGTCTTGCCGTCGGATTCGTACTTCGGACAGGTAACGATCATGCCGGTTATGCCGGTTGCGGTCGGATCGGTTGTACCACTACCGCTATTCAGAGGATTCGTCGTAACCGGGCACGCATCGAGCCCGTTGTTCGGGTCTTTAGTTCCAGCCAGGCTATTGGTCAGCGGCTGGTTGAACATGTCGTAGGTCATCTGACCGGTAAAGTCGCCGTTGCCGCCCATGGCGTCCCAGAGGTGAAGCTGGAAGCCGCCCAGTCCGGGCTCATTCGGCGCCAGGACGTCGATTCCGCCGCCGCCATCCTGTTCTCCGTTCAGAGGGAAGTCATCTTCAAAGACAAACACGGAGAGTTTACCCGGCGGGTAGGGCGAGGGCTGCGTGATCACCGTGACAGAGGTCTGTCCGGGAGCGATCGGAGCGCCGCCCATGCCGTGGCCGCAAAGTGTGGACCCGGTGATCGTTCCGTTGGTAGCGCCGCCAGCGTTTGCGGTTCCATTCTGGCACGCCCCGCCCGAGTATCCATAGACAAACGGGTTGGCTGCGTCGCCAGGAAGAATGGATATGTAGTAGCGCTTTGTCGGGTCTAACTGGACCGCGCCAGGGAGAACGGCTGTCATGCCATTTCCTGTGGCATCAGACCGGCATGCTCCGTTGCCAACGTCGCAAACTGAGGCCGCGCCAAGAACTGTCTGGCCCCCTTCGCAAGAGACCTTGCCGGTGCAACCCTGCGCCACATAAGGCATGTAGCTGGTGTGGAAGTTGGTTCCCAGGGTTGGAACGATACCCGAACCGGTTGTCGGGCAACCCGCTGCCGGTGGATTCGACGTACATTTGGGATCGATGTAGAAAGTACGATCTTCCTCTATGACCCAGCGATAGTCGGAGATTGTGGTTACCTTGTCCTGCCCGTCGAGCACATTAACCGTCAGGCCGCTCCCGGCAGGGAAGGTAACGGTTGCCGTATAGGCACTGGCACTGTCCGTTCCCTGTGAGTTCTTGGCTTTGAAGCCGAAGGTGTAGGTCCCTGCCCCGCTGACAGCCATAGTGAACCCGCCATTTACGTCCGGGACGAGTAGTGTAGGCGTGCTTGGGCCGCTCTGGAATGAGACCGAGGCCGTGTCTAAGGTCAGTGGATAACCAGCCGCATCTTTACAGCCCGCCAGCAGGCCTGGTGTCTTGACGGCGATGTATGTGGCTATTGTCGATGTGAAAGGTAGATTGGAACATGTGATTCCGGAACCATTCTCGATGGTTGCAGAATTAAGCGTCACGGTAGCGATGATACTCGAGCTGCCGTTCGCCTCGTATACGAAGGTATCCGGGGAGGTCCAGCCTGCAATTGGCGTATAGGAAAATGTCCCGTTTGCGTTGAGGACCAATGTACCTTCTGAAGGCCCCGATAGAACTTTAACTCCATATACATTTGTGTCGTTGGCAATGACGCCCTTCGATGGATCGGACACCGTGAGCGTTTGGCCAGGAACCACCGAGCTGTAGGTGTCCGCGCGGGCTACCGCAGCGCCGAATACTCCGGCGGCCGGAAGACCAGCGCTTGGATTGATTCCGATGTATGCCAGCATGCCGGCATCGCGCTCAGTCGCATTCCCCGACAGGCTCAGTTCGCGGTCGTAGACGGCAAGCGCATTCTTATAGGGGGCGATTCCGGTGGTGGACGTCGACTGCCCATTGATCAAGAGATCAAAGGTCTTGCCGGCGGCCATAAACACTTCACTCTTCACCTTGGGAACACCGGGAAGAGGATTGCCGTCTTCGGCGACGACCTGGAAGCCGGTAACAATGGGATTTGTCGCTCCCGTTTGGCCTGCAACTTGCGATCCGACAATGGCAGGAACGTGCATCCGCAATCCTGCGTTGACAAGGCGCACCAGCACTCTCCCTGTGCCTGAAGCTGGCGCAATCATAGCTGGTGTAATCGGGAAGAGCGAACCCGTGGCATTAGTCTTGTTAAATGCAACGCCGTTGATCGTGTAATAAAGGGGCGTGTAATTGACAGTTGGCGGGTAGCAGTTACCTGCATTAGCGGTGCTGGGGTTTCCGCATCCACCGGACTGCCCCGACCAGACTGTTGTCTCTTGAAATCCCACAGAGTTGACAGCTATGTTTACCAGATTGTTCTGCACCGGATCGATTTCACTCAGGAGCAGAGGAATTTCAGCATCGTATGCGACGGCGCATGAGCCTGAGTTGGCGCCTGGATAGGCGCAACCGGCCGCAGTCTCAGTAATAGGGACAGATGTAGTGGCTGTGGGCGCCGCAGTGACCACAAGAATTCCGTACAGTCCCATGGGGCCCTGGATGGATGGGTGTGTGCCGGACTCAAGCAGGTATGTGCCCGGCTTGGGGAGCGGCCAGTTTAGCGTGGTCGTCGTTCTCGCAGCCACTTCAGTAGCGAACGATTGCACGCGCGGCCCTTGCGGCGGAGGCGTGAACGAGCCGGGGGCGCCTGCGATAGGCCACGAGACACTGTTGGAGGAAAGGGCGGAGTGGTCCGGGCTCGTCGTGCATGTCGAGCCGGTAGTGGAAGTACCGTTGCAACTCGACGTTACACTACCCAGGCCGCCGCCCACCTGGCCCACAATCATGATCGAGGTGGGCACAGAGTTTCCATTTGCAAAGGTAAGACTATTCGTGAGGTTAATAGTCAGTCCCCCAGCCGCTCCCATGGGGACGGTGATAACGACCGGAGACCAACCGGCCCCTGCGTTTGGGTTCAGAGAGCTGCAGGTCGCGGTTGAATTCGTCACCGCCGCGCCGCAGCTATAACCCCACATTGGCAGTATCGACCCATCGGGCAGAGCTGCGGTGCTCGGCGCGGCAGTCAGGTTGACCTGCTGCGCGCCGGCCATGCTTGCTCCAAGCAGGAGAACAGTCGCTCCCTGTATAGCTGTCTTCAAAATCGCTTTGAGATTGATCATTCGCATTTCCGTTCTCCTGATTAATTGGATTCGTCGATTACAAATTCGCGTGAATCAACAAGCATCATCATCAGCATCCCGCCGGGGAATACATTGTTCGTGGTAATCTCGCGCTCGTTGTGCGAGTGCCACATATAGGCCCAGCCGCGTTCGGCTGCCGGGTTCGCCTGAATGTTGGAAGGCTGCAGATTGCTGGTGGGCCCTGCCGAACGCGTTGTTGCATCAGGCCCCAGATAGGGAGTACCGCCGTACCAGGCGCCGTTCGTGAATATGTTGGGATCGGGCAGTGTAGCCGGGCCGCCTGCGGCAACATCGCCGAAGGGAGCAACTTCGAGCGGCTTGTTGTGGTCCTGGCACCACTCGTAGTAATTGATGGTGTGCAGCTTGTCAAAGGTGGTGATCGCGGTGTTGTAACCGTTGGCATCGGGAGTACACGTAACCGTTGCATATGGGTCGGTAGAGTTGGGATTATGACCGTATGCGTCCCAGTTCAACCCTCTGCCTGTAAAGTAGAAAATCCCGTCGAACGCCTCTCCAGGAGTCGTGTCCGTGTTGAACATCAAAGGTCCCGCGAGGCTCGGGTTTGAAGTCGTGTTACTCGCGCTGAGAATCATGTTTCCGTCACGTGCCAGGATGCGCACATGGTTCGCGTGCTCATGGAAGGGGTGTTGCCACCTGCCCTGGCCGATAGAGCGTATAAGTGTCAGCTCACCTGGATGCATGTGTGGATTGCCGTTATATGGCTGGTGGGGATACTCGGCCGCGAAGTTGGCATCCATCAGGTCCGGCATGGAGCGGCCGTTGATCAGGAAGTAGGCTGGATGGTAGGGCTCGGTCGGAACATTGAGAGGGTCACCGCATCCCGGAGTTCCGGACTTACAGTTACTCAAAAACGTAACCTGAGCCAGCGCCGCATTGTGAATCCTGGGATCCATCTCTGCCCACTGGAAGAGGTATTCCCGGTCATAGCAGGCTTTGGGATGGTCGTAGGCGGCCTTCGAGAGGCGGAAATCCGGTTCACCCCAGACAGCTTTCACGGCCTGATTTGTGGCAGCCAGCCCCGTTGTGCAATTGGCAGGCACAACGGCGGGAAGCACAACGACAGCGCCATACAGGCCCATCTCGACCTGAAGGTCGCCTTGCGTTCCGCTATAGTAGGCGTGAGTTCCCGGTGAGGAGGCTACGAACGTGTAGGTCACAGTGCCTCCCGGCGCAGCCTCCTGTGTCAGCAGGCCCTGCACTCCGTTCGTGGCTGTAACGTTGAAGCCGGGAAAGAGAATTGAAGTGTTGCCCGCGGCAGTTGGAAGGCCATTCAAGAGGTTGACCACGACTGTCTGTCCTTCAGTGACAATCAACGTGGGGCCGGGCACCTGCATGGTCGGGCAGGGTGTTTGTAAGATCGCTGACGGCGCAGTGCCGCTCGGCGTTCCATTACACCCATAGCCCCATGAGTAAACCGAATTTCCGTCCGGTTGGTTGAGGTAAGCCGTTTGAGCCGTCAGGTTGAATGTCGGGCCGGTAATTCCTGGAACGGCAGCGTGAGCCGCGGCCGCAAGAAACAATGTCAGCGCCGGCGTCAGAAGCAATCGTGCGATCGAAATCGATTTTGTCATTTTTATTGCGCTCATTGCCGCTCTCCTCTTAGCTGCAGGTGTTGCCGAATGTGTTGCCACCGGTCACTTTGTTACAGATGTGAACCTCGGTCATGAGTCCACCGAAGTTCTCCTGATCGTTTGAAAGGTGGTCAAGATTGGGTGTGTATAGATAGAAGGTGCTACCAGCCGGATACAGCTTGGCCGCGCAACCCGTAGACCCGCAGCCCGCATCGCTGGCATCCAACAGCACATCCAGCGACTCGCCACCGCCAAGCGTGATGGAATTGGTGTAGAACTCCAGATTGTTACCCGATTGATCGCGCAGCAGCTTGGCGTTGAAGCCAACTTCCTTCATTGGAACCCCAAGCGAGGCCAATGTCTGATATTCAGAAACGTCCAGGTCTGCGATGCGCAGAAGCGCTCTGCCACCGACGGGAATGTTGATGATCGAAGGCATCGGCTGCGAGTAGTGCATCCTGCCATCCGAGGTTTGCGTGGCCATGGGGCCAGGCGTGACCGTATCGGGATAACTACGTCCGTTCAGCAGGAAGAACTTGTCTTTCATATCGGCAAATGCCTCCGGGTTGAAGGTCATGCCGACAAAGTGGAAGTTGGGGTCGAAGCCGTGAATCTGGAGGGGATACTCGACGTCATATGCCGTTGAGCCGTCACCGTCGTTGTAGACGTACTTTTGCATACTGCCAAGTAAGTCGCTTCCCTGTTTGACCCCAGTGTTGATGGCAGGCGTGTATGAGCTGCATAAAATATCGGCGGCGGGGTTGCAGACCGTGCGGAGATCTACCACCGTCTGCCCTGCGGCTATCCCATTCTGCTGCTGGAGCGCCGTGTAGAGACTGGTGCCAGCAGGAACGCGATTCTGCCGCGGCCGAACAAATAGTTGCCCGACCATGCCCATCTGCAGGTGCTCGGGAGGCGTGATATGGCAGTGCCAGAAATAGGTGCCGGCGTCCGGAGCAAGATAGTAATACGTGAAGCTGCCGCCGATGTTGATGGCTACCGAAGCGTCAGGTACGCCGTCATAGACTGCAGACGCATTCGGATACCCATGGAAATGGATGGTGTGCTGTTCAAAGAGGTCAGGCCGCATGATCATGCCGACGTTGGTGAGTGTGAGGAACAACTCATCGTCTTCATCGAATGCAACCAATGGCGCCGGGATATTGCCGTTCATCACGCCCACATCCATGATTTGGCGGGGATCCACATGACCGTCGATTACCGAGCCAGTAGCTGCGGTTGCGGTCTGAGACTCGTTTACGTCGGCCAGCCCCTTATAACCCGGTATGGTAAACGTAAAATTGAAAGAGGCCGGGAAGCCGTAGTTGGTAACGCCGGGAATGCCCGCGGTTGGGAACGTGTATGGGGCAGCCGTAATGGTCCAGGTGCCGTCATAGCCGCCAGCGGACTGCGCGCCAGTCCCTGAGATGGTTACACTTCCTCCGTTGGGGAGGCCGAGAGGCGCGTTTGTTTGAACATAAACCATGTTCCCGGAAGTGCCTTGCGAGATATCGTAGATGCTTACAAGGTTTGCAACGTCGGGAGCCAGCCCCACCGCGCCGTTATAAGTAAACGAGGGGGAACCGGTGCCATAGGGGGCATCGGCTGCTCCGTCCGTAGTGGCAGGGTCGCCTGGCAGTAGAGTTCCCGAATACGGCACATTGAATCTAGCTGGATACTGTGTGCCTGGCAGGCCTTTGGCGATGTCAGAAAGTCCAGACAGGGGTCCAAACGAAAACATGAACGTCTGTGTGCCGTTGGCCATCGTCGAGTAACCGTCGCCGCCTGAAACCTGTTGGCACTTGATAGCGCCATTCACATTTGCGGTCGGGGCATAATACTTATTGGCTCCAGGGACGTTTAACGAGAGAGTCGTCGGACCCTTGTAATTAGGTTCATTGTTCACGTCTGTTAGCGTGGCCGGATGGGTAATTGTGGTGGTTGGACATTGAACCCTGAATGATTGTGCTGATGTTGGCATCGCTGCCATACAAAATATCGCCATAACAATCAGAATTGCGCCCACGTTTCTGTTCGACATGCGCTCTCCTCCTGCCGCCGACGGCATTTTCTCCTGATTGGCGGAATGTCTTACAGCCGTCCTCATACTCAATCATTTTTTCTGGAATCATTTCTCTCCGCTTTGCTAATGCGCAAGCAGTTTTCAAATTATTATGTTTTTTCTGCGTGAATGTTTGCTTATATCTGTTTTCTAATTTGCTGCCGCGGCTCTTACTGCAAGCAAGCAATCGTTTCTGTTCCATATTTCTGACATCTGAGTCTGAATACGAAGCCTGTTCGTACGGTTGAAAGCTTGGAGTGATTTTCTTGCGGCCTCTGCCTGCTTCTGATTGGTTGGCAATTCAACACGAATCTCGACGCACCGGTTGCTTCGTCTTTCAAGAATGATTCGATCGGGCGGGCGCAAGCTCAGTCAGTTTCAATCTGACTTCTAATGTGTGGTCCTCGCGTATGTGGTTCTGTAAACTGATCGGGATGAGTCGTGCGGGCGGTTTCTGTTGGAACGCAACATATGTGGACGAAGATGGCCTGACAGCACAGCTTCAATGAGGAAGGCAACACATGTTCATGTACATATATTGTGTGGCTTTCATTGGTTATTTAGAACTCTTTTCAAAATAATCTCAAGCGCACGGCGCGTTTCCTCATATTCCTCTTCAGAAAGAGCGCCTACAATCTTTTCACTCTGGATAGCAAACAATTCTTCCTTGATAAAGTCGAGCGCACCGTTTTGGCCAAACGAAGCAACAGGTTCACGCGCGCTCCGCACATCGGCAGAAGGCACAGCTACGGGGAAGTGCGGCCCTGGCTTTTCATTTAATAAGGGTGCAGCCTGACCTTGCTGCTTGCGTAGCAGGTAGAATGCAGCCCCAGCAAACAGCAGGGCCAGGGCGCCCAGTATCCACCATTTGTAGTTGCTCAGTGGATCCGGCGTGTTGATCGGGGTGCCAAGTCCGCCGCCAGGTCGACCACTGCTTGCATCCTGCCCCATCGTGCCGCCCTGCGCTTCGCGTGGCATTTGGCCTTCACCGGAGACGGTAAACGCCGCAACCTGCCCAGGGCGCAGCCCTTTGGCTACGAAGGTCTGTACCCTCGGATCCTCCTGTGCGGCCTGGAATTCCGCCCCGCTTGCCTTGCCGAAGTTCATTCCCTTCGGAAGGTAAACCACCAGATTGTCGGCTGCTATCTGAGGCTGCGGCGTAAAGGTATATTTCCCGTTGTACGCCATGTGATACTGCACCTCAAACATCGTCTCTTTCTCTCCCTGGTTGGGCTGTATCGGTACATTGATGGTGTAGTGACTTTTCTGACTCAGCGGCACCGGACGCGTATTCGTTGCCAGGCCTCCTGGCCGCGTTGCCGCCGCGCTATCGAGTACGGCGTCGGCCGGTAACACAAATTCAAAGGTATTCGCGCTGAACTGAGCTGTAGGCGGCAAGCTTGTGTTGCGCACCAGATATCGCTCCTGTACACGGATCATGCTGCCGGCCGCTTCCACAAGAATCATGTCCGCATCAATTCCGATACCGTCCACCTTGGCGGCAACATTGTAGACTGCGATATCGCCCGACCCGCCTCCCTGGGGAGCGGCGATGAAATAGGACCCGCCCTGATGGTCCACGCGGATCAGCGCAGGTCCAGCCACCGCCGATTCGAGCGAATAATGCCCACGAGCGTCTGTTTTTCCGCGCGCCGCCTCAGCCATTCCGGACTGCACGTCAACCAGGACCACCGTGTCTCCCGCTGAGGGCTTGCCTGTCGTCTTGTTGGTCACCGTACCGGTGACCGATGCAGCTCTGGCGAATATGCCCGAAACAAGCATGCTCAATATAATTGCAGCGCTGAATTTCTTAAATGCCTTTATCTTCATGACACACCCCATTCCTGCATCGGAATTGATTGAAGAACAAACTATTGTTCGCAATTATCTTCCCGCTGCAAGTCGATGATTTCAACCAGCAAATGCTCCGCTTGCTCTCCAAGTTTCGTACGCTGTGCCTCATACTCGAATTCCGAGTAGTTGCCTGCCTTGTACTCGAAGTTCAGATCGTTCAGGTTCTCGAACACCTGCTCCTTGCACTCCAATAAGTAGTTCAGACGCGCTCTTTCGCGCCGTGCTGCAGAGACCCGATTGGGCCAGAAGGTGTAAAAGAACACGCCAGCCAGCAACATGCCGTTAGCTGTCATAATCAGCGATCCTGTCATGACCCATGCCCTCCCTCGATCGTCTCGCGTACTCAATCGAGTTGGGGGCCAGCGCCACAATGGCGCCTAGAACCATAACTGCGGCACCGCCCCATATCCAGTCCACCAGCGGATACAAAAAAGCTTTGATAATCGGCTGTCCTGTATTCGGATTTATGCCCTTGTACACCACGTAGAGATCCCATGCAGCGACTGAATGAATCGCCACCATGGTCTGTGGCTGCCCATTGACCTGATAAAGACGCTTTTCTGGAGCCATCTGTAAGCGCCTGACGCCATGCCGGTAGACGTCCAACAGTGCATGATCAGAGTTGTAATTCTGATTTGCCTCCAGGGTGGCTCCAACCTCTTTCAGAATGTATGGACCGATGGCCAGCCGGTCGCCTGGCTTCAGTTCCCTCTCCTCGCTGATGTTGCAGGTCGAGCCTGCTAACCCCACCACTACGATCACTACTCCGATATGAATGATGTAGCCGCCATAGCGGCGCGCGTTGCTCCGGGTAAGAAGCCAGAAGGCCGTAAGCAGATTGTGGTCGGTCTGCTTCGAAATATCCCTGGCGCCGCGCAGATATGCGGTTAAAATCGCTGTTAGCACACCTGCCGATACCGCGAAGGCGACCAGCGCATAGAAGTTGCCCCAATTAAATGAGCCATCCCTCCAGGGCCGTACGCCAACAACCAGGCAGGCGATAGCCGTCAGCCACAGCGCAACTAACGGAAGCTCAAAGTCCCTCTGGATGCTCTTGAACGACTCCCCACGCCACGGCAGCAGCGGCCCTACTCCGGTCAATAACAGGAGGAATAACCCGATCGGCACCGCGACCTGGTTATAGAACGGGGCGCCAGTCATTACCTTGTTGTCATTGATGGACCCGCTCAAGATAGGGAATAGCGCCCCCCAAAGGATGACAACGCAGAAGGCCAGCAGAACGAGATTGTTGAATAAAACGCCGGATTCGCGGCTCAATGCGGAGGTGAACTGATGCTCGCTCTTGAGATAGTCTCGATTGCGTGCGTATGCTGTGACGCATACCGCAACTACGATCGCCATGAAGGCTAGCAACCAGGTTTTGATCGACGACTGGGCGAAAGTATGCACAGAACTAACCAGGTCGGGGCGCATCAACAGCGTCCCCGGCATTGTCAGCAGAAAAGTGGAGAAGATCAGCCAGACATTCCAGCTCTTCATCATTCCTTTTTTCTCCTGCAACATCAAGGAATGAAGAAAAGCAGTCCCGGTCAGCCATGGCATCAGGCTGGCGTTATCGGCCGAATCCCAACCCCAGTAACCGCTCCAGCCCAGCACTGCGTATGCCCAATGCATGCCTAGACAGATGCCGCATGTTAAAAACAGCCACGATACCATCGTCCAACGGCGTGTGACGCGGATCCAATTCTCTCCCGGATAGTGCATGATCAGCGCGCCCAGGGCAAATGCAAATGGAACTGCGAAGCCAACATATCCCAGGTAGAGCATCGGCGGGTGAATCAGCATCTCCGGATATTGCAAGAGCGGGTTCAAGCCGTTGCCGTCATCCGGTATGGTTCCGGCATAAAGCGCAAATGGTGATGTCGCGAAACACAAAAATGCCAGGAAGTATGTTTGTATTCCTGCAAGAATTGTGCTTGCGTAAGCATAGAGGCTCACATCGATCTGGTAGGTCAGCCGAAGAACCAAACCGTTGATTGCCAGCAGCCATGTCCATAACAGCAGCGAGCCTTGCTGCCCGCTCCATAGAGTGGCTAACTTGTACGGCGCTGGCAGAGCGCGGTTCGAGTGCTCCAGGATGTAAGTGATTGAGAAGTCGTTGGAAAAGGCGGCCCAGATCAGCGCGAAGATAGCTGCTGTAACGGGTGCGATAATCACGATGCCAGCCCGGCGCGCCGTCTCCCCTATCCGTTCAGGTAAAAGCGAATCTCTTGGTCCGGCCATGCTTAGCCGCAGCGCCAACGCTCCCGCCAGCAGGTTGTAGCCGGCTAGCGCCAGTGCGACGAGGAGCGCGAAACTCCCAAAAGATGCCATTTGATCCTCATATATTCTTGCGGGCGACAGTCGCTTCACACAGCCGTCGGCTTCTACATTCATAAAGCGTCTGAAATACGCTGTCGTTGGCCTTGGTCAAATTGCCGCCGTAACGCTTTCTGAGCCGAAGGCTATGCCCGCTGCCTTCAGAAAATCCGAAGGCGGCGTCCCGCCGGCAAATATCCAAACAAAATCGTTGGGCATCTCGCGTATCTGGCCCCCGCACTCAATCCCCACGCTGCCCACCCTGAATTCGATGGGCATCGAATTAAAAAATACTTCGATATTACCCAACCTGGCCTGTTCTTCGATCCGCTTCGCGTTGCGATCCTTCAATCGGTTGAACTCGCTCTTTCGGTAGGAGATGGTAACCCGGTTGCCGCTTTGATGAGCTAGTCCCATGGCTGCCTCGATCGCGCTGTCTCCTCCGCCTACGACGAGAATGTTCTTGTTTGTGTAATGGTCCGCCTCAATCAACCGGTAGAGGACGTGAGGCAGCTCTTCGCCTTTAACTCCGAGTTTGCGTGGTGTTCCGGCTCGCCCCAGTGCCAGTACCACGGCGTGAGACTTGTACTCATCGCGTGCGGTCTTGATGTGAAACAGGCCGTCGCTCTCTTTCTTGACCGCATCCACGGCTTCCCCGGTGTGGATATTCAAATCCGTTCTCCCAATTACCTTCTCCCAAAAGCGCAGCAACTCTTCCTTCGATAGGGCCGTTTTGTGAAACTTTCCATATAAAGGGAACTCGACGGGGCTGGTCATCACCAGCTTCTCGCGTGGATACTTCGAAACCGTGCCGCCCACCTCCTCTCGTTCCAAAGTAAGCGCCTTGAGCCCATGCTCAGAAGCTCGCAATGACGCGCTGATGCCGGCTGGCCCCGCACCCACGATCACCACGTCAAGCACCCCGTGGCCATTCTTACTCGTGGCTCGGCCCTCTATTCGCCGGACAATCGCATCAATACTGTCGCGCCCCTGGTTCACGGCATTCTTGATCAGAGCCAGCCCGCCAAGTTCGCCGGCTATGAACAGATTCTCGACATTCGTCTCATACTCTTCATTGATTACAGGATGATCGGCCCCGGCGCTGGGCTTTGCCATCACCATCGTGATTGCGCCTACCGGGCACTCCTCGGCACATAATCCGTGCCCTATGCATTTATGCCCATTGACGATAGCCGCCTTGCCGTTAACCAAGGCCAGTACGTCGCCCTCCGGGCATACCGTTACGCATCCTCCGCAGCCTATACATATATCCAATGCTATCTTTGGGTGTTGCGCCTTCGGCCCTTCTGAGAAGAACGCCCCGCGCTCAGCCGCAGCCCGAGCTTCGGCCGCGGCACGCTTCTGTGCGCGCCAATAGCGCAAGAAGAAAAAGCCAAGAACGGCGCTGCCAATCAGCCATGTGAGCAAACTCTCCATTCGTTATCGGAACCCCATCATCCCAAATCCCATACCTAAGACAACCGCGATGTGAAATAAAGCAAGCACGGCAAAGGCATAGCTGAACGGGCGATGAATTACATGCCAAAGATGAAATACGCGCTGAGCCTGATCAAGGAACAAAACGCGCTTTGAGATCGCTGCCTTTTGCTTGACCAGAAGGATCACATGTTCAACCTCGCGATTCCCGCTTGAGAACAACCCTCCAGCCGTCAGCAGCTTGCCGCCAAAACCGGTGCCAGCGCGGCGCAATGCCGCGACCCGGAAGAAGCGAAGCATGTCAAGAGCAATCATTTTGCCGATCGCTGGCAGCGGTCCCATATGCCTGACTTGCTCTGTGGATGGAACACGCAGAACCCTGTTCAACTGCTCTGTCGAGTAGAGTGACTGATCTCGCAAATTCTCCGCCAGCTCGCATTCTTTTTTGTGTAGCTCCCCGAGTGAAAGCTCGGCAGCCGTCAACGACCGCGGAATTTGCGCATAGAGGTAGCGGCCAATGATGCCGCTCAACGCCACCGCTAACATCAACCAAAATGCAATGCCGGCAATTCCGTAAAACTTGAACGAAGCATGGTACGCGATCACAATCGGGGCCGTTACGCCCGCTATGACGTGAAAATCCATCCATTGCTTTGCGGTGCCCAGGCGGCTCAGCCAGGGCACTACTTTGCGCAGCGCGTAAAGAAAAATGACGACAAACAGTGCTGTTCCGAATATGCCCAGCTTGAGCCCAATCGTGCCGCTCGGCTTCAGCATCTCGTACTTGTCCGAAAAAGGCCGTTGATCGAGAGGGAGCATGTAATACCCTGCCCCATAGATTCCTATCGACGCCACCAGCAGGAGCGACGCCGCGCAAGCCAGTGCTACGCGTGTGCGGTGGCCCGTCTCTTTCTTGCGAGCATTGGAGCGCATCGGAAGAGTGCTTGGCATTACCGCCATCTTAGGGATTCTCCTTTATCTCCGGTGTTGTGGCGGCCACGCTATTGTCTTTGCCTTGCTCCGGTGCTGTGTTTGATGCGTGGATCTTTACATTCGGATCCTGCTCGGCATCGGTAGAAAAGCTCTTGTAGCCGTCAAATACGTGTCGATTTCTCCAATGTTGCTTTGCGGTTTCGACATCAACCACAGCCAGCGTCGGCAGGTTCATTTTTGGTTTCTTGCCCAGCTCGGTCAGATTGTATTCGACGTGAATTGTGAGGGAGCGCAGGCCAATGTCCTTCATGTCGTCCTGCAAGCTGGCATCCATCTTGATCACTTCGCCAGACTGCTTGTCCAGCCACGCGGTGCCTTTCAAATCGAGAGGGTATACGCGGCCACGCAGGGCAAGCGCCACCGGGGCGCGATGGCCTGCAACCTCTGAAAAATGGACCGGAATGGTAGCCTTTTTATCGATCGCTTCCTCTGCGCCGCTCTCGAAGATAAAGCTATCGCGGTAATAGGGATGGAAGACCAGAAGCAGAGTGGAAAATCCATTGGTTACCAGCATCGGCAGTTGCTTGCGACGACCCGCTGAAGATTCCAGGCGAGACTCGACGAAGTGAAGGTCGTCTTTGTCGCCGTCGATCATGATGAGATAGTCGTACTTGGCCTGTTCTTTTGCTTCAACATGGCCATTGCCCGTCAATTTCTCCTGGGTAACCGTTTCGGTGCATTTCAGGTCGGCTAATTGCGTAAGGTACGACGTTACTCGGTGTGTAACCATTTCCACCGGCGCCAAAGCTGACTGGGCGCACGCCCCCGCGGGCAGTGCCGCTAATACCCCCCACGCGACTCCCGATAATAGCCGGCGCCTCTCACGGTTTGTTGTCATTGATGACCCTCCTGGCCTTTCTGCGATTGTCGAACCTGTACCCATATACAACGGTCCATTGATCGTATTGCTGCGTGCCCCCTCTTTGGGTGGTAAATGCGTTCTCGATAAAGTACCTTGAGCCCAAATTCAAATCAAGCAAGATATTCATAAAATACGAGTTGCTGGTAGTCGCGAGGGACGACACATAGTTATAATTCCCCGCTTGTGCATTGAGCCGGAATCGTTCGCTGAGATTCCGGGTAATAGAAAATGACCGATAAGTTCCCGATGCGAAAGCGCTGTCAAATGTTGAGTAACGAGCATCGGCCTCAATGCCGGTCTTCCATATATTCGACATTGTTACTCCGAATAGTTTATTCAAGGATGCTTTTGGATCGTTCGACTCGCTGCTTTGCCCAACGGTGAAATATCCGGTAATGTGTTTCGGGAATTGAATGCGAGCGCCTCCATTTATCCCTTGGAAGAGATACTTGTCGAGCAGGCCGGTTCCAACCAGAGCGGCGTTATATGTCGGCACATCCCGGAAATAGGTATCTGTAAGATCCACCGTTACGCGAGGATGAACTTGTATGCGAAATGTAAAAAGGCTTTGACCTAGCCCCGTTCCGACCGCCGCTGTCGATGGGTTCGCCGTGGGCCGGTCAATCTGCATCGAGTGGTAAAGCGTGAAGTTTCGCTTGAATGAGAAATTGTTCTCGGTGAATACAAAGGGCCTGTTGACGGCCCAGCCAATAAGGTTAACTCCTACGCCCGCCGTACTCGAATACCAAAAGCTGTCGTAGCTTCCTCCATGCGCATTGAAAAACACCCCGCCGATTTTTCCATTAGGGTTGTAGCTCCAGGAGGTGGGGTCGGGTGTGCTTCCTGCAAAGATTCCTAACACCTGCTTCGCTGAAAACTGCCGTCCGAAATAACCGCCGTCGATCGTTTCAAGGCTTGCCGCCCAGGGTAGGTAGAGCCGGCCAACGCCTGCAGTCCAATGTGACTGCGGATTGATGTAGGATGCGCTCAACAGATAGGTGCGATTGATCAGGTCCTGCAAGGTAGGCTGGGATTGAGTTGTGCCGGTGAGGAGGCTTCCGTGCCAGTAGCCGTTCAAGTTCCAATGTGTGCCGTAGATTCGCGTGAAATCCGCCCGCAAGACCATTCCATATTCCGTGGATGTGCTGCTTCCCTGCCCGAGTTCCCGAATCGTGCTCATATCGAAGCCGATTCTTCCCCGCGCCTGATTGACCTCAGGGAGCGGAGGACGCGGCAACGCGTTGCGGATCTCTTCATCCAGCGGGTCACCTTCGCTGAATGTCACGACCATCGGATATGAGCGTGTGTTCCCAAGCGTTTTCTGCTCGACAATCTTTTCGACTTCATCGTCCGGCATCGAAACCGCGTCGCCCACGGCAATCTCACGCGAGGTGGCAACAACCTCACAAACCGCGGAGGTAGATGCAATCGAAACCACTGTAAGTTTCGCAATTACGCCGGGCTCTATGGGAGCATTCTCTCCATCCTTGACTGGTTTTGTCGGATCCTGTTTGATAATCAACTTTGTCCCTTCGGCGATTCCATGATCCCGGCCGCCGTCAATGTATACGTTCATCCCATTCACATAGCGGACGTAAAACTGGTTTCGAATAGGCTCAACCTTGCTTGCCTGTCCGGCGGGGGCTTGCCCCAGACAATAGGGGAAATATAATACGAGGGCCAACGCAACAAGTTGCCGCATATCAACTAACCTCCCGAGCCGTTTTTGTGGCACGCATAGCAATTCACGCTGTTGTACACATACCCACTGACATTCGGATGCTGGAAATTGGCTGCATTGTTGCTTCCATGACAGCCGGTGCATTGAAAGACCGAGTAGTCCGATGAATTCATATGGCAAGTTGCGCAAACGCTATTGGCGTTCCCATGAGTAAGTGGGAAGAAGGTGTGATAGCTGGCGGGCAACGTAGCCGGCAGCCAGGCAGTAGTGGTGTGGCAGGTCGTACAGGTAGTCGGCCAGCCCGCTGTCACGTGATTCGGATTCGTGGTTCCTGTGAAGTCCGCCTGGTGGCAGCTATAGCAGGCCGTCGGTGTGCCGGCAAAGACATTATTGACGTGACACAGAATGCAGGAAACAGTTGTATGCGCGCCCGTCAGAGGAAATGGCGTGTTGTTGTGATTGAAGGTCGCGCCCGACCAGTTTATAGTCGTGTGACACGTATCGCAGGTGGTGGGGAAGCCCGCCGCGGCGTGCGCTGGGTTGTTGGTGCCATTCCAATCCGCCTGATGACAGCCGTAGCACGCCGTTGGCAGAGTGGTGTAGTTGTTATTTACATGGCAGGTTGAGCAGGCAACCGTGAGATGTGCCCCCGTCAACGGGAATGCTGTCGTTGCATGATTGAAGGTCGACGAGGTCCAGTTTGTCGTCGAGTGGCACAACGAGCAATCTGTCGGGAAACCCGCAGTCACGTGATTTGGATTCGTGGTCCCGGTGAAGTCCGCCTGATGGCAGCTGTAGCAGGCCATTGATGTTGCCGTGTAGTTGTTGTTTACGTGGCACTGGATGCAAGTCAGGGTCGCATGAGCGCCCGTCAGCGCGTAGTTGGCATACAACGCGTGATTAAACGTGACCGTGGTCCAATTGCTCGTGTTGTGGCAGGTGTCGCAGGTCGTTGGAAAAGCCGCGGCTATATGGGATGGATTCGTAGTCCCATTAAAGTCTGTCTGATGACAGCCGAAACAAGTCGTGGGAACAGTGGTGTAGTTGTTGTTCACATGGCACTGCACACAAGAAAGAGTCGCGTGAGCCCCTACCAGCGGGAAGACAGTTGCATGGTTGAAGGTCGACGATGTCCAGTTTGTCGTCGTGTGGCAGAGTGTGCAGTCGGTCGGAAAACCAGCGGCGACGTGTGCTGGATTCGTGGTTCCCGTGAAGTCCGCCTGATGGCAGCCGTAGCAGGCCGTTGGCAGAGTAGTGTAGTTGTTATTTACATGGCAGGTTGAACAAGCAACCGTGAGATGTGCCCCCGTCAACGGAAAGGCTGTCGTTGCATGGTTGAAGGTCGACGAGCTCCAGTTTGTTGTCGTGTGGCATGTATCGCAGGTGGTGGGGAAGCCCGCCGCGGCATGCGCTGGGTTGTTGGTGCCATTCCAATCCGCCTGATGACAGCCGTAGCACGCCGTTGGCAGAGTAGTGTAGTTGTTATTTACATGGCAGGTTGAACAGGCAACCGTGAGATGTGCCCCCGTCAACGGGAATGCTGTCGTTGCATGATTGAAGGTCGACGAGCTCCAGTTTGTTGTCGTGTGGCAGAGTGTGCAGTCGGTCGGAAAACCCGCGGCGACGTGTGCAGGATTCGTGGTTCCTGCGTAGTCCGCCTGATGGCAGCCATAGCAGTTTGTAGGCAGAGTCAGGTAGTTATTGTTTACGTGGCATTGAGCGCAAGTTACCGTGACATGGGCGCCGGTCAGGGGGAATGAGGTTGTGCTGTGATTAAAGGTGGCGTTGAGCCATGTGGAGGTCGAGTGGCACATGCCGCAATCGCGCGGAAAACCAAGCTGCAAATGCGGCGGATTGTTGGCGCTTGCAAAATCCGCGCTATGGCATGCGTAGCAGGTTGCCGATGTCCCCTGGAAAACATTATTGATGTGGCAGGCTGTACAAGCGAGGGTAGCGTGAACCCCGGTCAGAGCAAAGCCGGTGTATTTCAAATGATCGTACTTTGCGTTGTCCCAACTGTTCATCGTGTGGCAGGTTTCACACGTAGTGGGGAATCCGGAGCTTATATGATTGAGAACCGGAGTTTGAAAATCCTTCTGATGGCATGAAACACATGCCGTTGACAATCCCACAAACTGCCCAGTGGCGGCTCCCTTATGGCAGCCCTCGCATTCCACCAACGCGTGTGCGCCAACCAGCGGGAAGCGGTTCGAATGCTCGCGGATCGCATCCAGTGAAACATTCCATCCTTTGACTGTATGGCAACTCTCGCAGTTGGCGCCAAACTGCCGGCGATGAATGTCGGCATGGCAATCCGCACAGCTGGTACCCGCGTTTCTGAAGATCATGCTGGTGTGGCATTGAGTGCAGCCCACCTTCTCGTGCATCCCACGCAACGGATATCCCGTTTGGTCATGATTGAATTCGGGATTCGAACGAATCGGCTTCCAGCTAATGCTGGCATGGCAGTTCTCGCAGGCGAGCGCCAAGGGGCCGTGAGGATTCGTAACCTGGGCCTTGGGGCTGCTCACAGGTTGTTGCGAGCTTGCATGCAGTGGCAAAACCAATACGATGGCTGCAATAAGCTTTCGTAACGAATACAAGATGACCTCCAGCTCGTTATTGCAGCGAATTAAGCGAGTCCGGTCCCTACTTCTTCAACCGGATACATGGCCTTATGCCCAACCAAACGGTCACGTACAGGAGAGTTGCATGTCGTACAGATGCGAAGATCGGGGAACGATCTTCGCGCTCTAGCCTCAAATGTGTCTTGCGGTTTTGGAGAGGTCTTCTATTGGGCGAGCAGGGGAATCGGAAGACCTTGATCCGTCGTGCAACTACAGCATAAAACAACTTGGACGTTCGGTCTATTGCAAAGAAAGCACCTCCATTTTTCGCTTTTCGTTTGCTCGGTCAGTTCCAAAGCCAGGACTCACAGAACCGTGGCAGGCTGAACATATTACGGGTGTTGGCTTGTAAAAAAGTACCTGCTTCCCATCTACCTGCCTGGTAAGGATGTGGCATTTCGAGCAATCGACATCCTGGTGCCCGCCCTTGAGAGAAAAAGCCGTCTTCTCGTGATCGAACAGCGATGGTCGCCATTTGTAACTGTTGTGGCAGCTTGCGCAATCGTCAGCCCGTGCCCCAAACTGATCCGCATGCGGATTCTCGTGACATTCACTGCAACTGGTGGGCGCATGGGCGAAGTCAACATGTGCCAGCGTCATCTCCATGTTGGGAGGCTTGTGACAATCCGAGCAGGGAACAGCTCGATGTGAGCCGACCAGGGGAAAATTAGTTTGCGAATGGTCAAACTTCGCCAGGTCTTTCCATTCCTTTGTCGAATGGCAGGCCAGGCACCCCAAAGGTTTGCCTCCGGGGCCTCCGGCAACCATCCGCTGGGAAAATTGTCCTTTGTGGACATCCTCATGGCAACTGGTGCAACTCAGCCGGGAAAAATGATAGAGAACAGCCGTCGAGCCGTTTTGCGGCTTGTGGCATTCATTGCATGGAACCGCTTCATGGGCATCCGTCAAAGGGAAACTTGATTTTTGATGCAGAGCAAGTGTGTAGTTGGTTGTCTTGAACGTAGCCCCGGTGTGGCAGCGCTCGCAGCGATTCAACCATGGTGCGGCCGTGAATTGCCCCTCGTGTTCGTCCTTATGGCAATCCACGCATAAATCGTACTTGATTCTATAGCGTGTTTCCTTGCCTGCGGGAATATGGCATGAGGCGCACTTTACCTTTGTGTGCGGCATAACGAGAGGGAAACCCGTCTTGGCGTGATCCACCGCTGTGTACGTGGTTGGTACCCAACCATCAACCCTATGACAGCTCTCGCACCGGCCGCCGTCGGCTCTCTGTATAAACTGCCCGCCATGCGGATCGTGTTTATGGCAATTTGCGCAGGCGGCAAAGGCCATCGGCGCTTTGAAATCCGGGCTTTTATGGCAGGTGAGGCATGGAACAGAAATATGCTTTCCCAGCAACGGGAACTTTGTTTTCGAGTGATCGAAGGTGGCGATATAACTTGATTTTTTCCATGTTGAAGTGCTATGACAGGACTCGCATCCCTGCTTGAATTCGCCCTTGTGGGGATCAGTGTGGCAAGACGTACAACTCGAAAACTGAATTCCCGCGTAGCGCGGCTGACCATCGGCGCCGGGAATGTGGCACTTCTGACAAGCAACATTGTGATGCATTCCGGTCAATGGATAGCGCGTCTTCGTATGATCGAAATGCTGTGTATCGATCTTTGCTGCTTTCCAGTCTACGGTTGAGTGGCATTGCGAGCAGCTTGTTCCGAAGCGCCCCTGGTGCTTGTCTTCATGGCATGTTATGCAGCTTGCTGAAAGTCCAAGCCATGTACGATCCAGGTCCTTTTCCGCAAGTATGCTCCGTTCTTCCGTGGAGATGTGCCGGGCATTGTGGCAGGCGCGGCATTCTACGCCAACATGCTTGCCATCAATTGCGTATCCGGTCTTCGAGTGGTCAAAGCTTGATGGCGTTGGATTCCAATGCACAAGCGCAAAATTTTCGCCGTTGTGATCCGAGTGGCACTTGATGCAGGCCGCACCTGGAGGCCCCAGCCGCGGATACGTTGCGTGAAGCCCTTTGTTGTGTTCGATTTCACTGGCGATCTCGCGATGGCATTCAAGGCAGCGGAAGGAAGGCGATTTGACTGAAACCTGGTGACATTGAAGACAGTGCGCGTCCCCATTCAAATTCCGATGTGCCCTGGCGAGCGGCCCCGGAGAAATCTGAGCGCTGATCGAGGCGGCGTATGCCAATGAGCAGCAAAGAACAGATTTCAGAATTTTATTTCTGATCGGCTCCTTCATTCGCACATCCGAATTAACTGTAGGGTTGGCATCGCCTTTGATGCAGTATGCCTGAGGAGCCCGAAATCCGCAATATCAACCAATAATACAGAGGCGGTATTCAAGAGTCTTTGCGTTTTGCTGGCCGGAACAGTTTTTTAATATACGAAATCTGTTTTGCAAATAATTGAATTGTCACCGGCTGGAGGCGAATTTGCGCAACCGAGCTATCGCGAACTTGACATTAGTCAATAATCCTCCCTTCTCCTCCTGATACAAAAACAATATCGAACGCGGTGACCTATGCGGCGCGCATACTCTACTCTTCTGATTCTGCTCCTGTTGCTGGGGCCCTTCGCGGTCCTTCTCCCGGCCAATGCGGAATCGCGCCTGCCCGCATGTTGCCGACGCCATGGAAATCACCACTGCTTAATGAATACGGCTGGCGTCGCAAGCGCTGTCGATAGTTCGGCGCCTGTGTTGATCGCTCCTGCGCATTGCCCGCTTTTTCCACAGGGCGCGACATCCACAGGCGCAACTCAAGCCCTGGCCGCCGCTTCGCTTACTTTCCTAGCGCTTCAAATAAACTTCCACCCGCTCGTTAGCCGCCCTGTGGCTTCGCTCGATACGCTCCTGCTTGCGGCTTCCCCTCGTGCCCCTCCAGCCTCCTCCGTCTACGCCTAAGACTTTGTTGTTTATTGGCCGCGCTGGTCGCGGCGCCGCAGTATCTTCCGGGCCTTCTGGAGGTGGGTTCCATGCGTATTCTCTTCCGTTTCATGCTTGCTCTTTCTCTCACGATCTCTCTGCCGGCGTATGCGACTGTCTTCGCAACGGTTCACGGTATAGTTCACGATCCCCAGCACCGGCCTATTGCAAATGCGGGTGTCGAACTCCATGCCGTTGATTCAGAATTTGTAGTAATTGCTGCTACGAATAATGAAGGCGCATTTGACCTTCCCCCGGCCCCCATCGGCGTTTATCGCCTTGACATCAAAGCAGGCGGATTTTCCACTTTCACTCAATCGTTGATTCTCGCCTCGGGCACCAATCCATTTCTGCATGTTGCGCTGCCGGTTGCTGCGGTAAAGGAATCCGTAATCGTTAATGGGAACGATAACTTCAGTGATGCTACGGACTCTGTGACGCCTGTAACGTTGATTACGCGCGACATGATCGCCGAGACCCCGGGCGCAAGCCGCACGATCGGCATGGAGATGATTACCGACTATGTCCCCGGCGCGTATATGACTCACGACATGTTGCATATGCGCGGCGGCCACCAGACCAGCTGGCTGATCGATGGAATTGCGATTCCAAACACCAAAATCGCTTCCAATGTCGGCCCGCAGATTGATCCCAAAGACATCGACCAGGTAGAAACCCAGCGCGGCAGTTATTCCGCCGATGTGGGAGACCGCACTTATGGAGTCTTCGATGTGTTGCCGCGCAATGGCTTCGAGCGCGACCGTCAGGGCGATATTCTCTTCACGGCCGGCAACCTCTCGACGGGAGAAGTTCAATTGTCTCTCGGCGACCACTCTCTCAAGAACGCCTGGTATGCCAGCCTTACAGGCGGCCGTTCCAGCTACGGCCTGGCCACGCCGGTCGCCTCCATCTATCACGACCAGACCAACTCCCAAAGCGGCTTCTTCTCCCTTCTGCGCAATCAGACTTCCAAGGATCAGTTCCGGCTGAATGCGCAATACCGCCAGGACTATTTTCAAATCCCTTACGATCCCAATCCCAACGACTGGGAACAGGCGTCGGGCTACTACAACTCGTATGGACTGCGCGATGGCCAAACCGAGCGCGACTCCTTCGTAATCGCAAACTGGGTTCACACCATCTCGCCCAAGGCGCTGATTACAGTAGCACCCTTTTATCACTTCAACCAGTCCAACTACGATTCGCCCGCAACGGACTTACCCGTAGCTACCACATGGCATCAGTCCTCAAACTACGCAGGAGCCCAGGCTGATGCGCGCGCTGATATAAGCCCAAATAGCTTTTCGGCCGGGCTCTACTCGTTTTATCAAACCGAAAACGACCTTCTTGGCCTGGTCATCAACGATCAGAGCTATGTCGCCAACAGCGTGCCCAACACAGCATCCAGAGCCAACGCAGGGCTGGTCGAGTTGCACATCTCCGATCATCTGCGCGTTGGCCGGTATATTACGCTGCTGGGTGGCATGCGCTTCTCCAGCTTCCTCAACGGGTCCAATAAGGAGAGTGCGGCATATCCTCGCATCGGTGCAACAGCTGAGATTCCACGCCTGCACTGGGTTCTGCGCGGCTTTTACGGCCATTTCTTCCAGCCTGCGCCGGTCCAGACCGTCTCCAGCAGCTTTCTGAACTACGTCACCAGCCAGGCCGGCGAAAACACGTTTGTTCCCCTGCCGTCAGAGCGCGATGAAGAGCACCAGTTCGGCATTCAGATCCCGTACAAAGGCTGGGTGCTCGACGTGGATAACGTCAAGAGTCGTGTCAACAACTTTCTCGATCACTCCAACGTTGGGGAATCCAATATCTACTTCCCTATCGCCGTAGATGGAGCATTGGTCCGCGCCTGGGAACTTGCCCTGCGCTCGCCGCAGTTGGCTCATTTCGGGCAATTCCACCTCGCTTACTCGAACCAGATTGCCGAGCAGCGCGGCAATGTGATCGGTGGCTTTGCCTGCGGCGACCCCAACGATCCGGCATGCAACCTCGGACCCGCTTACGTTCCCGTCGATCACGACCAGCGCCAAACGCTCAACACCGGCTTTACGGCGCTGTTGCCGTTGCACACCTGGTTTGCTGCCAATGTGTACTACGGCTCCGGCTTCACCAATGGTCTGGCCGGCTCTGGGCAAGGCCCCTATCAGGGCAATAACCTGCCGGTCCACACCACCTTCGATGTCTCCGCTGGCCGTTCAATCGGCGAACGTTGGAAGATTTCTGCCTCTGTGCTCAACGTAACCAATCACCGCGTCCTGCTCGATAACTCCATCACCATCGGCGGATTTCACTACAACGACCCGCGCATGATCTCCGCGCAGGTGCGTTACCGCTTCCGCTTCTAAGCCAACATGGCTCTGCGGCAATCGCAGAGACTACAAATGATTTTGTGATGGGTTAATGCTGAATTCAAGGTTTTTACACCTTTCTGTCTGGTCGAATTCTGGAAGCCTCTACCAGGCAGAATAAGGCTGCCCGTCGGAGCCCACTTCCTGCGAGCCTGAGTGAACGTCGTCTATGCCCGGTTCAGACTGGTCCAGCGAGTGAAGTGCGTCGCTGGTGTCAGTGACCCAAGTGTCACTGGTCCGGGTCAACGGATCAGATGGAACCGATCTCAGGTATCCAGTCGTGACCAGGTCGTCCAGCGACTGCGGAGCCTTCTGTTTATCCATAGTGTAGGAGTCGATGGCAGCCCGCATTACGTGCAGATCTTCTTTCAGCACAGCTTCACGAGCCTGCTTGACCGCGGAGGTATATCTTGGAACGGCCACCACTGCCAACACGCCTATGATGGACATGACGATCAATAACTCCACCAGCGTAAAGCCTGCGTCTTGTTTGCGAATCGTGCTCACTGAATCCTCTTGTTTCGGCGGAGTTAGAGGCGTAAGCCGCACTTCGCAAGTGTTAGCCTGCTAACTTCGTTGCTTTTGTAAACTCCGTTAATATTTACCAATCGGAATACTTGGTTCCATCCAGCGCCGTACCCGTGGACATAGAGTACACATCGAAAACGCTTTGCCCGCCAAATGAATCCGAATTGGGATCATCCTGCATCGAGCGCAGTCCCCACTCTGCCTTGCCGGTCATCGGATCCACTGGTATCCGCCGCAAATACTTCACCTTCTTGGTCTGCACTTCAACGCCGTTAACCATCGTCTCCAGATCGGGAGGATAGTTTTGACTGTCAACTTTGGTCTGAAAAGCTCCCTTGTCGGCTGCGTCCTTGTACTTGTCAATTGCGTCCCGCATCGTCCACAAGTCGTATCGAAGCTGCCGCTCCTTCTGGCGTTTTACCTCAAAGCGCGCAATCGGAAACGCTGCCCCGGCAAGAATCGTGAGAATCGCGACCGTCACAATCAGCTCTACAAACGTCAGTCCTAGCTCATTCTTCCGTCTCATCGCGCTTTGCTTGCCGGCATTGACCCACGCGACGATACTGGCGGAATTCATGCCTGGAGAATTAAACGTGGTGATAATAGACAAGCGATTTCCGCGATTCATGGTTGCTTTCTACCTTTCAGTTCATCGGATATATAACTTGTCAATATCCTCCATCGCTTACGAATGACAGAACATGGAAAGTGCGGAGTAGGTAACCACACGAAAGGGTTCTTTCGCAGTCGTTTTAATCAAACATATTTCATCTAGTGCTTTCATCCAATGCTCTGCTGCCATGTTTACACTATTTGGGCCATGGACTTCTTTGACGGCAAGCAAGTATGCCGCCAACTCCCTTTCAGCTTCAGTCACCAAATCTGCGGCATCGGAACAGGGAATCGATTGCAGCTCATCGAGTAGCGCCACGTTCATCATTTGGATAACCTCTTGCTTTCCAAATCTTTGGCAATTAACAAACTGCTTCGCTGGGCTTTCTGACGCCATTGTTTACCCTAGATGAGCCATACATCCTCATCGAATGCAACTGCGCTCGACCTGTATTTTGTTCGCCACGCGAAGGACGCGCTTCATTCTCAATGTCATCGTCTTCAGACATCCCAAGCATGTGATTGTCGCGCACAATAACAGATTCCCGACGCGGAAGCACATATCCCATCTCGCCCCACTTCGAAATCAATCTGCTAATGGTAAAAAGGGTTGTGCCAGTCATCTGGGCCAACTCTTCGCGCGATAAAGAAACTTCGACCCCTCCGTTTACCTTCTTGCCGACATGTTTCAATAGCCTGAGAAGAGCGAACGCGACGCGCTTGGCAACTTTTTCTGTCGCAACTTCACGAAACCGCTCTTCCAGCTCATTGAGCCTGATAGCCAAGATTTGGCTGGCATTCATCCTAATCTGGGGATACTCCTTCATGAGGTCAAGGAGTGTTTCGTGCTCCCAGACCAGTGCTGTACTTGCTTCGAGTGCGCGAGCAGAGCTGGTGTAGCAGCATGATATAGGGTCGGTGAGTGTTCCTAAGACAGCACCGGCGCCGTATATCCAGAGAATGACCTCGTTGCCGCTGGATGAGAGTTGCGAGATTTTTATACTCCCGGTGCGAATCAAAGCGACTACACGGGCCGGCTGTCCTTGCATGAAAAGCACCTCGTCGCGACCAATTGCCTTTGGCCGCGCTAGCCTGGCAATCTTGTCTAATGCCTGCTGCGGTAAGCAGGCAAACAACGGCGAAGAGGATATTAGATCGATGCGCCCTTCTATGTTGGATTCTGAAGTTGACGGCCGTACTGGCCATTGCGATACTGCACTCACAACTGCTGCCGCCATAATCGCCTCACTTACTCAGGTTCGTGCAACTTGCTTGACGCCATGCAGGATGCATGATGGATTCCATCCAAGCGCTTACAGGTTGACGTTTGATGTTAAACAAGTACCTGATCAATTTAGAACAGGCATATTATCGGTGCCATCAGTATTTTCTGGTTATTGTGTAGGTTTATTGCGGAGTATCTGTGAGGTTTTATGCGGATATTTGTAAGACAATTCCTACGACAATTTGCCGCTTTCTACAGTTTATGGCTCCAGCAATGTAGCTATTATTAATCCTTGCTGCTCCTCTTTGATTTGGTCGAGGAACGACTCATAGAGGAACTACCCATAATAATATTTCAAATCTGAAACCGCTTTAATCCGTTTGTAACCCAAGAACGCAACCGCCACCACTCAGGATCATCTTGGTCATCCGCGCTAAATGTTCCGTAACAGAGTCCTTGCAGATATATGCGGCTGCACCGGCCTGCAAACAGCGAATAGCATACTGCTCCTCTGGATGTACGCTCACTATGATTACAGGCAATCGCGGATAGATGCGTTTGACATCCGCCAGCACTTCCAGTCCGCTTCGACCAGGCATATTGATGTCGAGCAACAGGACGGCAAATTCAGATCCGGCCAACTGCGCAAGCACATCATTTCCATCGACTGCCTCGGAAAAGAATGCATCTGGAAGCGCATCCGCTAGGATTTCTCCAAGTCCGTTACGTACATGAGCATAATCATCGGCTATCAGTATGTTCATATAAATTCACGCTCGCCGGCGCACTGTACTGAATATTCCTGTGAAAGTACGAGTGCCGTTTTTGCTAAGGCTCGACTCAACATCAGCGCGAGCAAATTAGAATGCATATCTTCACGGCCTTTTAGCCATGAAGACGCCAGGTCAAAGTCCGGCCTCGTACTGCATATTAGTTGGTTGTGCCTGTAATTATGTCTTAACTTGAAAATCAGGAGCCAACCAGATTACTCACTATTCATGCTAGATGATTATATGGATGTTGAAAGTCAGTGTAATCCAAATTATCCGTAGGCGTTTTCGAAAATGTTCTGTAAGGCTTTTCCTACATTGCCTATCGCAATTAATCGATCAGATGGCTTGTAATTGCATAGCGTGTCAGCTCGGCATTGCTATTCATCTTCATCTTTTCCATTATGCGTGCCCGATAGGTGCTCACGGTTTTCACGCTGATATAAAGGCGGTCGGCGATTTCCGTCAACGGAACCCCGGCGGCAATCATCCTTAATACTTCATGTTCCCGGTCCGAGAGCAGTTCATGCAAAGGCTTGTCAATGGGCTCATCCAGCCTCGCAACCAGTTTATCCGCTAACTGGGAACTGACGTAACGGCCTCCGGACAGTACCTTTCTAGTTGCCTGCGCCAGTTCTTCCGGGGCACTGTCCTTGTTGATATATGCGGCGGCGCCGGCCCGCAGGCAGCGCATTGCATACTGGTCTTCGGGTTGCACACTCAGGATGATCACGGGCAATCTCGGGTGACCGCTCTTCACCTCCCGCAATACCTCAAGCCCGCTGCGCCCAGGCATGTTGATATCGAGTACAAGAACACTGATCTGCGACACAGCCAGCCGGCTCAACACCTCGTCGCCGCTACCGGCTTCGTAAAATTGCGCCTCAGGCAGCGCATCGGCCAGAATGTCCTTCAGGCCGCGCCTTACAACCGCATGGTCATCTGCTATCAGAATGTTCATTTCAATCTTTCTCCGTACTCGCAGCTAGCGCAGGCACCCGAAAAGTGATTGTCGTTCCCTTGCCCTGCAAACTCGATACCTGCGCGGTTCCCCCGCAACCCTGCGCTCTTTCCTTCATTCCCAAAACACCAAGGGAATCAGAAACTTCGGATTCAAGAAAACCCTTACCGTCATCCTCAACAATCAGAATGATATCCCCGTCCTGCTCGCTCAAGGATGCGCGCACCGATCTTGCCTCGGCGTGTCGCGCGACATTGGTCAGGCACTCCTGGAAGACGCGGAAAATCGCTGTGGCCCGGTCGCCGTCCATGTGCAGGTCACCGGGCGGTACTGAAACCTGACAGTCAATCCCAGTTCGATTGGAGAATTCTTTTGCCTGCCATTCTAAAGCAGGCGCCAGCCCGAGGTCATCCAATATACCCGGCCGCAACCCACTGCATATCTTGCGTACCGACCGGACGCCGTCGTTGACGAACTCGATGGACCTCGCCAGCCGGTCATGCATTTCGTCATTCGATTTCGGCAGGTGCCGTACCACCCACGACACATCCATTTTGATCGCAGTCATGATTTGCCCTATGTGATCGTGAAGGTCGCGGGCGACCATCTTGCGTTCCTCTTCGCGCACTTGCTGCAGGCGCGCAGCCAGCGCTTGCAGTTGCTGGCGCTGAAAGGCATCCTTTTCACTTTGCAGAAGCGCTTCCTGGGCTTTTTTGCGCGCGGTAATATCTTCGCTGAAGATTACGATTCCGCCAACTTTGCCCTCAGATTCATGCCAAGGACGAATCTCCCATCGTATCCACTGCTCGGAACCGTCGGCCCTTTCAAAAAGATCAGATTCGCAGTTGAGAACTTCACCTTTGAGCCCACGGCGATGTATCTCCTTCCATCGTTCGGTAATTTCCGGGAATACATCATAATGCGACAATCCTATGAGGTCCCAATCTACGAGGCCATAGTCTGACTTCCAGCGCTGGCTCACGTGAAGGTACCGCATCTTGTCATCGAGCATCGCAAGAGCAGCCGGCGCATATTCAACAAAAAGTCCCAGCAGCTCTTTGCTCTCGATCAGAGCTGCCTCGGCGTGTGCTTGAGAGGCGCGCAGGCGAAGTGTTTGTACGCCCAACTCAATATCTCCCGCCAGCTCCTTCAATAGGTCCACTTCGCCTTCTGAGAATGAATCCGGTTCCTTGGAGTAAATGGTGATTGCTCCCCATGCTTTGTCCTGCGCCTTTAAAGGAATCGCGACAGAAGATGCGTAGCCGCGCTTGATGGCCTCCTCGCGCCAGAGAACAAACACGGGATCGGTATGCATGTTCCGGCACATCGCCGGCTTGCCAGTGCGGATTGCCGTGCCGGTAGGACCGCGGCCACATTCGCTCTCGTCCCATGTAATACTGATCGACTCCAGATATCCGTCGTCAAATCCCGAGTTGGCGACCGGACGGACAGTCTTGCCTTCATCATGCTCGGCGATGCCAATCCACACCATTGCATGGCCGCAATCGCGGGTGACAATGCGGCAAACCTCCTCCAGAAAGGATTTCTCATCGGCGGCGTGAAGAATCGCCTGGTTGCTGTTGCTCAGGGCCTTCAGTGTGCGGTTGAGTTTCCTGAGCTCTTCCTCGGCTTGTTTGTAGTCGCTGAAGTCGTTGAAAACGATCGCCACGCGCCGCATCTCCGGTGTTCCCACGCGGTAGGCATGCACGTCATACCAGCGGTTCAGGGCTCTGGCTTCATTGATGAAATGTTGCGGTTCGCCGGTAAGCGCAATCTTCCCGTAGATCTCAAACCAGTGCTCCTCGTGATCCGGGGCAAGCTCGCGCATCCGCTTCCCCAATGCATCGTGTAGCCCGGTCTGCTTTTCAAATGCGCTGTTCATTTCGATGAAGCGATAATCCTCCGGCTTCCCGGCCGCGTCGAAAAGAACTTCAATGATGCAGAAGCCTTCGTTCATCGTGTTGAACAAGTTGCGGTAACGGCTTTCACTCTCCTGGAGAGCTTTCTCGGCTCTCTTGCGCTCGGTGATGTCGTGCGCTGTGACCACAGACCCTGTGATCGTGCCATCCTTGTCGCGGATAGGGCTGAAAGAAACGCTGCCTATCCAGCTTTCTCCGGTGTCTTTGCGTCGCAGCCTGTATTCAACATTTGTCGCCGTCTCGCCTCGTAGCGCCCGCTGTATTGCATACATCTCCAGTGGCGCCGGCTCTCCGTTCTGCAGGGAAACTTCAAAGATGCTTTTGAACTCGTCGAAGTTACTGGCGCACTCGGCCTTGCTCTTGAACCTGTAGAACGTGGCAAAGGCCTCATTGCTTTCCACAAACCGCCCCTCGGCGTCGGTAATGAGCACCGAGTCCGCCATGCTGGCCAGTGCCGTGGCCAGTTTCGCCTGGCTCTCGCTCAGGTGGCGTGTTCGCTCTGTAACCATGTATTCCAGATGTCGGCGAAGCTCCTCCTGTTCAATCTCGGCGAGCTTGCGCTGTGTAATATCAACATCCATCTTCAGAATCAGGGGCGAGCCATCCAGGTCCGTAAATGGAAAGACATGTGCCTCAACCAGGGCCCCGTCCTTGACGTTCATCTCCCAATGGCTGTGCTGGCTGGTTTCAAGCACTTTGAGGCTCTCGCAAAAATCGCACGGCGTCGAGCGTTCAAAACTGGATTCATAACAAAGCTGGCCCTCACAGGCGCCGTACTTATCGCGGTAACTGCGGTTGGCATAGGCAATGCGATAATCCGGCGTCATCAAGCTGATCATCACGGGCAGTGTCTCCAGCACATCGAGAAATCGCTGACGTTCCGCGCGAACCGATTCAGCCATCTCGTGCGCCATCTCCGCCTTCCTGCGCTCGGTCTGAACCGCCGTTTCTATCTGGAGAGTCGTCAGTTTTTCCCGGTTTCGAATGTAGAGTTCCATCACGACGGAGATGGAAACTCCGGAGAGGCTGAAGATAAACATGCTGACAATATCGGATGTTGAATTGATAGAGAAATGCCCGATTGGCGGAAGCAGTAAATAGTCCACTGCTAGCGCTGTTAGCACCGTGGCAAGAAGGCCGGCCCATATGCCGCCCAGCAATGCAGCAAAGATGACTGCCGGATAAAAGGTGATGTAGGTCGGTAATGTAATGGATCGGTTCGTCAGGGCTAAACGTAGGAATAGGGCGAGCGCGACAAGGATCGCGGCAAAGAACTGCCGTGCAATCTGGCCGCGCAGTACTCGTGTCAGTTTTCCTGAAAGATGAGCCGCCACTTACCGATCCTCTGCGCTTCGCCCAAATTCGTTTGATCGATTTTCAGGCCCATCCTAAATTAGCTTGCTTTCTTCAGGATTGGGCAAGAGCCATGTCTTGCCATCCGTCTTGCAGTCCTGCATAAGAAGCCAAATACGCGTGCTGGACCGCACAACCAGGAACTGGACTTGGCAAGAGTATATGGGAATTTCCGGAAATAATACAACAAGGCAACAAAGTATTATTGCTGCGTCGTGGAAGATGTTGAATTGTTGTTGGTTGCAGATGGTGTAGCCATGGAACTGTTGAAGCCGGGAGAACCCGGCTGCAAGGGAATACCCACGGGTCTGGCGCCCTGCAGCATCATGTCAGCCTGCGGAAAGTAGACAAACTCCCACTCGTTGTAATGGGTCATCGTCTTGTACACCTTAATGGACGGATTGGTGCTGTTGGGAGAGAAGCCAATGATTCCCGCGCCGCCATAGGTCTGGCCAAAGGCTGTTGTGCTCGAACCAGTACCGCTGTTGCCGGCATTGGGATTGTTCGGGTCCGCCGGTGCATTGGGGTCGGTCCCGGATGACTGAGAGGCGAGACTGCCTGCCGTCTGCATACCACTCGTCGACCCGCCGGACCCGGCGCTCGTATTCACCGGTCCGCCTAGCGGTACTCCGAAGAAGCCCATGGCCAACGGAGCCTTGTTCTGGCCCAGGAGAACCGGCTTCCAATCCTCCATGCCGGTCGTCGGGTCGGCATATTTCTTGCGCAGGAAGCGGATGTTATTGGTGGGCTTGACCAGCGCATCGGCATTGGGCGGATAAGCTCCGAATTTCCTGTAATAAAGTTTGAGCGCACGGATGTATTGCTTGCCGCGCTGCATGGTCTCCTGTTCACGATCTCTCTGTATCTCTTTTGTAATCTTAGGCATAGCAACAGCTAGAAAAATTGTCATCAGCGCCAACACGAAGATTACCGCAACCAGCATAAAGCCATCCTCGGAAGGCTTGGGGCGGCGGATTGGTTGAGGTGTCGTCATTGAGCTTCTTCCTGCCGTCCTCCAGCTACGGGTATATCCAGGCACAGATCGGATTTGTCGTTCTACCTAAAAAAATGCATTCAAGCTCAAGCGGCTGAAAGCCAAAACTGGATGCTAATTGTTAGTTCGTCTTCAACGCCAGCATTTGCGTGTTGTTATAGCCCAGGTCTGTTACCTGTGCGCCGCCGGGCTGAATAACGCCCACCCGATATCGATGATTGACAATGTCTCCACTGCGAGCGACAAAGATATCGTCTCCATGGACAAAGAAAGCCTGGAGGGATTTGTCTGTTGTCTGGGTGTATCCGTAGTATTTGAGATCGATTGCCGGCGGCTTGGGAGGCTCAGGCGGTGGAGGCACAATTAAAACTGCCTGGTCACGGGCGCTGGCCAGGGGAGTTTCAATCTTCACAGGTGCTGACTCGGCAGAGAAGATGTTTCTGCCGTTTCCGGCGTAGACTACCGACTCGTTCTGGACCAGCTTGTCCAGGTGCAGGGAAGGATCGAGGCCGGTGTTGCTCAGCTTCAGGGCATCGTCGGCGGAAGTTGAGGCCACCGAAAGACTGCCAGCGGTTTCCGGAATGCGCTGAACCGGAGGCGCAGCAGCAGCCTGCACTGGAGTTGGTGATGAGTGTCCAAATGTACCGATGATCTCAACACAGGCAATGACAAATATGACCGCAAAGAGCGCGATGACAAGGTAAACCTGACCCTTTTTCCCTGTTCCAAATTGGATGGCCATGGCTATTCACCCTCCTTTCCTGAAGTGAGAGCAGGACCTGTTACTGCATCCTTGGTGAGCGGCAATCCGCTGGCTGCGGCATCTGCCGGGCGCAGCCATGTGGAAGCCATAATGCGCAGATTCACCTGACCACCCTGCTGGCCGGTCAACTGCATAGAGCGAATGACGAAGAAATTCTGGTCGCGTTCCAGCCCATTTACAAAGCGCATGATCTGCGGATAATTGCCGCTGATGCCGGCGTCCAGTTGAATCTCAGTCAGGTTGGAGCCTGGCTTACCCTGCGTATACTGCACCCTGGAGAGTCGGACCCCCGAATTCACTTGCAATTCACCGAAGCGAGAGGAAATCACTGAGTAGTTGGAAGGAATGCGCTCTGAATAGAAGGCCTGCATTTGAGACCGTGAGTTTTCCACGCGCTTGTCGAGGTTGCGCAGAGGAGCGGTTTCAAGATCCATTACCTTTAACTCCATCTTCTTGCCGGCCAGCGCATTGCTGAAACGGCTGCTGAGGACGGCCCAATCCAAACCTAATCGAACAGTCAGTCCAGAAACCAGCAGCAGAATTGCAGCCAATCCGGCAAAGTGCCAGGTAAGCGGGATGGTCAGGCGCTCACGCCATGTGGTATTACGTCGGTTGCTCATACTCATCGCTGGCCTCCCTCATTTGGGTAATGATTTGGCTTCTTCGGATTTGGATTCAGAGATGTACCGGCAGCGGCGCGTATCGCTGGGGGGTGAACTGCGAACGCTTGTATCGTGTTCCTCTGCGAGTGAAGCTGATTCCTCGTCATTTCAGTGGGAGCCTCTTCGGCCTTCTCCGGTTTCTGCTCCAGCTTCTCTTTGGAATTACTGGATTCTGTGGGCGCAGTCGGGTTGTAATCGGCAAGCACTTCAAAGTTCACGCGGTTCGAGAAGCTCACTGGCTCCAGTTTCTCGCCTGGTCCGCCGCTGCTCTCGAAGTTCTCTCCCACGATACGGGGCAGCAGAAAGCGCTTCGAGCGTTCAAGATTGCGAACCAGTTCAACTGCGTGGTCATGGGGTCCAATAACGTGGAGATGGAGGGTGATCAGGCCATTCTTGTCCCGGACCGGCTCCAGCGTTGAGACCTGAACCCCGCCGGGCAGAACGGTTTCCAGGTCCTCCATGGCCAGCGTCCAGGAGAAGGCCTTCTCGTCGAAGAGCTGA
>Ga0182027_10000883_pt1 | contig 50845 bp, 50 predicted proteins | sample 712E1DmetaG_FD_121300 | JGI IMG/M metagenome (GOLD analysis project Ga0182027, IMG submission 121300) | Permafrost microbial communities from Stordalen Mire, Sweden - 712E1D metaG (Illumina Assembly) | ecosystem: Environmental > Terrestrial > Soil > Wetlands > Permafrost | place: Sweden...
ATCGAACAGTTTTACAATGGGCAAAGGATCCATACCACAATCGGTATGTCTCCAATTATGTTTGAGAATAGGAAATTGATCAAGTGTGCTTAACAGAGTGTCCATTTTCAGGTACCCGGCTCACCCTGCCGATTCCGACCCGGCCCCCGATCTTCGCAACCTCGCTCAAATGGGACAACCAGGAAGTCCGCAGAGGCGAGATCGTGAAACTGCAGGGCAAATTCGAAGGCTGCCTCCCGAACTCCGAGGCCGCGGTCATTGTTTACGAATACAACCCCGACGGCCATCACGACAAAGTCACGACAATGCCAACACAACTTAAAAACCTTGATCTGGAAGTGCAATGGGAATTCGATTACTACGATAACACCGCACAGATTCCCATTGAACAGGAAAAACAGAAATACCAAAAGCACTATGTACCGGTTGAATATTTTTTCGTGGTCGTGATTGACGGAGTGAAAATCGGGGTTGGGCAGGAGAGCGGGAAGTTGAGGTTCAAGGACGCCATAATTCTAAACGCGTTCGTCGGTCCATTACCGGCTGCGAATTATTCCCTGACTGTTGAAACCGCGGACGGCAAGGCGCAGACCTTGCAGCTTGACGAAAAGGGCGAGTGCGCAACCGGAGGCTTGCCTCCCGGAAGAACTGCGATCAAAGAAGGCAAACCTCCTGCAAGCTCAGGCAAATCGCAAAGCGGCAGCAACGACGCTTCCGGCATAATGTTGCAATTAGCAAGCGCTAAATTCAGGATGTTGGTTCCTCCCTTTTCGGAAAAGGGGAAAATTGCGAATGTCAGTACCGGGGAAAAGGTTTTCCTACACCTTCCGAATAATACCATTCTTTTCGATGCGCATATGCACATTCAGAGCAATAATTGCTGTCCGCTGCCGCTGCAGTGGGCGATTATGGCCCGAGGCGTTCATGAATCATTCGCGGGCGCTGTTTACACTCCTTCAAGAGCCTCTGTCGATCGAAAAGATCTTTCGGACCAAGCCGCCGGATTTTTTGTATCAAAGGCCGTTCTAGGAAGGTTAGGAAAAATCGGCAGATTAAGCACTGATCTGATTGCCAAGGTTTTCATGTCAAAGGCAAAGTCAACTGACATGAACAAAAGCACGGAAAGCGTTCTCTTGTCCGAGCAAGAATGGGAAGAATTGCAACAACACCGCAACGAGCAGCAACTAACGGCAAAGGCAATACAAAAAGCTAAGTTGGAAGAACTCAGCAGCGACACGCTTGAGGATTTTGTCGACAATTTTTCAACGAATTGCGATTTTTATTATAAGCATACGGAAATCATGCGAATGAACATCGCGCACCCGATGGACATGTCATTCAGCCATTTTTGGGGAAAGTTCGGCATTCCGGTCTATCTTTCGGGTAAGGATGCAATGTATTATGTCAATGATTTTATCCAATTGGTCATTGCAGCGACTTCCGGGGACCACGGGAAAAACATTACCGTATCAATGGATGCGCTCATTCCTCGAAGCGCAAAGGAGCAAAGGACCGGGGAATTTCTGGGCAACGCCGCCACAAGCGCAACGATCCACCTTTACGCAAAAGCGCTTCCCGGTGATGTGTTTGACGGTGAGTTTTCCCTAAAGGGCGAATTTCGAAAATACACGGATTTTTGTGCCACTCGCGCCCAAGGAACTAAACCATCCGAGCATTTCTACATTCATTTCGATGGTGACATTCCGAATATCCGGCAATTGCTTTCAAGGGAGTATGTCCATTTTTCCGGCATTGCTCCTTTGGAAGACGATATCCGGTTTGAAGATTATCAAGTCCAGCGCCTTCGGACCCAATGCGCCGCTCTTCAGTTTCCTTTGCAAATATTTCCGTTTTATCATTTTGACCCGCGCCGTCATTTCGATCCGAAAATCGCCACGCCCGATGCGATCGCGGCCAACATAAGCGCTTCACACGCGTTTTTCACCTGCAGCGTAGACAAAGCAGAAGAGGTCGCGTTCGCCGACGGGACCGTTCACCGAGGCGCGCTCAGGATCAAGCCTCAGGACGAATTCAATAAGCTTGATACGATAACGGCATTGCTTAGGAAAAAGATGATATCCGTAAACGATGTCTATGGGGACATCTTTCAACACCCGCAAAGCAAGAACGGCCTGTTTTGGGGAATAAAAATGTATCCGCGTCTTGGATACGCTCCTGATGATTTCACCACGTACAAGCATCTCAATAATTTTTATAAGACCTGCCAGGACAATAAAATCCCCATCACGTTCCATTGCTCGCGCGGCGGCATGCAAATCCCCGACTATTTCAATTTTCAGCGTTATGTCAACAATATGGCTCGTGAAGAATATGATCTCAAGGAATCCGACGATTTTTTCGCCGACCTTTATGCTTCTCCTTCAAACTGGGAAAATGTGTTGAATGCCCATCCGAAATTAAAAATCTGTATGGCACATTTCGGAGGGTATGATATTTGGAAAGAATGCAAAGGATTTGATAAGCTTGATGGTAATCCCGGAGCGGACAAGCATAAAAAGTATCTGTTTGACCTTTGGGTCGGGTCTATCGCCAAACTGGTGCAGAAATTCGAAAATGTTTATACCGATTTGGCTTACTTTGTTAATCCGGACCCAGGGCTTTTTGGTTTTGATTTCCTCGATATTGCAAAGGACATGGTTTATTTGTTAACAAAATACAAAGACCTGAAAGACCGCATAATAATGGGCTCAGACTGGTACATGATAGAACAAGAAAAATTCAAAGGGGTCGGCGCTTACTACCGTAAAATGTTCTTCATGCTTCAGGAAGTAAGCAAGAAAGTCAATTACGACGCATGGCACCAGTTTGCGGTTGTTAATCCGTTGAGGTTCCTTGGGTTGATCGATGAAAAGAAGAACGGCAAGGGGCCGTTTGATATTGACGTGGATAAGCTGGAAAAATATACAAAGCAATTTGATGCGTATTGGAGCAAAACGAAGTGGAAGGATGGTGCGAATTTTAATGGAGAGAAAAAGCAGCTTGAGAGCAATATTGAAGGCACGTTGAACCGGCTTCGCAATAATTCAAAGGTTGCTGACGCTGATTCAATTAAAAAGGATAAAGCGTTACTTATCTTGTCGGAATAAAGGGCAAACGATGCGGAATTTTGTAATCCTTCTGCTTTGCATTTTATCTGTAGCGTGCCCGATAGATAAAAAAAAGATACTAAGCGAAAAGGGGTTCGACGGAATGAAAGAACGAATTATCCCTGAAATCCTGGAGTATAAAGACGAAGTTCTAACAGTCCTTGAAGTAAATATTCCGGATTGTGTTGCTCTATTTGACGGGTACGGAAAATGTGTCATTGCAAAGATAAAGCCGGACGGCACGTTTGAGAAAACCATCATGCCCCCTGGCTGCATTGGGGAAGATATTTATTCAGACCCACAACACAATGTAATCTGGGCAAAAAGGGGCCGGCGATTTTCCGCTCTTGATATTGAAACCAAGAAAACCGGTGAGTTGATTGTTTCGCATGATGGTGACGACAACATTCATCATATTATTTTGGCTGATCCCGAAAAGAGGATTTTTGCAATTGATATTATAGGCTACGCTTCTCATATTGAGGATTCACCAATACATTATATCCTCTATGACTTGTTTAACAATAAGACCATTTATTCAAGTAAGAACTATAACGGATTCTTATTCCCTTACGCCAAAAACACTTTGCTTTGGGAAGATTTTTTGTCTGATTCAAAGGGCATTGATAGTATCAGTAGATGGCAATTCACTGATTTACAACTAAACAAGTTGCCGGGAAACAATCTAACTCTAAAATTGAATGAATCCGGGATGAATGTTTGGTATAAGAATGGCATACCTTTTCATTTTGGAAAAAGGATAATGATTGGTAAGGAAATACGGAGCGAAAATCAAGTGTGTTGTACCATCAGATGGGATGAAGAATTGAGAAATGTGAAAATTGAGCCGTTTTATGTTCGTGAACGTGGAGGCTATTTCTTATCAGATTTCTTCACCTTTTCCGGCGAGGGAAATTGGGTAAGAACAACAATTACTCCTGACAATAAAGATCAAAGCGAACTAACTTTTTATCGTGTCGATGATTCCTATCCTCAAGGCTTAAGCCCGCCCATCTTTGGGGGAATTACCGGTAATCTTACTCATGGTGCTTTTGTAACTCACTCAGTCTGGGGGCCGATTTACGTTGAAATGGATGACAGTCACCCGAGCATTTTGCTAATGTACAAGCTTAATGACGGGCTGAATTATCTGAAAAAATTGGGCCTGAAAGGGAAATAATGCCTTTTGCAGAGAAAAACAAAAATGAGACTCAATCCTCACACATGCCCCATAATGATAGGATGTTTCCTGGTAAAAAACCAAAAGAATGCTGAATTTACGGTTCAACCTCTTGTCATAATATATTCGCAGCCAGTTCCGACAGCGCGGACCTCTCACCTTTTGTCAATGTAATGTGCGCGGCAATTTCCTGCGACTTGAATTTCTCGACGACATAGGTAAGCCCGTTGCTTGAAGAATCGATGTATGGATTGTCGATCTGGTACGGATCGCCGGTCAAGACGATCTTGGTTCCGTCCCCTACCCGCGTGATGATCGTCTTGATCTCGTGCGGCGTAAGGTTTTGTGCCTCGTCGACAATCAGGTATTGGTTATGAATTGACCTTCCCCGGATATACGTCAGCGGCTCGATAACAAGGATGCCGGTGTCCATCAGTTCCTTGAAACCCCTGATATGCCGCCTTGCCTTTGCCTCGCTGCGCAGCAGCAGATCGACATTGTCGATAATAGGATACATCCAGGGTGTCAGTTTTTCCTCGACCGTTCCAGGGAGAAAACCGATGTCTTTTCCCATGGGTAGCGTCGGACGCGAAACAAGAATACGTGTGAAAAGATTCTCGTCAATGGTTTTGTTCAGGCTTGCCGCGACTGCAAGAAGCGTCTTCCCTGTCCCGGCTTTTCCCACCAGGGTCACGAGCTGGACAGCATCATTGAGAAGAGCATCCATGGTGAACAACTGCTCTGTGTTGCGCGGCTTGATCCTGAACATTCCTTCCTTGCCCTCGGAAATCAACCGCACCACTTTCTTTTCTTTGGCATCGTACCTGCCCAACGCATACCGTGAAGGATCGGATGCATCGCTAAGTACGACATACTGGTTGGGAAACAGCGATTCCTCCAGTGCATGGAATCCCTTTTCCTTGAAATTGTCAACCGTGCCAGCATCGACTTTTCTTTCGGTCCATCCTGAATAGAGTTCTTCCAGTTCGACCCGGTCGGATTCATAATCTTCAACCACGACCCCGAGCGCATCCGCCTTTATCCGCAAGTTAATATCCTTGCTGACAAAAACAGTTGGAATGTTGCCGGCCTTTTCCTTGACATCAAGGATGGCTGCCAGAATGAATATGTCGCGCTGCTTTTCCTGGAACTCGCGCGGGATACGCTTGACCGAGTCGCTGTCGCTGAGCTTGACGTACAGTTTCCCGCCGCTGTCAAGCTGCACTCCTTTTGTCAGCGCACCGCTCTTGCGCAGCGCATCGAGATGTCGCGAGGTCTGGCGCGCGTTGCGTCCCGTCTCGCTCAAGTCTTTCTTGAAATGGTCCACATCTTCGATCACCGTGATCGGAATGATGATGTTGTTCTCTTCGAATTTGAACAACGCCTGGCTGTCGTACAAGAGTACCGTCGTGTCGAGAATGTAGTTCTTCATGAATGCCGCCTCAAGCTGGGAAAGAGGAAAAACAAAAACGTTCCAAAGACAGAACAGGCGCCCATCACTTCTGCCACGACCTAGTCCAAACTGATCTCCACGTCCATATCCCTGATCTTCTCGAAGATCTTCTTTCTTCTGTAAAGAGACCACCAGTCGTACAGGAAAATCTGGATGGGGCGCCACATGGCCACCCATCCGATAATGCTCAGGCCCTCAAGAATGGCATTGCCAAAGGGATGCACCGAGACGAAGGCCAGGACGGTCCGCAGACCGATGCAAATCGTGAGAAAAATAAGTCCCAGCAGAAGCGCAAACCGGCCCTCGTACAATGTCGAGGACAATTCTCGCGACGTCAAAGTTGCACGGTAATCGAAGAAATTATCGATCGAAAACGTCAGAACCTTTGCTGCTTCACCGTGGTATTGCTCAGGAAGATAAAAGACGAGCTTTAATTTCGTTTTCAGCGGAAAAGCACGGACTGATTCCACTATATATCGCTCGGCGTCATCGTCGATATCCTTGTCGTGAAACGGCGACGGATCAAAGGTGTTGAAGAACTGGTTAAGATCATTGAGCCGTATTTCGATGAGAAAATAGCCTGCTTCTTTGCGGAATATCGATTCGATCTTCTTCATGTCTGTCTCCGTCAGTGAATCATTTCAAAATATTTGCCGTATAAATCCAAAGGGAAGCAAATTCGGCGAAATATGATTGGCATGGTTTTCGCCCGATTCTGGAACAAACGTGCAAAGATTTCAATGTCAGGTATGAGTCGCAGAAGTCATTCTGGAGTGGTTTGGCTTCGCACTACCGATGGCTTCGAACAATGGGAAAGCCCTTGGCGGCATAGACTTCCCCTGAAGCAATCACCTTAATTTGGAAATGAATGTGTGAACGGACTGGCCTCACATGGCCTGATTCTGCACCTGCTGAATTATCACATTGAGGGGATCATCGATGCTATCGTCGATTTTGATGAACTCGATTCCCCAGACAAAATCAGACCCCACACGCTGGACCCATGCAGTCTTTGCCCTGCATTGAGTGGTCCCGATTGTTGTATGAAAGGTGTAATCGAATTCGCCCTGCACAAGAAAAGGAATGTGGTCGTGCGCTTGCTTGATGCGAAGCTTTGCACCGCCGGTCGACACGTCGTCCACAACCGCAGACATGTTGCCCGAGCGGCTGATGAAGGATGCCGGAAATGGAACCTCACAAGGGTATCGCCTATGCTGACGACGGTCTTCTGCTGATTTTTCCTCAGGCATAATCACCCTCCTGCGGGTTAGCGGCTAGATGTGAATTATACGCTCGGTAAACCTCGGTACCACGGTCTACGCTTTTTGCGTAGATAATGATCTCAGCTACAGCAATCCACCAGCGAAGCAGGTGGGTTAGAAAGACGTATCCTGAAACGCGCCGGTTATGCGCAAGATTCTTTGCGGGAAGCAACACAACTATTATACCAACAAATCCGGAGAAATACAATAGGATTGAAAGCAGAGGATAGGCGTCTATCTCTTTGCCTTTTGCGGGCCCAGAACTACACCCTCATTGGCAAGCAGTCTGGCTTTGAGGTCAACGTGAACGCCGGTCAATGATCCCATGAACCCGCCAATTTTGCCGCCTTTACCTATCACACGATGGCAGGGAATCACCAGCGGAAATCTATTGTTGCGCATTACCGAAGCTGCGGCACGAACTGCGCCAGGGTATCCGGCATTCTTTGCCAGCTCAGTGTAGCTTATCGTTTTTCCCCATGGGATTTTTCTTGCAGTCTCAAGGACTTTTTTCTGGAAGGCCGTGCACCAGGACGTATCAAGCGGGATATCGTCAAGAGACCGCAGGTTGCCGTCAAGAAATTCCCTGATCTGCCCTACAATTCTTGCAAGGGCCTGATCATTGGATTTTCCGTCAGGTGTACAAGACGGACATAGCGACCGTTCGAATGCCAGGGATTCCAAAACAAGTTCGGAATCCTCTTGCTTTAAATGGAGAGTTAAGTCGACCAGAGGGTGCCGGACGAACACGTTGATCAGATCCACGCCGAAATTCTCATAGAGTACTCTTTGCAATCGTGATTGTCACTTGAGGCGTCGTGAGTCTTGCCCTGTTCTCAACCGTCAGCGTAAACACCATATTCCTTCCCGGCGCCGCGCCTGTTGCAACAAATTTGATCGGGCTAGTCACATAAGAATAGGATGAAGCATTATAGGGCATTGGTATTAACTTTTTCGAACGATCTGTCAAATTCACCGAGTCGATAATGCTTTCGTTATCAAATGTCATCACCGAAATAACGAGAGTGGAATCGGTCTTGGGAAGATCATACAAAATATTCGCTGAAGGCTGGTATGCTTTTCCGTTGATCGCGATCAAAACAATTTCCGGAGGGGTCCTATCGACATAGTTGGGATTCTTGGTCACAAAAGTAGAAGTATCCGCAGAATTCTGACCGTGAATGAGCGCCTGTGTCGTGATTGTATCGATCCCGGCGCCGGGAGTAAGAACAATACCTGAGAAAATCGTCTTGACCGAATCAGTGACCGTTTGAGTCTTGACTATTTGCTTGTTCAGAAGAATTCGCACATTGACCGTATCCGGCGTATATTTATTGACTGTCACGGCATAATTCAGGGAGCCCTGAGACGTAGTAAGAGAAGATTTCGGATTGACAAGAGTCAATCTCACCAAGTCCGGTCTCGGGCCAGTCTGTTCAAAAAAGCAGTAGAACGTCCGAACGGTACTATCGTTGACATTATTGACCGCCCGTACCGTCACCGGCTTCGGATTAGCCGCGGTATAGGATTTCATGCCGGTAAACACAAAGGAATATGTAAGGTTATCACTGGTCACTACCGGAGAACCCGCTATCTCGACCAATTTCAATCCAACGCCTGACGAGTCGAGTACCTGAACGGTAAAGACCATGGTGTCGGTGCTTACGACCGTGTCAATACTACGAAGCCCCTTGTTTGTGCATTTGATGACCGGAGCACCTGCCCGGTAAAACTCGTACGAAAACGAGCTGACGGTTGAAAAATTCTTCAGTCCGGTGTCGGAAATCCAGAGGTAACCGACGCCCTTTTTGCCGGGCAGAATATTGTCGGGCGCCGGATCATCTATGTGATTAAAAGGACTTTGCATCGTGTCGCCGGTCGCAGTACCAAAGGTCCACCAATAGTAAACGTCATCGTCGCCGACAGGTGGAGTCGAGAGGGAAACAGGCGCGCCGTAGGCGGAGAAAATGGAATCCTGTTTCAGCGGCGACGCCACATGGAACGTCAGCGGACCAATTGTCGATATTGAATTATCCGAGCGGAATGCGGTAACGGAAATGGCATGCATTCCGGTATCGGGGAACGAGACCAGGAACTTATTGACATCCGTCGAAAAAGGCGGATGGAGCACGATATCATTTTGCAAGCGGTTGTTATCCGCATGGAACTTGATCGAGTCTATTTTTTCCCTGACCGTCGTATATACTGAGAGCGTTTCGGTCGTGAAAATAAGGAGCGTATCGTTGTCACGGATGCGTTGCGAACAGGATTCCGGGGCAAGGTGTACTTGAACGTTTGTCATGGATTCAAAAGGGTTATAATCCTTGGCGCACCGGAATGTCAGTGTAACGATAACCATAAGGGCGATTCTGCAGATCACGACACTTACGGATTTCATACGACTTTCCTTTTCAAGATCACCACAATCGTTCAGAATGTGAAGCTCCAGACAAAACCCGCTCCCCCGACCACGGCAGCTACCGCAGCGACGGCGGTATAGAGCCGGTTGTTGTCACGTTTGTCGCGTAACGCAATCCAGTTGGATTCATTCACGGAATGGATTACCGTCGGGTCATCGGTGCTGATACGGCTCAGATCATCCTGGTATTTCTTCCATTGAAGGCCGGAATAGATACCGCCTGCCGCGCCGACAAGCAGAACCGAAAATCCGGTATAGCGGACCATGTTCCTTTTCACTTCATTCGGGTCTGCAAGCAACTTCACTGGCACTCCCTCGGTCCTGACATCATTCACCGACAATACGTAGCGGAACGGCGAATCGGTAACTTGCTGTTCTTTACCTTCTATGACGAGATTGCTCTTACCGTTCATACGAAAAAGAACCGGATCCATCCGGATGAACTTCGTTTCAGACAGAACCCCATAAACCGAATACAGAACGTTGCAATAGTTCATCACGGATCCTGTGGCGTCGGCGTGGATATAGATCCCGTTCCAGTCGTAGGGGTTCGGATACTGAGTTGTTGCTGTATTGACCGTGCGGTCATTCTCCGATGTGAATATGATGGGGTGATCCTTGGTACCCGCGGCAATGAGTCTTCCCTGCACGTGCAAACCTGTCAGGTTCTTGAACAGGAACACCGTGCCGGGTTCAACGATCACGGTCCTTCCGACCGGAACCTCAATGTCACCGGTGACGAGATACGGGCCCGATCGTGACTTCAAGGTATCTGACAAGGGTCCGGTAATCGTGTCAAAAGCTAGGGAGGTTCGCACCTTTGCTGCCGTATCCTTGACATTGGAAGCGGATGCTGCCTGAGCGGTCTGTGAAAAGCACGGAAGAATGAAAGCACCTAAGGTGATGATAGCTACGTTGAAGCGAACCGTTGTAAGAAACAAAAGTGCCATTGACTACCCTTTTTGCATTTTCTTGCCCATACGCTGCAGCTCAACATTTGCCCGGGTATTGTACTCATTGCCTGGATCGGATTTCAGCGTTGTTCGCAATTGCCACCAGGCATCCAAAGCCTTCTTGTAGGTTTGATCGGACGGATTTCCATCGAACCGGGCAGTCGCGCACAAGGCCACATAATAATATACCTCTCTTTTCAGGATTTCATATTCTATAAATGCATGGGGAGTTCTCAAACTCTGGGCTAAGAGTTTTTCACTTGCGTCAAAATCCTTTTTCTTATACGAATATTTGGCCTTTCCCAAAAGGTACTCCCCATCATTAACAAAGGTCGATTGAAAAAAATCCGCCAGAAGGGGAAGGGCGCCCAGGCCTTCGATCGCGTGCATTCTCAGAATGGTTGCATGGGTAGACTTTGCCAAATCCGGGGGAAGTCCGTCGTGCAACCTGACCACATTTGAATAATTCCGTGCCGCCAGCTCTTTGGCCATGATTTCCACTGGGTCATCTGTTTCATATTTACTCTTGAGTGATTCAAACACGGACGCGGGCTTATCACTATCGGCCGCGGTTTTTGCCGACAACGGCCGTGAAAACGGAACGTTCTTTTCTTTTGCGTCGTCGGCACGTGCCGTCGCAAACTGATTCTTTTTTATCAATTTCGACATCCCGGCGCCCGGTGCAGGCGCCGCCAGAGGTGCCGGCAGTTGTCGGTTCTCCTTGTTCGGCGACATACCAGCCGGAGAAACTTGAGTATGCGCAGTCGCCACTGCCGAACGACCGGAAAGGTACTTTCCAAGAATCGGAATTCCAAAACGGGAAACCGAAGCAATCAGAAGGCACGAGCCACACGCAATCGCCAGCACGGTCCATGGAATGCGGCGACGCGATGACAAAACCAGTTTCTTCCCGGGCGGCGAGGCCATGGCCATGGAAATGATTTCTTCCGGTGATTTGGTTGTCAATTTTCCATGGATGATCTCAAGCTCTCGTAACAAACTTTCGGTAGTCGCGAATCGCTTCTGAGGATCCTGATTCATGCATTTGTAAATCAGCCGTTTGAGTTGGGCCGGCAGCACGATTGAGAATGCCTCAAGGGGTTTGTATTTGCTTTTCGTCTTGAATGCAACGAGCTGCGCAAAGCTCGATTGCGGAAAGGCAACGGTGCCGGATACGATTTCATACATTGTCGTGCCGAGTGCGTACAAATCGGTCCGAACATCCAATTTCTTTTTCTCAATCTGTTCAGGGGCAAGATACGGAAGCGTTCCCGATACGAGGCCGTCCAGGGTTTCAAACGATACGTCGACAGGTCGCGCAATGCCAAAATCCATGAGTTTGGCAACGCCGTTACTGCTGATCATGATATTGCCGGGCTTCAAGTCGCGGTGGATCACGCCAAGGTAGGATCGTCCGTAAATCGTGCATTCCTGCTTATGGGCGTAGCTAAGGGCACGACAGATCATAATGCCGATTGACGTGCAGACGACTGCCGGCAATGCCCCGCGTTTGCGAATGATCTCATCAAGGGCAACGCCTTCGACTTTTTCCATCTCGATAAAGGGAAGGCCATGCCACTCACCCACGCCATGGATTTCAATAATATTGGGGTGCTTCAGCTTTGCGCTGATTTTTATTTCAGTCTGAAAACGTTGTCGTACGATATCCGCGGAGCCGGGATTGATGAGTTTGACAGCTCTGTGCATCTCAAGTTCCTGGTTCCAGATCTCGTACACTGCCGCCATTCCTCCATGGCCCAAAAGCCGAGTGATTACCCCGGAGCCAAGGGGAATTTTCTCGTTGCCATCCGGAAGTGGGACGGGAGCTGCATGAGGAGTCAGGTTAAGCCTTTGGGTATCGTCCGACTGGTGGTCTGGTTTTTCCATAGTGAGCAAGCAATGCGAAGAACTTTTTTCTGCAAAAAAACACCGTCTAAACCGTCATAATTCCATCATAAATATACATTTTACGCCGCGATAGAGGCCCGGTATGATTACAGGGCTTGCGGCCTCGTCTCTTCGGTCGGCAGGTAAACCGCGAATGTCGTTCCGAGCCCAAGTTTGCTACTGACAGTCACGCTTCCCTTGTGGCTTTTCACGATCCCGTAGACCGCTGAAAGCCCCAAACCGGTTCCCTTGCCGATCTCCTTTGTCGTAAAGAACGGTTCGAAAATCCGTTTCTGCACTTCCGGACTCATGCCCATGCCGGTGTCCTTGACACGTACAGCTATGTACGGGCCGGGTGCAAGATCGAACGGTGAATTGGTGCAGAATATCCGGTCAAGCATCACATTGTCAGTCGCAATAGTCAATTTTCCTCCGCCCGGCATCGCATCGCGCGCATTGAGGCACAGATTGAGAACGACATTTTGGAGCAGGGCCGACTCGCCGCAAACCACCGTGCTGCCTGCTTTCAGGTCCAAAACAACCTCGATTTCTTTTCCGATGCTATGGTCCAGGATATTCTTGACGTTCCCGATGCATTCGTGGACATCGACCGGTGCTGACTGAATTCTCGTTTTGTGAGAAAACGCAAGGAGATTCCGCATCAATTCAGTTGCAGAATCGGTAATTGCGAGTATGGTCTTTGAAGATTTTGTCACGTATTCCGGACTGGCTGCCATTTGCTGCATCATTTGTGCATTTCCGGAAATACCGGTCAGCATGTTGTTCAAGTCGTGAGCTATTCCGCTTGCCAACTGCCCGAGCGACTCCATTTTTTGTGTCTGCCTGAGCTGCTCCTCCATTCTGATCTGCTCGGTCATGTCTCTGATGACAAGCACAACGCCGACAATCGACGAATCAAGGTTGCGGATGGGTGCGCCGCTGTAGTTCACCAGGTGTTCGGCGCCATCTTTAGCCGTGAAGCTGATCTGTTTGAAGGAATCGCCCGCCTGTCCGCTGCGGAGAATAGCCGTAAACGATTGTTCCATTTTCTGAAGCTCTGCCCGGTTCGTAATGCCAAGCACTTTGAACAGGGAAATGTTTGTCGCTTCAAGCGAGGACCAACCGGACATCTTTTCCGCAACCGTATTCATGCGGACGACTCTTCCCGCGGCATCGGTTGCAATGACCGCATCGCCGATCGAGTTCAGGGTGATCCGTATGTCTTCGTTTTCGCTTTCCCGTAGTGCAAGATTTTGTTTGTGGATCTGTTCGAGAAGGAACACCGCTCTCATGGCGCTGCTTATCTGCTCGCTTATGGTCTCGTACTTCCTGCTGATAATGTCAACCGTGAAAATGACAAAACCCTCCGGACCCTGGCCGATTATTAGAGGAACAACGCAATAGGATACCGGATGCGAATGATCCAGGCCTTCGGCGATCAGCATCGATTTCGAAAACTCGACCTTTTCCGACACTCCGCGAAGGGCGCAATCGAGAGAAAAATGCTGGATCGCCGCAGGTTTGTGCTCGCTGCACACCGATAACCAGCAACCGGAAACGTTTGCAAGCGGTAACTGCACGGCCAAGACTTTCCACATGTCTTCATAGGTGAAGCAGGAAGACAGCCTGTAGCCGATGAACTGGAGGTTCACAGCCTCGGAGTTCACCGCCATGTGACATCGAGATTCTGACAACGCCTCGGTCGTGAAGAGAGTGATGAGACAGGACTTCCACAGCTGCTCCAGGTTTTTCCGCTGATCGTCCGTTTCCGCCTGCCTGCTTGCGGCAAGGAAAATCTTCCTGAGGATCTCATGCCACAACGTCGTAGCCATGCCATTTTCTTCAAAGGCAACAATCGTCGCCTGCAGCAGGGAACAGGCATCGCGTTCAAGGCCGGTATTTGACGCGAACCGCCTTACGAGATCGACAAAAGATTCCATGCCTCCGAGCAGTTCTTCATGCTGTGACGACGTCCAGGCTAAAGGAAATATTTCCCGCAGGTCGGCAAGAACCGTGTCCAAGACCGGCGCAGCGTCCGCTGGTGACCCATTTTGCCGGAAACCGAAATCGGTCATCGGACATCCACAGGATGCTCTCATCACGAGGTGCGTCGGAACTGTCTTGACTAAGGGCAACTCATTTCCTGACATCAAGGAATGGATATACTGCAACCCCATGCACCCGAGTTCGAACAATGGTTGATGAACCGTCGTCAGCGGAGGGGAACAATCCTTGCTTATGTCTATATCATCGAACCCCGTAACCCTGATATCCTCAGGTACCCGTAGCCCTCGTTTCTGCAGCGACTGTGCGGCCCGGATCGCATTCTGGTCGTCGGAACAGACCAGCGTGTCGAATTGGACCATTTTTGTTTCGCAAAAGTGAACAACGGCATTAGGCCCTGACCATGTTTCAAAATCGCCAAGGAAAACCAAATTGGGATCATAGGGAATGTGGTACCGAGCCAGACTGTCTTTGTAGGCGAGAAACCGTTCTTCGGCTTCGTTGTTGCATTCGGGACCTCTGACAAAAGCTATTCTGCGACTTCCATGGTCACGAATCAGGTGATCAAACAATCGATTCATGCCGATGCCATTGTCGACGATGATGCTCGGAACTCCGGCCAGCGCAATGCCGATACTGACCAGCGGAATCCCGGAACATTTGCGAAGTATTTCGTCCAGCTCCTTTTCCCTGTTTTCCCAGAGAAGCACGCCGGGAATCATGATTATTCCGTCGATCGTCGCGGGGCTCACCAGGGAAAAAACCCGAAATCTTGGCACTCGCGAATATTGGCTGTAATCAAATAATCCGGCATCAAAACAGACAGTCCGGATTCCCAGATGAGTCGCTTCGCGCTGAATGCCCGAAACGATCATGCGCTGATAATCGTCAAACAGCGTTGTGACTATTATACCTATTGTCGGAATCTTACCTGAATTGGGAACACTCATAAACTGGCGTGATCCTAACGGTGTCGGCACGATTGCCAGATTCGGCTCAATACTACCTATTGTACACGCAAATCAGGAATTAATCAAGGATGGGACTCGTCAAGCATTGTCGGAAAAAGGAAAAGGCGATTGTGTCATCGCCTTTCTTCTGAGGAGTTCGGATGAATTGGAACCAGATCAGTTGACGCTGATCAATTCGTATTTCCTTGTTCCGAGACCGAGCTTTTCGGCATGGCCAAGCTGCTTGCGGCTTTCACTCTTTGGGTGCGATTCCTTGAACACGTCCCGGCCGTTTGCCTTTTGACAGACCAGGTCGTATGACGCTTGATCGATCGCGACCGGATCTTTCGAAACGAGAATGCCAAGGTCCTCGACAATGCGAGGATCATCCTGCGCAAGGCAATCACATTCCGCGGTAATTTTCGTGGCGACATTGATGAAAATATTGTTTCTTCTTCCGTGCAGAACTGCATAGGCGAACTCTGTCATTTTTTCCTGAATCGTGCCGGCCCCGGATCCCCAGTTCACGTCGATGGCTTCGTGGGGGCAGGCGGCGATACAGCTGGCGCACCCGATGCATTTCGCGCCATCGATCGTTGATTTTTCCTTGACAAGAGAAATGGCATCAGACGGGCACACGGATACGCAATCACCGCAGCCGACACATTTCTGCACGTAAACGACCGGTGACACGTTGCTGTGCTGGGATAGCTTTCCCTCCCTGGCCGCGCAACCCATGCCGATGTTTTTGAGTGCTCCCCCAAACCCCGTGACGAGATGACCCTTGAAGTGCGCCACCCCGACAAGTATGTCGGCGTCCCGGTACAACTTCATCACTCTGGCCTCCTTCACAAACGACCGATTTATCGGGACAGTTATGCAATTGCCGCTGTCACGTTCGTCAGGAACAACAGCCTCGGCGCCGGCAATCTCTCTTGTGAACCCATGCTCCCGGGCGAGTTCTTCGTGATCCTTTGACCTGACCCGCCTGCCCCGATACAGCGTGTTGGTATCGGAAATGACTGCCGTGCCGTTTTTTTCCTTGATAAAATCGGTGATGACCCTGACATATTCGGGGCGAACGAATCCGGTGTTACCCTCTTCGCCGAAATGCATCTTGATGACTGCCCGGGCGTTTTTGCTCACTATGTCAAACAGTCCGCTTCTACGGAGCAGAACACCCAGTTTCGACTGTATCGCGACGATGCCGTCGGACTCCTGGACCGGAGTGAAGAAAACCTTGCTTTTCATCGTGCCTCTTCCCTTGCGACAAATTGAAGGGCGACCATGCAGAGGTCGTCGTTGAAATCCTTTTTGGCCCCGGCGAACAACCGTATTTCCTTCATGAGCGATTCAAGCAGGGCGTCGGGCTGTTCTCCATATCGTTCATGGACAAAAGAAATGAATCGTTTTTTACCGAAAAGTTCATCATTGACATTCCGTACATCATGAACGCCGTCCGTATACAGGTATACCACATCGCCGGCCGATACTGGACGCGTGCACACCGAGTACGGAAAATCCTCGAGAAGCCCGAGTGCAGGTTCGGTCTCCCGCTTCTTCCTGAACGGATCCGGGATGGCTCCGGTCGTCATGTTCACAAAAAGCGGTTCCGGGTGGCCCGCGTTTGCGTACTGCAGGATCTTGTTTTCAATGTCCACCGTGAGATAGCATGCCGTGACAAAAGACGTAGCCCGTGACCTGGACAGTACGGAAATCAAGCCGTCATTCAGCCTGCTGAGTACGCGGCCGTTTTCATTCCCAAACGGCCTGATTTCTTCTATCAGACCGCGAACGAATGCACTGACCAACGACGCCCTCACGCCGTGTCCCATCACGTCGCCGATCAAAACTCCGACGACCGTCTCTGAAACCGGCAGGATGTAGAAGAAGTCTCCGGAAAGCTGTCGCGCGGGGACATACACATTGGAAAACCTGACAGAGCTGGATTCAGCCGGTACACCCGTGGGAAAGAACTTATAGTGCTGCGCAAGCAGCGTTCGCTGAATTTCACGGGCGGTTTCAAGGTCGAACTCCATTTCCTCGTTCGCCTGGCGGAGCTCATCTCTGGTTCTGACCAGCTCCTGCTCCATGCGCTTTCTGTCTGTGATGTCAAGAAGAATGCCGAGTGTTCCATAGCTTCGCCCGCCGCCGTCGCGCAAGAGCGTCGACATGTCCAGAATGTATCTGACCTCACCGGACTTTGTCCTGATCGCGGTGTCTGCGATCCACCGGTTGGCGACGCCGGTCCGGTTCCTCCGATACGCTTCGTCAAGCGAAACCGAGGCGAGCTCACCCTGCGGTTCGGCGGTAATGGATATGGAGTCGAAAATCGCGGGCGTGATTTCCTGTGCCGAATACCCGGTCAGGTCTCTGATTCCGTCTCCCATGAATTCATACGTGTCCGATTCAAAGTTCCGGGAATAGACAACCGCCTTACCTTGCTCGAGCGCAGCGCTGAAATTGTCCGTCACCCGTTTCAGTTCAATTTCGAGCTGAACAATGCGTTCCCTCAGTTTTTCCGGGGTGTTTTCCGAGTTTGCTCTTTTTGACAAGGTGAATTTCCTCCAAAATCGGGCGCAGGATCGCCTGCCGGACTATCGTTCTGCCAAGATTACATAAATACTACTATTTACCAAAAATGGCAACAGATATTGAACTGCCTTGACCGCATTGGCCGCCTGTCAGGCACTTAAACGCCTCTTTCCCAAAAAAATAACATGCGTCCGACTCCCGCCGGGCGCATGTTCTATTTTTATCAGCCCGCCAAAAACCAACAAGGAGCATTACTTTGAAAATCGGACTTATCGGTTCGCCAAAATCAGGAAAGACCACAATCTTCAATGCGCTGTCGAAATCGAATGCCGAAGTTTCGGCATTCGAAAGCATGAAAACCGAGCCGAACATTGCCATTGTTGATGTGCGGGATGAACGGGTGACAAAACTTATCGAGATGTACAAGCCTGCAAAATCCATGTATGCCAAAATCGAACTCGTCGATTTCGTCGGCGTGAAGAAAGATGAAACAAAGAAAGAAGAGCTTTTCAGCCCAGAGCTCATGCGGCTTGTCAAGACTATGGACAGTTTGGCCGTGGTGCTCAGAAACTTCACCTCGGAATTGACCGGCGCCATAGATGCTGCGCCCGATCTCGGTAAGATTGAAGAAGAGCTTCTGCTGTCTGACCTGATCATCACGGAAAAGCGTATCGAGCGCATTGCCGCGTCGTCAAAGGGCGGCCAGACAGCGGCGCTTGCCGCAGAGGACAAGGTCTTGCAGAAAGTCCTTGGACAGCTTAACGCCATGAAGCCGGTCAGGGACCTGAGCCTTTCGGCCGACGAACAAAAAACAATCAGAGGTTTCCAGTTTCTGACCCAGAAGCCGCTTTTTCTGGTCCTGAATTCAGACGAGGAACATTTCAAAAAGGACCCAAGCCTCGTGGATTCATTGACAAAGCGCTACAGAACAATCGAATGCGCCGGCAGCTTTGAAATGGAATTGTCCCGGCTTTCGGACGAGACGGAAATCAAGGCATTCATGGATGACATGGGAATCAACGAGTCGGCGCGTGATCGTCTCACGGTGTGCGCGCATGAAACGCTCGGGCTCATCAGCTTCTTCACGGTCGGCGAAGACGAGGTGCGCGCCTGGGAGCTTGTGCGGAATTCGACTGCGGTTGACGCCGCAGGGGCCATCCACACCGATCTCGCCCGCGGATTCATCCGCGCCGAATGTTTTTCCTATGCAGACCTCATGGAATGCGGGTCGGAAAAAGGGGTCAAAGACAAAGGCAAGTTCCGCATGGAAGGAAAAGACTATATCGTCAAGGACGGGGACATTCTGTCGATCCGGTTCAACGTATAGATCGAGACCCGTCTGGGGCTGCTGGTTCACACATTCGAAGTCAGTATCAATTCGAACACAGAGGGCCGGGAAGGCTGTCGCACGGAACATAGTAGAGCTCGATGTCATGGTCGAATGAATATTCCGCGATCCATCGAATCCTGAGCGTATCACCTTTCTGCAATACGGTTGCAATGCCGTAGTTTACGCAAATTTCCCCATGGTGATACACCATAAGATATCTTGACATGTTAAAGCATGAAGTGTCAACCGTTGGGTAGTACTCATAGCATGAGTCTGGACTAAATTCTATGTATTTCATACTCAAATCCAAGTGAAATTCAGAATCCGGAACCGCACTCCAAAGAGAATATTGTATTCCCTTCACGGCCTTTTTCAGACCAAACGGCATTCTTTGAGGAATTTTCCAGCCCACGTTCTGGTCTTGGGCGGCAGTAAAGAGTTGATTGCTGCAGTCAGGGGCAGAACACGCCAGAACCAGCGCGATTGACAAGAGTATTCTAGGCAAGCTAATTTCCATCCTACTTCCCCTTCGCTATTTCATCCGCAATCAATTCCACCTGTTTGAGAACTTCATTTAGGAATAGTGGTTCTCGCGAAGCTTTTCGCATTCTCAAGGTCGGTTTTGTTTGGATGGCCGAAATTGAAAAATACAAACATTTTTCCTTTGCAGAAAAATGAATTCTCTGCTAAGGGAACCCCTCTTCTTTTGAGATGTTCTTTCATGATTCCAATGGCCGTGTCTGCAAAACCGGTGCAGAAAAGTATAACCTTTCCTATTTTCGTCGGGTCAAGGCTTCCGATAAATTCCGTCACTGCCGGATTGACTTCATGGTTAAACGTTGCGTAAACAGCCGCGCCGAGAAAGAGAATGTCCGCAGAAACCGATTCACGGAAGGAAAGAATCGATTCCGCTTTGCACCCCAGCACATCCGCCATCGTTTCCGCAACCTTCTTTGTGTTGCCGGTCTTTGACCAATAGAGAACCTTGATGTTCATTTTATTTCCTTACCCGAGGATTACAACGGGTTGCGGTACGTACGAAGGTTTACTGAATGGAATGAAGTAAACTTTTGTACTACCGCTGTTGGCTGATGTTCTTGGGTTCCTCCTCATCTGTATTGATTTTTATATTTATGTTTCCGCAAACAACAAGCTCCTCGAATAACGGACAACCATTCATACAAGCCGAACGATGGCTGCATGGCCCACAGCGATCTGAGCTGAAGTGATTACGAAACTTGCCCATGTTTCGAGACTTTGTCCAGATATCCAGAAGTGTTGTCTCGTTGTCCAACTGATCGCCTTCTGCCAAACCACTCTGGAAAGAACAGGGGTATACTTTCAAATCCTCCGAAACGTACATCGAGAATCTGCCCGCGTCGCAAGCGTCCACCATTGAAGTATTGGCGTTCGTGTATGCAAACACTCCGCTCACGCAACATGCGTCAAAACCAACCTTCAATTTCCTCTGAGGTGAGATAGCTAATCTGTAAAATTCTTCTAGCCTTTTACTGTGTCGCAAGAGATTCCTCTCAAACACTTTTCGACCAAATGGCTTATAGTTCAGAAAGACAATGGCGTTAATGCCTCGCAAGAATTCGGGTGGCGCATTTAGCCAGTCTATGGCAGTGTGGATGCTGACGGCGTCCAATATGAAATGAACGTTTGTCTTAATACCGTTGCGTATAAGTTTGTTGATTGCCTTAGAAGTTTCATCGTAAGGTAGGTATGCAGAAATAGCGACAGCACCGCAATGCTTTCGTGTGGCATCGAGGATTTCATCACTCAGGCCACGACCGTTCGTAGTGTAGTTCGGAACTACTCCTTTGGAAGCTGTGTACTCAAGGATTTCAATGAAGTCTGGATGTTGGTTAGGGTTGCCTCCCCCCAACGCGACTTGAAACGTTCCCATAGCTGCTGCCTGGTCAACCACACCCTTGTAGTCATCCAGCGCCATGTGTTCACCACGCTTAGTCGAGGATTTATAGCAAAATGAGCAGCCTTTATCGCACCAGTTCGTGATTGAGATATCCATTAACTCCGGCCCATGTGGTGACCAGAACGGGTCTTTCCCCCCCTTATCTGGGACCCGAGCGAAGAAGCCGGTATCTGGATTGAAAAACGACGTATAGCCCAAACTCTTGTAGCGGATGGCTTTTAGCATGAAACTACCAATAATTGTTGTAAGCGTTGATGTAGAAGCGGTCTGACTCGATCTCAAACATGGTCATACACAGAAGCGACTCCGCAAGGGATCCATCGCTGCTTAGCTTTGATGTAACGACGTTTTTCCCCTGTTCAATCGCATCTTTCATCTTATCGACAACCTCCGGTGTGAACTCATGCGATCCAGCAAGCCTGTCTGCCTCCTCTTTTGTCGTGATTTGCTCTCCGTAGTGCCGAATCGCAGTGCTGATCTCGGAGTGCATCTGCCGAAACAAGTCCCCAACAGGGCCTTCTCCGTCCACTCCGGCAGCTTTGAGAAATACCTCTTCGCTCAGCTCTTCGTCTGAGATGTACACAAAGGACGTCGATGAGCTGTTCGTAACGAAGTCAAATTTGATCTTCATTCTGAGCCTTTTCTAGCTTTTTAATGCATTCCAGTACGGTGTTTAGCTTGTTATCCTCATACATGTCGTCGATGACCTGTGGTACCCAAGTCACCATGAACACCCGATCTGCTCCCAATTCATCTTCGCTAAAAGCTTTCCCATACCGAATTTCCAAATATTCTGCTAAGTTCGCATACTCGACGGAATAATACTTTTTGAATTCACCTTTGACTTCTATGGATGCGACAAACAGTGCGTCGTAGACGGCTCCGAAAAACTGCTCGCCAAGACCTCCACGAGATACCCCCAATGCTGCGAGAAACTCATTCCGATTGGGCTCCCATGAAGTTGGGATAACCAATTTGACCGCATCTCTCATGGTTCCTCCCGCTCTCCTGCAATTTCTTTCAAAAACCTTTGCACTTTCACAGATGCCGTATTATTGCAGGCTTCAATAGCGCTACCAACTTCCTGCGTATGCTGAAACTTTGCGAAGAAGTTGAGCGTGGCCTCCCTTTCATCCCAACGAGCATATGGTGCAAAATGCAGAGCAAATGCTAGTGCCGGAACTCCCAATCCAAGTTTTTGATCTTCGCCTAGTTCCTTCAAACTATTGAGTAGAAGGCTAAGGCTGTCCCTCCAATTACTGTCTTGAAAACCGGAAGAACTGGAGAACATCACTCTAAAGAACCGCTCAGATTCTTCATCATCTAAGCTGCTAACATGATCGAGCAAAATTCGTATATTTAGATTATCCGAGTCCTCTCTTTTCCTGAACAGGAACCAAGCAACGTGCCGGATGTCACGTTCCACCGTACTGTCTTTCAATACGGCTTTTACTCGTACCACGTCTTCGTGTGTTTGGATATTTGCAGACAAAAGCGGAAGGTTGTTCAGGTAGTGCTTTCCAAAATCATTGGAAGCTTCGCACAAGGCTAAGATTCTTTCGTTGTTGTGCTTGCGCGCCAATACATAGACGTAGCGGAAAAAACCTTCGTAGATGGGCCATTCGGGGATTTTCTCAAAGATGGTTACTACTTGTGCTGGTTGTGACTCTGCAAGCTCCGCAACAGTATAGTAGGCCAACAAAAAATCTCTCAATTCATCGTATGTAAATGAGATATTTTCAATCCCCAATGATGCAAGTCCGGTAGATGGAACTTCCCTACGCAGGATAATGTCTTCTCCTATCAGTTGTTCGATAATTTGGCGTTCGGGGTCATCAAAACCCTCAACAGGTATCTGCGAAAAATTCTCCTTGTCTAACATCCGGGTGCATATTTTGTATAGTGAGTTTAACGCTTTCTGCTTTAAAGGCGTACGAAACTCATTGATTTTTTTAGTCAGATATCCCTCGAATATATCTCCCTTATAGATATCTGGCACATATCCAATTTTCTTACCTTCATGGAGCTCACAAAAAATACGCAGCAGGATGAAGTCGTTTTCCAAGAACTCCGTTGCATTTCTGGAAAAACTCGCTGTGATTTGGAAATGACGAAGGTAAGCGCCTAGTAGCCGAGATTTATTGTTGTCCGACATCTCGCTACGAAGGTCTTTGACACGATACAAATGAACGGAGAATTGAGGCTCAAATACCCTTGCGAATTTGTGGTCAAAAAATTCGTTGCGACAGGTAATGGCGATCTTTACGAAGTCGTACTGACACAAGGCTTCAAGGAAAACTCGAAGCTCGGAAACAAATCCATCAAGGTCGCCAACTTCGTTTATCCCGTCGATGGTTATTACAAATGGCTTCTGGCACTCTTCGGCAACATTATTTAGCAATGTGAAAAGATCGTGGAGGTCTGGGGCGTTTGGCGCAAATCGATTGTTTCTGATGTAGGACAGAATTCGATTGGGACCTGGGTAGTCGTTTAATGAGCGAGCAGGGATGAAGATTGTAGGGACCTCAAATGCCCTAAATTGATTTTCGATCAAGTCGCAGAGAAAGTTTGTTTTCCCTTGCCCCGCCATGCCCGTAACTAGAAAAATCTTGGCTTGGGCAATTCCTATTTTCTTGGAGACCTCCTCAACCGAACGGAACACTCCGTTTCCATTTGATTGGATGCTAATCCGAAACACTTCCCAGTAGCCGGGCAAGTCGCCGCTAGGTGCAAACCGCTCAGCACTGTCACCATACCAAGAGAACGGCGAAACATGCTTTTGGATAGCTTCAAGCGCAGTACTTTGTTGAACAAGACGTGCCCGAAGCTCAGACAGGCTTTTTGGTGCCTCCAAAGTTGCGATTTCGCGAAAATTGCCTGCAACGGGTTCAATTTTGGCCATTCCTAGGAGTTCATTGAAATGGGTTAGGTCAATTCTCCGTAGATCATCATCAATCTTTCTATAGAAGAACATGGGGTTTGCGAAATACCGCATCTCCTCTTTCGTTTCTGAGATTTCCACAAAAACAGAGGGAATGTATTTCTTTGTTCGCTTCTCTTCCTCTATCTTCTGTTGGCTAACGGCAAGGAACGCCTCCAAATTGCTTCGAAATTGAAGATTTGCGTCTGTCTTTGTGAACTCTTTTTCGAGATGGTCGTTGATGTGTTCGAGTTGCTCGTTAGTGAGTTCACTAAGCATTTTCGCCAAGTCTTGAAAGTCGAGAATGTCGCTCGAGGGGTCGAACTCAATTGACAGACTATTCATCGCTACTGCCAATTTTTGGGAGGTGTACGATTTTTGTCTCTCAGTTATGACGTACACGTAAAGCCTGTCAAAATCACTGCCAAGTCCGTGAGACTCAAATTTCTCTAACGTTTCAAGCACTTTGTTGCTTGAAGAGTCAGATGTAATCTGGATTGAGGTCCGACTAGTTTTGCATCCCAGGTCGACGGCTGGAAAGTTCATTTGGATGCGGTTTTGGTTGCACAGATCAGGGCAGTTGAAAGCTATCGCAAAGATGGGGATAAGGAAGTCCTCCGCGACGGTGTTTATGTCGAATAGCCCCATAGAGTTCGCGACTTTCACGTCGTACGAGAAACGCCCTAAAAGAGTACTTGATCGCTGTAGGAGTTCTTGTCGTGTCATAATTTGAGCTGTATTCTCGTGTTCTTAGCTTTCATTAATGGCATTCATGAGCACTTTCAGGATTGCAGCAATACACTAGTCAACATTGTCATATGAAAATCCTATAATCAAATTCTTTCTATTCCCCCGGCCCCTCAATTTCTTAGAGGAGGAACACAAGAATTTCAGCCAACTCTGGCCATGCAGAACCAATTTCGCCTAATAAACAGCATGTCCGCCAAGGACGAACCTTTGTTCGCCATGCACCCCAAATGCCGGTATTGTCAGAACCTTGTTCGCCTTTTGTCCCAATTTGCGACCCGCTGGACCTGTGCGCCGGGCCCTGGCACTTCACTTCCCCGTCGCCCTCTGTGCCGCCGTATGCTCAGCAATCAGTTCCGTCTGGAAACGGGTTAAGCTGTCCGGGGCAATAGCGAAAGGGTGACGGTTTACAGTTGACGGTTGACGGCGGGAACTAGGGTCGCATCGCAACCGCCATGATGCTCTTTCCTTTTTCACGGTTCGCCTCCGTATGGAAAGACGCTCAAGCAGTGTTAAACACAACACGGGGACACGCCCGACAGTAAAATCGCATTTCCCATTGTCCTTGTCAACTAATAGAGCAACCGCAAGGAAAAGCCGTCTTCGGTGTCGTTTTTCTCCCCTCTCAACCCACGACCATCCTCCTTGCAGCCGCGGAAAAGGCGAAAGCTTTGAAACCGCCGTCGGCCGATACCCTGGAAATGAAGAACCAGGGCGCTTATCACGTCCCGAATCCAATGCATTAGCCGAGTTTCGTCCCGAGTTGCTCACGGACAGTATGCGGTTGGAAGTACAAGTGGAACGAGTCCGAACGGGAAAGCGACCAGTACTCGTACGAAATAGCAGCCTGAGGCGGCGAACGCTGCATCCTACCTCCCCTTTGGTCCGCAGGTTGCCTCTAGGGCGCAGTTCGACCTTGAATGCCCCCTGTCCTTGTGGGCGTAACAGCAAAAGACTCGCTTATCGAATTACTTCAATTCTGCGATGAATCGTTAAATTTCCCGCATTAATAAGCATCAAGTAATTCCCTGAAGAAAGAGACGCCTTTTCCAGCGGCAAAGAATACGATCCGGCGGGCTGCTTTTTGTTCACTACTGCAAGGGCCAGTTTTCCCCGAAGATCATAGATATTCAACGACACTAACGTTTCCCGGGGAAGCGTATAGGCAACCACATTGTTGTCCTTCATTTCATAGCTGAATCCATTTGACTTTGCAGAATATTTCTGAAGTATGCTGAGAGGCATTTCGGAAAGCGGCCTCCGCCACACGCCATTCGAAAACGACAGCGCGAATAAATAGTCGTTGCTGACTGCCAGATCGAAAACCGGCTGTACGCAACCTGTGTTCACTGGCACCCATCGCGAGCTGTTATTGGATGCCAGGAAAACCCCGCTGTCAGAACACGCAAAAACATTTGTGCCCGTAACGGCCAGGTGCCTTCCAAGGAACCCGGGCACTGTTGAATTTGTAAAAAGAGGTAATCCGGTGTCAGCCTTCTGCCATGAAGTCCCACCATTTTTTGAAATGAACGCACCGTTATTGGAGGTGGCGGCAAAAAGACATGAGCCGCTTGCCGCCATAGAGGTAACCTGAAGGTCTGACAGTCCGTAGTTCACGGGTTGCCAGGTGGCTCCATCATTGGCGGAGAGATAGATTCCAGAGGGCGAAAGACCGACAAAGATATTTCTTCCTATCATTGCAATGGGTAAAGGAATGAACACATATCGAGGATCTATGCCATTTGGAATCGTGTTAAGCGCCTGCCAGGATAATCCATTATTGTAAGACAGACCCAATTGAACTGCACAGGCCGTTTGCACGAGGCATTTTGCAATGTAAAGTGCGGAGTCACACAAGCCCCAGTTCCAAAGATAGCCTGCACCAATATCGATTTTTTCCCATGTATCGCCGTTGTTGGAAGATGAATACAATTGGGATCTATAGTAACCTCCGGGGGTAACAATAGCGAATATCTCGGACGTATTCGCGGCGAGACTCGTAATGGAATAATACAGTGAATCGACAGTGTCTTTCGGCAAACCCTTATTCGCCGATGCCCAGGTCGCTCCGTTGTCTTTTGACAAGAACATGCCTTTTGTAGTTGTACCGAGAAGAAGGGCGCCGTTTCTCACGGCAAGGCAGTTGACCAAGTTTGGTGCATGATTGCCGGCTTGCTCCCAAGCGGCGCTGCTGTCTTGATTCACTATCATGATGGACAATAAACAAACAATAAATTTGCATGCCGTGAACGTCATTTCCATGGAAGGAACCTCCGACCTTTTCCTTATCATATAGCGCTTCTGGTTTTAACTTCTCTTCTTGTTAATATTATCTCTTCTTACCCGTCATGTCAACTTTTTCGCGCTTTCAAGTGGCACAAAAATGTACTGTAATCACTTTGATTACACCTCAACTTATGAGCAATCAATCCGTTGTGGTTTTTCGGACAAGGGCGTGAACGAAGGAGGGAATCTATGAAGAGAGTCGAGGAGTTGAGAGGTTGCCCTTCGACTGGCTCAGGGACCGGTAAGGAAAGGACAAAAGCTGGGGGATGAAGAATGAAACGGGAACATGACAGTATCAGTTCTGAAATTGAAGTGTGAAATAGAATGTAGCCCCTTTTCCCGGCTCGCTCTCCGCCCAAATGGCGCCTCCGTGCCTTTCCACAATTCTGTTGACTATCGCAAGACCGACGCCGGATCCGGGGAACTCTTTCTGGGAGTGAAGACGTTTGAAAGGCTCGAACATTTGTTTTGCAGTCGACATATCGAACCCCACCCCGTTGTCCCGGACGAAAAAAACCGATTTGCCGCCGGTTTGCATCATGCCGAATTCTATGCGTGGCAAGTCATTCTTTGAGGAAAATTTCCAAGCGTTGCCAAGAAGGTTCTCCAAAAGAATGCGTGCGAGGCCTTCATCGGCACTGGCGGTGAGTTCAGGCATGATGATAACTTCGGCCACATTCCGGGGGTTGCTCGCTCTTAGAGCATTCATGAAGTCCAGCGCTATAGTGCTCAGCAAAACAGGTGCAGGCCTTAGGTCCGTTCTCGATATGTGTGATAGTGCGAGAAGGTCGTTGATAATCTGAGACATCCGCCCCGTCGTCTGTTTGATATAATCGATCGCCTTCAGTGCGTCCCCGTCCATGCCCTTCTTTGTTCGCGACAGGACTGCTACGCAGGAAGCGATGGAATTGAGCGGGTTGCGAAGATCATGAGCGGCAGAATACGAGAAAGATTCGAGTTCCTTATTGGCGCATGATAACTCCTTGTTGAGGCGACCCAAAATGGTTTTTGATTGACTAAGCCGCCTGTAGAGATGAATGACCAATGCGAATAACAGCAGAACAACATATCCTGCACTTCGATTCACTATTTCCGTTTGCTGAATAGATTCGTGTGACATTTGGATTGGGCTGATTTCGAATCCTACTATTATAGAACCGGCTATCAAAACAAGAAGAGAACATGTTGCTATCAAAGAGTTTGACAAAGCAACTATGAAGATTGGAATAAGATAAAACACCCAATCTATGTATCCTAGTGGATTTGATATTTCAAATAGGAACATCAACATTGTGACCACTATTGCAGCAAGTATCAAAAAGATATTTGAAGGCTTTTTCAGCCGCATAAGCACTCCAGAAATATTGAAACAGCATTCTTGAAAGAAAAGTGGAGCCCCGCCGACAGGAGTCGGCGGCCCCAGACATCACCTTCGGCTCAGGGAGCCGAAGGATACTTGTGCGACATCCCGTAGCAGAAGGCGCATTCATCCCCCAACAAAATCGGGGGCCTTCTGCGTAGTGGGTAAAGCGCCCTGTGCAAGATGATTTCAGATAAGACTTGGTTGACAAGCCCGTCGATGGCAGGACAATATTCTCAAGATAAATGATGAAACGTGACAGGGCAATCAATAATGTCGACAGTACAGGTTGCGGTTTAGTGTTCCCCATGGGTGTAGTTGTCCGCTACCATGAAGATACCGATGCACGCGATAACAATAACAACGATGGCAGCCAGGCTTTTCCACAATTTAATTGACATCAGATTTCCTCTCTTGAACCAATCCGGATTGAGTAATTATATTCACAAATGATTCTCTTATCATGCCCGACATGAGGAAACATTACGGAATCGGAATTAGAATTATTTGCGCTGATCGCAAGATGCGCTACGAAATTGCGGCTGAGAAATAGAGTAACGCGGTTCCGCAATAGATTGCACTGCCCCTTCAAAAGATCTAGATTCTTGGAAGACTGCGGCGGTGCCGTCCGCCTCAACTCCTGGGATACCATGGCGAAGCGAATATTCATAATAGATGACGATGAGTCAAGCAGGTTGCTGTATAGACTTAATTTCAAGAGCGTTCCCGAGATCCAAATTGTCGGCGAATTTGATACCGGCGAAGATGCTCTTCCGCAAATTCCTTTGCTCAGGCCGGATGTAGTGATTGTCGATTACGGGTTGCCGGGAATGTCCGGTATCGAATTTATCAAGCAGCTTGGCGGGTATCCGGGAATCAAGATCATGCTCGTGACCGGCCATGACTTGCACTTTTTGAAATCAAGCCTTCCCCATTCATCCAACCTTGAAATTCTTCAAAAATCCTGGTCCGATGAGGATCTGGCTCACATCATAAGTCGCTGCAGGTAGAAGCCTTGCTCAATTGGCTGGAAAGCGCTTTGAGAAGGCGTGGAAACAGATCAATTTGTCGTTGGCTGGAAGCGGCAGGTCACGACAGTTAAATAGAAAGCAATCCGGGTGCCATTGTGAATCAATTAACAAATTTGGGGAAAGCAGCTTTAGAAAAAACAGATTTTTTTCGAAGCTAACAATTTTAGAGTCATGGTTACCGAAATCCAAGATAATTGCTACCTAATGGCGGCAGCGGCTTTCCTGGTGTACCCCATGATTGTAGTTGTCTGCCACCACCATGAAGATACCAATGCACACGACAACGATGGCAGCCAGGCTCTTCCACAATGTAAGTTAGTTTGGCTTAATTTGTTTGTACCGCCTTTTCAAATGGATTGGCATTACATTATGAAATATCCCATTGGTGGGGCGTTAGATGATCGAATGGATAAACGGTTAATCAGAGGGGGGTTATCGTGATGCCGCACATCGGGATTTTACCCAATTTTCTTTCGCTGCCAAAAGTCGCTCGCCTCAGAATTTTCCTTGCTCTTGTTTTTGCAGCCACCTTAGCGACATGCAATTCGCTGAGTTCTCCGCCCAAGGCGTCGTCCCATACCGTAGCCGACCTGGAATTTACAAGCAGTGAGGTATCTCCTTGGAAACAGTACTTTTTGCTTTTGATCCCGGACAGTTTGATTTACAATGCCCTTGACGGAGGCGCGGTGCAATACATCGACAATGGTCTTGTGGAGACTACGGAGCAGAGGTTGTGGAAACCGGATTCGGCAGGCGATTCGCTTATGTGCAGAGTGCTTATCATGGATTTCGGGACTCCTTCCAAAGCGGCCGCCATGTTCGGAACCATGGTTGCCGCTATTCCCGTGGAAAAGACATTCTCCTCTTTTCCGGCCTCGGTTGCGGCTGTCAACGATGCGCCCCTTGTCGGCAACACGACCTATGCTCATTTCGACAGGTTCTATTTTCAATTCGATTTGGTGAATTACTTCGATAAGACAAAGGCGTTATCGGACGCAGAGGTGTTTGTGAAAACTATGCAATCAAAAGTCTCGCAATGAGCACCCGTAGCGATTCATGGTTGTACGAAGCAGGGAAAAATTGACTGCCGGATTCTAAACAAGAGAAAAATCGAGAGTGAGGAGAATTATGAGACGTAGGACGTTCTTGAAGACATCCGCGATTGCCGGGGCCGCGCTGTCGCTCGGCCACGTAGGACGCGGGACGGCATACGGCCAGCAGACGAAATCGAGAGTGGTGATCGCAACCGATCCGCAATGTTTTGTGAACAATGCCTCTGTCGCCTCCCGGGTACAGGACATGGTGGACCACATGGTCATGGGAATTACCGGCCAGAGCGCCAAGGCCGCCGCATACGAGGCACTTTTTCGCAAGCCGGTGACATCGTCTACCAAGATCCTTATTAAGTACAATGAGAGCAGCGGCGCGTATTCCCTTTCCATGGCGGCGGTTCAAAAGGCGCTCACCAACGGGCTGACGTCCATGCTCAACGGAACGTTCCCGGCAAAGAACATCACCGCCTACGGCAACGGCGGCACGCCAACGGGCCCCACGTTTTCCGTCGCTTCGTCGTCGTTTCAGATACAAAGCGCACTTGTCAATTGCGACTACTTCATCAATCTCGCCGTGTGCTGGGCTGTGGGGTCGAACACCGCGGGTGTTACCTTGACTCTCAAGAATATGATGGGGACGCTTTCCGGGCCGCTCAGCAATATGCACAACAATTTCATGAACGCGACTACACCCTGGTTGTCTATCGTCAACAGCCAGCCCATGTTCAAGAGCAAGCAGGTGTTGGCTGTGATCGACGCGATCTCCCTTTGTTCGCACAACGGGCCGTTTACTCCGGCGGATGGAGTGGCCTATTCGATCATAGCGAGCAAAGATATGGTCGCCGCCGATTACCAGGGTTTTCTAATTCTCAAGCAGAAAGGGCTTACCAGCGACCGGATAACCGTCGCAAGCGCGACAATCAGCAATGCCGCCATTCCGTCATATGGTCTTGGAACCAACGATCCGAACAACATGGATATACTGTCCATCAGCCCACCTTGGAATACAACGGTGGTAAGAAGCGGAGCGAGAGCGGAAAGACTCGGGCTATCATCAACGGTGGAGAAAATCGACGGCGGACGGCGCCTGATATTCAAACTGCAAAATGGATCTTCCGGTCCGGTTGAACTTTCCATGTATGCTCCCAATGGCGGGAGGATATGGGGCGGAAACGTTCTAGAATGGGACGGTAAAACGTTGGCGGGGTTGAAAGTCCCTCCCGGTGATTATATGTATTGCATAAAAGCGGGTGGAGACATTGTTAGAGGGAAAGTCCAGTGGGGTTTGTAAAAAGCGGGTGGAAATAGCAGCTACGTGGGTGAAAGCGTCGGCTGACCAGCGCCTGGTCTAGCCTCTCGCCATCGATATCGGTTTTGATTTGAATCCAGACCGGAAAATGATCGCTGAGCTGAAAGCTGAACTTTTCCCTCGTATAGTTGCCGTCGGGAAAGAGTTCCTTGATCTTTGCGTCACTTATGAAGAAGTCGAGCGTCCCGGCGTTGTTCGTAAAACGGTTTTTGAGCGTCGGCATGTGCAGGATTTGGTCGAACCGGGCATCGTTTGACAAGTTGGAACCACCGATTGTAGCATGAGGCAGTCCTTTCCGGCTGGCTACTTTTGTACTGGACGCAGGCCCCTGGCATAACGTGAGGTGGGGTGCTTGCGCAGTGCACGGATTATCAAAGGCATTCCAACGGCTCCAGGCAAGAGCCAATAAAGGACGACCGGGAGATGTTTCCAAACGGGAAGATTTTTTCCATTGTCTACATAGAACGCGGTCAGAAGCAGAATAAAAGACCCGCCCATCCCAACAATATGAATTGCCGTCCAATTGCGCCATCGATGCAGTAGCGCCCTGCGACCGAGAAAGGCAGCGGTGAACGAAAGGACGCCGAGAATAAGCAGGTAATAGTCCTGTTCCCACCGTACGATGGCGAGAATTGCGGCGGTAAAAGCAACCACAAACAAGAACCGGTAGTAGGTCCTGCCATAAATCCGGTGGCGTTTGCTGCCTTTCCCGGTGAATATCGCGCCAATGCCCGCGACAAGGCATGCAAGCGCGGTTGCGACGTGGACCGCAACAATCCCAAGGAATGCGGGCTTGCTGGATGGTATCCGAAGTCCAAGGATTGAAATTGTTTTGTCGATCATCAACATTAAATCAATTCATGCGCTCGAGTAAAACAAGGGCTCAAACGAGCAGAACACCTTGGCGGTATGGGCAATCTCGGCTTGGAAAACATGTTCTTGGGCCCGCGGACTCCGCGAAGCTTCAGAAGAAATCTTTCTAACGACTCGGGCACCGCGCGAGGCGCCCACGAAAAAGGAAAATCCCCTATCAGTTCAGATCCTAATGAAAAGTCACTGAAGCGCCCACCCCGGCGTGGTCCGACACACGGAAGCCGCCCACTCCGGGAATGGTAAAGGACCCGTTTAGCCTGACTTTTGCGGATTGGACTGAAACGAAATTTTTTCCAAAAATGTAGTCGATTTTTTCAGTCAGAGGCACGGTGGTGTCCGCCACATTATAACAACAGGTTTCTGCGTCGGAATGGTTAACGGCGTCATAAAGGTCCAGAAAACCAAGGGTCTTAATCACTGTTACTCTGGCCCCGCCCGGGGTTTGATTGAAATCCCCCGCAAGAAATTGCGTTTCGCTGCTGCCGCCCTTTGAATTGATGAATGACGCCAATTCCACGGCCTGCGCGTCTCCAATGACATCAAGCGCTGAAGACCCGTCTTCCAGATGCGTGGTGAAGAGGTTGATAATCGTCTGCTTATCCGTCTTAAACCTGGCAAATATGACTCCTCGCTGAGGCGTGATTAAGGCGCCAAGCAAAGGAAGCGGAGGAATCTCCGCAATGTAGTTCAGGGAATCGGCGGAGAGAAGCGTCAGGGCAGCGTTCTTAAAAAGGATGGCATTGCCTTCTGAGGCCAATATGTTCAACGAATCCGTATGCACGGAATTTTTTACCCGCAGCGAGATTGCATTGTGGTGCTGCCGCAAATTCGAATAGGCGGGGCCACCCAGGGAATCGATATCGTGCAATAAAACAGAAACAAAGTCCACGATTTCCGCATTATCCAGATTTCTGAAAAACAGGACCTCCTGAAGGCAAACAACATCGGGCGCGGTCCTCACGATGGAATCGGCCAAGACCTGCAATCGCTCCAAGGCGTGGGAGGCAAGGAATTGCTGGTAAAGCAATTTACCCTGGGTAAAAACAGTCTGGCTGTCAAGTAAGTTTACCGTTAAAAGATTTCCAGCCTCAAACCCCACATCCATATTCAGTGTAAGAAAAGACAGAGTAGTGTCCTGGGATGTAATCGGCAGGGTCAGAGAATTCCGAGAACTCGTTGAACACGATAAAAAGAGAAAGATTGAGAGGAACAAAACCACCAGGATGTTGAAAGCTTTCATTTTGCCTCCGTTTGATACATCGAGCACGCCATAAATATTAAGAGGCCGCAAGAAACATGCCATCGCCTTTCAGCTATTTCCAGGGGTTTTAAATAAATTTGCCTGTCATCATTTGCATTAATGGGATTCCAAATATCTATAACTTTTCGGCCTATTATTTCGTATAATTATAGAAAGGAAGAGAGGATAACATGAGCGAAAAGTCCCTTAAATACCGAGCAAGTTCGTTCCTACGTTCCTTTGGGGCTCTCCCATCGTTTAACCTATTTGTCTACATACCATAGAGATTGTTCATAAAGAAGCCTTTTCGGGCCGATCTCACGATAGTCAAGCATCTTGTTTACTATAAAGCCGTTCCGAGAAAACCGGAACGGCTTTGAATCATGAAGAAAGCCGGCAGAGTAATTCGACGCTAATCTGTTTTCGCAGGCGCGGCAGCTTCTTTCACGACTATTTTTTTCGCCATCTTCATGTCGCCCATTTTTTTCCAGCTCACCGTCACCATGGCGTCGGCCATAAGATCACCCAGGCTAATGGTATTCTTTCCACTAATGATCTTCGTAGTAGAGTCAACACTGACCGTGTCGTCTGCTTTCTTTTCTCTTACGATTACCGTGTTGGCCGCGACGTCAACAGAAACGACTTTGCCCCAAATTTTCATGGGAGCGGCCTTTTTTGACATCTTTTCCGGGCCTGTGCTTCCCATCTCCTGCGCAAAAAGAAAGCTCGAACAAGCAAGAACCGCAATCAATACTTTTGAGAACTTCATGAAAGCCTCCTGATAAAGGTTGATGAATTGACGGTTTTCCGTCCTGATTTTCCGACACATTACAACAGTAAACGGATTCCCTTTCTACACTCTGAGCATGACGGCCAAGCTGGTCGTAAAGTATTGGACTGTTTTACTGCCGTGAAAAATCCAATGGTACAGCGGAAAGAGTTCCACTGCCAAAGAAGATTGTTTGCCCACCCTAAGTCCTGCCGTAAATCCGGGGACGGTGGCTGCCTTTCCTAAAGAGAATCACACCGGTGCCCGCGCCAACGCATACAAGCGCGTCTACGACGTGGACTGCGACCAGCCCAAAGAAGGCGGGCTTGCTGGATGGTATCCGAAACCCAAGGACAGAAATCGGTTTGTCGATCATTTGCGGATTACCCCAGTATCCGCTGGAAATTGGCACCTCACTGTGCCGTACGCCGATAGCGCATGAACACGACGCCTGTCGGAAGCTGTGAAGCCTCCACCAATTTCAAGTCGAGGCGCTTTCCTGCGGGAAACAACCTTTTGCCGCCACCCAGCACGACGGGATAAACGTGCAAGATGTACTCATCAATCAGGTCATGCTGCGCCAGCACCTGGGTCAATACGCTGCTCCCATCAACAAGGATGTTTTTGCCGGGCTCCTGCTTAAGCTGGCGTACGGCTTCTACGACATTTTCTCGAATGAGGATTGAGTTTCGCCAAGCCGAAGCGGATTTCAAAGTTGTGGACACCACGTACTTGCGAATGGCATTCATCGTATCGGCGAACGGCTCGCCTGACATTGGCTCAAACGCGCCACCGTGGATTTGCCATGTCCTCCGGCCGAGCAAAAGTGCATCGGCCTGGGACATCGTCTCGAAGAAGTGAGCGCCAATGTCATCGTGCCAATATGACCGCGTCCAGCCGCCATGCCTGAAGCCGCCATCAGTGTCTTCCTCCGCGCCACCAGGAGCCTGGATTACGCCGTCCAGGGTGATGAATTCAGCAACAATAAGATCTCTCATATTTTTTCTCCTTCAATGGTTGGTTTAAGATCCGATTGGATTTTGGTTGGCTTTTGCGTTATGACTCTTTCTTTTCATTTTCCTTAACTCTGAATTCTACGATTTTCCTGATAAGGCCTACGGGCAGCGCCTCATGATTTTGAAATTGGATCGTTCCACGCCCACTCTGCTTGAACTTTCCCAATTCATTCTTGAACTCCTCAAACACAGTCATGCTTGCCGGGTAAAAACCGATATGGTTCTTAAAAGCGCAGAAGTAAACCAGCCGGCCTTTGTAGAAGAATGCCGGCATATTGTAGCTTATTCGATTTTCGGCACTGGGAGCAGCCTGTCGAACGACCTCGGCTATCTTCTCAAGGCGAGTCCTGAGGTCAGTGCTAATGGTGTCAAGGTACTCACCGACGGTTTTGTACTGCGGACTTGATTTTTTCATATGATACCTCCAGAATCCATTTGTCGTTTTCCTAATCGCCAGTCAATACATCAAACATTGTCATTTCAACAAAGTCCTATACATATTCCCGTCAGCAGTTTTGATAGTGTCAATTTTCGCTATTTCTCTGTTTTGGGGAACCCTATCCAACACAACATAGTAGGATTTTGTGCACACAAGACTTAGGATAAAGAGCGAAACGAATAGATATTTTATTGTGTTCATAATTCTCTCCTTCTACTGACTCATTTTAATGATTCTCTCAATTTGAGTCCTCATTAATTAGATATGCAAGGCACGTGCCTATAAAATGGCCACAGCCTGCTGCGCACAATTTAGACTCTTAATCGATTAATGTTTTTGGCAAGACCGGTTCCATGCTCATGAGTTTCATGCCGGCCGTGGAACCGTCATAAGGAACTGAACAAAGTATATCCTTCTTGACTAACAGTACTAAAACGTACAAATCCCCATTTGATGCAGGATCAAACAAGCCCACTATTCTCACAAGGAAAGACAGCTCCTGTAGCAAAATGATGTCAGGCGAGATTTGATTAAATAATCTATTAAAGGTGGGTGAAAACTAAAGATAGCTGAATTAAGGCCGGGAGTCAACAAGAAGGGAGTTCAAACTCGTGCAATTCATGAAAGGTGGCATCTTCTTTGCTTTTTCTAAGGAATGTCCCGTTGCTCGAAAGGACTGCCAAATGAATAAAGTTTTCGAATCTCTTTTTGACGAAATGATCGCAATCGAACAAAAAGCAGCAAAATTATATCGGTTATTAGTGCTGATCTTTCCTGAAGACGGCGACTTTTGGCGCGAATTGTCAGGGGACGGAAAGACATATGCGGCTGTTTTGAGCAGCGCAAAGGAACACTTTTCCGATGAAGGCCATTTCCCTGTTGGATCGCTTGATAACGATTTCGCAGGATTGCAAAAAACTAACAACGACCTTGATGAGACCATTTTTGAATACGGGCTGCGAAAACCATCAAAACAGGACGCATTGCTTCGGTCTTTGGAGATTGAACATACCTGCGGAGAATATTGCTACGATCGCGCCATTGACATCACGGCCGCAACTCCGGCCCTTTATCTTTTCCGACAACTTACTGGAAAAAGCTGTAAGCACGATAAAAAAATACGGGCATTGATGAACGCATATGGTATTGGCGAGACGATAGTGCGAAATACGGAAATGGAAATCGGCTCGTTTAAAACTTGTTTCAGTGCGAAGCGAAACAGCATAGTGCTGTAATCTTGCGCTCAGAGTAAAATGGGGCAATGTGGCCAATTTTTTGCAGATTCTAGGTTCTTTCGAACTAACCGGCCCGGAAAAGGTGTGGGTATATGGATAAGAATCGAAGAATCAAGATGTTTTTCATGCTGTCGAGTATGTTAACCGATTGGTTTCCTCACGCCGGTGCCCGACTATTGAATTTGGTTGGTTATTGGCTGGTGGGAAACCCACTCCTGATTAATCTTAACCGTAAAGCAACGATACGAAAACTCCGGCCGATTAGAAACCCAAAGAGAATACTTGTCGTGGCCGATTTGAACATCGGCGATGCCGTGAATTTGCAATCGTCATTCACGGCCCTGCGAGATTTTTTTCCTTACGCTCGGCTTGATTACGCAGTTGCCAATTGCGCCAAAGGCATTATCATGGGTAATCCTGAAATTACCCGCGTCTATCCGGTGTTTACCGGCAGGCCTCTACCCAATGCAAAGGACTGTGAAGAACTAAGACGGATAACGGCGGAAACCAAATACGATTTTATTATCAATTTCTGCGCGTTCTTTGATGAAAAGAAGGATTTTGATCGCTCTAGCATCGTGATAAGTCATGTTGGCCTGGCGCGAACGATAATGCATGACGAATGGCGGCATACGGGCACGAACCATGTCGTTTTTCAAGCGTATCGATTTATTCACGACCTCCTTGACGCGACGTTTGTTCCTGTCAGTAAAAAGCCTTTCACCGGCGTGCGTGTCACCATACCCGACTCAGGGGTCGCGAAGGCCAGAAAATTCCTTTTCAATCTTGAAAGTTCGCAATCCGACTCCCCGCTCATTTACTTCAATCCGGACGCGTCTTCCATTTTTACGCAAGTTCCACTTGCGTCGCAAGCGGATATTCTAGAATCGTTGTTGTGCAAATTAGATTGTCGAATACTTCTTGGCCGCGGATACACATTCCCGAATTGTGAGACCGATCTGGTGAAGGCTTTACCGGATGGCTTGCGCAACCGAATCGCCGTGGTGCCGGCTCTCATGGATCTTGAAGGCGTTGCCGCACTTATTGATTTCTGTGATGCCTATGTGGGCGGAGACTCGGGTCCGCTCCATATCGCGGCATCAAAGAAATGTTCAAGCTCGGGAAATTTCCATTTCAGAAACCAGACTGCCGTCTTTTCCATATTCGGCGCCACACCGGCCCGCATATACGGCTACGATTCAAAGCAACGGGGCTTCCTGCCCTCCAATCAACACGCGTCAAGTAGAGTATATACGGCAGCGATTCCTTGCCGGAATATGTCCTGCATAAACAAGAGGGCCAAAACATGCAGAGAAGTACGTTGTTTTGACTCCTTGAATACAAATGAAATTATAGGCGATATCGCCTCAAATCTCCGGCGGAATCGGATCACATTCGTGAGCACAGCCGTTGCGTGATCAGCGTTCTCCGCTCAGGATAAAATCGTCGTAATCCGCTTCAGCCTCGGAATTGGTGTTGTCCCCATCAGACAGGATGGCAACGCCCAGAGCTTTTTCCGGAGAAGTTCCGAAAAATTTTGTATAGTCTTCGAAAACATTCACCGATTCCTTTACCCATATCCCCAGGCTGTCGCCCCCGCTGCGCAACACGACAACCTTCAAACTGGAATTGAATGGGCTTACGGTCCTTGTTCCTCGGGGAAGCGTGGTGCTCCAGACATACTTGACGATCTTCTTCAACATGAGAATCCCGGGAAAGAACACATAGACGCTCGCTCCGCTGTCGTCTCTTTTCTTCACGTTCTCATTGCCGCCTCCAGGTAGAACATGCGCTCTCCAGCGCCAACTCAAGTATGGCGTAGCATGACAATCGAATTCAAAACTCTTGCCGATAGCCGCTGTCCCGCCGTTTGTCTTGATCTTGACAAAGTAGTTCCCGTGTTCCTGATCGAGTGAAAACACGGTCGCGTCGCTGCGGTCTGCACGCCAGCCGCACGTGTCCACTGTAAGGTCAAATTTGTGGACGGAAAGTGAAACATGAAGATGAGGGCAAAGCTCAAACACCCTAGCGAGCATTATCTCGGGTTGACATCCGATTGTCGCAAACCCTTGGCACTTCGCGATTCAATGATGAATTTTTGAAGACTGGTTTTGTCGACAAGGATAAAGGGCGCTTCATCTTTGATGAGAACATTGAACGTCGTATCGGAATACTTTTCCTCTCCGATTGCTTTCCAATTTCTAAACCCTGCAGCCAACTGACGGGATTCGACGCTGTCACGGGGGGACTTTTTTGACGGCTGAAAAACAAAGGTGGCATTGTCCTGATGCCTAGTCGCTACGAAATCGAGGCTGCTACCCGGCTGTTCAAAAGCAACCGCAACCTTGTCCTGCGATGCTGATGTGGCAATGCAGGGGGTCCCTGGTTTGAAATAGATCTGTTTGACGTAATAGTCCTCCACCTTTTTCAGACCGTAGCTTGACGAGTCAATGTTCTTATCAATCTTCGTAATTCGTTTTTCCAAAAGAATGCCGTCTGAAACATAGAGCTGTAACTTCGGAATGTCATTGGCGGACAGACCATATTCCTTGATTAAAGCGGTAGTAAGGGCAACATGTGATGAACATCCGAGAAGTGCGACGGTTGCGATCAAAAGGACTACATAGCGCATGGAAAATCCTTTCACGATTATTGCATCAGGAGACCACAAGAACAGGTTTGATCTTTTTGAATATAATTTCAAATGAACCTCAGTTTGTTCTGTCATTCGAAATGACGCCGAATGGGATTGAAGCAAAAATCCTCAGAACGATTTCCTAGGGATTCCTTCACCATTAGAACAAGATGAACTATTTTAAGTCCGATTTTGGATTCCGTGTCGCCTTGATTTCATGATTCATCGGCTGAAGTAAGTTATCCACATGACATGCAAAATCGTACACATTTCAGATAGGATTCAGCACAAAGGCCTGATCTGCGCAATTCTTCTTGCACTTTCCATTTGTTACAGCCAGAGCGCGGACACTCCTGTGACATGGAAGGAATGCGTCTCTCTTGCCCTCCGCAATAATCCGCAACTAGCATCTTCAAGCCAAGCCATCCAGGTCAGCAAGTTCTCTCATTCTTCAGCATACAACGGGCTCTTTCCCCAGGTAAACCTCAATCAGACCTATGGCTCAAGCAATAATCCAAATGGAACCGCCTTGAATGCGGCTAATTGGCAGACAGTCGGATCGGTCAATCTTAATCTTTTGAGCGTGCCTGATATAACAAATGTTAAGACTTCAAAGACCATCATTGATCAGTTCCAGGCCGGCCGACAGCAAATATCAACATTGGTTCGTTTCAATCTGCGAAGTGCCTTTTCCAAATTGTTCTATATCCGAAAAAGCATTGACGTGTCCAAAAACATCGTGAATATGAGACAAGAAGAGGCCCAATTGGTTACCCTCCGTTACAATTCGGGTCGAGAGTCCAAGTGAAACATGCTTGGGGCCGATGCGGCGCTTCTTCAGGCGAAAGCGGATCTTGACCAGAACTTTCGTGATTTGCGAACAGCCCGACAAAACCTTTGTACGCAAATTGGGTTAGAAAAACCCACAGCCTTTGAGATCAACGGCACAATTGACAACTCACCGGCGCCGGAATTGCCAAAAGACAAAGATGATCTTTTGAAACATCGTGCGGATGTATTCGTGCAGGAGGCGATCGTCATAACTGCGGAAGCCGCTCTGAGCCAGGCAAAAAGCTCCTTTTGGCACGGATCTTTCTGTCGGCTATTCTATAGTCGGCCAAGGGCTGGGCGGGCTATCTACTTTTCAGAATAGTTGGAACATCGACTTGAGCTACCCCTTATACGGTAAGGGTCCCACCGTGGCGCATTACGCAATCTCGATTGCAAAAAGTAACCTGGAAAAAGCAAAACAAGACTTGCGGTCGGCACGAGAGCAGGCAATCCTTGATATTGAGACATCATGGTCTAATCTTACCGGGTCTTTGGACCAATCCAAGGTTCAAACCGCGCTTCTGGAAGCAGCACGCCAGCGCAACGACGAAGCGAATATCAGGTACGAAAGTGGACTATTAACGTATGATGGTTGGGAAATCATAGTCTCGGACCGGGTTGGCCTTGAGCGGAGCGCTATTCAGGCGCAACTGAATGTAGCGATCGCTGAAGCGACGTGGGAAAAGGCGTTGGGAAAACAATTGGAGGAGTAAGACGGTGAAAAAGGTATTGATACTGATTTTGGTATTGGCGTTGGCAGGCGGCGGTTGGTTCTGGTTCAAGAAGTCGGGAAAAAGCAGTGCCGCGAGCATGCAGACTGTGTTGGTCACTAAAGGCACAATTACCCAGACTATCGAAGCAACAGGCTCCGTTTCTCCCCTCAACAGGGTTGAGATAAAACCGCCGATAGCAGGACGCATCGAGAAACTCCTCGTTGACTAAGGAGACAAAGTCAAGGAAGGACAGGTGCTTGCCTGGATGAGCTCCAGCGACAGAGCCGCGATCCTCGACGCCGCTCGGAGCCAAGGGCCGGATGCGACCAAACGATGGGAGGATGCCTATAAACCGACTCCGATCATCGCCCCGCTTTCAGGTGTTATCATCTTGAAAAATGTCGTGGTCGGGCAGACTGTAGACCCTTCGGCGGTACTCTACGCCATGTCCGATTTTCTGATCGTTCTGGGCCAAGTCGACGAGTCGGACATTGGGCGCATCCATGTCGGTATGCCGACCCTTATCACTCTCGATGCCTACCCTGACAAGAAGGTGGAAGGCAAGGTCTTTGACATTCTGTATGAAGGCAAGAATGTTTCGAATGTGATCACTTACGGGGTGAAAGTACGGCCGACAAAAGTGCCCTCCTTTTTCCGATCACAAATGACCGCAAATATCAGTTTTGTTATTAACAGTAAGGACAGCGCACTCATCATACCGGTAACGGTTGTCCAGGAAATGTCGAATGGAATCAAGCAGGTTTCAATTCCAGGAATTGACGAAAAGCCAGTAATCCGCGAGATCAAGACCGGGCTCGAAAATAACGACATGATCGAGGTTCTGTCAGGACTTTCGTTGGGAGACAAGATTCTGATAACACGCGGTAAATACATTCCCCAGCAAGGTCCGCAATCGAGCCCTCTGACCTCCGGACGGCGGTAGGATCTAACCAAAGAGGTAGCCCCCACTTCTTCAATTTCTAACTATGACTTATGGCAGTTATAAAACTCGAACACATTTCGAAATCATATTGGCTCGACAGCGAAGAGCTCGTTGTTCTAAGAGATATCAGTCTGGAAATTCAAGAAGGTGAATTCGTCGCCATAATGGGTCCCTCGGGATCGGGGAAATCCACCTTGATGCAAATCATGGGGCTCTTGGATCGCCCAACCTCAGGAACGTATACCTTGTTGGGCAAAGATGTTTCGGGGCTTTCGGACAACTCTGGAGCAGCAATCCGGTCCAAGACCATTGGCTTTATCTTTCAGATGTTCAATCTCCTTGCGCGCACCACAAAGAATAGTTTCTCCGACAAATCGAAAGAGCCAGATGCACCTCGTCACGACAAGACACAACTTTATTCTGTCAACGCCAAGCCACCGGACCTGACTTGGTCGGAATTCAGCGAGTTCGGCATGTCTGCAGTACGGGCGATAGCAGCCAACAAAGTTCGAAGCGGGCTCTCTATTCTTGGAATATTGATCGGGGTCTCAGCGGTTATCGCGATGCTTGCAATAGGCAGAGGCGCTCAGAAAGTAATAGAAGCCAGGCTGCAAAGTTTGGGCTCAAACGTCGTTATGCTCTTCGGTGGAACACCAAGCAGCAGAGGAATACGCGGAGCTGCCGGCAATTATAGCCGCCTCACACTTTTAGATGCCGAGGCGGTTCGAACGGCGAATCCTTCAATCGCCGATCTTTATCCTGAGGCCAAAGGCGATGTGGAAATCGTGTGTAAAGACCAAAACAAGGTTTCTGAAATGCAGGGTGTCACTCCAAATTATGTCTCGATTAGAAACACGACTCCCGAATACGGTAGATTCTTTACAGAGGAGGAGAACACAACCCTTGCACGAGTAATCGTAATTTGTCCGAATGTCGTTACAAAGTTGTTCGGGCAGGAAAATCCTATCGGAAAGACAATCAAGATTAATCGCGTTGATTTCAAGGTGATCGGCACACTTCCTACTAAGGGAGCGGGCTCGGGCGATCAGGATGACATGGTATTTGTTCCGATCAGAACCGCCATGAAAAGGGTTCTTGGCACTCAGTATCTTCATGAAATGGCCATTCAATGCGCCACTCCGGCAGCCATTCCGAATGTCATGACTGCCATCGAACGATTGATGCGGCATCGCCATCACCTTCCCTTTTACAAAGAAAATGATTTTAGGATGCGCAATAATGCCGAAGTTCAGACTACCCTTTCGGAAACCACCAGAACGTTTTCCTTGCTTTTAGGAATAGTGGCAGCAATTTCCTTGTTGGTTGGAGGCGTTGGCATCATAAACATTATGCTCGTATCGGTCAAAGAGAGGACGCGTGAAATCGGTTTGCGAAAATCCGTGGGAGCCACCAGCCGGGCAATATTACTGCAGTTTCTTATTGAGTCCATAGTTCTGTCGGTAATTGGCGGAATTATCGGAATTATTCTGGGTGTCGGGATTTCTTTTCTGGTTTCCAAATTTGCGGGTTGGATGGTCGTAGTTACCTATTCCTCCGTTTGCTTATCGTTCGCCTTCTCCGCAAGTGTCGGCATAATATTGGGCTTCTGGCCTGCAAGAAGAGCATCGCAACTCTCGCCGATTGAAGCGCTCCGCTATGAATGAGGCAAAAATCAAAACGGCCGAGTAATGAACTCAGCCGAATTTGATAAGACCTTACCAGGAAATCAATGGTTTCGCTATTTTAACAGCTTCTCTGCCCCTTCGCTTGCGGGGTTTCCCGTTGGCTGTTGCGCAGCGTTGGCAGCTGCCTCTTTAGCGAGAAGTTTCTTGGCCTGAAGATCACCACTTTGAGCTTCTTTTGCAGTCTGGACAGAGGTCTCAGTAGCTTCCTGCAAAGCCTGTTTCGCTGCGCTGCTTATTTGGACCGTGTCTTTGGGTTGGGCTTTGGGTGCCGCTGCTTCTTTACCTGCGGGTGCGGCTTTATCTTCATCAACAGGCTTGGCTTTGGCCACCTGTTGCGAAGCAGATCCACCGCTAATCGCCTGGACGCTCATAAGAACTCCCTTCGTTGCAATGTGCTCTTCCATGAGACAAAGGCTGAGGCCAATTATGCCTATCCTTTAAATATCGTCGGAATCCGAGGGAACTTGAGGTATTTCTGCAGATTTAGCTTTAGGATTCTCTTTAGCCGGGAAAGAACGCTCTTTATGAAGCAGCATTCCAGGACATACAGTCTATCACAGATCCTGCTCCCATTGATCGCCGGATCTGTTCTGCCAATTCGTCGAGCATCCTGTAACGATTTGTGTACATCGATCGCTTGTTGGGCTTGATGGCGCAGCAGGAACGCCTCGTAAGAAGCGTGGGAAGGTGGAACCATCCTTGCGAGTCATGGACAGCCCCGTACTCCGTCCAGAACGCATCGTAATCAAAGGGAATTGCATGCCTGAAAGGCAGGTGAACAAGGTGCTTTTTCCGGCTGACATGAATCGCATTGCTTGCGCCGAGCACACTCTCTGCACCAAGGGCTCTGGCGACTTCCTGCACTAGGAAAACCATGAGGCATCGGGGGCGCATTCCATGCATTGCCTTGGTAGTTTCCCGCATGATTTCAAGCCCGCCTCGTCCCTGGATAGCTCCTATGTAACAGGTCCACTGATCGTTTCCGGTTCTTTCCATTCCGAATGCCAACGCCATCAGGTAGTCAGGCGGCCCCTGCGTTCTCATGGCAAGTGCAAATTCCCCTTCCCTTCTGAAGCCGTAGTCGCTGCACATACCGAATTCAATCAGGCCCAATCGAGGCATTTCCAATCGGGCCAGAACAATGCCTTCCGGATTCAAGAGAGCTTGGCGCACAGCTCCGCCATGATTCAGCACCAGGTCGTACGTATCGCGGATGACTTTGAACCGTCCTCTGCAATTCCAGCGAGTAGACAAATAGGCATGGAGAGGTCTTAAAGCGAGATAGGCGTTTACTTCAAGGAATGGCTGCAGTTCTGGCTTTCGGACCCAATTGAACCATTCCACCGAAAAGCGTGGTTTGAAGGCGGCCAACAGGGCCCAACGCAGGCTTTTCTTGATCCGGCGTCGCGAACTTTCATGTGCGTGCAACGCGGACCCGTACTTCCATGCCATGCGCAGGGCGTAGAATGAATTCCAGACGCCCCAAACAATAGGTGTAATGAATAATCCATTTTGCGCACGCTTCATAGTGGTTTGCACGGGAAACAAAAGATCGCCAATGGAATCGATTGCCTAATCAAAAACTAATAAATGGTTTTGCTTGATTTACCCTGTTTTTTACCAAAAGGAAAGCGAGCTCACTCCATATGTAGCCCTGAATATCAGACATCATAAGGATCTGCTGTAGAAACCTTCCCTGCTCGGAAACAGGACTGAACCGTCAGAGCTTGAGATTTCCTCCATTTAGCATGAGATAAAGTCTCTGCTCGGTCCTAACGGCATGAAAGTTTCCAAAATCAGAAGTATATCTATCCGTTATGTACGCCAATTCTTCAAATCCGAGGTTCAGATTTTTTATGAGTTTTATGGTAATTCTAGGCCTGATTATACCAACAAAATTGTTTCCCGGGGTTCCAACATATGTATTAAGCCAGTAATAATAGCCATTCAGCTGGACGCTTGCCCAATCGAGATTAAGGCCTGCTTCAAGCTTTGTTTCCATTCCTCCGCAAAAATTATAATCTCTGAATTGCGACGTATCGGGACCCAATTGCGTACTGTTTCCGCCAAAAGGCACTACGCCGAGATGGAAATTGGCAAGAATATACGCATCCTTGGATACCGGATATTTCGACATTATTCCGCCGCCTAAAGCTATGGTTCCAAGCTCGAAACTCTTATTATCAAAGTAGTCATAATGTTGGAACAATCCCCACACCATTTCAAGGTCACCGGGTTGAACATGCTTGCCGTATAAAATTCCATAGCCGATAAGATTTTCAAGAAATTTTCTTCCTACTCCTAAATTTATGCCTGTATGAAGCGTAAAGAAATCATAGGGCTTCAATTCTCTTTTTTCCCATGGATATCCATAATCAAGTTGAACGTTGACTAAAGCGTTTAGAGGTCCGGTTCCGAAGTTGTTTTCATGGTTTTCCACTCGCATTCCCGCCGATAATTCTATATTAAGCGGTTCTTCCTGATATACTTCCTTAGTCGTTACTCGGTTGAGCTTTCCCTGAAAAAGCCTGTAAAAAAATCTCTCCGGATCGATAGCTGCGCCGCCTAATTCTCTGAAAAATCTCTCTGTCCCGGTTGTCCGGTCATCCAATAGATTTGAGCTTAACCTATATAATACCTCACCCAGGAATACGCCGGTAAATGTCGTATTGATCAAATCTTCACGTTCAGGTGTTCCATTTTCCCCAAAAATTTTCCACATGTAACTACCGAGTAGTGTATAGGGAGCTGATTCCCAAAAGTCATATCCGCTGGCGCGCGCACTGTTAAAAAACAAACTTCCACTATAGGGATGTAGGAGAAAATTATTTCCGAATCTATCTTGATCCCATTTCCAGCCAGATCCCCATGGCCAGCCCGCTTGTAAAGTGCGTCCCCAAGAAGTAAAGCTCACGCGGGAAAAGTCTAAGTTTAGAATATACCTGTCAACTAAATTTGTTGCGACATTAGTTCCAATAATCCCTACGACAGGTATCCACAAAGGAGATTTTTTGTTGTATGCCGTGTCATCATTTGACAAATAGCCAAACATGTTAAATTTGGTGGAATCTATGGACTTAATCTGGTTTTCCTTATTGACCGGGGCTGAATTGAATTTGACTATCTTCTCATCCGCTGTACCTTTTAGAGTATCACCATGGGAATCTGTGAGGGAGTCTACGGATTTAGCCCGATTTTCCTTTGCAGCCGGCTCTGTCTGTCCGTGGCATAGAGATGGAATTGTCAATAAAGCAAATACAATAATACCGGCCAACGCATTTTGAGAAGCAATCATGGTGGTCCCATCTGTGCTATAGCACGCGGTTCGTAACAAACCCGATTTAGCATTTTTCCAATGTCCAATAGTTCGTTAATTTTTCCCGGCAGCGATCAAAACCCGAATCCAAGACTTACGTAGGGCAAATATTCCTTGGAATTGCGGCTATAAATCGAATGGAATATTCTTAGGCTTGCCTTTACCAACAGAAACGAACCGGTGATTCCTCCTCCTAAATATTGGCCTCTATTCCGAAAGACAAATCTGTTTGTCCAGAAACGCGCATAGCAAATTTCCGGGCGCACAAAGGTAAAACCCGTTTCCGAAACTCTGCCAAAGGTTCCTCCCACCCCGGCGATCAACCCGGGATAACCTAATTCAGTAAAGACGAGAGGTCCGTTTATCGGATCATAGTTTTCCGATTCATTTGACGGTGTCAAGTTTACAATTACCCCGGTCTCAAGGCTGATGAGGTCGGGGTATCCGGCTCGTATGTCAAAAATTGGACAAAGCAATCTGATCATTTCATTGTTAAACATTGAATATCGATGAACCTTAGTAGTATGGACCTCCGTTACAATGGAATCGCTGCTTTCAGTAGCAAACGCCACCGACACCAGTGGGAGACTTCCCGCGAGCAGCACAGCGACTGCATGCAATTTCGAAGGTCTAACCATATGCGAACACACAACTTTCTTTCTCTTCAAGGGCAGTTCATTTATTATTAGTAGCAATAATCAGACCTACAAGACAATGTCGCCAGGAAAACGATTCGATTTGGCATCGTTTTTGATCCTTTTAGGGTGGGAGCGGCGGCGTCAGGGTGTTCTATGCGGAATAGCAAATATGGATTACGTGGTACTGACAAGTGAAGCCGAAGACCAAGAAGAAGATGTCCGAATACTCAATGACCAGGAATTCTCTCAGGCTCTACGGGGCCGTAATGACATTTTCCTCATTGAAAGCGAAAATCGGCTAGGTAGTATCGAAGCCGTTGCTTTGGTGCTTGGTGCGATTTTCGGTATATGGTTTAGTACCGCCCAGGTACACATGGTTTCGCCGGTTTCTTTTCAAAACATCCTGAATGAACGACCTGCAAGGCTCTTGCGTCGTATGAATCCGGAATCGGCCTCAAAAGAAGAATCTCAGATGAGCAAGAAAGAGGTACAGGAAGAAAGAACGGCCAAAGGTTCAAACCGCGCGCTATCCGAGGGATTTTCAATAGCTGATTACGGCAAAAAGTACGTGAAAAATGGTACTGCACTTCCTCGTGTAAAGATAGCCGTTCGACGGATCGCATCGATTTCCCCAAAAGGTCAGCCTGAAAGAGAAGATAGACTCGCAAACCGGGACAATGCAGAAAAGACCGAAGATGAAATCAATCTTTTGAATATTGGAAATGCAAACAAGACGCATGGAAACCGCGCCGATGCGTTCTCAGCCTTTGGACGTGTGCTCAAGAAAAATCCTCATAACACTTCCGCGCTTGCAGGCATGGGCGATCTCTACCTTTACACGGGCATCCTGGACTCCGCTGCATCATTCTACACTGCTGCGCTTGCGGAAAACCCACGAATCGCTTCGGTGCACAACGGACTCGGGTCGGTCCGTTATTACTTGTCGGTTATGGCAGCGAATCCGAATTTCGTGGCCTTGAGAAAGATCAAGGATCCCGCAAATTACGTCCGTTCGCAATACGACAGCGCGATCGCCGAGTACACGGAAGCATTCTCTCTTGACAGTTCCAAGGTTGACGCCCTGACAAATCGCGGCGTCATCCGCGATATCAGCGGAGATCATGCGTCGGCGCTGGCGGATTACACTCGCGCACTACGAATCAAGCCAACTTATGCCGAGGCCTACAGCAAGAGAGCTGCGACAAACAAGGCCTTGGGCAAACTCAAGGAGGCGCTTGCCGATTATACCTCCGCCATCAAGCTCGACACCGGCTCGTACGAGTTCGATCCCGCGCTGCATTTTGCAAATGCATATTTCGGGCGCGGAAATGTTGAATTTCAACTTGGAAATTACAAAATGGCAATCGCGGATTTTGACAGTACGTTGACCCTTTCTCCACATCATTCAATAGCCATGCTGAACAAGGCCCGGGCGTTGGTCGATGAAAAGCAGTATGACTCCGCAGTAGCGTGGTATTCCGAGGCAATCACAACGCTTTCCCCAACCGAATATGGCGGCGCACAGGAACGCGCCTATTTCGGCAGAGGAGTCGCATATAATCTGACCAATCGGCCTGCACTTGCGTTGAAGGATTTCAATGTCGCCATTCTCCTGAAACCCGACGATCCTTACTCGCATTTTCACCGGGGTAATTCTTTTAAGGCGCTTGGACAATATCAGGAGGCTATTGCAGATTACACAATCGCTCATGAATACCGTGCATTGGCAGCAAAAGCATGCTGGCGGATTGCAGAGTGCTACGCTCTTCAGCTGGACAAGGCAAGCGCTCTTGAGTGGCTCAGGAAATCTATTTCGTCGGGTTTCAAAAATCCTGGCGCTTGGGCGCAGGATAACGATTTGGATTTTCTCAAAACCGAAAAAGAATTTCGCAATCTTACAAAGCAACCGTAGTCCATGTCGCAGTAATTTGGTAACCTGAGCGTGATGTTTGTGGTCTTATATATGGGAGCCTCTAAAAATTCATGAACCGAGCGTTAATTCAGTAATATTGACATAAGATACATTAGAAAACAGGTTATGATTGATTTTCCGGCCTATCTATTGCGAATATTAATTTGTTTGTCGCCCGTTTCAAGGCGTTTGGCGGGTTTTTCCCGATCCTTAAGCAACATTTGCCAAAAACCGGTATCGGTTCATATTATATACAAGGTTCATCAGACCGATCCGTGCTGCAGCCCGACGCTGCCCGATACTTCGGATCAGAGATCCGACCGTGCCTTCCATCCACCCAAACACATGTTCAACACGAGCACGAATTCTGGATTTGTCCGTGTTCCGTTTCATTTGAAAATCATTCAATGGCCGGTTGCGGTTCGCTTTTCGGTGAATATGACTTTTCAGTTTTCGCTTTTTCAAAAGTTTCTCGGTCTCTTCGGAACGATATGCGCTATCCGCCCAGACGCCCTTGCTCGTATTGTCCTTGTCAAGAAGGTCTTTGAATTCCTTGCTGTCATGGACGTTCGCCGCCGTTACCGAATACTCCCGAACGAGCTTGTTCTTAACGTCAACATTCACATGGTTCTTATAGCCGTAAAACGTCTCGTCATTTTTCTTCGTCCAGCGAGCATCCAGGTCCTTCTGGTTCAATTTCGACGGTTTGTCAATCCATTCGTCCGGAGTAATGCCCTTTTTTATCTGATCGTTTTCGTCTTTGGTATTGCGTTGCCGCGGCACTTCCACAAAAGACGCGTCAATGATCTGTCCTTTCTGCGCTTTGTACCCTGCGGCAGTAAGATCGCGGTCGAACTTCTCAAAAAGTTTCTTAAC
>Ga0182027_10000884_pt1 | contig 50831 bp, 44 predicted proteins | sample 712E1DmetaG_FD_121300 | JGI IMG/M metagenome (GOLD analysis project Ga0182027, IMG submission 121300) | Permafrost microbial communities from Stordalen Mire, Sweden - 712E1D metaG (Illumina Assembly) | ecosystem: Environmental > Terrestrial > Soil > Wetlands > Permafrost | place: Sweden...
CTCCGTCCGCGCCACCTGTCCCGCCAAGGCCACCTGTCCCTCCGGTGGCCAATCCCCCAGTGCCTGTGCCCCCAGTGGATGTCCCGCCGGTGAGCCTGCCGCCGGTGGCTGTGCCGCCGGTCGGCGCCGCCCCACCGCTGCTCGATCCGCCTGTGCCTGAGCCGCCAGCGCCCCCGGGGGCAGTGCCACCTGAACCGCCGGACCCGGTGCCGCCTACGCCGCCGATGACGGTTCCGCCCGCCCCGCCCGAGGCCCCGGTCTTCATGCCACCAGCCCCGCCGAATGCCGTGCCACCGGCGCCACCCGATGCCGTCCCGCCCGAACCTCCGACTGCGGTTCCGCCGGAACCGTCGGACGCAATTCCGCCCGATCCCCCCGCGCCGCTGGACGTGCTCCCAGCAGTGCCGCCCGCACTCGTTGCGCCGCCGGCTCCGGTGCCAGCCGAGCTTTGGCTCCCGCCTGATCCGCCGCTGCCACCCAGAACACCGCCCGTATTCGCGAGCGCGCCTGCCCCCGCGGCTCCGTCGTGAATCGCAATACCGGACCTACCACAACCGCTCCCGGCAAGGACTATTGCGCTGGCTGCCGCGAGGAAGAGTTGAAAAGTCCAGAATGGTCGCATGTGACAATGCCTCCCGCAGAATGGAACAATAGCTCACCTCAGATCGCGGTAGCCAATCACAAGGGAAAGTAGACGATCTGCTTGCACCAGGCCGTGCAGATGCCATCCAGGCCGTTCTGGGCGACGCCGTCATCGCATTCCTCCGAACCGTTGACGACACCGTCGCCGCAGTGGGGACCCAGCTTGCATTGCGGGGTGCAGCCTCCGTACGAGCTGTCCAGAATACCGTCATCGCAGTCCTCGGGTCCGTTCTTGATGCCGTCGCCGCAGTGGAGAGCGTAGATGCAGCTCGGGGCACATCCGCCGTAGCCACCGTTGTTGAAGAGCGCCCCGTCGTCGCATTGTTCTGGCGGCTCGATGATGCCGTCACCGCACCCGCCCGGCAGACGGCAGGCGCTCGTGCAATTGGGATCCTTCGATGCAGTAGGCTCGCATTCTTCCCCATAGTCCGGCTGAACAACGCCATCGCCGCACCTGGGGGCGGCCGTGCAGTCGGGATTGCAGGTCCCGTAGGTGCCGTCGTTGACGCCGTCATCGCAAGCCTCCGTGCCATTCCTGATGTGGTCGCCGCAGTAGCCGCCGCGCTTGCAGTTTGCCAGGCAGCCGTTGTAGCCGACGTTGGGGTCTGTGGTGTTTAGGTTGGCGGAACCATCGTCACATTCCTCATCGAACTGAGTCTGCACGATGCTGTCACCACAGCGGGCCGGCAGCTTGCAACCAGGAGCGCAGCCGGAAGTGACTCCGTAGCCGTCGGTGTTCTTGCTGTTGTCGCAGTCCTCAGGTCCATTGACGATGCCGTCGCCACAATAGGGACCGAGCAGACAATTCGAGCCACACTGATTGTAGCCGCCCAGGTTGTTCGCAGTTCCATTGTCGCACTGTTCACCAGGCACCACGACACCGTCACCGCAGATGGGCTCGCAGACACTGGGAAGATCGTTGAAGCCGCCATCGGCGCTAGAGGCGGGCTGCGCGCACTGGTAGCCGGGCTCCACCTTGCAAGTCGACGAGCAACCGTCGTTGTTATTCGTGTTTCCGTCGTCGCACTCTTCGTTGACGATCAACCCATCTCCGCAAATCGACTCGCATATACCTGCGTCCGTGCCGCTGGAGGAGCAAACCGGCTCAAGGTGGCAGGTTGGCGAACAACCGTCGTTGGAAACCGTGTTGCCATCGTCACAGTCCTCGTTCCCCTCCACCTTGCCGTCACCACACACCGTCTGGTGGCAACTCGGAGGAGTGCCCGTGCAGGCCCAGCCTGGGTTGAATTTGCAGGTGCTCAGACATGCCTTGTCCATGTTGGTGCCCGGGGCCGCGGGATCGCATTGCTCCATTGGGCTCAACACGATGCCGTCGCCGCAGTTTGGCACGCACGGGCCGTTCGAGAAGGGGCAGAAATACCCCGTCTCGATCTGGCAAGTTCCCGAGCAACCGTCGCCGGGTTTCGTGTTGCCATCGTCGCACGCCTCGCTGTCCTCGATGGTGCCGTTGCCGCATTTGACGATCGGGCACAGGCACAGTTGACCAGGTATGCAGACACACCCCGCACCCTTGGTCTTGCAGTCCGCGGAACAACCGTCGCCGTCCCTCTGGTTGCCGTCGTCGCACACTTCGCCAATCCCGACATTGACGACACCATCGCCACAGCGAGGAGCCCGCTTGCAGGCAGTGCCCGGCACCGGGCAGATCCAACCGGGTTCGAGCTGACAACTGCTGCTACAGCCATCGCCGCTGTTGGTGTTGCCGTCGTCGCAGTTTTCACCCGCTTCGATGCGCTTGTTGCCACACTGGGAGATGCGGACGCAAGGTTGTCCGGCGATACACTGGTAGGCGGGGTCCTGAACCGTGCACGTGGAATTGCAGCCGTCGTTGTCGAGAGAGTTGCCGTCGTCGCAAACCTCGCCCGCGCCGATGATGCTATCGCCGCATACCACATTTCGCATGCAAGGCCCCGCAGGAGGACAAGTCCAGTGGGGTTCGACCTTGCAGGTGCCGTTGCACCCGTCGCCGGGCAACGCGTTTCCGTCGTCGCACTCCTCCATGCCATTCTGGTTGTTGATTCCATCGCCGCAGCCCTCTGGCAGCACGGCCTTGCAGCCAGCGGTGCTCGTGGCATTGCACGCCCTCGTCGAACCACCGGCGCCGCCGGTTCTCCCTGCCCCACCTGCGCCAGCCGCGCCGCCGGTTCTCCCCGCCCCGCCTACGCCAGCCGTGCCGCCGGTTCTCCCCGCCCCGCCTACGCCAACCGTGCCACCGGCGCCACCCGAAGCCGTCCCGCCCGTGACCGCAATTGCGCCGGCACCCCCGGACGCGATTCCACCGGCACCTCCCAACCGGGTTCCGCCTGTAGCCCCGGTCGCGGTTCCGCTGAAGCCGCCTGCGCCCCCAGGCGTGGTCCCGCTACTGCCGCCCGCACTCGTTGCGCCGCCGGTTCCGGTGCCAGCCGAACTGCGGCTCCCGCCTGATCCGCCACTGCCACCCAGAACACCGCCCGTACTCGCGGGCGCGCCTGCCCCCGCGGCTCCGTCGTGAATCGTAATACCGGACCTGCCACAACCGCTCCCGGCAAGGACTATGGCGCTGGTTGCTGCCAGGAAGAGTTGAAAAGTCCAGAATGGTCGCATGTGACAATCCCTCCAGCGGAATACGTTACTCCGAATTGCTGGTCCGCTGCGCGACATACCCAGGCAAGCGTCCCTCCACGATCGCCTGGCGCGCGCCACGCACGAGCGAAAGGTAGTGCTGCAGGTTGTGCAAGCTCGCAAGCCGGTAGTAGAGGATCTCCTTGACGCGAAAAAGGTGCGCCAGATAGGCGCGGCTGTAGCGCCGGCAAGCCTCGCAGGCACAGCCCTCTTCGATGGGAAGCGCGTCCGTGCAATGAACCGCATTCGCGATATTGATGTGGCCCCCGCGCACGAACAAGCGGCCGTTGCGTGCGGAGCGCGTGGGCATCACGCAGTCGAACATGTCGATGCCGGACGCGATGGCGGCCAGCAAATCTGCCGGCGTTCCCACACCCATCAGATAGCGGGGGCGCACATCCGGCATGCGCGGACCGATGTCCTGCACCACCGCATGCATGGTCTCGGGTGGTTCTCCCACGCTGAGCCCGCCCAGCGCCACGCCGTCGAACGGCATTTCGGCGATCGCGGCCAGGTGGTCCGCACGCAGGCCGAGGTCAGTGCCCCCTTGCACGATGCCGAAGCGCAGTTGCCCGGGCGCCGGAATGGTGGCCACGCACCGGCGTGCCCAGCGCGTAGTGCGCTCCATCGCCCGGCACAGGTCATCTCGGGGGGCGTCCGAGGCCGGGCACTCGTCGAAGGCCATGGCGATGTCGCTGCCCAGGTCGGCCTGGATGGCCATGGCCGACTCGGGCGTCAGGCGCTGCGGGCTGCCGTCGACATGCGAATGAAAGGTGACGCCGTCGTCGTCGATCTTGCGCCGCCCCTTCTGGCTGAACACCTGGTAGCCGCCCGAATCCGTGAGGATGGCGTGCGGCCAGGCCATGAAAGCGTGCAGCCCACCCAGGTCGCGCACCAGCCTAGCGCCTGGACGCATGGCCAAATGATAGGTGTTGGCCAGGACAAGCTGCACCCCGAGCGCCTCCAGATCGCCGGAGGCCAGCGACTTCACCGTGGCTTGCGTGCCCACCGGCATGAACACGGGCGTCTCGACTGGGCCGTGCTTGGTTTGCAGCAAGCCAGCTCGCGCTTCACCACAGCGTGCTTGCACGACAAACGCAGCACTCATGCGGGTAGGCTCCCAGGACGGATAAACATGGCGTCGCCGTAACTATAGAACCGAAACCCGCGTTCGATGGCCTCGCGGTATGCATCGAGCACGCGCTCACGACCGGCAAAAGCAGACACCAGCATGAGCAGCGACGAGCGGGGCAAGTGGAAGTTGGTCACAAGGTCGGTCACCACGCGGAACTCGCTCCCCGGCAGAAGATAGAGGCTGGTCGACCCGCGGCCAGCGGCCAAGGGACCCTGCCGGGCCAAGCTCTCCAAGGTTCGCACCACCGTGGTGCCAACCGCCACGATGGGCCGGCTTTGCGCCTGGGCTTGGCGCAAACTTTCGGCGGCAGCGTGGGAGACTTCATAGCGTTCGGCATCCAGGTGGTGCTGGGTAGGGTCTGGGACGGTGACCGGACGAAAGGTGCCAGGTCCCACGTGCAGGGTAATGCGCGCGATCTCGTGGCCCTGCTCCTGCAGCGCACAGACGAGCTCCTCGGTGAAATGCAGGCCCGCCGTGGGAGCCGCGACCGCGCCTGGATGGCGAGCGTAGACCGTCTGGTAGCGAGCCTTGTCGTCGTCCGGCCGAACCACGGCCCCCTGCTTTTTGCGCGCCGACTCGATATAGGGCGGGAGCGGGACGGAGCCGATCTCCTCGATGAGCGTCAGTAGATCCGACTTGCCTGGCCCCGAAAAGCGAAGCTCGACCTCTCCACGAGCCCCACGCCCAAGAATTTCGGCCTCCATATTGCCCGCGAAGCGCAGGCATGCGCGTGGCGGCTGTCGGCCCAGCCCACGCGCCAAGACGCGCCAGTTTTCACACCAGCCCGGCTCCCCGCTGCGGTCATCGCCTTGGCCAGCCGGCAGCCTCTCGACCAAGAGGATCTCCACATGGCCGCCGGTGGACTTGGTCCCGCTCAGTCGAGCGGGAATGACGCGCGTGTCATTCAACACCAGCAAGGAGCGTGGGCGCAAGAAGCGAGCGATGTCTCCGAAAAGAGCATGATTGCGCTCGCCCGTGTCTCGGCTAAGAATCAGCAAGCGCGACTGGTCCCGCCGGGGGACCGGTTGCGTGGCAACCAAGCGAGATGGCAGATGGTAGTCGAAATCCTCGGTTCGCAGGTAGTATCAACTCCTCAAGGGCGTAGCATGCCCGTCGGCAGAACAAAGGCAATGTCTAGGGAACACAAGGATGATGCTTCGTCGGCGCCTTCCGGTGCCGCCAACTTCCCCGAGCTCGTCGTGAAGAACACGCGCGAGTTTCTCGCCGGCTTCCAGCCTTCAGGCGGAAATGGCGGCGTATTCTGTCCCACCCGCCGCAATATTGCCGTAGGCGATATGGTGGCGGTGAAGGTCCGTCTCGGTCGCCGGCAACCCCCCACGGTGGTGTACGGACGGGTCGCCTGGCGGCGGCCCGGACGACACATCCTGAAGATCCGCGCCGGCATCGGTGTCGAATTTCTGGCCAGCGAGCGGGGCAAGTGGGAGTACCTGCTCGAGCTGGCCCGGGCCGGGACCAGCGCACACAGCCGGCGGCGCCACGAGCGCATCCCGGTGGACCTGCCTATTTTCTGGCGACCAGTCGGCAAGCTGGAGAAATTCTCCGGCAACCTGCGCGACGTAGGGCGCGGCGGTGCCTTCGTGCTGTCGCCCGCCACCGTTGGCATTCAAGAAAGGGTGGTGCTGGAAGTCGCACCCCCTGGCGCTGAGGTGCCCATGGCCTTCATGGGTCGCGTGGCCTGGACCGGTAAGTCCGGCAGCGAGAATGTATTTGGCATCGAGTGGCGTGCGCGTGACGCCGGCGGCGGCCGACGCATCAAGGAGCTGGTGCGCAGGCTAGCCGGTCTGCACCCCCCCTTGCGGGTCTAACCGCGTGGGGAGCCGGCGAGCTTTGCTCGCCGCGGACCATCGCGGGAGGGTTTGGGAACCCTTTGAGGGTTCCCATGTCAATAAATCAGCGACAGCGCATACAAAGTCCCGCTGTTGGCGAGCACGAAGATCTCGCGCCGCTCAGTATCGATGAGGGGCGCCGCGCACATTCCGCGACCCGGGTCGAAGACTTGCAGGAGCTGACCGTTCGAGCGATCCAGCACGAACAAACCAGCCCGGCCACCGGTGAAAACCAGGTACGGGCCCACTTCCTGGGGCGGGGTCAAATCGCCGGCCCCGGCCAGACCTTGGCGCCATTCGATGCGTCCTTGCATGGTCACCGCGGCCAGGCCCTCCCGTGGAGACGCCACGTACAATCGGCTCGTCCCGGCCCGGATGGCAACCGCACCCTCGACCCCCATGCGCCAGACCGTCTCCCCATCCTTGGCCCGCAACGCGTACAGCCCTCCCGAGTAAGAGGCCGCGATCACCAGATCATCGCGCAACACAGGGGTTGAATCCACATCCACGAATTGGTCGGAGGCAGCGGCCAGAGAGCGCGCCCAGCGCATGTCACCGGTCTCGGCGCCTAGGGCCACCAGATACCCATCATCGAATCCTGTGTAGACCACGTCACCAGCCAGGCTCGGCCCTGCGTGGCCATGGATGCTGAATCCCTCGGGCGCCTCGCGATCGTACTGCCACCGGCGCTTTCCTGTCGCTGCTTCCAGCGCGACCACACGATTCGCTGCGCTGGTGAAGTAGAGCAAGACCGGTCCCAGATCAGGCCGGCTCTCGACCGAGCCCTTGCCTCGATACGACCAGCGAATCTTCCCGTCGTGTGGGTCGATGGCGTAGAAGATTCCGTCGTCGCTGCCCAAGTAGACCTGAGCGCGCGTCCGATCAAAGCGCGCCTCACCATCAACGGCCCCAGCCACGGGCACGGACCAGATCACGCGGCCATTGCCTGTGTCCACGGCTGCCACCTGGCCCGCGCGCGAGCCCAGGATGAGACGCGAATCGACCAGAGCGCCGGTAGCACATTCCTCGGGCTGCGCGTCGCTCGGGGCATAGGGGTGGATGACGGTGCGCCAGCGCATCTGCACGACGCCGGCCGGATACTCATGCCGCTCCTCGGTAGCGCGATGAAGGGCGCCGCTTCCGCAGGCGTGCAGGGAAAGCACAAGCAGCAGGCTCAGTCCAAAGCCGGCCCGAGCCACTAGCAGACGCGAAAACGACATCACCCGCTCGCTACTGGTCGCCCAGCGCGGCCAGGCGGTCATCGATATCCCTGCGCAACAGAGTCTTGGGCATCTTGTCCAGAATCTCGCGCAGGACTTTCTCAGCATCCTTTCCCTTGCCCTGCTTCTGCAGCAGACGCGCCTTGCCGAAGAGAGCTCGATCCGCATAGAAGTTCCCCAACTCTTGGGCCTCGCCGGCCATGGTGCTGTACAACTCGATGGCCTTGTCGACCTGGCCCTGAGCCTCAAGCGCCAAGGCCAGCCCATCTTGTTCCACCAGACGCATGCCCTTGTCAGCTTCGCCCTGCAAGATCTGCTGGAAGGCCGTGGCCGCGTCCCCGCCCTTGCCGAGGCGGAGCAGAGAATTGGCCCTGATGAGCAACGCCCGCCGGCCGAGGCCCGCAGAACCGTGCGCGGACACGAAGGCGTCGGCTTGCTGGATGGTGGCCTGCAGGCGCTCCTGGTCGGTCTTGAAACGTGGACCCTCATCGTCGTCCGGCTTGGCTTCCTCGTCCGCCGACTTGTCGTCTACGCCCTTTTCGGGCAGAAGCGGAGCAAGCGCCGTCTTCTCGATGCGCGAGAAAGCCTCGGTTTCCCCGGCGGCCTGGTGTTCCTTCCAGGCTATGCTGCCCCACGTGCCCCCGCCCCCGACCACCACAATCACAAAGGTCGCGATGACCTTGCGCCGGTGGGTAGAAATTTGAGAACCGAGTCGCGTCCAGAAGCTGACGAACTCGTCGGGTTGCTTTAGCTCTTTGCGGCTGATGGAATGGGCCACGGGGTGAGGAGATAACAGAGGCTTACGGTCGGGTCAACTGACCTTGTACACTGCAGAACATGCCGGGCCACCCATTCCAGGGTCTGCTGCTAGCAAATCTTGCCATTCTGGGCGCAGTTTCTTGTCCTGCGCACGCGACCGGCCCGGGCGAAAAGCAGGTTGCTGCGTCGGTCGGTTTCGCCCTGGCCGGGGGCGACGACAGCGAACGTCCAGGAATGCAGGCCGGCGTCGAGGCCGCGCTCGGGTTCACGGATGCCTGGGCCGGCCGCGCGGCGGTGAATAGTTCCTGGCAGGCGGGCTCCGGCGGCCCACGCTACGTGACAGAAGTTTCCCTAGGCGCAATTTACTCGCTCGACGTGGTGCGCTGGGTGCCTTTCTTGGACCTGGGGTTCAGCCTGGCCGATTTGCGCGGCAACGGCGCCAGCTCCCAGCGCCTCGGGCCGCAGGCGGGGCTGGGCGTGGAGTATCAGCTCTCGCGGCGCTGGACCCTGGCGGCCCTGGCGCATTTTGACTACTTCGCTCTGCGCCTTGCGGGATCTGGTGGCACGCACCCCTGGTGGGTCTGCGCCGGGCTTCGCATAGGCCGGGTTTTCTAACCTTCCCTCCGAATCGGCTTCTTGCCTTGGTGGGCACGCAGAACCAGCCGTAGGGGCGATCCCTTGAACCCGTAGATGTCCCTGAGCTGGTTGAGGAGGTACCGCCGATAGGGGAAGCCCACGGCCGCGGGGTAGTTGGCGCTGACGAAAAACGACGGCGGACGGACCTGCGCCTGGGTGATGTAGTAGAGACGGACGTAGCGTCCGCCTGGCCCAGCGGGGGGTGGCCGGCGGGTCACTATTTCTTCAAAGTGTTTGTTTAGCTCTGATGTCGGAACTCTTCGACACCATTGCGCAAAAATCTCCACCGATATTCGCGGTATTTCTCCCGCTCCGCGTCCCGTGACCGCCGAGGTCTCCACCAGGGGCGCCCATCCCATGAAGCCGATCTCCTCGCGGACAGCGGCAACCTTCCGGTCAATCTCAGCCCGGCGGCACAGGTCGCTCTTGTTGAGCACGATGAGTGCAGCCCGGCCCGACTCCTCGATGAAGCTGGCCAGTTTCGCATCCTCTGCCGTAGCTCCGTTCTGGGCGTCGATGACCAGGGCCACGACATCTGCTCGCGCCAGTTGGTCGCGTGCCATTTTCGCCGATACCGCCTCGGTCAGGGTATCGACAGCGCGGCGGCGCCGAAGACCTGCCGTGTCTACCAGCACAAACTCGCGGCCTTGCCACCTGAAGGGCGTGTCAATGGGGTCACGGGTGGTGCCAGGCTGTTCGTGCACCAGCACCCTCTCCTCACCCAACAAGCGATTGACCAGGGACGACTTGCCGACGTTGGGCTTGCCGACAAAGGCCAGGCTGATGGGCGCAGTTTCGTCCGCTGCTTCCGCGGCCATCTGGTCGCCCGGTTCGCTGGGCTGCACCGACGAAGCAGCACCACCCAGAGCGGCGACGGTGGCATCGAGCAGATCCCCCACCCCACGTCCATGCGTGGCTGACACGGCGAAGACTTGCGCAAACCCCAAGCGGAATACCTCGCCCATGCTTGGCTCGCGCGTCGCCGAGTCCACCTTATTGGCCGCGAGCAGGACCGGCTTGCCTGTACGCCGCAACACCTGCGCGACGGCTTCGTCGACCGGTGTGATGCCCTCCTTCACGTCCAACACGAGAATCAAGACCGCTGCCTCTTCCACGGCGCGCAGGGTCTGCGAGCGCATCGCACCCAGAATCCCTCCAGCGCTGGGATCGAGGCCGCCGGTGTCAGCCAAGCGAAACCGCGTGCCGCCCCAGTCGCAGACGGCATAACGCCGGTCGCGCGTCACCCCTGGCTCGTCCTCGACCAGCGCGGGCTGACCGCCCACTAAGCGATTGAACAAGGACGATTTGCCCACGTTGGGCCGCCCCACCAGAGACACCACGGGCAAGGAGGGATCGTCGGAAGACCGTCGGCCTCGTCTCTTCACGAATCCCCCTCTCGGTAGCCCAGCCGCGCAATCTCGGCGCGCGAGTTGGTCCAATCTTCTTCCACCCGCACGTTCAGACGCAGATGCACCGGCCGGCCAAGGAACTTTGCGATCTCCTGGCGGCCAGCCGTGCCCACGTCGCGAATCATGGAGCCGTGCTTGCCCACCACGATGGCCTTCTGGCTCTCGCGCTCCACCACTATTGATGCCTCGATGACCGTGTCGCCGGTCGGGCGGTCAGTCCAGCTCTCGACCAGGACCGCCGTGGCGTACGGCAATTCTTGGCGCAGGCGCAGGAAGAGCTGCTCCCGAATCAGCTCGCCTGCCAAGAATCGTTCTGTCCGATCCGTGAGCACCTCGGGGCCATAGAGCGGCGGCGCCTCGGGCAGCAGGCTCAGCAACTCGCGCACTAGGCCCTCTACCCCCTTGCCCCGGGTCGCGCAGGTGGGCACCACGGCTGGGAAGGCGTAGGTCTTGGTCCACCAGTCGAGGATGGGAAGCAACTGGGTCTTGTCCTTGACCTTGTCGACCTTGTTGAGAGCCAGCACCGTGGGGCGCTTGGTCTCAGCCAACCGCTCGAGGATGCGCCGCTCGCCCTCGGGCAGAGCTTGAGCCGCCGGGGAAAGGGAACTGGCGAGTTGGTGCGCTTCCACCACCAGCAAGGCCGCATCAACCTGCTCGATGGTCGCCATCGCCTCGCGCACCATAAAGCGGTTCAACTCTGAGCGCGGCTCGTGCACCCCGGGAGTGTCCACGAACACGATCTGGCCCTTGACCGGCCCCTGCCCTGCGCGCGGATCCGTGGCGGGCAGTTCGGCCTCGCCGTTCCACACTCCCACGATGCGCGTGCGGGTGGTCTGCGGCTTGGGCGTGACAATGGCCAGTTTCTCGCCAACGATTCGGTTGAGCAGGGTGGACTTGCCGACGTTGGGCCTGCCCAGGATGGCCACAGTCCCTGCCACACTGAGGGGGACTTTCCCCGTCAAGGACGGGGCATTGGGGTCAGAAATGCCAGACACTGGGGCGGTTGTATAGCACCAGCTCAAGGAATCCGTACTGGCAGCTTGACACTCCATCCCGTTGAAAACTCACCTTGACTACCCTGGCCCCCAGCACTATCACCCCGGTAGGAATTGGCGCCCTTAGGGCTCCCAACAGGATTTCGATCGTGGACGTTAGCCAGAAAAGTCGGTATGCGCTAAAGGCGGTTCTCGAACTCTCGTTTCGCTTCGGACAGGGGCCAATTTCAATCTCTCAGATCGCCAAGGCGCAGGTGATCCCGGCCCGTTTTCTCGAGGCCATCCTGGCCCAGCTCAAGCGCGGCGGCTTCGTGGCCTCACGCCGCGGGAACGAGGGCGGGTACATCCTGGCACGGGCCCCGGCTGAGGTTTCGGTGGGCGATGTTCTGCGCGTCTTGCAGGGCCCGCCGCTCACCACCTTTTGCGCCAACCACCCGCAGGCCGAGTGCCCCCATGGTGGTGACTGCATCTTCGCCAAGTTGTGGCAGCGCGCCTGTACCGCCGTGGAGGCAGTCTACGACTCGACGAACTTCCAGGACATGACAGACCGCTATCGGGCCACTCTGCGCGCCAAGGCGCCCACCTATTCCATCTAGCCAACGGGGGCTTGCCGAACGCTCGGACCTGATACCGATTCCCATGGCTCCTGCAAAGAAGGACGAAAAGCCCGCCACCCCGCCCGATGCTCCCGGCTCGGTGGGGTGGACCGAGGCACAGACCACGTGCCTGGTGCCTGCGGGCTCTGCGCTGGCGCTTGAGCTCGGGGGCAGCATCGGCCCAGTCACCGTCGAGTATGAGACCTACGGCTCGCTCTCTTCCCACAAGGACAACGTCGTCTTCGTCGCGCACGCGCTCTCGGGCGATGCCCATGTCGCGGGCTGGGACCGCCATGCCGTAAAGACGGGACGTACCTGGCGACTGAAGAAACCAGGCTGGTGGGACGCCATCGTGGGGCCAGGCAAGGCCATCGACACCAACCGGCTGTTCGTCATCTGCCCCAATGTGCTGGGCGGATGCTACGGCACCACCGGGCCGTCATCCGTGGATCCCGCGACAGGAAAGCCCTACGGCTTGCGCTTCCCCATGGTCACGGTGGGCGACTGGGTCAACTTGCACATGCGCCTTCTGGATGCGCTCGGCATCGAGCGCTTGCGGGCGGTGGTAGGCGGCTCGCTCGGCGGTCAGCAGGCGCTGGAGATGGCGCTCGCCTACCCGGAGCGGGTGGAACGCTCGGTGGTCCTGGCCGCCAGCGCGCGTCTGTCGGTGCAGGGCTTGGCCTTCAACGCCGTGGGCCGCTACTGCATTCTCAAGGATCCCAACTTCGCGGGCGGTGACTACTACCACAGCGAAGGGCCTGGGGCCGGTCTGGCAGCAGCGCGCATGCTGGCCCACATCACCTATCTCTCCGACGAGGGCATGCACGAGAAATTCGGCCGGCGCTTGCAGGACGACGTCAATGGCCGGCAAGGCGGCTTCGGCATCGAGTTCGCTGTGGAGAGCTACCTTGATTACCAGGGTCGCGCGTTTGTCGAACGATTCGACGCCAACAGCTACCTCTACATCACGCGTGCCATGGACTACTACGACGCTGCGGCCGCATGGGGTGGCGGCAGTCTGACCGAGGCCTGCCGGCGCATCCGCGCCAAGATGCTCATCGTATCGTTCGACTCGGATTGGCTCTATCCCCCCGAGGTCTGCCAAGAGCTGGCCTTGGCCCTCACCCACGCCAACCGACCGGTCACCTATGCCAACGTACCGTCACACTACGGCCACGATTCGTTTCTGGTCGAAACCGAAAAGGTTGGGCGACTCTTGCGTGGCTTGTTGGCTCATTGATTCGAGGCTTAGATGACGCAAAGGCCACCGCCCCACATCGACCCGCACCTGGTCACCGACCGCAGCGTGGATCATCTGCCGCAGGGTATTTTTGACCAGCGGGCGGCCGAGCTGTCCAAGCTTCTAGCCACCCGCCCCTCCGCGCCCGATCGGCCGCCAGCCACCACCCGCTGGCAGGACGAGATCATCGCGCGCGAGATCCCGAAGGGCGCACGGGTGCTCGACCTGGGCTGCGGCGACGGGGCGCTGCTCGAACGGCTGATGCGCGATCTCGGCGTCCGCGGGCAAGGACTGGAGATCGATCCTGAGGCCGTGTTCTCCTGCGTGGAGCGCGGTGTACCGGTCATGCAGGCGGATCTCGACGAGGGGTTGCGCCGCTTTCCTGACCAGGCATTCGACGTGGTGGTGCTGGAAGAGACGCTGCAGACCCTCGCCAACCCGCGCGAGATGCTGGCTGAGATGTTGCGGGTGGGACGGCGGGGCATGGTTTCGTTTCCCAACTTCGCCCACTGGCGCGTGCTGGTCGACCTGGTGGCGAGCGGACGCATGCCCGTCACCGAATGGTTGCCCTACCATTGGTACGAGACGGCCAACATCCACCCCTTCACCTTGCAGGACTTGCTCGACTGGTCCCGCGAATCCGGCGTGCGGGTAGTTTCGGGCTACGCCTACGAGAATGGGGCGGTCCGCAACCTTGGCGCAGACGACAATTTGCACGCCGAGGAAGTACTGATCGTCGTCGAGAAGTAATCCTACTTGTGGCAGTACTGGCACATCGCCGTGCCGTATGCCTCGGCCTGGCTGTGCTTCTGCTGCCACTGCATTGGGTGTGGATTGCCGCCGACGCCCCCCACCTTGTGGCACCCGACGCAGTTTGAATTCGGCCCCTGATCGTGGCACGAGGCGCAGCTCACGATATCGCGCCGGGCGGCCAACCCATGTGACGTGGGGCCAGGGAAGGCCCAGCCAGGTGGGTGCGGGCTGCGCGGGTTGCTACCGCCGGGTCCGACGTTCTCCTGGTTGTGACAAGCCGTACAGAAACTCGTGCCATGGCAACGTTGGCACAGAACCGGGTCGGCACGCGCTTCGATGCCATGGCGGGTCAGGTAATCGCCGCGGTGGATGAAGTCGCTGGTCACGTTTTCGCTGAACTTGAGCTCCACCCGCGTGGCCGCGGTCTGGGCGTGGCAGTCGGCACAGAAGCTCTGGTCGTGGCACTGCACGCAAGCGTCGGCAGTCGCGTGCGCGACGCTGCCGTGCTGCCGGACAAAGTCGCCGGCGTGGGAGAACTCGGCCACCGGCTTGAGAGGAAATCTCTTGAGATCGGTGTGACACTTGCCACAGCGGCCCTCATCGAAGTCGACCCGGTGCTCGTGGCACTTGGTGCAGGACTTCATGGTCGGCGGAGTTGGCCCGGGCCGGGCGTATTCCGACAACTTCACGTGGCAAGCCGTGCAATCGTCGATGACCAGCTTGAGGTGGGCCTTGTGCGAAATGATGATGGTATGGGACTGCGGCGGGTAGGTCCCAGGGTGGGCCGGATCGGTGTGGCAGTAGCCACACTCGTTCTGGTCTTTCTTCTCGCCGTGACACTCCAGGCACTTGGCCTCGGGCGGCCGCAGGTGGTCGGTGACGGTCGCGGCCTCGGGCACGTCCTCGTGGCACATCACACACGGCAGATCCTTGTGAGCCGCATGCGACTGCCGGATCTCCTCGCCAGGCTGCTTGGCCCTTCTCGTGCCCAGCATGGTCGCGCAGGCCGCGATACCCAGCGCCGCCAGCGCAACCCACGACCCGCGATGGTTTCTCCCACACCTCACGGCGTGACCTCTTTCACCACGCGGCCTCCGTCATAGACGACCTTGAGCAGTCCTTCGATCTGGTGTGTGGCATAGGGGGTCACGTTGTCCATTCCGGTGAGCACCGCGCGCCAGGCTGGCGCCACGTCATACACCAAACTGCCCGATCCGAAGAAGGAACGATCCTGCCCGTTGAGCGGCTGGTCCAGACCGTAGACATCGAAATCGACCACCACGCGAATCTTCGTCGTGACGGTTTGCCAGCCAAAGGCGCGGCCCATCAGGTAGCCGCCGCCTGGGATCTTCAGCCGCCGGCTTTCGACGCCGACGCGCGTGCCACCGCCGCGGCCAAAACGCAGGGTGGCCTTTCCGCCGGTGTTCCAGCCCCATCCACTGGCATCGTGAACTTCGTGAAAATCACCTTGCAAATCGAGTCTCCGAGGCCACGGCCGCAGCGAGATGAAACCGCCAAACTCGTCGCGCGTCTCCTGGGCGAAAACCGCGAAGAGCGAATAGCGCGGCAAGAAAAGGTCCGGAGCCGTGCGCCGGTAGTCCCCGGTAACATCGACGTAGCGGCAAGGCCGCCAGTTGGCCGCCGCATCGGCCTCGGCCATCCTGGTCTCAGACAGGCTCCACCTCACCAGTCCACTCAACGCGAGCGAATCCAGCAAGCGATAGCGGGCATCGACCCCTGCATCCCGACGGAGCACGTGGCGTCCCGCCCCCAGAATCTCCAAAATCGACACGCCCACCTGTGACTCATACGAGCGACTCCAAAACACCCTTGCCCCGCTGGTGAACTCGCCCCGGCTGTAGCCGAAGCGTGGGGTGACGGGAACCCCGACGAATCCTGAAACACCGAAGCCCGCCCCCACCCGCAGCGTGGGGGCAAGGCCGTCGAGCTGAATATTGGCCGCAGTCCCCGGGAACACGAACTGGCGGCCCAGCCGCAGAGTCATGCGCCGGTTCCAAGTGGAGCCCTCCAGGTAGGCCACGTCCACATCGCCGAGAGCGCTCTTCCCATCGCGCGGATCGCCCGCCACAGCCTCCCCCCAGCCCGCAACCACGATCTGCGTGTCGTAGAGCAGCGGGTTGTTGATCTCCGAGGCCCGCAGGGAAACCAACTCAAGGAAGGGCACCACGGTATGGACGGTGCCATCGCGCGGATCGCGCTGACCCGAGACGATTGTGGTCGAGCTGGCAGTGACGGTTTCGGCGCGGGCTGTCCCCCAGGCGAGCGCAACCAGGCAAGCGATAACCGCCCGTGCTCCGATCTGGCTAGTCGCCATCGAAGACTCCGTTCATGTGGGTCGTGGTCAAGACTCCGGATGCGCTGGTGAAGATGATGTTTCCCGAAGCATCGATCGTCTTTGCATGGCACGCGACACACCCGGTTCGCGTCACCCCGGTCGGGTGTCCCGAGAATTGCGGTGGGGTGCCGTGACAGGTGGCTCCGCACGCGCCGCTGTCGGGTGAGACCCAGTTGGGAGTTTGCAGCAAGCCCGGGGTCAGGTCCGTGTTGAGTGGCTCGCCACCTCCATGGCAGTACGCGCCTGCGCAAGTCGTCGAACCGGAATTCCAGTTTGGCGACGCGCTCTGGGCTCGCGCCAAGGTCCCCGAGCCGGCCACATTGGGGAAGACCGCGGCTGCCGCGACTGTGCCAGGCGCGTGACCCGGGCCGAAATGGCCGGGGCTGCTTGCGTTGGCAGGAACCTGATGGCACTCAGAGCACTGAATCGGGCCACGGATGTCGAGTTGGGGCGTCGTCAAATGCCGCTGGTGTTGGCCAACCCCCACAACCGACGAATCGGAATTCCCCTCCAGATCCGGGGGCGGCGCCGGTGAGCTGGCAGAGCCGTGGCAGGTGCTGCACGGGGTGTTCGGGTCGGCGAAATCGACCGTTCCGTTAAGGTGCAAGGTCGCGCTGATCAGGTTGGCCTGCGCATCGACAACGCTGTGATGGCAAGTCGAGCAGCGGGTCCCGCCTGCACCATTGGGCGGAAGCCCGTGGCAGAAGGTACAGGTTTGGCTCGCGGGGCGAGGAGCGGAGTCCCAGTTCGGGCTATTGGTCACCGCCGCAGAGTCGGTGTAGGTGGCGCCGTGGCAATAGACGTTGCTGCAGCTTCGAAGATTCGCATCCCAGGCCGGAGGCCCCACGCGCTTGCCGTCGGCCGGCGTGAGCGCGGCCAGGCCAGTAGTCAGTGCGACCTGCGCAGGTCCGGTGCGTAGTGACCCGTCGGGCGCGAAAGCATGATCCTGCGCGCTCTGGTGATCCGGATGGCAAGTCGTACAGGCGAACTGCGTGGCCAGCGGGCCACCATCAACGTGGATCTTGTGCTTGCCTGACGGTGAAGTGGAGCCGTGGCAGGCTCCGCAGGCCGGCGTGCCGTCGGAATTCATCACACCCGGTTGAATACCGCCCGAGCCCTTGTGGCACGACAGACATGATACGCCTGCCTCCCCACCCGAGAAATCCTGGCCGTGGCATTCCTGGCAGAGGCCAAAATTGAAGTTGGATTTGAGCAGAAGCGTGCCATGAAAATCAGGTCGCGTGGGATCCATAACCCCCGCCGTGTGTATCGGGGCCGCCTGCTCCAGCGGCCGCGCCTTCGTACATCCAAGCATCGCAACAGCCATGACCACTGCCGCGGCAAGATTGTGTTTCATCAAATGGCCCCACGAAAAAAACTGTCGCATCGACGATTGTGCGAGTATCGCCATCCTGACCGCGTGGCGCATCGTTCTTCATAGTATATCCAAGTTCTCCGATAGGCCAATGGGACTAAGGGATCTTTGCAAGATTCGACTTCATATCGCATTGCGGCCAAAGCCCCTTGGGATCTCTTTAGCCAATACACGAAGATTGGATTCACACGGGCCGTCGCCTGCGCCAGCTTCTGTGGCTCGCGCAGGCATGCGGGCCGGATTGCCGTCCTGACTTCGCCCATCTAGCCCACAACCGAGAGCGTCCCCTGAGATTCAAGCTGGTCATCTTCGACTTCGACGGCACCCTGGCCGACAGCCTTGGCTGGCTCATAGGCATGTCCGACCGCCTGGCCGACGAGTTCGGGTTCGACCGTGTCGACAAGGATCAGTTCGCCATCCTCAGGCGGCACGATGCTGCCACGCTGCTGCGACTGCACCACGTGCCCTTGTGGAAGGTGCCCTTCATCGCAGCCCGCTTCCGCAGGTTGATGGCCCAACAGATCCACATGATCGTTCCGTTTCCTGGCGTGGCCGACCTGCTCGGCCAACTGGCGCAAGCTGGCTCGACCCTGGCCGTGGTGACGTCCAACTCCTGTGCCAATGTTCGCCGGGTACTGGGCAAGAAAAGCATGGGGCTTCTGGCGGCCTGCGAGGGGGGCGTGTCCATCTTTGGCAAGCGCGCGAAGCTGCGCAAGATCTTGCGGAGGAGCGGCATCCACCCCGCCCAGGCTATCTTCATCGGCGACGAGATTCGCGACATCGAGGCCGCCCGCGACGCGGGCATCGCGAGCGGCGCCGTGGCTTGGGGATTCACCGACCTGGATGCCCTGAAAGCCCATTCGCCGGACATGCTCTTCGCGAATGTGGCCGAGATGCGGGCGGCTCTGGTTGCGTAGACCAGCACATGTCCACATTCACCTCGACGACAACCTACCGCCGCCGGTGGCTGACGAGACGAATCTGCTCGCCCCCTGGTAGCGGCCGTTCCCTAACCCTTCTTGAAGTCCTCCGAGCGAACACCGTAGCGCTTGAGTAGGCGATGCAGACTCTCGCGCTCGATGCCGGCCCTTTCGGCAGCGCGGGTCACATTGCCGTCGAACTCGCGCAGCAGAACCGCCAGATACTCGCGCGAAATGCGGTCGCGCGCGGTTTCCATGGCCTCGCGGTAAGGCATCTTGACCAGTACCTCGGCAGGAAGCGCGCCCACCTGCGCCCCCCGTAGTTCCGCGGGCAGATCCCGGATGTCAATCTCCTTGCCGGCTGCTATGGCCACCGCGCCCTCGATGGCGTTTTCCAGTTCGCGCACGTTGCCCGGCCAGTTGTGGGCAGTCAAGGCCCGCATGGCCGTATTCCCGATCCCGGTGATTTCGCGCTTCGAGGTGCGCGCGTGCTTGGCGAGAAAGTGAGCCGCCAACCCCGGGATGTCCTCGCGGCGCTCGCGCAGTGCCGGCATGCGGATGGGAAAAACGTGCAGCCGATAGAAGAGGTCCTCCCGGAAGCGCCCCGCCTGCACCTCGGCCTTCAGCTCCCGGTGGGTGGCCGCGATTATGCGCACGTCGACCGAGAACGGCGTGTTCTCACCCGCTCGACGGATCTCCTTGTCCTGCAGAGCCCGATTCAGCTTCGCCTGTACCGGCAAGGGCAATTCCCCAGCCTCGTCGAGAAACAGGGTTCCGCGGTTAGCTTCCTCGAACAGGCCCGGCTTGCTGGCCGTCGTGCCATTGAAGGCGCCCTTGGCACGGCCAAAGAGCTCGCTTTCCACCAACTCGGCCGGCAGCGCGCCGCAATTCACCGGCACGAAGCGATTGTGCTTGCGCGCGCTGTGGTAGTGCACCGCACGCGCCGCCAGCTCCTTGCCGGTGCCGGTCTCTCCCGTCAGGAGCACGGTCACGTCGAGTCCTGCCGCCCGCTCGAGAAGGCCGTACACCTCGCGCATGGGCGGGCTCTTGCCGATCATGTTGTGGAACGAGTTCACTCCCTCCAACTCCTTGCGCAGACTCGCCGTCTGTGCGCGCAGTCGCCGGCGCTCCAGGGCGCGCGCCACCACCAGCGCTGCGGCGTCGGGATCAAAGGGCTTCTGTATGAAGTCGTACGCGCCCTGTTTCATGGCCTCGACCGCGTCGGGAACCGAACCAGAGGCGGTCAGCAAGACCACCTCCGTCTCAGGCCAGCGCGCCTTGACCGATTCCAACACGGTGAAGCCGCTGGCACCAGGCATCTTGAGATCGGTCACCACCACGTCGAACTCGTGTTCGGCGATCAGGGCCAACGCCGTGGTGCCGTCGCTGGCCGTGCTGAGCTTGTGCTCCTCGCCCAGGATCTTGGCGAAGAGCTTGAGCATGTTCTCCTTGTCGTCCACCACCAGCACGGAAGGACGGTTCATGTCCCTCCTCCTTTGAAGTCCTTGATCAGGGTGAGGACGCGTGCTTTGGCCTCGGCGCCGAAGCCCAGGTAGCTGAAGACTAACGGTGACATTCGCGGTTACAGTGTAGCCGAATCGGTCAATTACCGCCACCGCACCGGCCGGTGGCAGCAAATCCAAACCACAATGTGGGCAGCGGCGCCGGTGTCAGACAAGAGCCCACTCCCCGTCTGGCCATTCTTGCGGGGCAGAATGGTTGAAGCCAGCGCGCTTTCGAGGACACTTATTTATAGGGGGGATTGAGCGAACACGGATCGGCGAACCATCGGAGGCCAACCAATGCGAATCCATCAGCTCGCTCCGCTTTCTTTTGCACCACGGGGCTGGGTGGCATGGGGTGCCTTGCTAGCTCTTGCTGTTCTTGGGTGTCAGACCAACTCAAGCGGGCTAGTTTCCGGCGGTGGCGCTGGCAGAGACGCTTCGGGCGTGGCGACCGATGGCTCGGCCATGGTGACCGGCGGAACCACGAGCGGGGCTGGTGGAGGAACGACGGCCGCAACCGGCGGTACGGCAGCGACGGGCGGAAGGGTGACATCGACCGGTGGGAACGCGGCCGCGACCGGCGGGATAACGATCGCGACCGGCGGAGCCACGGCCGCGACGGGTGGGACAGCGGTCACGACCGGTGGAGCCACAGCCGCGACCGGCGGAAACGCGGCGACGGGCGGGATCGCAATCGTGACCGGCGGAATTGCAGCCGCGGGCGGGACAGCGATCGCGACCGGTGGGATAGAGGCTGCAACCGGCGGAACTACAGCCACAACCGGTGGAACCACAGCAACAGCCGGCGGAGCCACGACCGCGACCGGTGGGACGGAGGTTGCAGCCGGCGGCAAAGCGACTGGCGGAAGCGAGACCGGCGGGGCTACCACGACAACCGGCGGGACCACAGCCGCGACCGGCGGGACCACGACGGTCAGGGACGGCGGCGTTGATCTGCCGCCGCCGCCGCCCGATGTTCGCGCGGACACGTCCTTGCCGGACGTCGCCGCGGATCGCATCGCCACCTGCGGCCAGGCCAACCAGCCCTGTTGCACGGGGAATGTGTGCACCGATCCCCGGACCACTTGCACGACGTTTGGCGTGGGACCAGGAACCTGCACCAGTTGCGGTCAAGCCCCCGGAGCCTGCTGTCCGGACAATTCCTGCTCCAATGGCGGCTGCTGCAACCGGGCCGGGAACTGCATCGGCCAAGGTAGCCCCTGTCCAGCCACCCTAGGCGGAGGCACTTGCTCCGGCAACGCTTGCGTGTCCGGCGGAAACGCCTGCGGCGCGCTCGGCGATCCGTGTTGCGACAACGGCCAGGGCATTAACCCAGTCTGCACAGCCGGTGGCCTCCAATGCTCCGCCAGCGCCGGTGGCAACACTTGCCAGAGCTGCGGCGGCCTCGGCGAATCTTGTTGCGGCACCGGACCCGCCGCAAACCGTACCTGCGCCGCAGGAAGATTGGTTTGCAAGGCTGTGGCTGGCGGTGGTGGGGCGACGTCCACCTGCCAAGCCTGCGGCGCGGTCAACCAGCCCTGCTGTTCGATCCAGCCTTGCGACGGCACTCTCAACTGCAGAGGTCTTGGCACCGACGCGACCTGCCAGTAGGGGCAACCGTCGTCCGGTAGGAGCCGAGCTGCCCGTAGGCGATCTGTAGGTCGCACTCACCACACGTCGCGCTCGCCTGGCCATCCTGGCTGTGTGCCGCATACGCGGTCGGACCCCAGCTCATGACCTGGACGATTGCCATCACCGTATGGCGTGAATACGAAATGCGAATGGCAGCGTGAGGTGTGTCCTTGGGCCACCTGGGCTACGGCAGATCGCCCCTCGGCGGAACTGCCCCGCGACACAGAACGCATCGTTCTATCATCCAATAACAAATCGCAGCAATCGCGCAACTACGCCAACCCTATCGATTTGCTTGGCTTTGGCACACAACAATGCTAGTAGTTTGGACAATAGTGTTTTGCCCAGCCCGGGCTTTTGTTCCTCTGGAGGTCACAGGCCCATGACAGGAAAGCGTGTTTCTCGCCTGGCAATCTGTGTTTCTTTCGGTGTCAGCTTGGCTGGATGTACCGGCCCGACCGGCCCGGCCGGGCCCCCGGGAGATGCTGGCCCGCCAGGACCTCCGGGCCCGCCAGGCGAAGCTGGCCCACCAGGACCTCCAGGCCCGGAAATAGATGCTGCCAGCGATGGGCCGACCGGAAAGCCCCCGACTGTGACGATTGCTGGCGCCACCCAGACCGCCGGTTTCGGCGCGCCGGTCACCCTGGTCGGCGCCGCTTCCGACCCTGACTCGGACATCAGCAAACTCACTTACAAGTGGCTTCAGACTGCTGGCCCAACCACAACCCTCTCTGGAGCCACCACCGCGAGTCTGACCTTCACCACCCAAACCCTGGCCGATGCCAAGGCCACTGTGATGGCCCTGATTCACTTCGGGGTGCTTCCCATCAGCCCGGACGAAGCCGGCAACTACTCATTTGAGTTGGATGTCACGGATCCGGAAGGGAACGTGGGCAAAGCCACGGCTTCAGTCCGCTCGAATCCGCCCACCACTGGCTTGCAGAACGTCCCCATCGGCATCCGCCAGTTCTTGATGGGTAACGGTGGCACGCAGACGACCTGGAACTGGAGCCTGGACGTTACGGGAGCGGCTGGCTCAGGTGCCATTCTCACGGGTACCACCACGCAGTTCCCCAGCTTCATTCCGGATGTCGTGGGCAGCTATACCCTGACCGAAGCAGTGTCCACCAAGACGCTGACCATGGTCGCGGGCAACTGGCGCGGCGAGATGCTCAACTATCCGACATCCTGCCAAACTTGCCACAATGACACACTCAAGATCGCACCTGACATCTTCACGCCGTGGTCAAAGACAGACCATGCCATAGCCGTGCAGCACAAGCTGAACGGGACCTACTCTGACGGAGTTACGCCGCTGACATACTTCCCGCGTTCATGCATGGAGTGCCACACCGTGGGAGACTCGCCGGCAGCGGTCAACAACGGCTTCGACGATGTCGAGAAGGCCACGGGCTGGGTGATGCCTGCCAAGTTACAGCCTGGCAACTGGGAAAACATGGTGACGAATTACCCCACTCTGGCCAATCTGGCCGGCATCCAGTGCGAGAACTGCCACGGCCCACAAGACGGCGCGATTGGGTTCCTCTCGACCGCGCACACCACGTCGGGGAAGACCACCCCCGACAAGTGGACGCGCGTGTCGTTCTCCGAGGGTGTCTGCGCCTCCTGCCACCAGGATGCAACCCACCACTACAAGCCGAGCCAGTGGCAGACATCCGCCCACGCCCAGCGCGACCTCGTGTCCAACGCCACCTTCGAGTCCCGCGGAACCACGGCAGCCCACTGCGGACGGTGCCATTCGGCCCAGGGCTTTGCCGCGTACTCAGCTCAGTTGGCGGCGGGAGACGCCGGCCTTCTGCATAAGCCGGACGGCACAGCAGCCGACGAGGCATATCTGCGCGGCCTGGGACTGCAGATCTCGACCGTCGAGGCGATTACCTGCCCGGCTTGCCACGATCCCCACGACGCCAGCAACCCGGGCCAGCTTCGTCTGGGCGGGAACCTCAAGGCCCTGCCCAACGGTCTGACCAACATAGTGGGCGCGGGCCAGGGCGCTACTTGCATGGCCTGCCACAACACCCGCAATGCGGAACACGACAGTTTCATCACTCCCACCGACTTTTCGGGCCCGCACACCCCATCGCAAACCGACGTGCTCTACGGGTTCAATGCGTACTTCATGCCGCGTCTCAATCCATCCCCGCACCTATCGGTGACCGATACGTGCGCGGGCTGTCACGTCGCCATTCCCACGGCCACCGAAAAGGCTGCGGGGCAAACCGATAACCACAGCTTCGCGACCGACGACACCATTTGCGCCTCCTGCCACTCGTCGTCGACCAATGGAGAGGCTCTGTTGTCTGCCAACGACGCGCAACTTGACGAACTGGGTATCGCGATCGGAACCAAGGCTCTGGCAATGATCGATGCCTTGTACACGGACACAGCCGGCGATACAATTTCCGTGCGGGCCTACCGGCAGGCTACGGATCAGTACAGTTCCGCGGCTGCCACCACCGCCGACATCCTGCTGGCCGCCGCCCCGACCGCCGTGGTTCTCCGCTCGGCCATCCACGGCACGACTTCATTCACCCTGACCCTGGCGACGCCGGTGTCGATCACCTGGGTTGCATCAACTTCTGCACCCTCTGTCACCGAAACGCTGTCGCAGATCGACTGCCAGATCGGCGGCATCACTATCACCGGTCAGAGCACACCGCCTGTGCCGCCCGCCACGACCGGGGCGCCGGTGCCTGCCATTCTGCCGAATTCTCCGGTGGCCGAGGCAAGCTGGAACCTGCAATTGCTCAGCAACGACGGATCGAGAGGCTTGCACAATCCTGACTTCTTCCAAGATGTGATTGTCAACACCCTGGAGGCCCTGCAATAGAAGAGCTAGTCGCGTGGGGAGCCCGCCGGCCCTTCGGGACGGACAGCCCACCCCGCCCACCCCGCGCGCTTCGCGCGCGCCCTCGCCGGCGGCGCACCATCGTGGGAGGGCATGGGAACCCTTTCAGGGTTCCCATATCAGAGCGACAATTTGTTGCAACCGCGACGCGGCAAGCTATTCTCAGAGCAGCGGTAGCCGAAGCCGCCCGAGTTGCGAGAAAGAGCCAGTCCGGGACATATTGAGACGCCATGCCGGTACTGCCCAAATCGCTCTCTCCCAACCTCGCCCGGCTGGCCAACTACGCGCGCAATCCGCTCACCGTCCTCGGCTTCGGACTCACCACGCTGTCAGGGCTCACCCTGATTGTGTTTCTCGCGCTCGAGGTAGCGGGCCAGGTCGATAATCCCTACACCGGGGTGTTCGGCTCGGCCTTCCTGCCCGTGGTCTTCGTGGGCGGGCTGCTACTCATGCCGCTCGGGATCCTGCGGCGGCGGCGGACGCTCATGCGCAGCGGTCAGTCGGCCGAGACCGTTGCGAAGTACCCGAATCTGGATTTCAACGATCCGCACCTGCGCCGCGTAGGCCTGGTCATCGCCGCGCTCACTGTAATCAACGTCGTGGTGCTGGCGACCAGCTCGGTGGTGGGGCTGAACTTCATGGACACGCCGAAGTTCTGCGGGACCGTATGCCACAAGGTCATGCGGCCGGAATACACGGCCTACCAGAACTCGCCCCACTCGCGGGTCAGGTGCGTTCAGTGCCACATCGGACCGGGCGCCTCCTGGGCTGTTCGTTCCAAGTTCGATGGCCTGCGCCAGGTGTGGAAGGTGATGACCGGAACCTATTCCCACCCGATTCCCTCGCCGGTGCACACGCTGCGCCCGGCGCGCGACACCTGCGAGAGCTGCCACTGGCCGGCCAAACACTATGGCGACAAGCTGCGGGTGGTTGGCCGTTTTGCCGAGGACGACAAGAATAGCCCGAACTTCACCGCGCTCCTGCTTAGGACTGGTGGCGGCGCCTTTGGCGCTGGCCAGCCTCACGGCGGAATCCACTGGTGGCACATCTACGCCGACAACCGCATCCGCTACCTGGCCACTGACCGGCGGCGGCAGGAGATCGCCTGGGTCGAACTGACCACACCCGACGGAAAGCGAACCGAGTTCGCGCGCGAGGGCGCGAAACTGCCGGCAGCTGACGACATCCAAAAGTCAGCACGTGTGATGGACTGCATTGACTGCCACAATCGTCCGACGCACCTGTTTGAAACGCCGGCCAAGGCCATTGACAGCGTCCTTCAACGGCAGGCGGAACTGCGATCTCTGCCGTTCTTCAAGCGGGAGGCGGTCAAGGCGGTTTCGGCGACCTATCGCACCCACGACGAGGGCGTGGCCGCAGTTCGCCGGAACTTGGCCGACTTCTACCGCAAGTCCTATCCAAATCTTGCCGCGCGCGAGAGCAAGCTGGTCGCGCGGGCGGCGGACGAGGCAGCCGCGGTGTACGATCGCACGGTGTTCCCGGAGATGAACACCAACTCCAAGACCCATCCCAACAACATTGGGCACGACGACTCGCCCGGCTGCTTCCGCTGCCACGACGGCAACATGAAAGCCACAAATGGCGATCAGGTGATCCCCAATGACTGCGATACCTGCCATGTCATTCTGGTCGACGGCAGCCCGGGCGAGCCCGACCTCGGCCAGCTCGTCCTGGTGCCGGCCACGGCCCGTGCGCCCGCGCCTTCGGAGGCGAAGCCGTGAGATATCTCGGCATGGTCGGTGTGACCGTGCGCCGAGACCAGCAGGAAGGGCTGGCGAAATACACCTTTGCTGCGCAGGAATGTGAAGTCCAGACCACGGCACTTCACCAGGCGTGTGACTTCCTGGAGAGCGTGTATCTGGCCACCTGCAATCGGGTCGAGGTGATCTTCCTGTGCCGGCGGGGCACCCCGGTTTCCGAGTATCGCAAGCGCATCCACGCATTCTTTGCGGCGCGCGGCCAAGCCGGAACGGGCAACGAACCCAGCACGCGCACCGCGGCCCAGGCCCTGCACGCTTTCGAAAAGGACGGCGCAGCCGAGCACCTTTTCTGTGTGGCCGCGGGCCTCGACTCGCTCAACCCTGGCGATGCCCAGATTCTCGGCCAGGTCAAAGAGGCGCTGCAAATGGCGCAACGATTGGGGCTGGCTGGCGCGCACTTGCAGATGGTTTTCGAAGAGGCTTTCCAGGCGGCCAAGCGTGTGCGCAGCAAGACCGCGCTCGGAGCCCGGCCGGTATCCATGGTTTCACTGGCCTTCGAGCTCATCGACCAGCGGACCAAGGTGCCTGCCACTGTGGCACTCATCGGATCCGGCGACATGACACGCCAGTGTGGCGAACATCTGCGCGGCCGGCAGGGGTGCAACCTTCTCTTCGTCAACCGTACCGTGAGCAAGGTCGCCAATCTAGCGACCTCGTGCGGTGGCCGCGCCCTGGCCCTGGATGCTTTTCTGGCAGCGCCCGGGCATGTGGACGTCATCGTGACGGCCACCTCAGCGCGCGAGCCCTTGCTGGGACACGCCTTCTTTTCGGCGCTGCAGGGTGCGGCGCCGCTGGTGATCGACCTGGCGGTGCCGCGCGACACCGACGTGCAGGCCGCGGCCGCGGCAGGCGCCCAGCTTTGCGACATCGACCATTTGAAGACCGAGGCTGAGCGCAACCGGCGCGCGCGCGAAGCCGAGATCGCCGAGGCTCGGGTGATCATCGACGAAGCCCTGGAGGAGCTACGCCGGCGGGTGGTAGAGCGCGACCTCAGCCCCATTGTGCGCGACTTGCGCAGCCAGGGCCAGACCGCCGCCGACGAGTTGCTCAAGCAGCTTTTCAACAATGGCCTCGCCAAGCTGGACGAAGCGCATCGCGACCACATCCGGCGCTTCGGCCAGCAAATCGTGAACCGACTTCTACACATGCCGACCGTCGGGCTGAAGCGTCTGGCGCAGGACCACGGCATGGAAGCAGTCGAGGCGTTCTTGCAAGGCGTGCGTGACGACCGGCACGGGCAGTAGTATTCCGCCCAACATGAAGCTGCCCTCTATTCGGCGCACGCCTGGCGGGTCCATGCAGTCCCGCTCGTACCTGCTCGTGGTTGGCGTGCTGGCCATCCTCGCCTTCACCGTCGCGCAGCTCGCCTGGTGGGTTCTCTTCCACCTGCGCTACTCGGCCCAGGAGATCCAGGCCACCGCCCAGCATCTGCAGGCCGATCGCCAGTCCGCAGAACGCACGCTGCTCGCCCTTTCGCAACGGCAGGCCCTGGGGCCTGGTGGTCCGGCCGAGTTTCTCCGGCTCGCCTATCCCCAGCTCGATTGGCAGCCCGGCGTGCGTCCCGGGCAGGAGCTCTTGCCCGGCTTTCCTGGCTATGGGGTCACCCTGCGACCGGGTCGGGTCGAGCAGCTCCAGGCTCAGCGACGGGCCAGTTTCCGTATGTTTGCGGCCGAGGGCACGACCTTTCTGTGCATTCTGGTCGCGGGAACGGCGCTCATCTTGCGCTCTGTGCGGCGTGAAATGGAACTGATGCGCCAGCAGGCCAACTTCTTGTCCGCGGTCACCCACGAGCTGAAATCGCCGCTGGCCTCCATCCGCCTTTTCATCGAGACCCTGGAACTGCGCGATCCGCCGCCCGAGAAGCGCACACGCTTCCTCGCCAACATGCGTGCCGACGTCGACCGTTTGGATGGCCTGGTCAGCAACATCCTCGCGGTGGCCAGGCTCGATAGTGGCCGTTTTGTGGTGCACGTGGACCGCGGCGATGTGGGCCGCGACGTGGCCAATGTCGTCACCGCTTTTGGAAAAGATCCGTCGCAACGCCGCCTGAACCTCGAGCTCACTCTGCCTGACCAGTCCGTGCAAGCGCGCTATGACCTAGGCGTGCTCAAGACCGTACTGCGCAACCTGCTCGACAACGCCGCGAAGTACGGCGGCGCCGACAAGCCGGTGCGGGTGGCGGTCGCGCGGAAGGGCGATTGCGCCACCATCGAAGTCTCCGACCAGGGCATCGGCCTGGCCGCAGAGGAGCGCGAGAAGATCTTTCAGAAGTTCTATCGCGTGGGCGAAGAGATGGTGCGCCAGACCGAAGGCAGTGGCCTCGGGCTCTACCTGGCGCGCGAGCTGATCCGCCAGTTGGGTGGCGGCATCACGGCTGAAAGCCCCGGCGTGGGGAAAGGCACCACCTTCCAGGTCACCTTGCCGTTGTCGAACGAGGAGTCGGCATGAGCGCGCGCATCCTGGTGGTGGAGGACGAGCAACACCTGGCCGAGGGGATCAGCGAGAACCTGCAGCAGGAAGGCTACGCCGTGGAAATCGTGGACGACGGCGAAAGCGCGCTCCTGCGCTGGCGGTCGGGTGGCATCGACCTAGTCATCCTCGACGTCATGCTGCCCAGACGTGACGGTTTCTCCGTGTGCAAGGCCATTCGCGACGAGGGCGGCCGCCTCCCTATCCTATTTCTCACGGCCAAGACATCAGACGACGACCGCGTGTACGGCCTGGAGATGGGCGGCGACGACTATTTGGGCAAGCCCTTCAACCTGCGCGAGCTACTCCTGCGCGTGCGCGGCATGCTGCGCCGCCAGGGCTGGTATGGACAGATGCTCAAGGCCGGCCCGACGACGCGCATTGCTGACGTCACCGTAGACTTCGGCAAAGCAGAAGTCATCGATCCCAGCGGCGAGCGCACCAGCCTGGCAGAGAAAGAGGCTTTGATCCTCCGCTTGCTGGTCGAACACGCAGGCGAGGTTGTCTCGCGCGACGAGATCCTGGAGCGCGTGTGGGGCTACGAGGTCTCGCCTTCCACGCGTGCCATCGAGCACATGGTGGTGCGCCTGCGCAAACTGATCGAGCCTGATCCTGAGCGCCCGCGCTATCTGCACACCGTGCGCGGCCTGGGCTATCGCTTTTCCCCCAGTGGCGAAGGATGAGCGATCTTCGATCTATCCCGGCCGAACTTCTGGCCCGGTACGACAGCGCTGGGCCTCGCTACACGTCCTACCCAACCGCGGTCGAATTCCGCGAGGATTTCCAGGAGCCCGACTACCTGCGCGCACTGGAACGCGCCGATGCTTGCGGCGCGGCCCCGCTGTCCGTCTATACCCACCTGCCCTTCTGCGAGCGCCGCTGCACCTTCTGCGGCTGCCATTCCTTTGCCACCACTCGCAAAGAAGTGGCCGAGCCATACCTGGAACATTTGCTGCGTGAGATCGATTTGGTCGCCGAACATTTGCCCCACCGGCGCAAGGTCGCGCAGTTTCACCTGGGCGGCGGCACGCCTACGTATTTTTCGCCGAGTCAGCTCGATCGCCTGGTGACCGGCTTTGCCCGCCACTTCGAATTTCTGCCCCAGGCCGAGTTGGCGGTAGAGGTCGATCCCCGCGTGACCAGCGAGGCGCATCTCGATACCTTGGCATGGCTCGGCTTCAATCGCATTTCCATGGGTGTTCAGGACTTCTCGACCGAGGTCCAGGAAGCCATCGGCCGCCGACAGACGCGCGAGCAGACCATAGGCTTGGTCGCGGCCGCGCGCCAGCGTGGCTTCGCCGGCATCAACTTCGACCTGGTCTACGGCCTGCCCGCACAGCGGCCCGATGCGTTTGCCAAAACCCTGGCCGAAACCGTGGCCCTGCGCCCCGATCGCGTGGCGGTCTACTCATTCGCCTACCTTCCCATGGTGCGCAGCAACCAGAAGCTGATTGACGTGCGTGCGGTTCCTGACCGAGACACCAAATTCCAGTTGCTGGCTATGGCCCGCCAGGCTTTCTTGAACGCCGGGTATCAAGCCATCGGCATGGACCACTTTGCTCTGCCCTCAGACGAGCTGGCGGTGGCCCAGCGCCAAGGCCGGCTGTCACGCAATTTCATGGGCTACACCGTCAACCCGGGCGACGACACACTCGGCTTCGGAGTATCGGCCATTGGCGATGTGCGCGGGTCTCTGGTGCAGAACGAAAAGAAACTGGCGCCCTACTACCGCATGATCGACGGTAGCCACCTGCCGGTGCAGCGGGGCTACGCGCGTTCCCGCGACGACGAAATTCGCCGCGACGCCATCCTATCCCTGATGTGCAACTTCACGGTCAACCGTGCCGCGCTGGAGGCGAGGTACAGCATCATGTTTGCCGACTACTTCCGCGAAACCTTGGCCAAGCTTGCTCCCTTTGAAAAGGATGGCATGTGCCGCCTCGACGAGCAGGGCCTGCACGCCATCGGCCTAGGCCAGATCTTTGTGCGCAATCTGGCCATGTGCTTCGATGCCTATCTGACCCCGCGCCAGCAACTTGGCCGGCCGGTGTTCTCCCGGACGGTTTGAGGTGCGCTTGGCTACTTGCCTTTGAAGTCGCGACAGACCTTCACTAGCGCCTTGGTGTCCTCGGGCGAGATCTTGCCCTTGCTGCCGGGCATGACCACCTTGCCTGCCGCATCCTTGGCGCCATCGGTGATTGCTTTCTCCCAGTCGGCGTCCTTGGCCGCGGCCTGCACCTTGGCATCGGTCAAGTCCTTGATACTGAGCTTCTTGCCCATCGAAGTCTGCGCCTTGCCATCCTTGCCGTGGCAGCCGGCACATTTCTGGGCAAAGGTTTCGGGCGCTCCGGCCAAGGCAGCCGCCGAGAGCCAGAGGGCGAGAAGGCAACTTCCGACGAGCGCGATTGTTGTTCGCATGGTTCGCTCCTTTCTACTGGTAGACGTATGCAATCTGCCTCGGCTTCAACGAAAACGCCAGGGACGGAATCGAAACACTACGGTGCTGTGATGCGCGGGTTGGTCGTACCGTCGTGGCATCCATTGCAGGCCCCCGACGAAGTGGAGGTCGTGGGCATTTGCTTCTCGCCGTTGGCGTCGCGTACCCGGATGTCGGCCCCGGCTAGGTTGAGGCCGGAGCCCTGGTAGAAGAAGTTCCCGGTCGCTAGCCCCGAGAAGACAGAATAGAAGTCGCCGGTGGTGAGCTTGACGCCGACCTCGACGCTGTCCAGCCCATTGCCGTTTGCATCGTAGACCGTTCCGCCAAACGCGAAACCGTGGTTGTGGCACGAACTCAGGCAGTTCTTTCCCGGATTCATCCCGCTGTCGCCCACGGTGGCCTGGTAGGCCGAGGGCCAGTACGACGACGTCGTGCCGCCCGTGCCAGGCGTTCCCGTGCTTCCACCCGTGCTAGTGCTGCCACCCGTGCCCATGCTCCCCCCAACTCTGCTGGCGCCGCCAGTGCCCGTGCCGACGTGCGCTCCACCTCCGGCCCCGCTGCTACTCGCGCCGCCCACGCCAGTGCCGCCGGCCGCGCCGGCGCTGCCACCCGATCCAGCGCCACCGGCCGCACCAGTGCTACCGCCCACGCTAGTCGTTCCGCCCCTGCCGGGCGTTCCACCCGTGCCAGGCGTTCCACCCGCACTCGTCGTTCCTCCCGCGCCCGTTGTTCCGCCCACGCTGTTTGTTCCGCCCGTGTTCGTCGTTCCACCCAGGCTCGTTTCTCCGCCTGCGCTCGCCATTCCGCCCGCGCTGGTTTCTCCACCCGTGCTCGTCGTTCCGGCCGTTGTTCCCCCGGAGATTGCCGAACCCCCGGACTCCGCCGTTCCTTGCGTACTGGTCCCCTTGCCGGTGCCCCCTGCACCGCCGCCTCCCAGCACGCCCGCAGGCACGGGACCCGTCCCGTCCGACGAGCAACTAGCCGCATCCCCTGCTGCGGCAGCGAACACTCCAAGAATCCATGCGTGCGAAGTTCTCATGTTCCCTCCAATCGCTTGCTGGTGCCTGATGCGGGACGAATCTCCGTAGACCACCGGTTTCGCTGTCATCGTCGAGGTCGCTTCTCGTCATTGTAGCAACGCATCTCGACCATGCCAATAGGATTAACGTAGTTGCCCTTCGGTTTCGTCTAATCTCTTCCTCTTCTTGGATTTCGTGTCATCTTGCGGCATCATGCTCTAGGGCTTGGAGCTTTGGCTCTACGCAGCATTGATTGGCTCCGCCCAACAAATGGCCATGTTTCTCGTCATCGCGAACGCTCCGAAAGATCCGGCGGCCCGGACGCAAGCAGCGCAGCTTGCGGGCCTGCCTGCTGCTGACTTTTCCCGCAGGCTGGCCGGAACCATGCCGCGCGTACTGCTGGCAGCAGCCCCGGTCGATCACGTCGGAGCCCTGGTGGACGGGTTCGAGTCCCTCGGCTTTGCGGCGTTCTCGTGCGACCCAGCGACGGCGCCAAACGACGAGGATCGGCTGTTGGTCCGGGGCATGGACGTGGAAGCAGGTTCCTTGGCGTTTCTGGACGGAAAGGGCGAGTCCCACCCCTGCCTCGGGACCGCTGTATCGCTGATTCAGCGTGGCGTGCGTGTGATCACAACCAGCGAGACGGTGAAGACCACTGAGCGCCGTCTGGACATTGGCAAGGCGATTCTGAGCGGCGGCCTTCTCTTGACTAGCAAGGTCCAGAAGCAGTCGGTCAGAAGCGAGGAAGCTCGCGAAGCCTTTCTCTTGCTGCAGCGGAACGATGGACAGCCTGATGCGATCATCTACGAACGGCGGGTCGACTACCGGTTTCTCGGCGCTGACAAGCAGCCAGCCAGCTACGCCAACCTGGAAAGAACGCTGGTTTGCCTGCGCACCCTGGCGCCTGCTGCTCCGGTCGACGACCGTGTGGCGAAGCCGGGGTTCGTGAGCGGCCTGCCCCTCAGCTCGTCCGACCCTGTGGATCTGGCGCTTTACCTCGTCACGCTGGCCCGCGCCCGCGGGTTCTAGTGAAATGGGAACCCTGGGAGGGTTCGCTTCGCCCTTCGGCTCCCCACCTGCCACCCCCACCCCGCTCGCTTCCCCCTTCGGGGACTTCGGGACCTGCACCTTCCCCACCACACCCGCTCGCTGCGCTCGCGCCCTCGCGCTCGGCCTCGCCATCCCTCCCGCGATGGTCCGCCGCCGGCGAGGGTGCGCGCGAAGCGCGCGGGGCTGGCAGGGTGGGCTGTCCGTCCCGAAGGGCCGGCGGGCTACCCACGCGAAAGATCTTCTGAGCCCCTCCTGCGTTCAACACCGCAGGAGGGTTGCCATGAAGAAGAACTCGAAAAACTCTTTTGTTCGCGTTACTCGCATTGCGCTTAGCGTGGCTGGGTTCGTGGCCTGCGCGGCACCGACCCGCAACGCGGAAAGCCGACCGCTGCGGCCCGAGGCTGGAGGCTATCAAGTCGAAGCCCTGGTGGACGGCTCGCCTACGCAAACCTTCTGGCACGAAGGAGAGACCTTCGTGCTCGGCCACCTGGGCGAACGCTACACCATCCGGGTGAGCAACCACACCAGCCGCCGGGTGGAGGTGGTGGTTTCTGTCGACGGCCGCGACGTCATTGACGGCAAGCCAGGTGACTTTGCCAGGAAGAGCGGCTACCTGGTTCCCGCCTGGGGTCAGGTCGAGATCGACGGCTGGCGGCTTTCCCAGGAGCAAGCCGCGGCCTTCAGGTTTTCGTCAGTGGCCGATTCATACGCAACCCGCATGGGCAGCGCGCGCAACGTGGGCGTGATCGGCGTGGCGATCTTTCCGGAACGCGTGTACCGCCCGCCACCGCGTCCCATCTATCCCGCCATCCCATACCGCTATGACGAGGAACGCCGCTTCGATGGCTACCACAGCAAGCGTGCCGGCAACGATGCTATCGGCCTGGCCCCGGCTCCTTCGAGCAGCGCTCCTGCACAGGCGCCATTGGCGGACAAGGCGCCGGCTGAGGCAAAGACCCGGAGCGCGGCTGGCGAAGCATATGCCCCGCGCCGCTCGCGCCCGGGCCTCGGCACCGAGTTCGGCGAGGCGGTTTCGTCGCACATCCGCGAAGTCGAGTTCGTTCGTGCCAATTCCAGCGAGCCGGCCGCGGTGTTGGGCCTGCGCTACAACGATCGCACCGGACTGATTGCCATGGGCATCGACGTCGACGGGCCTTGGTGCTGTTCGGACGATTCCAGCTTGCGGCGCACAGCCGACCCATTTCCGGTGTCACACACCCGCTACGCCCGGCCCCCGTCGGGTTGGCAGCAGTATTGATTGATGGACTTGGGCAAGGCGGCAGTCACCTGTAGACTGTCGCCTTGCCCATGACCGATGAGGCTCTCATGGCTGCCTACCAGAAAGGCGACCTTGCCGCGTTCGGCGAGCTGGTGGCACGCCATGAGAAGCGCCTGTGGAACTTCCTGCGGCGTTTCGTGCGAGACAAGGCTACGGCCGAGGATCTTCTGCAAGAGGTTTTCCTGCGCGTGGTGAAGAGCGCGGTGGAATGGCAACCCTCGGCCAAGGTTTCCACCTGGCTCTTCACCATCGCGCGCAATTTGTGCACCGACCAGGCCCGGCGGGCCGAGTTCCGCCAGACTGAATCGCTGGATCAGGCAAAGGCCGGGGAGGATGGCTCGGGTTTGCGGCGGATCGATCGGGTGGCGGCGGATTCGGGCGACGCGGAGAAGGAGGCGATGGGCCGCGAGATCGCGTCGCTGATCGACCGCGCCGTGGGCGAGTTGCCAGTGGAGCAACGCGAGGTCTTCCTGATGCGGGAGGTGATGGAGATGTCGTTTGCGGAGATCGCGGCCCAAGTGGGCGCCAGCGAGCCTACGGTGAAAAGCCGCATGCGCTATGCCCTGCAACGATTGCGCTCCAGGCTGGGCGAGTTGCACGAGGCAGCCGCAGCAGGCCCAGATACCGCTGCCGCCGAGGAGACGCAATGAAGTGCAGTGATGTCTCTACTCGTTTGGTCGATTTCCTCTATGAGGAGATGCCGGCGGCCGAGCGCCGCGAGTTCCTCGCGCATGTCGACGGCTGTGTCTCGTGCAGCGCCGAGGTGAAGGCCATGGCTGCGACCTTGGGACATGCGCGGGCGGCCCTGCGCGGGCCGCTGGCCGAGGAACCTCCACCGCGCCTGCGAGCGCGGATACTGCAGGCTGCCGAAGCGGCAACCACGGCCAAAGTGGTTGAAACCACTCGCGTGGGGAAGCGCGTTTCCCAACCCGAGGGCTTCTTCTCGCGTTTCTGGAAAACGCCCTGGCTGGTTCCTGCTCTGGGCGCCGCTGGCGTGGCCACCGTGGTCTTGTTGGTCAGGGTTATCAAGAATCCACAAGTGCTTCCGGAGCAGAAACCGGCCGCAACTGAAATGCTGGCGCAGCCTGCGGCCGAGCCACGGCAGCAAGCCCAGCCGCGACCCCAGGAAGAGCTGAAGCCGACATTCCCTTCACCTTCGGCGCCGGTGCTGGCCAAGCGACGGACCACCGAATCTGATGACAACTCCTACGCCGAGCTGAGGCGCGCGGCTGGCAAGCCCCGCGCAGCGGGGCACGCACCCAGCAACCTGGGCACGGCTGCGCGAAGACTCTCCAGCGAACCTCTGGACGGGGTAGGCGAAACCCTGGCGTTGGCTCCAGTCGGCGCAGCCACGACGGCCAAGGGAGGGTTCCGAGCTGCCGCGCCCAACAAAGCGCCCGCAGCCGCCATCTCCATCCGGGAGCCGGCACCGGCGACACATATCGCCAAGGACGAAACCATCCCAGGTCATGCGCCAAAGTCTCTGGCCGAGGGCAAAAGCGGCGCTGTCGGCGCAGGTGCTGGTTCGTCAGCCCGTTGGGCTGTGCCGCCACCTCCGCGCCTTGCCAAGGCGCCAGCCGCCTCTGCCATAGCGCCGGTCGCTGCCGCGCCTTCGCCGCGCGCTGCGGAGGAGGCGCCGGTCGCCTTTGCCGCAGCACCTGCCCCTGCTGAGCGAGGACCGGCCAAAAAGACGAAACGTGCTCCGGCACTTGAGGACCTACTGGACAGCGCCCCGCAAGAGCCAGCGCGCTCGCCTGAGCGGGCCAAGGCCCTGGCGCCGGAGGACAAGAAGAAGGCGAGTGAAAACAAGGATTCCATCTCCTTTGAAGAACGCGTTCGCAAAGCTGAGAAACTCTTTGCCGAGAAGAAATGGGCCGAGGCTGCCGCAGCCTTCCGCGCCCTCATCGCCCAGGCTCCCTCCAACCCGGCGGTGAAGACCTGGCGGGAACGCGTGGCCGCGGCCGAAACAGCACAGGAGCCGGAGCGCGCCGCAAAGGCCAAGAAGGCTGTTTCGAGCGATCCCCTCGATGGGCTGTAAGCCAAAGCACTCGACTGGCTGACTAGTCGGTCCCGGGGCCGGGACAGGTAGCCGGATCCGGCCGTCGGATCCGGCTCCGGTGGCCGCCCGCCCGCGGCTTGACCAGCGCGAGCCCAGGCGCTATCGAACTGTCATCGTGCTTTCGCCTCGCAGATTCCCCTTCTCTGCCCTGACGGCCACCTTGCTCCTGCTCGCGTTCCCCCGTGCGGCCTTCGCTTGGGAGGCTGCAAGCGATGTTTCCGGCACCATCGAGATTCGCGATGGTGGCAAGATTGTGGCCAGCTTCTCGCCCAAGACACCGAAGGAACTGCGCGGCCTGCCCATCGTCCGGCATGTCTCTGTGACCGGCCACCGCGTTCTGGAAGTGCGCATGCCCATCCTGGGCGAAGGCCCCAAGCGCGAGGAGGTCTGGGTCACCGAACTTCTCGGCAAGAAGGTCATCTGGTGGGACCAGGCTGGCGCACGCGACGTCGACGGTGAGACCTCGCAAGAGATCATCGTGACCGAGAAAGGCATCGCGGAGTTCCAAACCGCCGCCCGCCTGTATCGTTGCGACGGTGCGCCTGCGCAGCTGTTCCGGCGGGCGTGGGATTTCGCTAGCCATGCTTTTCGGCCCGAGCCCCCTGCCTTGCCGCCAACCGCACCTTCTAACATCAGGGCCCACCGGGGCGATGCGCCGACGGGCAAGCCCTTGGGTGGCTTTCACTTTCACGCGGTTTCCAGCTCCACCGGGGTGCAGGGCGATGCGCGCCGCCTGTCCGCGCCCACGGCGGTCAATGACGACGATCCTTCCACGGCGTGGACCGCAGACGCCCGAGCCGGCCGGGGCGAATTCATAACCGCGCGCTCTAGCGTGGGATTTGCTATCACTGGCCTTCGAATCCTGCCCGGCGACACCCGGAGCGCGCAGACCTTTGCTGCCTCTACTCGGCCTCGCCGCCTGACCCTGCTCTTCGGCCGCGGCGCGGAGCAGAGCCTAGACGTCGATCTGGTCGAGGATTCGGACGGCGGCGCCAGGCGGTTTCGCCAGCCGTTCTGGATCCCTTTGCCCAAACCCGTAGCCGCGAGCTGCGTGACGGTAATGATCCGCGAGGTCAAGGCCGGCCATGCAGCGACCGCCATCGCCGACATGGCTGTCATGACCGAGATCGACGGGCCGCAAGCCGTCGACCGCCTGGTGGCTGACCTGGCTGCCGGCACCTCTTGCGAAACCCGCCGGCCGTTGCTGGTTTCCATCGGCCCGGTTGCCCTCGACAAGGTCACGGCTGCACTGGCCCAGACCCCAGCGGGACCAGGGCGCACCTGTCTCATCGAGACCCTGGCCGCTCTCATGCCCTCGCCCAGCGCAACCGGCTCGCAGCCGGTTGCTGCTGCGCTGGCTTCAACCCTCGCTGCGTCCCTCATCGGCGCGACACCCGACGAGGAAAAGCTGGTGTTCGCGCTTCTGGCTCGCTTGCCGGAGCCGCCCCTGCCCGCGATCGCCGCGCTTCTCGCTGACGAAACCCGGGGCGAGCCGGATCGGTTGCGCGCGGCGCGGGCCTTGGCGTTGCTCATCCAACCCGAGGCCCGGCGCGCCCTGCTGGCTGCCCTGGGCAAGGGCTCGCCATCCTTGCGCGCTGGCTTGCGCGAGACTGCCGCAGGCGCCAAGCCGCCCTTGGCCCAGGCCACCCTGGATGCCCTGGCGCCTGGCTCAGCACCCGGACAGCGTGCCGACCTACTCTTCGTGCTCGCAGCCGCGGCCACGCGCGAGCCTGAGCGGGTCGCTGCTGCCGTCGAAGTGTTGCGCGCCACGCTCCAAGGTGCGGCTAGCTTTGAGGAGCAGGCCCGCGCCGTCCAGGGACTCGGCATGATCGGCAACGCCGCCGCAGCCGCTGAATTGGTCGCCTTCCGCGCCCGCGCTTCCGATAGTGTGCTCCGCTTCTTCGCTACCCGCGAGCTGGCGGGCATCAGTGGTCCAGAGGCAGGGCTAGCTTTGCGCGCAGCCCTGCTCGACAGCGATCCGCGCGCACGCGAGGCCGCGGCGCTGGCCCTAGGCCAACGCCATGACAAATCGCTTGCCCGGGAGATCATCGATGCGGCCAAGCAAGAGCCCTGGCCTGGGGTCCGTCGAGCCGAGGTAACAGCGCTGGGTGACCTGTGTGTGGCCGAAGGCAACAACCTTCTGCTTCGCGCCTACGAGAAGGATGTGAACGACATTCGCATGACCGCGCTCAGCGGATTGGCCCATTGCCGTGACTGGCGCGCGTCCGCGCTACTGGTGCGTGTGCTGGGACGCCTGCCCGAGAGCGCTGACATGCGCTCGCTGGCCGCGCGCTTGCTGGCCGACATGAAAGACCCACGGACCGCGGCACCCATGGCCGCAGCCCTCAAGCGCCTGCAAACCGAATCGCAGTCCGACCTGTCCTTGGAAGGCACGGCCACCGATACCGTGATGGCGCTCGCCGCAATCGGGGGGAAAAATTCCGTGGCCGCCGCCGCGAGCTTGCTTGGCGACCAACGTCCCTCGCTGCAGAAGGCAGCGGTGCAAGCGCTGGGGAGGCTGTGCGATCCCGGTGCGGGCGCCGCGGCCCTGCGAACGGCCGCGCAGAGCAAAGACGAATCGGTTTCCGTCGCTGCCGCGATGGCCACCGAGCACTGCCGCAACTTGCGTTGACCCGGAAGATGCCGAGCGGAGACACCGATGGACGAACTACAGAATCTCCTCGACCAACTCCGCCAGTTCGTGGCCGAGCGGGACTGGCAGCAGTTTCACGATCCCAAGAACCTGGCAATGCTGCTCGCTTCCGAGGCGGGCGAGTTGCTGGCCGAATATCGATGGGTGCCGAACCATCAGGCCGACGCGGCATCGCGAGATGAGGCACGGAGGGCTCGCATCCTGTCCGAGATTGGCGACGTGGGCATCGCCTTGCTGCTGCTTTGCGAACGCATCGGCGCCGATCCCGTTGCAGCGATGCGCGCCAAGCTGGAAATCAACCGGACCAGATATCCCGCTGACATGGTACGCGGAAAATCGGATCGACCGCCCCTAAAGTAGCGCAAAGCCAGCCCACAGTTGACCCTGGCGTCCGGTTCGTGTCAGAAATCGTGATTCCATGATCAAGTATGCGCATGTTCAAGAATGGGTAGACGCGATGGCCACCATGTGCCAGCCCGACAGCATCTACTGGTGCGACGGTGGAGATGAGGAACGACAGCGTCTCACCGCCCAGGCCATCAAGACCGGCGAGCTCATCGAGCTCAATCAGGAAAAGCTGCCGGATTGTTATTTTCACCGGACGGCGGCCAACGATGTGGCACGCACCGAACACCTCACGTACATCTGTACCAGCTTTCAGGGCGATGCCGGGCCAACCAACAACTGGATGAGCCCACGCGAGGCGTACCGCAAGGCGCGCGACTACTTCACGGGAGCGATGAAGGGCCGCACCATGTACGTGGTGCCCTATGCCATGGGCCCGGTTGGATCGCCGTTTTCCAAGATCGGCGTAGAGCTGACCGACAGCATCTACGTCGTGCTCAACATGCGCATTATGACCCGCATGGGCAGCGAGGTGATGGATGCGCTCGGCCCCAAGGGCGAGTTCACCAAATGCCTGCATAGCAAGGCTGATCTCGACGTCAACCGCCGGCTGATCCTGCACTTTCCCGAGGACAACGCGATCTGGTCGGTGGGCAGCGGCTACGGCGGCAATGTTCTACTCGGCAAGAAGTGCCTCGCCCTGCGCATTGCCAGCGTGCTGGCCCAGCGTGAGAAATGGCTGGCCGAGCACATGCTCATTCTCGGCATTGAGGAGCCCAACGGCCGCATCCAATACGTGGCGGCCGCGTTCCCCAGCGCGTGCGGCAAGACCAACCTGGCCATGCTGCTGCCGCCCGAGGGGCTGAAACAGAAAGGCTACCGCATCTGGACCGTGGGCGACGACATCGCCTGGATGAAGGTGGACACCGACGGTCGCCTCTGGGCAGTCAACCCGGAAATGGGCTTCTTTGGGGTTGTGCCCGGTACCAACTCGCGCAGCAACTCTGTTGCGATGGCCACCATCAACCGTGGCACCATCTACACCAACGTGGCGCTCAAGCCCGACCGCACGGTGTGGTGGGAGGGCCACGATGATCCGCCCCCGGCCGAGGCCCTGGACTGGCAAGGCCGACCGTGGAAACCGGGCCTGAAAGACAAGGACGGGAACGCGGTTCTGGCCGCCCACCCCAATAGCCGTTTCACCGCGCCCTTCACCAACTGTCCGACCCACTCCTTCCGTTACAACCAGCACCACGGCGTGGCTATTGATGCCATAATCTTTGGCGGACGCCGCGCCACCTTGGCGCCCCTGGTTTACCAAGCGCTGGACTGGAACCACGGCGTGTATGTGGGCGCCAGCATGGCCAGCGAACGCACCGCCGCCCAGGTCGGCGCTCTGGGCGAGGTCCGGCGCGACCCCATGGCCATGCTCCCCTTCTGCGGCTACAACATGGCGGACTACTTCGGGCACTGGCTGGACATTGGCTCACGGGTGAAGTACCAGCCCAAGATCTTCCATGTGAACTGGTTCCGCACCGACGAGAACGGCAAGTTCCTCTGGCCTGGCTTCGGCGAAAACCTGCGCATCGTGGAGTGGATCCTCGCGCGCTGTCGCGGCGATGTCCAGGCCATGCAAACGCCCATCGGCTACGTGCCCAATTCGAAGGACATCGACATGACGGGCCTGAGCATGCCCAACGGGGCGATGGACAAACTGTTTGCGGTGAACCGCAAGGAGTGGGCGGCCGAAGTGGATGCCGTGGGACACTTCTTCGAAGGGTTTGGCACGCGCATGCCGGAGGAGATGTGGCACCAGCATGAACTCCTGCGAGGGCGGCTCGCGTCCAAGGACTAGAGTGCCGGCGGGTGCGCGTGGGCGGGCCGACAAGGGGCCAACTTCGTTGTAACGTGACTGCGTGAGAAACCGCCAACCCCGACAGAAGATCTTGCTCGCCGTCCTGTTGCTCTTGCCGTCGGCAGCGGCCTACGCGCTCCACTGGGCCATCTTCCGCAACGCCCACGACATCTTCTTCTACCTGCTCATGGACGTCGCCTTCCTGTTCGTGCAGGCGGTGCTGGCCACCCTGGTCTTTGATCAGCTCCTCAACGCGCATGAACGTCAGGCGATCCGGCGAAAGCTGAACGTGGCCATCGGCGTTTTCTTCAGTCAAGTTGGCACCCCTCTGCTGGGGCTGCTCTCTGCTTTCGACGGCCGTGCGGAAGAAGCGCGCAAACACCTCAGGATCGACGGTGCTTGGACCGAGGCGCACTTCGCAAGAATGCAAGCCGTGCTGCGCAGCCACGAACCAGCGATCGAGGCAGGACGGGGCGATCTGGCGCTGTTGAAGGTCACCCTCGAACAGCAGCGCGACTTCCTGTTGCGTTTGCTTGAGAATCCCAATTTGCTCGAGCACGAAACCCTGACCGAGATGCTGTGGTCGGTGTTCCACCTGGCGGACGAGCTGGCGCATCGGCCGAGTGTGGCCAGCCTGTCCGATCCGGATCTCAGACACTTGGAGAACGACATACGACGCGCCTATGACTGGCTGGTCAGGGAGTGGCTGCGCCACATGCAGCATCTCAAGGCCACCTACCCCTACCTATTCTCCCTCGCCGTGCGGACCAACCCGTTCGACCCAACCGCGAGAGTCGAAGTTTCGTAGATCAAACAAATTTGGTGCCTCGGCGCTTTCGCCTTATCCTACATTTATCTACATGACCCGACATAGCCTCACAGAGTCATGTTCCGCAACAGCAGCCGAGAACCCGGCGCGTCCCAAGCGCGCCGGGCAATCACTCCTTCTTCGCCCCATGGCGCGCGCACAGCGCATCGCCATGTTCGAGCGCGAGGTGCGCGAGCGCCTGTCGCGCGCAGCGCTCGACGCCATCTTGGACCGTGCCGAGGTGATCTCCGAGGGACAACGAGCGGAACGCAGCGGCAAGGATTCCTATCTTGGGTCGACCATGGTGACCGTGGACCTGGACAGCCTCGGCCCGGTGGTGCGCGAGCCGGGCGACGCAGGCACGGCGCAACGCCTGGCCGCGCTCTTGCGCGCTGACCCGACCATCAAGGCACGCATGGATGCCCTCGCCTGCCGCGAGGTCTTGCGCGTGACCAGCACGCGACCCAAGGGCGTGCGCACCGAGATCCAGATTCGCGCGCAAGGATCGCGCGTGTTCATCGACGCTGACGTGGAGGCGAGCTTCTGATGGCCAGCGGCATCGACCAGGAATACACCTTCGTGGTGGTTTCTCGCATTCTCGGCGTACCCGAGCCCAAGCTGCGCTACTGGTCGCAGTCCGGCTTCGTAGGTCCGTCGCGCCGACGAGGGGCGCGCCAGACGTACACCTTCCAGGATCTGGTGGCAGTGCGCGCGGCCAAGGAATTGGTCGAGCGTGGCTTCGCGCCCGCGCAGATCCGCAAGGCTCTGGATGCCGTCCGCTCCGCGCTTCCGACCGTGAATCGGCCTCTCGAACGCCTGCGCGTGGCCTGGGACGGAAACACCCTGGCCCTGGTCACCGACGGCGCTGCCTTCGAAGTCAACGGCCAGCGCCTGTTTGACTTCGGCCTGGGGGATCTGGCGGCCCGAGCCGCCTCGGTGGCGGCCCTGCCCACCCCGCGACCCACCTTGACCAACGTCGACGGGATCGAACGGTCGGCCTACCAATGGTTTAGCTTCGCCCTGGCGCAAGAAGCCGGGGGCAAGACCGACGAGGCAGTGGCGGCCTATCGCCGGGCACTGGCGGCAGATCCGGGGCTGGCCGCGGCTCACACCAACCTGGGCACCCTGGCGTACAACTCCGGGGATGCCGGCGCGGCGCGCGCCTCGTTCGAGGCCGCCCTGGCTCTCGATCCCGAACAGACCGAGGCGCGCTACAACCTGGCCCGCGTCCTTCACGAACTGGGCGAAGTCGAGCTGGCAGCATCCGAGCTGCGGCGGGTAGTGCAGACGGCCCCGGATTTCGCCGACGCTCACTACAACCTGGCCACAGCTCTTGAAGACCTGGGTAGCCAGCGCCAGGCGGTGGAGCACCTGCAGCGCTACATGGTCTTGGCCGCCGACGGTGGCGAGGAACTTGCGCCCTGGGTGGAAGAGGCGCTGGCTCGGCTAGAGCGGCTCCGGGCTTGAGCGCGGCCTGCCGGCTGCCGATGTATATAGGTGTGGGGAGCCCGTCGGCTTCGCCAGTGGCGTACCCATAATAACCTCAAGAAATTGCTCCCTTCCTCGGCAGTCGTCATAGTTGAAAAACCCATGCCCGCCTGGTTCGTGTACGTGGTCCGATGCCGCGATGGATCCCTGTACACGGGAATTGCCCGTGATGTGAACGCGCGCGTGGCCGCTCACAATCAAGGACAGGGCGCCCGCTACACCCGAGGCCGGCGTCCAGTGGCGCTCCTGCGTGTTGAGCGCAAGCGATCCCAGGGTTCGGCCTTGCGGCGCGAGGCTGCTATCAAGGCGCTGCCTCGCAAGGCGAAACTGGCGCTAGTAATCGAGGCCGTTTTCGCGTGACGCGCATCATGTTGCTCTTTGCCTTGCTAGTTTCGGCTGAATCAAAACCCGAGCGCGTGCTCATTCCTGCCGGGTCATTTGTGAAGGGATCCAATCGCGGCGCTGACGATGAACGGCCGATGGTCAAGCGCACCCTGCCTGCATACAAGATCGACCGCACTGAGGTCACGCGCGCCATGTACGCGCGCTGTGTAGCCAGCCGCCGCTGTCCGCAACCGGCCATCGATCTAGGCCAGGACCCGGAACTGCCGGTCACCAACGTGAACTGGCATGAGGCGCGCGCGTACTGCGCTTTTGCCGGCGGCCGTCTGCCCAGTGAAGATGAATGGGAAAAAGCGGCGCGCGGGACTGACGGCCGCGAATATCCCTGGGGCAACGAGCTGGACTGTGGCCGCGCCAATTGGGGCAATTTTGAAGATGAAGGTCCCTGCGCGGGCAAGAACCCGGGCCGACCTACGAAAGTGGGCAGCTACCCGCAGGGCGCCAGCCCCTATGGTGTCGAGGACATGGCCGGCAACGTATGGGAGTGGACCGCGGACAAGTACGATCGCGACCCCAGCCGGCGCGTGGTGCGCGGCGGCTCATGCTGCAGCTACTTCGTCGAGCCGCGCGCCGCCAACCGAAACGCCTGGGATCCTAAGCATCGCGACGGCGATTTGGGGTTTCGCTGTGTAGTCGCGTGGGAAGCCCGCCGGCTTCGCCAGCGGCCTACCATCGCGGGGAAGGAATGGAAACCCTCTCAGGGTTTCCATATCAGCGAGATGAGCCCATGAGGCACGGATATCCCAAAGCCGCCATGTTCGCGCTTCTCCTTCTCAGTGTGACGGCGTCCGCCTTTCCCGCAAGCCAACCTGCGGCCAAGCCAAGAATCGCATCGCCTGCCAAGCTCGGTCGCCCCACGCCCATTGTCATTAGCAACCCGGCCGCGGCCCGGCCTGCTCCCATTCTTCCCAAGTCCGCCAACAGGCCGTTGGCAAAGCCTGCCCCAGTCTCGGGCAAGCCCTTTGCCCCACCGGCGAGCCCCGTGCTTCGGTCTTCGCTGGGCAACCCTGCTAGCTCGGCGGTTCCAGTCCGCAAGGCCAGCCCCTCGGCCGGGCCAGCCGAGGTTGAGACGCCGGTGCCGGCTGCGGACGATCCCAATCGCGAGCGCATCCTTGCCCTACAAGAAGCGCTGACTCACATCGTTCACGGCACCGTGCTGGGCCGGCTGCACGTGGGCATGCGGGTGTTGGACCTGGCAGACGGCCACGTGCTTTTCAGCCGGCGCGGCTCAGTGCTCATGGATCCCGCGTCCAATCAGAAGGTGTTGGCTACCGCCACGGCGCTCTTGCGCCTGGGCAGCACCTGGCGCTTCCGCACCGAGCTGTCAGGGCCTTCGCCCGACGCGGACGGGACGATTGCCGGCGACTTGATCTTGCGCGGTAGCGGCGATCCGTCGCTGCGGGAGGCGCACCTTGATGCCATGGCCGAGGATCTGGCCCGCCGTGGCGTCAACCGGGTCGAGGGCCGCGTCCTGGGCGATCCGCGGCGCATCGGCTCCGACGAAGCCTTCGTCGCTGGCCGCTCGCCGGTGCGGGTGGGCTGGTCCACCATTGAAGTGCACGTTCGTCCGGGTGAGAAGGTCGGCGCCGGCGCACTCGCCTCGTTGTGGCCTGGCTCCGATGCCCTGCGTTTGGTGAACCAGGCCGTGACCGGCACGGGTCGCAACCGCATCGGCGTGTCCCTGTCACGGGCTGGCGAACACATTCAAGTCCTGGTCACTGGCAAGATCGGGCTTGGTCGTCACGGCATGGTGATCCGCCGGACACCGCCCAGCGACACGCTGTACGCAGCGATCCTGATGCGCGCGGCCCTGGTCCAGCTTGGCATCGAGGTGCGTGGCCTGGCCGGCGTGTATTCGGGCGAGGGGCGCGATCACTTGGTCGCCGCGCCAGGAGACGCCGACCTGCAGCTTGCATCGGCGACCCATCTCGGTGATACGCCCGTGGCCCTGCTGCGCGCGAGCCGGGCGCCTAGCCCCGCAATTCTGGCTGTGCACGAATCAGTCCCCCTGCCCTTGCTCATTCGCCGGGTCAACAAGAACTCGGACAACGAGTGGGCCGAGCGGGTCTTGGAAGCCGCGGGCGCCGAAACCTATGGTGGCAGCGCCAGCACCGCAAAGGGTGTGCGCGCCCTGCGGGATGCGCTCACTGATCTCGGGGTGCCGTCCTCGGGCTACCTGCCGGCCAATGGCTCAGGCTTGGGCCACCAGAATCGCGTTGCCCCAGCCACCATGGCGGACCTGCTGCGGCGGCTGTATTTCGACCCGCGCGTGGGGCCGGATCTGCTGCAGTCGCTCTCAGTGGGCGGAGTGGACGGCACCACACGCAATCGCTTTCGTGGCTCGTCGGCGGCGGAAAGGGTGCGCGCCAAGACCGGCACGCTCAATGGCGTCTCCTGCTTGTCAGGCTACGTGGGCGACCGGTCCGACGTGCTGGCATTCTCCATAATGGTCGAGGGCCACCGTCGCCGCGCGGTCACCAGCGTGCGCAGCGCCCAAGTCAGCGCCGTCAATGCGATGATGCACTATGCGCGTGGCACCCTCGGCCCTGCGCCCGCCGAAGAAGCCATGCCGACCGAGGATCTGGAGACTGGAGGCGAGGCCGCCGAACTGGAAGGCGAAAGCGAGCTGACCGAGAGCGCGCCGGCGCAGAAGTCCGAGCAAAGCATCGACAAAATGCTGAAAGACTTCGGCGCGCCTGGCAACGACCCGTAGCGAGCAGCCGCGGGGGCGACCGCAGGTCGCCCCTACAGGATATCGTTGATATTCCCTCGCGGGGGCGACCGCAGGTCGCCCCGCAGATGATTGACTCCGATTCGTAGGGGCGACCTGCGGTCGCCCCACCTACTCCGAGTAGACGACCCACAGGACTCCAGCCACGGTGATTGCGCTGCCGATCGCCGAGCGCAGGGTCAGCATCTCGCCGAAGAAGATCAGTCCGCCCAGCACGGTAAGCACCACCGTGACCTGATGGATGATTCCCATCGCTGTGGCGGTCACATGCTTGAGCGCCCGGGTCATGATGAGCTGAGCCCACACGCCAGTCACTCCCACGAAGAGAAGCAGCAGCCATTCGCGGGCGCTGGGCGCGATCCAGTGGCCGAACGGCGGCAGCGCTGGCGGCAGGGTGGCTAACGCACCCAGCAGGGTGAACGAAGCAAACACGGACCAGTGACTCTCGGCGGGCGTGCCATCGTCTCCCGATCGACGCGCCGCTCGGATGGCCGTGACCGCAATGCCCGCGGACACCGCTGACAGCTCTGCCACCAAGTCCCAACCGCTCACACGCCAGCCACCGCCCCCGCTGCCCACGATCAAGACAACGCCGATCAGGGTCAGCACCAGAGCCGGGACGGCATGCGAACGCGGACGCTCCTTGAGCAGAGCCCCGCCAAACAGCAGTGACCAAACCGGCGACGTGTAGTTGAGCAGAGTGGCCCGGCCCACGCCTAGTCGCTCGATGCAGATGAAGTACAGCAGCACAGAGGTGCCGCCAAAGAGGCCGCGCACAATCAACCAGCGCCAGCGGTGTGGCCGCAGTTCGACGCGAAAGATTGCCCACGCGCCCAGCACCACCAACACCCCGAAAGAGAAACGCACCAGCGCCACCTGCGGCCCCGGGATGCTGCGCGAAACCAACCGCGCCAGCATGGCCATGACCGCGAACAAGGTCGCTGATACAAGCAGGCTGGCCGAGGCGCGCCGGGTTGAGCTTGGCTGGGCAGCGGGCGAGGGATCGGTGATCGGGGCCGGAAACAAGAGACTCTTTCGGGAAAGGTGGGAAGCCTACCCGAAGAGGGCGGCGGTCGCCCGAGGATTGGCACACCGTCTTGTGAAGTTCCCCTGCGGGGTGACAATGCGCCGGCGGGGGTAATGTCTAAACATCTGACCGTGATCTTGACTATTGGGCTGCTGGCCGGTTCTTCCTGCGCCAGCTCTCGGAGTACGTGCAAGAGGGCGCGCGACTCTTTCAGGTCGAGGCGGGCAACCTGGTCATCGAGCGGCAGGTGGGACCGAGCACGCGCTACAAGCTGAAAAGCGGCGCGGATCAGCCGCACACCCTGTGGCTCAAACACCCACGCCAGAATGGGGCGAAACTGATTGGGCCGCCCAAAGGCACCGAGGACAACGTGGGCGCGGGCAGCGCACAAGTTCACATGCAAGTCAAGGAGCTGGAGCTGCGCTTCCGCGAGGCGGTGAGGTTGGTGCGCATCCCGGCGCGAGCCTAACTGTACGTCGATATTCAGCCTCTCAGCCGCGCCAACTGCTCCGCTGCTTCGGCCATGCGGCCTGGCTCGCCCACGCGCTCGGCGCGCCAGAGCAGGTTGTGCGGGGTCACGGTAGGCGCCACAAAACTGACCACGGTGCTCTGCCAGCCCGCAGCCTCCAGGCGCAGAGTGCGTTCGGCATCCACCACCGACTGGATGAAGCGGCGTCGCACCTCAGCGTGACGAGGCATACCCAACTGGTCAGCGCGGCGCTGGGCCAAGGCAGCGGCCGACACGTCTTTCGACGTGCAACAGGGAACCAGCAGCAGCGTCCGGGCACGCACGGCCAGCGACTGGTCAATGATCACGTCGGAGGCCTGCCCGCAGGCGTGCAGTGCGACCACCAGGTCGGGCTCGCTGGGCCAGGCTGCAGGATCCGCGACATCCGCCGCCACCACCTCGATAGCCAGAGAAGGCGCCCGCAGGCGTGCGATAGCGTCGCGACACGCCGCCACGCGCCCTGGCTCGCGCTCGATCACGTGCACGCGTGCCGGCCGGCCACGCGGCGCCAGGATCAGCTCCGCGGCCAAGAGGCCCACGTAGGCCTTGCCCGCAGCCGCATCCACCAAGACGAATTCGCCCTTGCAGGCTCGGCGGGCCACGGCTGCCGCCACTTCGGCCAGCAGTCCCGCCATCTCGTCCGACTTGCGCCGATCCTCGTCCCGCAAACTCGTGGCAGGCGCGTCGATGAAAAGGCGGTGCAAGATCTCGTCTAGTTGGGCGCGGGCAAATGTCATGAGGCGTGGGTCCGGGAGCTGACCACGCCATTGTAGAATACCATTGCTCACTGCACAGCATGACGCCGCGTCGGGAGCGGCTCCACGGCAGGCCCAGTCACGGGGCCAGGCGCCGGATGCCGTAGGCATCCAGTTGGCGGTCGGAGCTGAGCACCGGCACACCCTCGACCAGCGCCTGCGCAACTATCATTCGATCAAAAGGATCACGGTGGAGCGGCGACAGGGCGCCGGCTCGCAAGGCATGGGTGACCGAGATCGAGAGCGGCGTGGTCCTGGTCAGTGCCAATCGGGCCGGCACGTAGTCCATCGGCGCGACCGGCAAGGGGAGCTTTCCCAGGTGATATTTGATTCCGATCTCCCAGATGCTTGCCGCGGAGAGCATTCGTACCGTATCCGGATCCAACAGCAGAGTGCGCATCCGGTCCGAGAACTTCTCAGGGCTGGCGTTCATCCAGAGCCAGCACTGGGTGTCAACCAGCACCTTCATCAGTGGCCACCGCCCTCGAATGCATCCAGCACGTCAGCGGGCAAGGGCGCGTTGAAATCCTCAGGAACCACGAACGTGCCCGCGTCCGCTCCCAGAGTCGGTGCGATTGCCGGAGTTTCAATCGCGACCAGCTTGGCTACCGGCTTGCCTGCCCGCGCGATGACAACTTCCCCGCCCCGCTCGACCTTGGCCAGCAGCTTGGAGAACTGAGTCTTTGCCTCGTGAACGTTGACCGACTTCACGCCCTAAATGATGGACTAAGTTGTGGACTAAGGCAAGCCTCTCAGAAGTAGACTGGGGCCTGCGCTTTGTCCTGAGATCCGCTACTATCTGCCCGCACGCCCCACCCGGGCTGCGACGAACCATAAGCGAGAGGCAGACAACATGGCGACCAAGACCCTTGCAGACATCAACGTCAGCGGCAAGACCGTGCTCATGCGCGTGGATTTCAACGTGCCCTTGAAGGGCGGCAAGATCACCGACGACCGGCGCATCCGCGCCGCGCTTCCCAGCATCAAGCAAGTGCTGGACCAAGGCGGCAAGCTGGTGCTGATGAGCCACTTGGGCCGGCCTGACGGCGCCTTTGATCCAGAAGGCAGCCTCAAGCCCTGCGCCGTGCGCCTGAGCGAACTTCTAGGCAAGCCGGTGAAGCTTGGCCCCAACGAGGTGATCGGCCCGGCCGCCGAGTCCCTGGTGGCCGCGCTCAAGCCGGGCGAGGTGGCTTTGCTAGAGAACGTGCGCTTTCACGCGGGCGAGACTATGCCCGACAAGGCCAAGAAGAACCCCGACAAGAAGCTGACGCCGGAGCAGCAGAAGACCCACGACGATTTCGTGGCCGGCCTGGCCAAGCTGGGCGATGTGTACGTCAACGACGCCTTTGGCACCTGTCACCGCAAACACGCCAGCATGTACGGCGCGGCCAAGGCCATCCAGAAGAAGGGTGGCGCCGCGGTGGCCGGGTATCTGGTGGAAAAGGAGATCCGCTACCTGCACGAAGCGGTGTCCAGCCCCAAGCGGCCCTTCTTGGCCATCCTGGGCGGGGCCAAGGTCAGCGACAAGATCAAGCTCATCTCCAATTTGCTCGGCAAAGTCGACAACATCCTCATCGGCGGGGCCATGGCGTACACCCTGCTGAAAGCGCGCGGCGTGGCCGTGGGCAAGAGCCGGGTCGAGGAAGACCAGGTC